>Ga0307509_10010674_pt1 | contig 11206 bp, 13 predicted proteins | sample 10_EM_MG_FD_202245 | JGI IMG/M metagenome (GOLD analysis project Ga0307509, IMG submission 202245) | Populus trichocarpa ectomycorrhiza microbial communities from riparian zone in the Pacific Northwest, United States - 10_EM | ecosystem: Host-associated > Plants > Roots > Unclassified | place... | reverse complement strand
GGCCGGGTGACATTCGTGAAGACCGGCGACCGCGTCGAGGTCATCCCCGCGGAGCTCGGCGAACTGCCCGCGCTGCGGGACTACGAGGACGAGGAGGTCCTCTCGGAGCTGGCGGTCCGCTGCCGGCAGCGCGAGTTCGCCCCGGGGGAGGCGATCGCGTCGTTCGGCAGCCAGGCCGACGAGGTGTACCTGCTGGCACACGGCAGGGTGGAGAAGGTCGGCACGGGCCCGTACGGCGACGACACGGTCCTCGGAGTCCTCGCCGACGGCGCCTACTTCGGCGACCAGGCACTGCTGGACCCGGAGGCCATCTGGGAGTACACGGCCCGCGCGGACACCGCCTGCACGGTCCTCGTGCTGGCCCGCGGGGACGTCGAGCAGGTCGCGGAGCGCTCCGACACCCTGCGCGACCACCTCACGCAGCTGCGCGCGATCCCCGAGCAGCGCACCAACAAGTACGGCGAGAAGGCGATCGACCTCGCGGCCGGCCACTCCGGCGAGCCGGACATCCCGCACACCTTCGTCGACTACGACGCCCGGCCGCGCGAGTACGAACTGAGCGTCGCCCAGACCGTCCTGCGCATCCACTCGCGCGTGGCCGATCTCTACAACCAGCCGATGAACCAGACGGAACAGCAACTCCGGCTCACCGTCGAGGCGTTGAAGGAGCGCCAGGAGCACGAGCTGATCAACAACCGCGAGTTCGGCCTGCTCAACAACTGCGAGTACGACCAGCGGCTCCAGCCCCACGACGGCGTCCCCAGCCCGGACGACCTGGACGAGCTGCTCAGCAGGCGGCGCGGCACCAGGATGCTGCTCGCCCATCCGCGCGCGATCTCCGCGTTCGGCCGCGAGCTCAACAAGCGCGGACTGGTCCCGGAGTCCATCGAGGTCGGCGGCAACCGCATCCCGACCTGGCGCGGAGTGCCGATCTACCCGTGCAACAAGATTCCGGTCAGCGACCGGCGGACCACCTCGATCATCGCCATGCGTACCGGCGAGGCCGACCAGGGCGTCATCGGCCTCCAACAGGCCGGCATCCCGGACGAGATCGAGCCGAGCCTGTCGGTGCGCTTCATGGGCATCAACGAACAGGCGATCATCAAGTACCTCGTCACGGCCTACTACTCGGCGGCGGTCCTGGTGCCGGACGCCCTCGGCGTCCTGGAGAACGTCGAGATCGGCCGCTGGAGGTGACGTTTCAGCAGCTGGACGCGGTGTCCCCGCCCGTCAGGGCGGGTACACCCCGGTCACATGTGCTCAGCCGCAGTGGAAACGCCACCGTCCGCGGACTCTCCGAGGGGGACCCCATGGCCGAGTTCAGGGCGGAGACGAAACAGCGCGCCGACGGGACGCAGCCGGCCGACGGGCACGAAGCGGCCGTGATCCTGGAGGGGGCCCGCGCGTCCGTCGACCCCGAGCTGCGCTCGGCGATCGACTCGCTGCCCGGCTCGATGCGCCGGATCGCGCTCTACCACTTCGGGTGGGAGCACGCGGACGGCACGCCGGCGGCGGGCAACGCCGGCAAGGCGATCCGCCCCGCCCTCGTCCTCACCGCGGCCGGCGCACTCGGCGGCGAGCGGGCACGGGCGGGCGCTCTGCGGGCCGCGGCGGCGGTGGAACTGGTCCACAACTTCACGCTGCTGCACGACGACGTGATGGACCGGGACACCACCCGCAGACACCGGCCCACCGCGTGGACCGTGTTCGGCGACCCCGACGCGATCCTCGCCGGGGACGCGCTCCAGGCGCTGGCGCTGCGGCTGCTCGCCGAGGACCCGCATCCGGCGTCCTCGGCCGCCGCGGCCCGGCTCGCGGACTGTGTCGTCGAACTGTGCGCGGGCCAGCACGCGGACACCGCCATGGAGAAGCGCGCCCCCGGCGAGGTCACCCTCGACGAGGTGCTCGCCATGGCCGAGGCCAAGACCGGCGCGCTGCTCGGCTGCGCCTGCGCGGTGGGCGCGCTGTACGCGGGGGCGTCCGCCGAGGACGTCGAGGCGCTGGACGCGTTCGGCCGGCAGGCCGGGCTCGCCTTCCAGCTGATCGACGACGTCATCGGCATATGGGGCGACCCCGGCCGCACCGGCAAACCGGCCGGCGCCGACCTCGCCGTACGCAAGAAGTCGCTGCCCGTGGTCGCCGCGCTCACCTCGGGCACCCCGGCGGCCACGGAACTCGCCGAACTGTACGGACTGCCGTACGAGGAAGGGGACTTGGAGCGCACCGCGCTCGCGGTCGAGCGGGCGGGCGGCCGGGACTGGGCGCAGGCCCAGGCGGCCGACCGGATGGCGCGGGCCGTGCAGGAGCTGGCCCGGGCGATTCCGGACCCGCAGGAGGCGGGCGGTCTGCTCGCGCTGGCCGAGTTCGTGACCCGGCGCAGCAGTTGAGGACTCCGGAGCCTTCGGGAACCGTGCGGCCCTGACTCCGCACGGCCACCGGGCTCCGGACCGGCGGGTCCCGCGCATCCCCACGGTGCGCGGGGCCCGCACCCCCTTTTCAAGGCTCGGTTCACCTCCAGGGCGCAAAAGTCGGTGTCGAGCCCCTTCGGCTCACTCGCCCGTAAGTCCCGCTAGTCTCAACACCCGTTCGGATGACGGTGGTTGAGAGCTAAGGGGCGGGACATGGGCGTGGCGATACGGGCGGCGGGCGAGGGTGACCGGGAGCTGATCATCAGGCTGCTGGACGACGCGTTCCAGGACGATCCGGTGAGCGGCTGGATCTTCCCCGACGCCGAGTACCGCCGTACGACCCACCACAAGCTGATGGCCGCCTTCACGGACTCCGTGTTCGCCGACGGCCGTATCGACCTGGCCGAGGACGGCGCGGCCTGCGCGCTGTGGCTGTCGGTGCCGGGCGAGCCGCACGCGGCGGACGGCGAGGACGAGGCCGTACAGCTGCGGGAGTTCGTGGATCCGGACAACGAGCGGGTCGAGACGATCGCCCGGCTCATGGCGGAGGGGCATCCCGCCGGCCGGGCCCACGAGTACCTGTGGATGATCGCCGTGACACCGGGCCGGCAGGGCGAGGGCCTCGGCGCCACGCTGATCCGGCACGTCCTGGAGCGCTGCGACCGCGAGGGCCTGCCCGCGTACCTGGAGGCGAGCAGCGAGCGCAGCACCAAGCTGTACGAGCGGCTCGGCTACGCCTTCACCGACACCACCCTCGACCTCCCGGACGGCCCGCGCATGTATCCGATGTGGCGCGAGCCCCGCACGGTCTAGGCTGAGTACATGGGCAGAGAAGAGCACACCTGTCCCGTCTGCGGACAGCCGGTTGCCACCGTCGTCCGGCGGTACAAGACGCTCGGCGCATGGGTACCGAAATGGGTGGCCGGCCCGTGCCGGAACCCCGGGTGCGAGGCGTACGCCGGCGACGGCGCCGAGCCCGAAGCGGGGCCCGGGGCCGAATCCGTCCCGAAAGAATCCTGAACCCGTGTCGAGAATCCCGGCCCGGCTCCGATGTCTCCTGTGAAAGCCGCCCGCCACGGGTGGCACGAGCCGAAGGAGCGGACTCATGAAGTACCTGGTCATGGTGCAGGGCACGCAGGCGGACTACGACGGCATGCAGGGCAAGCCCACCCCCGGGTCCCCGGCCTGGAGCGAGGCGGAGATGCAGGCCATGTTCGCCCACATGGGAGCCATCAACGACGACCTGTCCGAGACGGGTGAGCTGATCGACGCGCAGGGGCTGACCGAACCGGCGAGGACCCGGCTGGTCACGCTGGGCGCGGACGGAAAGGCCGTGATCACCGACGGCCCGTACAGCGAGACCAAGGAGCTGATGGCCGGCTACTGGGTCCTGGAGTGCGCGAGCCTGGAGCGCGTCACGGAGATCGCCGACCGCGTCACCCGCTGCCCCCTGCCCGAAGGTGCCGTCAACCGCGCGGTGGTGATCCGCCCCATCCAGGACGGCACCGCGGACGTCTGAGCCGTATGCGCGACACCACCGGCACCGAGGACCTGCTGCGCCGCCACGCGCCGCAGGTCCTCGGCGCGCTGGTCAGGCGGTACGGCCATTTCGACACCGCCGAGGACGCCGTACAGGAGGCGCTGCTCGCGGCGGCCCGGCAGTGGCCGGAGCACGGTGTGCCGGAGAATCCGCGCGGCTGGCTGATCCGGGTCGCCTCGCGGCGGCTGACGGACGCGCTGCGCAGCGAGGAGGCGCGGCGGGTGCGGGAGGAGAAGGCCGCGGCACTCGCGCCCCGGGACCCGTACACGGCCGAGCCGCCGCGCGAGGACGACACCCTCTCCCTGCTCTTCCTCTGCTGCCATCCGGAGCTGACCCCGCCCGCGCAGATCGCGCTCACCCTGCGGGCGGTCGGCGGACTGACGACTGCGGAGATCGCCCGGGCCTATCTCGTCCCCGAGGCGACGATGGCGCAGCGGATCAGCCGCGCGAAGGCCAAGGTGCGGGGTGTGCGCTTCGGGCGGCCGGACAACTGGGCGGAGCGGCTGCCGGCCGTTCTGCACACGCTGTACCTGATCTTCAACGAGGGCTATACGGCGACGTCCGGCCCGAGTCTGACGCGGCGCGAACTCGCGGGCGAGGCCGTCCGGTTGACCCGGGCCGTGCACCGGCTGCTCCCGGAGGTCGGCGAAGTGGCGGGGCTGCTCGCGTTGATGCTGCTCACCGACGCCCGCCGGGCCGCCCGCACCGGTCCGCACGGCGAACTCGTCCCTCTCGACGAACAGGACCGCGAGCGCTGGGACAAGGCGGCCATCGAGGAGGGTGTCGCCCTCGTCACCCGGGCGCTGTCCCAGGGGCCCGCGGGGCCGTACCAGTTGCGCGCGGCGATCGCCGCCGTACACGACGAGGCGCCGTCGGCGCGGGCGACGGACTGGCACGAGATCCTCGGCCTGTACGAGGTGCTGGTGCGCCTGGTCCCCGGTCCCGTCGAACGCCTCAACCGGGCTGTCGCCGTCGCCATGGTCGACGGTCCGCGCGCGGGCCTGGCCGAACTGGACCTGGTGGCGGACGAGTTGGGGGAGGGGCACCGCCCCGACGCGGTCCGCGGCCACCTCCTGGAACGGGCCGGCGAGTTCACCGCGGCCCGGGCCGCCTACGAGTCGGCGGCGGCCAGAACCCTCAGCCTGCCCGAACAGCGCTACCTGCGGGCGCGGGCAGCGCGACTGAGGCCTTACCGTGCCCCCATGCCGGAAGACGAACCAACCACCGCCCCCATCCTCCACATCACCGAACGCGCCCTCTGGGACGCGGCCCGCGAGCGCGGTGTCTACGAGTGGTCGACCCGCGGCCGCACCCTCCAGGAGGAGGGCTTCATCCACTGCTCGACCCGCGCCCAACTCCCGCGCGTCGCAGCCTTCTTGTACGGCTCCTACGACGGCCCCGACGACCTGGTGGTCCTGGAGGTGGACCCGGGACGGCTCGGCGCACCCCTGAAGTACGAGGCGCCGGAACCGGGCGGCGAGGAGTTTCCGCACATCTACGGGCCGATTCCGGTGGACGCGGTGGTGGGGGTCGAGACGTGGGCGGGCTGAGCCGCTAGGAGCGGCCGGGCAGGCCGCCGGTCTCCGGGTCGCGGCCGGTCAGGCAGTAGACACCGCCCGCCGGGTCCCGCATCACGGTCCAGTGCGTGCCGTGGGAGACGACACTCGCCCCGAGCCGCTCGTGCCGTGCCGTCGTCGCGGCGATGTCCGCGCAGGCCAGGTCGAGATGGGCGGAGGCGGGGCGTTCCTCGCCGAGACGTTGAAGCAGGATGCGGATCGGCAGGCCGGGCGGCGGCTTGAGCACATGGAACTCCGGGAGTGCGCCCCGCAGTGACGCCCAGTCGGGCAACAGGGCGCTCCAGAAGGCGATTTCGGCGTCGTAGGAGCCGGGTCCGATGTCGAGGGACACCTGGTCGAGGCGGCTGCCGGCCACGACGGGCGGCCGCAGCGACTCGCCGTGCCAGGGGACCGCGCAGAACAACTGCCCGGCGGGGGACCGGAGTACGGCCCAGCCGTCGTGCTCGGCGACGGTGTCGGCGCCGAGCCGCAGCGCGGAGTCCACGAATGTCCGCACGTCCTCGACGGAGAAGTCGAGGTGCGCCCCGCCTGCGCCCGTCCCGACCCGCTGGACCTTCACGCAGGCGTCCGCCCCCTCCACCAGCAAGGTGGCGAACTCCCCCTCCTCACCGCGCGGTTCGGACAGCCGGGTGTCCGTGACGGCCGACCAGAAGGCGTGGGCGGGGTCGAGGAGCGCGCGCGGGCGGTCGACGAAGGCGTAGGTCCAGCGGATGCTCATGGCGTGATCGTAAGCCGGAGGACGCGACCCGCCCGCGCGGATTTCAGTCCCCGCTGCGCTGCATGAACCGCAGCATGTTCCCGGCCGGATCCCGGAACGCGCAGTCGCGGACACCGTACGGCTGGTCCGTCGGCTCCTGGACCACCTCGGCGCCGGACTCCTGGACGCGGGCGTAGAGGGCGTCGCAGTCGGCCGTGGTGAAGTTGACCCCGCGCAGGGTGCCCTTGGCGAGCAGTTCGGCCATGGCCTGCTTGTCGGCGGGGGAGGCGTCCGGGTTCGCGGCCGGCGGCTCCAGCACGATCTCCACGTCCGGCTGCAACGGCGACCCCACGGTCACCCACCGCATGCCCTCGAAACCGACGTCGTTACGGATTTCCAGCTCCAGCACGTCGCAGTAGAAGGCGAGCGCCTTGTCGTGGTCGTCGACGGCGATGAAGCACTGGCGGAGTTTGAGATCCATGGACGACAGGCTAGGGCCGCAGCGGCGGTCCCGCCCGGTTCGGGCGGGTGAAAGTGCGGGCCACGCAGGACGGGATCACCGCGCCGGCCTCGTGGGAGCGGGCGCGGTAGGCACTCGGGGTCTCGCCGACCAGCTCGGTGAAGCGGGAGCTGAACGAACCGAGCGAGGTACAGCCGACGGCCATGCACACCTCCGTCACGCTCAGATCCCCGCGCCGCAGCAACGCCTTCGCCCGCTCGATCCGCCGCGTCATGAGATAGCTGTACGGCGTCTCCCCGTACGCGGCGCGGAAACTCCGCTGGAAATGCCCCGGCGACATCAGCGCGGTCCGCGCGATCGAGGCCATGTCGAGCGGTTCGGCGTACTCCCGGTTCATCCGGTCGCGGGCCTGGCGCAGCCGTACGAGGTCTTCGCGGTTCACGGGGTCCAGGATGGCACGGGGAGAGAGGGGGTGGGGGTACGACGAAAGGGCCCGGCCGGCGAACCGGTCGGACCCCTTCATCATGCCCACTGGCACGTACCCGATGGCCCCTGCCCGCTGACCCGCGATGGTGCACCGATCGCCGGTCGGGCCAAGGATGTCGGGTGTGTCAGGCCTTCTTCGTCTCCCAGAAGATCTTGTCGATCTGGGCGATGTAGTCCAGCGCCTTCTGGCCCGTCGCCGGGTCGGTGGACGCCTTGGCGGCCGAGAGGGCCTTCAGGGTGTCGTTGACCAGCTGGTGCAGCTCCGGGTACTTCTCGAAGTGCGGGGGCTTGAAGTAGTCGCTCCAGAGCACGGAGACGTGGTGCTTCGCGAGCTCGGCGCGCTGCTCCTTGATGACGATGGCGCGCGCCTGGAAGTGCGGGTCGTCGTTGGCGGCCATCTTGTCCTGTACGGCCTTCACCGACTCCGCCTCGATGCGGGCCTGGGCCGGGTCGTACACACCGCAGGGCAGGTCGCAGTGTGCGCTGACCTTCACCTTGGGGGCAAACAGGCGGGAAAGCATGGAGCGTTCCTTCCTCGTGATCGTCTTCTCAGGTGGGACATTACTCCCTGGAGAAGCTGATTTCGCGAGTGCCCCCATGGGCTTAGGACAAAAGTCCAGGGTCGGACTCAGACTGGTGGAGGATAGGACCGGGGAGGTGCCGGGGATGCCGGAGCTGTCGCAGGAGACCGAGCGCGGGAGGGCCGTACTGCCCTTCGGGACGGCCGAGGTGACCGGGCCGTCCATGGTGCCGACGCTGGTCCACGGGGATCTGCTCGTGGTGCAGTACGGCGCCAGGGTCAGGCCCGGGGACGTCGTCGTGCTGCGGCATCCGTTCCAGCAGGACCTGCTGGTCGTCAAGCGGGCCGCGGAGCGGCGGGACGGCGGGTGGTGGGTGCTCGGGGACAACGCGTTCGCGGGTGGGGACAGTACCGACTACGGCGCCGTGCCCGAGGATCTGGTGCTGGGCAGGGTGCGTTTCCGGTACCGGCCGCTGAAGCCCGGTCAGCGTTCGCCGCTCGCGCTGGTGCGCTGGGCGCTCTCGGCCGCCAGGCCCGTCCTCTCCGACCGGTCGGCCTCCAGGCGCTTCCGGGCCCGGTAGGCGGCCACGTTGGCGCGGGTCGCGCAGCGGTCCGAGCAGTAACGCCGGGAGCGGTTGGTCGAGGTGTCCAGGTAGGCGTTGCGGCACGGTGGTGCCTCGCACAGGCCCAGGCGGTCGACGCCGTACTCGGTGAGGTGGAAGGCCAGGCCCATCGCCGCGATGGCCGCGTAGCCGGCGGTCGCGTTCGACGGGTGGTCGGCGAGGTGCATGTGCCACAGCGGGCGGCCGTCCTCGTCCCGGAAGTTGTGCCCGGAGATCTGCGGGCTGACCGGGAACTCCAGGAGGAGTGAGTTCAGCAGGTTCACGGAGAGGGTCTCGTCGCCGTCGTCGGCCGCCTGGAAGACCGCCCGCAGCCTGCCCCGGACCGAACGGAAGCGCGTGACGTCGGCGTCGGTGGCGCGGCGGGCCGCCTCCTTGTTGCTGCCGAACAGGTCCCGCACGGCCTCGACCGAGGTCAGGACGTCCTTGCCCCGGGCCGGTTCCTCGGTGTTGACGAGACGAACGGCATAGTCCGAGTAATAGGCCAGTTCCACTTGTAGTCCTTACGGAGGCGCTCTATGGTCGTGGATGCGGTCGGGTAACAGCTGATCGTGCTTCCAGGGTATTACGACAGTGGCATTGTGACAGCGCGTGGACAGGGGATCCTCATGACGACCGGTGTCGGAACAGACTGGCAGTCCTGGCAGGAGAGCTGGGACCGGCAGCAGGAGTGGTACATGCCCGACCGGGAGGACCGCTTCCGGATCATGCTCGACATGGTCGAGGCGAGCGTCGGGCCCGAACCGCGCGTCCTCGACCTCGCCTGCGGCACCGGCAGCATCACGGCCCGGCTGCTGGCCCGCTTCCCGAACGCCACCAGCACCGGCGTCGACCTCGATCCCGCCCTCCTCGCCATCGCCCGCGGCACCTTCGAGAGCGACGAGCGGGTCTCGTTCGTCACGGCCGACCTCAAGGACCCGGGGTGGACGACGAGGCTGCCGTACGACTCGTACGACGCGATCCTCACCGCCACGGCCCTGCACTGGCTGCACAGTGAAGCCCTGGCGGTCGTCTACGGCCAGGTCGCGGGACTCGTCCGCGACGGCGGTGTCTTCATGAACGCGGACCACATGATCGACGAGTCGACGCCGCGGATCAACGCGGCCGAGCGCGCGCAGCGGCACGCGCACATGGATCGCGCCAAGCCCGAAGGCGCACTCGACTGGGCCGAGTGGTGGCAGCTCGCCGCCCAGGACCCGGTCCTCGCCGAGCCGACGGCCCGCCGCTACGAGATCTACGGCGAGCACGCCGACGGCGACATGCCCTCCGCCGCGTGGCACGCGCGCGTACTGCGCGAGAAGGGGTTCGGGGAGGCGCGCGCGGTGTGGTGCTCGCCGTCCGACACCCTGCTGCTCGCCCTCAAGTAGGGCCGCCGGCAAGGGAAAAGGGGCGGTACGGAGATTCCGTACCGCCCCTTCGGCGCATCCGTCGCTACAGCACCTTGGACAAGAACCCCTGCGTCCGCTCGTGCTGAGGGTTCGTCAGGACGTCGCGTGGGTGGCCGGATTCGACCACCACGCCGCCGTCCATGAAGACGAGGCTGTCGCCGACCTCGCGGGCGAAGCCCATCTCGTGCGTGACGACGATCATCGTCATGCCGGACTCGGCGAGGTCGCGCATGACGTCCAGGACGTCGCCGACCAGCTCCGGGTCGAGGGCCGAGGTCGGCTCGTCGAAGAGCATCAGCTTCGGGTCCATCGCCAACGCCCGCGCGATCGCCACCCGTTGCTGCTGTCCGCCGGAGAGCTGCGAGGGGTAGTTCTGGGCCTTGTCCGACAGCCCCACCCGCTCCAGGAGCTGCATCGCGCGCTCCCTGGCCTGACCCTTGTTGACGCCCCTGACCTGCACCGGCGCCTCGATGATGTTCTCCACGGCCGTCATGTGCGGGAACAGGTTGAAGCGCTGGAAGACCATGCCGATGTCCCGGCGCTTCACCGCGACCTCGCGATCGCGCAACTCGTAGAGCTTGTCGCCCTGTTGGCGGTAGCCGACGAGTTCACCGTCGACGTACAGCCGACCGGCGTTGATCTTCTCCAGGTGGTTGATGCACCGCAGGAAGGTCGACTTGCCGGAACCGGAGGGGCCGATGAGGCAGAACACCTCGCCGGACTTCACCTCCAGGTCGATTCCCTTGAGCACCTCGACCGGGCCGAACGACTTGTGCACGCCCTCGGACCTGACCATCGGGACCGACGGGTCGGTCGTAGCGGCGCCGTCGGTCTTGCTGAGTTCGGGACTCATGCCGCGCCTCCCTTCGGACGGCCGATGGACAGCATGTTCGCCTTGATCTTCTGGTACGGCGTCGCCGGCAGCGCGCGGCTGGAGCCGCGGGCGTAGTAGCGCTCGACGTAGTACTGCCCGACGCTCAGGACCGACGTCATGATCAGGTACCAGGCGGCGGCGAGGAAGTACATCTCCACCGGGGCGCCGGAGTTCTGGCCGATGTCCTGGGCGTATCTGAAGAGTTCCGGATACTGGACGGCCGCCACGAGCGAGGTCGTCTTCAGCATGTTGATCACTTCGTTGCCCGTGGGCGGCACGATCACCCGCATCGCCTGCGGGATCACGATCCGGCGCAGCGTCTTGGCGTGGCTCATGCCGAGCGCGTGCGAGGCCTCCGTCTGGCCCTCGTCGACGGCGAGCAGGCCGGCGCGGCAGATCTCCGCCATGTACGCGGCCTCGTTGAGGCCCAGGCCGAGCAGCGCCGTCAGCAGCGGCGTCATGAAGGCCGACCAGTAGTTCTTGTAGATCGGCCCGAGGTTGATGTACTGGAAGACCAGGCCCAGGTTGAACCAGAGGAACAGCTGGACCAGGACCGGGGTGCCGCGGAAGAACCAGATGTAGAACCAGGCGATCGACGAGGTCACCGGGTTCTTCGACAGCCGCATCACCGCGAGG
>Ga0307509_10010673_pt1 | contig 11206 bp, 7 predicted proteins | sample 10_EM_MG_FD_202245 | JGI IMG/M metagenome (GOLD analysis project Ga0307509, IMG submission 202245) | Populus trichocarpa ectomycorrhiza microbial communities from riparian zone in the Pacific Northwest, United States - 10_EM | ecosystem: Host-associated > Plants > Roots > Unclassified | place... | reverse complement strand
AGTACTTTCTGAAGCATCTTGGGCACATCACTCATGGGTGCCTCCATCATCACATCCGATAAACTCATGGATCTTTTTAACGACATATATAAGTGCAACCATTACATGGAAATTATTTCAATATTTGATGCAGTGTCGCCTCAAAACACATTACCTCTAGTATACAGAAAGACCACATGCTGCCTTCAGTTCAGCAAATAGGCAGCACACCGCAAGACCTCTCATTACAAGCAGACTCCTGAATACATCACTGTTTGTTGCTCCAAGTTCGAGGGCGCTGTTGCTTTTAATAGATGTCTTATTTGTTTTGATCAGGATGGTATCAATTTGACTGAAAGCGTCCAATGTGTCTAGTACGTTACGTAATCCTCTCTCTCTCTCTCTACATGCATGCTTACTTTATTCGGATTGGAGTTATGTGTGTTGGTGTTCTTTGCTGGGAATTTTCCATAACCAGTATGGAAGTTATAGGCGTGTTTTTCAGAAGCTACTGTACTTTGAATGGAATGCCCTTTTTTACAATTAATAAAAAAAGGGCATTCCATTGCTAATCATTCATCGACTGCAGTTCTTTTCCTTTCAGGGAATTCCTTACATATAATGACAGTAATAAACCATTGGCAGACACAGATCTGGATAAAATTTCCGAGGCTAGATCAATGAACATAATCAAACAAGATGAACAACTCAAGGGAGACGAGGATGAAAATTCATCTGATTGCATAAAACAACCAGTGAACTCTCAAAATGGTACAGGTCTATCAACAGGCACTAATGAGGTGGAGGGTGAGAGAGAAGTAGGGTCAGAACAAGTCTCTGATTCTAATTCACGGGAAACCCAGATGGTTCCCAAGTTAATCCTCACACTCCCAGCTTAATGTCATGCAACAATGGCCATAAGAGAGCTGCTGAAAACGTCAACATCAGTATGTATTCCTTCGAAAGTCTTCTTTTGACAAAACAAAAATAGTTGGATATATATGTTTTATCTAACCAATTTTATTATGTTTCTAGCTGTCAAACTTTCCTTCTGTTTTTCTACTCGCAGGTATTTCCATGTCATCTAACTAATTATTCGTTATATTTGCATTTTGCGTACCACAAAACATTGAACCAGTGAGTACGTCACTACTCAAAAGATATGTAGTGTTGAGGACAGATTGTGCTTTCTACGGAGCAGAATTTACCAATTTATGAGAGCAAACAAGTTTTGGATGGGATTTCAAATTATTCTTGGAACAACAATGATTTAATGACCAAACAACCACCTATCTTGTTGTTATGCCTATTGTAAAGTCACCGTGAAGTACTTAAAGATTTTGTCTATGGATTCAATGCTCACACGGGTTAGTTAGCAGACAGTGAAACGACCAAACTCAATGCTAGGAATGTTTATTGTCCTCTGGAAAAAGGTTGTATTTCTCTGTTGAAATTATATATATATGTATTGTTTTTCCTTGTAAGAAAAAACTAAGTCAATTAAATAATTCTCTGTCAAGTTTTCATGGCTGAGCCAAAAAGCTCCTGTAGATATTGAATGCACAGATTTACAACAATTGACGCTTTTGCTATGATAGCATGATAGCAACTAGCTTGTCTCATGATTCCAAAAATTCTTTAGCTGGTATCATGGGCCATCGGGTGAACTTTTAGTAGATATTCAGATGGGGCTGCAATCAGAAGAATAAAGGACTTAAGAGAACCCAAAAAAATTAGGAAGAGAAGTGAATATTGAAATGAAATTTGACTGCTAACTCACCTCATATGTGACAAGAACTTTGCTGTAGTTGGAATCTTGAGTGCTAGATGTGATGTTGGCATCATAATAACTGTCCTTTGACTTTGTTGGTCTATAGAGTTTTATAAACCATGGATCTTGGTTTACATGAACCATGCGTTTTGAGTGTGAAGATGCGCATTGTGACTGAGCATCTTGGAGGCCATTCAGTCCATCCATCCAAGTAGTTTGCTTGTTTTTAGCTCTGGTGCTTTCTTTAGGTCTCTGTTTCGGTTCGCTTTGTGACCTGACTTTAGCCTTGGAAGATTCTGTGTCGGCCATGTAGCTTGGTAGGGATGAAAATTGATTAGAAAGAGTGTCGACATAGTCTGGCCGTCCGTAAGTGAAGGAAGCTCTTCCCCAGGTTGTTTTGGAAGGGGGCGAACCAGTTGTGGGACTGTTTTGTGCTGTGAAGGAAAACTCCTTGTATTGATGTTCTTGCCTAGAGATTTTTAGTTCCCCAGAGTAGAATCTGGGAATCTCTCTCTCTACTCTGTCTATTAATGAATGATTCATGTAGCCACTTCTGTTCTTAACATCAACTGCCTCCTATGTATGAACACAAGTTAGCATCACAAATCAGATTTTGAAGGATTAGATTGCATGTTTTTCGTTAACCCTGATGGTACAGCAAAGTTATCATATATATTATGCTATGTTGACAGATTTTGGGGTGATGGACATTATCTCATTTCCAAATTAGCTGCATCCTATAGTTCATCCTAGAAGATACTGTGATTTGGAAGGTACTGCAGACAAAAGTGGGACTACTTACTCTGTGTCTTGATGATTTTCTTTTCATGGCAAGTTGTTGTGATTCTCCGGCCATCTGAACTCTATGACAACAAGCTCTTGCTTGTATTGTCATGAGTGTATGCATTCGTCGAAGAGTTGCAGTTGTTTGTTTCCTCACCTGGTGACCCCTTACTAATGCTTGTAACTTGACTAATCCCCTCAACGCACACAAAGCTTTCCTGGCCTGTAAAATGAAGCAATTGATACACATATCTCATCCATGAAGAAAGGTTAAAAATCAAGTAGAAAGGAAGTTTGTATGAATACCAGATAAGAACGAAAGACAGCTTGAATCCTGGTGGCAGCTGCATCTTCCACTGCCTTTCTTATTCTATCTGCCGCATGTGTTTGTGCGACAACTTTTTTAATAGCTTCAGCGGTTGGCAAAGCAAATGATGATCTATGTGCTAAATATGGGGTGGTGATGATCGAGTCAAGAGATCTACGACCCCTGTAAACTCTCTCTTTCTTTGCAGATTTGCCAAAGCTCCATCTCCTCTTATAAGCTGGAGTTGCAGTTGGTGTTGTCTCCTTCTCTGCATGGAAGGAGATGTCGTTCTTCTTTGTTTTCTCCTCCTTTTTTCCTAGCAAGAAGTTTATCATCCACCTGCTTGCCTTTCCCATTGTTCTGCATCACCCCATCGAAGATCCTACTTCAAACCATATTTAACACTGAAAGGAGAAAATGATGAGCAACTACTGAACCTGTCTGTATTTCCAATTACTTGAGCACGAAGACGGAGGCCATCTTATTTATACCCAATCATAAGGAAGATGATCTTTGCTGACTCATGCATGCATGTTGTATAGAAGTATACATCTTCTTCTTCCTAACCCCGGTCAAGCCGACTTGTGTCATAGTCGATAGGCTAATTGAGGCCTGCAGAAGGTTTTGTGATCAAGCCATTTGCCACGCTCCTAAAGGTTGATGGTAAAGATTCTTCTCCTTTGATGAGGCCTTCGCACCTGTTCAAACTTCTGTCTTTTCTAGGGCAAGTTTTTCCTCTACAAACAAGCTTATTTATTTATTTTTTTTGGTTTTGTTTCTAAATTTACGCAAGTCTACTACATAGTGTTGTGGATGTAAAATACCTTAGTTGACCGAGTCTTTGGTGCTGTTCTTACTTCTCTGGTATAGAGTTTAGCTCGACGCAAAATGGGAATGGTTAAGGTGGTGAGGTTAGGACTAATTACTACTTAGAACTCGTTTATTAATACATTTTAAAAATATTTAAAATTTATTTTTTTCCTTTCAAATCATTTTATATATTTTTCTAATGATTTTGATGTGTTAATGTTAAAAATAAATTTATAAAAATAATAATATTATTTCATTATATTTTCAAGTTAAAAATATTTTAAAAAATAATTAATATTATAATACTAAACATATTTGATATTATGGTAGTTTTTAACGGTGTTAACTTAAAAAAAATAAAAATAAAAATTTTTAAACCCAAATTTTTATTACAATTCGAGATGGAATTGTCATCGGAATTAAAGTTAGAGTAAAAGCATCTCTAACCGCAAGACAAATAGAACAAGAATAGTCCTTTTAGTCTCGACAAAGAAAGTTGAAAATATAGACAACGATAATAAACCAACATCCTTTTGTGACTGTTTGGGTTTATATTTGTTAATACTAAAAACATGGTTTAGTTAGGAATGAGCAAAAAAAAATTGATAAATTAATTAAACTGAAAAAATCAAGAAAAAAAATTATAAAAACCAAATTATAAAAAAAAATTAATTAAATTGATTAAAATATTTTAAAAAATATTCAGTTCAGTTCGGTTTCATAAATCTGAAATAAAAAAAACCTCAACCGAAACGAAACTAAAATCTATTAGAAAGTCTAAAAAAACCCAAAAAACAATATAGTTTTTGGTTTTTAATATAAAATAACTTAACTGAACCGAAACTAAACCGAAACAGGTCGATTTGGTTTGGTTTTAGTTTTTTAAATAAAATAACTAAACCAAAACCGGTCAGTTGGAACCGATTTCGATTCTGTTTCAGTTTTATTTTTTATATTTTATAAAATTTCAATTTATTTGTTTTTATAGATAAAAACCGGACCGAAAATAATAAATAATCACCCCTTGGCATGGCATAGGATTTATATTTTCTAGTCGGTTTTTCTTTTTAGCTTTTGACAAGACCAGGTTAACGGCCCATCCGATCAATTGGAAATTTAAAAGAGCGCAAGTATGAAGTGATTAAGTTAAACACATCTAGTTTACCACAGTTCAGCCATGGAAGTATAGCATACTGAATACAGGGACACGGCCTTGTTACATCTGTTCATTTGCATAAATAACATATAGTAATGGGGCATCTCAACTGGCTTAAAAATTTTATAACCTATAAAGTTGTCTGCCTAAATATCTATCGTCTCCCCCATAAATCGTTGGCAAAAAGCCAATAGACTAGACTCTAAAAATAGTTGCAGTTACAAAATATAGTACACACGGAACCGGTCGCTGTCAATCTTCTGGTTTGGCAGTATTTTCCTTGAAGCTCTTTGTCAGCCATATGGCAGTTTCCCTGGGGGAAACCTTTCCAGGTCCAAATGGCTTCAGTAGCACCCCAAGCTCATCGTACCTTGCCGCTTGCAGTAATCTTGCACTGAATTCTAACAAACCTTCCAGAGCTTCTGCGCGCTGCTGGAGTGATGAGGTGTCAAACCTGCGCTGCCTCGTGTCTGATGAGGTGCGGCTTGATGCCCCAGCAGTGGCATTTTGATTGGAGGAATTGCTTCCGTTCTCTTCATCTACCTGAAACATGCCAAGTTCAATTCCTTGCCAGGCCTCAGTGAGATTGGGCCTTGCAGAGGTTCTGTCGCTGAGCTGAACTGTGCATTTATCCTTTGTGATTGAGCAGTCACCATGACGCAAGGAGTTGGATGACCCTCGTGCTGAGGTTGATGACGTTTTCCGGATAGGGAGGAATGGTTCATCATATGAAGCCAGCGGGAATTCAGCCATCCTATCAATTCGAGGAGCATTGACAGAAACATCAGGAGATTTTATCTGGCTAAGGATGCTAATATTAGTCCCACTAGGGGAATTTTGTATCCTGCCTTTTGATGGCAATGGAAAAGATGCTCTGCGAGCTGATGGGTTGGATTTTTTAGTCGGTGTTTTTCGAGTGACAGGAAGCTGAAAAGTTAATAAAAGGACGTGTGAGATCCAAATTGTAAAACTATCAGAAGTTGTTCATAATTTCTGCATTTGTGTATGTGCGTGCATGTGAGAGAGAGAGATTCACGTGCTTACAGATTCACATTTTCTTGCAGACTCTGTCCGTCTCTTAATAGTGACAGAGGCCTTGGTCGGTGTGAGTTTTGGAGTCTTGGCACTGTTTGAAGGTTTTGAAGCAATTGATCTGCAAATGACTGTTCCTTGGCTGCACTCGATGGATGAATCTGATAACCTTCGATTCAAATAAATCGGTGTATCATGTATCCCTTCAGTAGAACACACAGAATCTTGCTCTGCTACAGAAATACTTGGATTTAATGCCCTATCATTACCAAGTGAATACCTCTTGTCCCTGTGAACTTTGCGAGGATTATCTTCTGGCACTAAAAATCTTGTTTTCTTCATGTAATGGGGTTCAGGCCATTGGAAAGGTAATGTATTCTGTCTAGGGCTACTCATCTTAAGATGAATCTTAAGGACGTAAGGCTGAAGCTGCGGATGCCTGAGCAGCTCTGCAGCCTGTAACAGTGAATATTTTGACTGAGAACAGAACACATTAATATGCCACATAAATGCAAATGCTCAAATTTCCTTCTATTGCAATGGTTGACCTATAGGCAACTGTAACACAAAATGCATGGCTGTCATGTACAAACTGGCAAACCTTTTGCTGGCTCCATTTCTACATGCTTTCTGAAAAGTATTTGAGAGTAGCAATCAAGAAAACTTATTCACTCTGATTTACTGCACAATGCAAGGGTAAAACATATTCATAAAGTCCCAGTAATATTATTTTCCTTGTTAGAAAGAAAGAAAGAAACATCCCCCTCTATGTTAGCGTTTGTTGAGTAACCAAGCAAGTACATGTAATGCACGAGGGGATCAACGATTACAGCTGCCCTTATGCAGCTTAGGTGAGGGTGAAATGTTGCTGCAAACTTATGGTAAATGTGGTGGGCATTGTGGCATAGCAACCATCCAATCAACAAAGCATACTGCAGCTTGCATGGTGCCTTTGTGGTGTTGTAGATAAGGGTTTAGGAGAAACTAATTATTTTTCCACTTGCCTGGAGATAACACTTCGGTGAATTTTAAAAATTTTCACAGTAATTTATTTTCAGTTCTCTGGCAACATTTGCCTTTAGTAGTTTAGGATGAATCTTGTTATTGGAAGCAAACAAAATGGCACAACAAATCTCACTTCACAGCAGACCTTGAAACAGTTTCCAACTCTTGGAGATTGTTTCTACATGCAAAGTAAATTCAAAGAAAGAAAAAAAATGAAGTGAATTTTATGAATCATCTTTATGTTGGCCTATAGTCATGCAGTGTACTAGATTCACATATAATGTAAGATGCAGATTAAAAGAGATCACACGTACACCGGGTCTGAGCTCTGGATTCTTTCGCAGCATGCTTTTAACAAGTCCTCGGCTAAAAACATAAACAGGAACATGATTAGATGATTATAGGAACAGCAATAAAATCCAGCATCTTAAATACAAACAGCAACAACATTGGGAAAAACAAATGATGAAGACTTACAAGGCACCAGAATATTTAGTTGGAAGTGGAGCCACAATTGACTTATTTATTTTGTTAATCAGTGCTTGCATATCCTGCTCAAAAGATGGAAAATAAAATCCATACAGAGAAATGAACAAAAAATTAGAGCAGGAAATGCAGGAGAAAGCTCAAACAGAAATGGATGGGATGGGAGCCTTCTAATGTTGATCATACTGATCAAACTGCAGACCAAAATGGCTAGTGAACGTGGGACTTATATGGTCTCCAAATGACATAATTGTCATGTTTAGCCGGCCACTATAATGGTGCATAGTTCTTTCTTTCTTTCTCATCTTTTTTTTTTCTTTTTGGTGGGAAGACCAGGGAAGGGGGGAGGGGGCAGGGAGGTAAATCCTCTACCAAAAAGTCTTGGTGAAACTCAAACCAGAGTATAAAATAATCCAAAATGATTGTTTTTCAACTTTGACAGAAAACATAATATATGCAGCAAACCTTGGGACTGTAATATAAGAACATATACATGATTTTGGGCAGGAAAATAACAAATTGATGATGCTAGGTATCACTTGGAGTCCTAGTGCAATGTAAATGCATGTAAGCATGACTTGTTCATCTTTGAAATTCTGCCAAGTATAGGAACAGGATAAAAAAAACTTACAAATGCTTTAAATGCAGGCCTAAGAGAGGTCATTTCATATATACAGCAACCTGGGAGACAAATTTTGAGAAGCACAGGTAGTTGTGAGTAACTGAAAGAGCAATCAAGAACGTGTAACTTCTGCATACACATCAGTACACTGAGCAACTTACCTAAAGACCAAATATCTGACTTAGAACCATAAGGTATGTCAGCAAGAAGCTCAGGACACATATAGCTGGGCGTTCCCACGACCTGAACACATATGAGCAAGTCCCACCAGTGATAAATCACATTCAAGGAAACTGAGATAAAATTGGAAGATTAGCACAGCTTAAGGGCTGCATTACTTACAGAGGAAGCAAGGTCATCTGAAGTTAATATTTTGGCAAGTCCAAAATCACCTGTACCAGGATGGGTTGTCGATTATTCAGAAAAAAGTACACTCCCTTTCATTAAAATCAGAAGGTATCAATCAGATCACTTACCAAGACGAATGTCTTGCTGTTTTGTCAAGAAGATATTGGAGCACTGAACAAATCATGAGGCCTTGTCAGTAAAATGCAGTTTCAATTATTGGAACTGTTTTGAATCTGAGTACACAAAATACATGCCACTAACCTTGACATCACGGTGAAGAATGTGGTTCATATGCAAGTAGTCAAGTGCCATGAGAAGCTGAACGAGCCACTTACAGAGCTTCTGAAACATTCAATAACTAAGAATCAGTTATTCAGTTGCAAAAAGATCCTCCAAATTGAAAATTTGAATTCATAAAAAAATTATATGTTAAGGTTGTAAATGAAAACTACATTTCTGAAAAAGAGAAGGGCCTCCCCCAAGCAAAAACAAAAGAAAAGAAACAAAGAAAGATAGAAAAGATAAAAACAAAAAAACAAAACAAAACCTCTTCAGAGAACAGCATGCCATTAGCTTTCTTTATAGCTTCTGCCCTGTAATAATAAGGAAAAGAAGAAAGAATGCCAAGCATGGCCAAGGTTATTCTAGGCTTCAAGTAAAAGCATGTTAACGCCAGTACCAGCAAGAGTGAAAACTTACATGTCTCCTCCTTCACAATAACCTATAATAATGCACACATAGCAACCCTGACTCCAAAGCATAAAAAGAACCAATATTAGCCTATTTATAAAAAAAATAAAAAAATCTCAATCCCTAGATAACTAAAATATTTTTTCCCAACCTAACAGAATGATTCAGAAACCCTATCTCAACTCAACTAAACATCACCTTATCCCAAATAACAAGGAAAAAGCTTTGAATGCTGAGTAGAAAAAAACAATATTATGCAAAAGTAGTACACCTTTTGCATGTCGTTGAAAAAATGAAGCTTTTGCTAGATTAAATAAAGCATATTGGAGTTCAGAAATATAAAATGTAAATTTATATGGAGAGTTGACTAAAAAAGGAGTAAGAAATAACGCCAAGTTTCAGGTAATGTCTGTCAATGGCATTCATTAATGATATAACGCAACCATGAAGTTAAATTTCATGTGTTTAACATTAACGTTAAGGATAGCTACTAGATGATGGGAAAAAATAGTTAGCATGCAACAAGTTTAAGGCACGTCCCTGAACGATTTAGTAAAGACTAATAGGACATCGGTCTACGATATCTGATTGCAAAAGCAGCAATCTATTGGAGTTGAGTTAGGAAGAGGATTTTAAAACCTTACAGAAAATATGGAATATTAAACACCAAGATTCTCTAAATCAAAAAATGAACATCCAACCATGTAAAACCATTAGAGATCAAGACAAAATGAAGAAGAGGCAAAGACATTTACTCATAAATAAGTAATAACAACAGGAACAGCATACCTTTTCTACCCAGGAATCTTTGTACTCTACGATAAATGGACTTCGGATCCTAGAAATGAGCTCTTTCTGTATAAAACAGAAAAGGGGTTAGACCTGCAGATCCAGTATAATCTATCAACGGTGAAAGTTAGCTCAACCAGCTCTGCATGCATAGTTGATTACTCTCGGCTATATTACAAAATTGTTCTGTCAGCATTTCTGATGTACAGGTTCAAGCATCCTAATTTTGAAGGGTATTAGCATGTAAAGCTAGTTAATTCAGGGCCTTGATTAACAGTATGATATAAGTATCTTTACATATGCAACAAAGACAGTAGAAACATTTGTTTTTCTCCTTTTTTTTTTCTCTCAAACAACTTTATTAGCAAGTTTTAATTGCACGAACCATGTCAAAGCATAACAGAACATCAGTTAAACAGAAACATAGGAGGATTACAAACATAAACAGAGGCAATGTCAGATTTGGTGTTAGATGATGAAGATGAGTCATTCTGCCAAAGTCTTAAAAAAAATAGAAAAAAAACATTGACCTCTTGATGTGCAGATCGACGTGACCTGTCAGTCTGCCTGGCAAGCCTGATCTTTTTCAACACATACCTTAAATTGACATAACAATAGAATCAGAGTTGAAATGAAACCAATCACCTGAGTATATGATATTGCTCACAATTTATCATTGTAATGGTGGGATTTTACAGCAAGTGAAGAAATGCAGGAAGAGCAGAGTGTAAGTTTCATTCTCACTTCTTTTTTTCATGTTTATGCCTCACAAGAAGAGCTGAACCAAAAGAACCCTTCCCTATTTGCTCTAATATTTCATACTGCTCCATCTGAGAGATTGAAATGACTTGCTTCTCTGGATGTAGACAAAAAGAAATCTTCAACGCCATAAAGAGAATGCAATAAGGTAATAACAAGAAAAAGCTACACTGTCTGTAAAGTTACTCCATAAATGCATATACTATAAGCTACCAAAAACTTCTTTACTAACAAAGAAAGGAACTGCGCGAAATTGACCAAAAATAAAATAAAATAAAATAACTGGGAAGGCCCTTGAAAGCTAAGAAATACAAGAATTATGAGAGCATTTTAGGTAAACATGAATAATAAAATCATCCAATAATCTCACAAATGGGGGAAAAAATTTAATTGTATGTTTATTAGCCAAAAAAAGAAGAGGAAATCAAGGGAAATGAAATGAATATTTGTGGGTTTTGTTTTTAGTGGCAAAATGCTTAATTTTTCTATGAACAGATCAAGTAAACTATTTTCATTGTATAAAGCTCAACTATTCATGAAACTATCAATTTCTTACCAGCCCCTAATTGTTGCATAGTTAAGCATCCTAAAGACCATATTTCCTTTTACCTCATTTTCTGAGTAACCAAACACTCTCATTACCAAAAAAAAAAAAAAGCAGACAGGGGG
>Ga0307509_10010672_pt1 | contig 11207 bp, 11 predicted proteins | sample 10_EM_MG_FD_202245 | JGI IMG/M metagenome (GOLD analysis project Ga0307509, IMG submission 202245) | Populus trichocarpa ectomycorrhiza microbial communities from riparian zone in the Pacific Northwest, United States - 10_EM | ecosystem: Host-associated > Plants > Roots > Unclassified | place... | reverse complement strand
GTCGGAGTCGATGATCACGTTGCCTTTCACGTCCTCGACGCGAATGCCGCCGGAGCTGTCCTGGCCGATGTGCACGTTGGCGCCCACTTCGGAGACGTGGATGTCGCCGGAACTGTCGCTCGTGATCTCGACGGTTTCGCGCACTTTGCCGATCTCGATGTCACCCGAGCTGTCGCGCACGCGCACACTGCCGGCGTCGTCGATGTCGAGGTCGCCCGAGCTGTCAGCGACATCGGTGAACCCCGCGATGCGATGGATCTCGAGATCCCCCGAGCTGTCCTGCATCGTCAGCGCGGCCAGGTCTTCGATGATCGTGTCGCCGCTGGAATCCAGCGCGTCGACCGGAATGTTCGAGGGCAGAGCGATCCCGACGTCGATGTAGGCGTATTCGTTCTTGCCCCAGTTCCAGCCGCTATCGGTGCTCTGCGGCAGCGCCGTTTCGACATAAATGATGTTGCCCTCGCGCCGTACGTTGATCTGCGTGGCATCGAGCAATTCCTGTTTGCCTGCGCAAGCGACGCCGCGCGCTTCCACGCGCACCGCGCTCGCACGTCCGATGACTTTCAAGTCGCCGGCCCCGGCGCGGATCACCACTTTCTCGACACCCTTTGCATCGACTCCCGCGGCGCGATCCGCGCGGAACTTGCAATCATCGCCCCAGGCGAGCGCGGTCGCGGGTCCGAGGGCCAGCAGCACCAGCCATATTCTTGAACGCATGACATTTCTCCCGTTTTGCGTGTCGGCGTGTCCTTGAGACTGCCCAGAAGGCATTTCGGTTTACACTCCGCGCCCGTGAATAACCAAAACATCAAGTCCGTCCTCGTCGAGGAACGGCAGTTTCCCCCGTCGGAAGAATTCACCACCAAAGCCCGCCTCAAGGCCGAGGATGTCGCCGCCCTCCGCGCCGAGGCCGCCGCGAATTACAAGGGATTCTGGGCCCGCCAGGCCCAGATCGAGCTGCGCTGGCACAAGCCGTTTTCGGTGACCCTGGATGATTCCAAGGCCCCGAACTACCGCTGGTTCGTCGATGGCGAACTCAATGTTTCCCACAATTGCCTCGACGTGCACCTCGAAGAGCGCGGCCACAAGACCGCGGTGACCTTCGTCGGCGAGCCGGGCGACGTCCGTCACGTCTCGTACCGCGAATTGCACGCCGACGTCTGCCGCTTCGCCAATGTGTTGCTCGCGCACGGCGTGAAGACGGGCGACCGCGTCGTCATCTACATGCCAATGACTCCCGAGGCCATCGTCGCCATGCACGCGTGTGCGCGAATCGGCGCAATTCACTCGGTCGTGTTCGGCGGCTTCTCGGCGCTGTCGCTCAAGGACCGCATCGAAGACGCCGGCGCCGTGACGCTGATCACCGCTGACGGCGGCTGGCGCGCGGGCAAGATCATCGATCTCAAGGAAGCCGCGGACAAGGCGCTGTCGCAGGGCTGCAAGTCCATCCGCAGCGTCGTCGTGCTCAAGCGCACCGGCCACGACGTGAAGATGAAGGAGGGCCGCGACACCTGGTGGCACGACGAAATCGTCAGCCAGAACCCGGTGTGTGATCCCGTCTGGGTGAACGCGGAGCATCCGCTGTTCCTCTTGTATACGTCCGGCTCCACCGGCAAGCCCAAGGGCATTCAGCATTCCAGCGCCGGCTTCCTGCTCGGCGCCAAGCTCACCAGCAAGTGGGTGTTCGACCTGCGCGATGACGACGTGTTCTGGTGCACCGCCGACATCGGCTGGGTCACTGGTCACAGCTACGTCGCTTACGGGCCGCTCGCGAACGGCGCGACCATCGTCATTTACGAGGGCGGGCCGACCACGCCGCACCCCGGCCGTTTCTGGCAGATCTGCGAGTCGCAGGGCGTAACTATTTTCTACACCGCACCCACCGCGATCCGCGCGCTGATGAAGCTCGGTGACGACGTGCCGGCGCGCTACGACCTCACGAAACTCAGGTTGTTAGGCTCGGTTGGCGAGCCCATCAATCCGGAAGCGTGGATGTGGTACCACGAGCACATCGGCCGCCGGAACTGCCCCATCGTCGACACCTGGTGGCAAACGGAAACCGGCGCCATCATGATTTCGCCGCTGCCGGGCAGCACCGCGACGAAGCCGGGCTCGTGCACGCAGCCGCTGCCGGGCATCGACGCGACCATCGTCGACGCACAGGGCAACGAGGTGAAGGGCGCCGATGCCGGTGGCTTCCTCGTGATCCGCAAACCGTGGCCGTCGATGTTGCGCACGATCTGGGGCGACAACGAGCGCTACCTCTCTACCTACTGGGAGACCTTCCAGAATCGCTTCTACGTCGCCGGTGACTCCGCGCATCGCGACAAGGACGGCTTCTTCTGGATCATGGGCCGCATCGACGACGTGCTCAACGTCGCGGGGCACCGCCTCGGCACGATGGAGATCGAATCCGCGCTGGTCGCACATCCGAGGGTCGCCGAGGCCGCCGTCGTCGGAAAGCCGCACGAGATCAAGGGCGAGTCCGTGTTCGCGTACGTGGTGCTCAAGGGCGATCGCCCGACCGGCGACAAGGCCGACGCGTTCGTGAAGACGTTGCGCGATCACGTGACCGAACAGCTCGGGGCCATCGCTCGCCCCGACGACATCCGTTTCGCCGACAACCTTCCGAAGACGCGCTCGGGCAAGATCATGCGCCGCCTGCTGCGCGCGATCGCGCGCAACGAAGACATCACGCAGGATCTCTCGACGCTCGAGAATCCTGCGATCATCGAGCAGCTGCGCGGCAGCGAAAGTGTGGCGGCGGTGAAGCCGAAGCCGATGCCGAAGGAAAAAACAGAGGCAAAGGCGAAGAAGCCGGTGCTGAAGAAACCCGCGCCCGCGGCGGCAAAGCCCAAGGCCAAGGCCAAGGCCAAAGCCAAAAAGAAGGCGGGCGCGAGCGCAAAGCCCAAAAAGGCCGCGCCAAAAAAGAAGGTCGCCCCGAAGAATTCCGCAAAGAGAATGCCGGCAAAAAAGAAGCCGGCGGCGCGCCGCAAGAAATAGCTCAGCTCGCGGGCGAGCGCACCACGCTCAACACCGCGACGAAGTGGCACGCCACGCCGGCCAGCACGAACAGGTGCCACACGGCGTGCGTGTACTTGCGCGACTTCCACACGTAGAACGGCACGCCGGCGGTATAGAAGAAGCCGCCCGCGAGCATCCAGGCCAGTTCGCTGCTCGTGAGTCCCTCGGCCAGTGGCTTGATGCCGATCATCGCGATCCAGCCCATGCCGACATACAGCGCGACCGAGAGTTTCGGATACCGAAAGCCCACCATGGTTTTCGCGATGATGCCGAATACGGCGATCGCCCAGACCACGCCGAACAACGACCAGCCCCAGGTGCGTTCCATGGCGATCAGCGAGAACGGGGTATACGTGCCCGCGATAAGTAGATAGATGGCGGAGTGGTCGAGCTTGCGCAGCTTGACCTTCAGCTCGGGCCGGCTCGCCCAGTGATAGATCACCGACGTCACGAACATCGCGAGCGCGCTGACACCGAACACCAGGCCGGTGCCGAGCCGCCACGGATCGTCGAACGACACCCACACGAGCCATGGAATCGCGAACGCACACGCGACGATACCGAGCCCGGCCGTGAGAGAGTGGGCCAGTTCTTCGGGTCGGCTGTAGGGAGCGGCGGCAGCGGTCATGGCGCGGAGACTAGCATTGCACGTGTAACCTTGACGTTACCTGTTGTCATCTCTAATATCACCTATAGGTTACACATAGCGGGAGCTGAAGATGAGCGCAGACACGGAAATACTGGCCGCCCGACGGGTGCGCCTCAGCTTGTGGATTGCGGTGAGTTTCGTCGCAGTGCTCGCGTCGATCGCCGCCAACGATGCGTTGGTCCAGGCAGGCGAGGCCCGCAGTGCGCTGCGTCTCGTGGCGCTCGGCTGCCTGGCGATTGCTGGCCTCGCGCTGTTGAGCAATCTCGGACGCTTCACGTTGCTGCTGCGCCGCTCGCGGCGAGACCCGGATCTGAAGCGCCAGCTCTGGGACGAACTTGCCACGGCGAACCACCAGCAATCCATGGTGATTGCATACCACGCGATGCTGTTTGTGCTCGTGGTGCTCGCGGTGATTTCAATGTTCAGGTCCCTGTCGGCGCCGTGGGTCGTCAACGCGATCCTGGTGGCGGCTTTCCTGACGCAGGCAATCTCGTTCTCGGTGCTCGAGCGGCGCGGGGCGCGGTAGTGGCAGAGCCCGAACTCGGCAACAACCTGAAGGAATTGCGCGCGCGGCATGAGCTCACGCAGGCGGACCTGGCGGAGCGCGTGGGCGTATCGCGCAAGACGATCAACACGGTGGAGAACGGTGTGTTCACGCCGTCCGCGACGCTCGCGCTCAAGCTGGCGCGTGCGCTCGGCGTCAACGTCGAGAAGGTGTTCTTCCTGCGCGCTTCCTAGCGAGCGGCGGTCTGCCCGTTGGTCGGGAACTCCGCCTTCGGAAGCTGCACTTCGCCCGTGAGGATGCGCTTCAGGTAGTCGGGCGCGATCAGGTGGCAGTACTGGCGGCCGTCGGACACCGCGGCGTTCGCGGACGTATTGCTGACGCGGCGCAGACTGGCACCGCCGGGACGCAGGCTCTTGGAGCGGATGCGCAGCGTGCCGCCGGCGTCCGTCTGGACCATCGTGAAGGCTTCGAGCCACTGCGCCTCGCTGGTCGCCTGCTCATCCGGATCGAGCGCGACGGGCAGGGCGCCGTTGAACGGCATCTTCTTTTTCTGGCGATCCGACAGCGTGAGCATGACGGCATCGAGCGTACGGCGATTGAGACGCGCGCAGGTCGTCGATTCACCGGCCGCGGTCGCGCCGTATTCGGCGCGAATCTGTTCGGCGCTGTGCAGCTTGCAGGAAATCATGCGCGCCTTGGCCTTCTTGTCGTCGGAGTAGCCGACGAACTGCAGCGTCTCGAGTGGCTTCACGGATGGCGTGGCGCGCGAAAAGGCGGCGTAGTCAGTGACGATCACGTTGCGGGCCGGAACACGCGAGTTCGCGATTTCCTTCTGCGCGGCCGCGCAATAGTCGGTGATGACGGGCAGTGTGATGGGCTGGCCCACCACCACCGGGCGCGCGTCGCTCGCGCAACCGGCGAGCGTAGCCCCGAACGCAAGACAAGCAACGTTTCGCACCGTAAGCTCGGCCCAGCCGCGGACGTTCCATTTCATGCGCGCCACCCTCTCGGAAAAGATGTTTCGATGCAGAAGGCATTCTTGCTTTATGTCGCGGCTGGCTTCGTGGGCGCAGTTCTCATGACGGGAACGTCGGCGGCGGCAGAATCGCGGCCATTTGTCATAGCGCACCGCGGGGCGAGCGGCTACGTGCCCGAGCACACGCTTGCGGGCTACTTCATTGCGATTCAACAGGGAACGGACTACGTCGAACCCGACCTCGTCATCACCCGGGACGGCGCGCTCGTGGCGCGCCACGAGAATGAAATCGGCGGCACGACGGATGTCGCGGCGCACCCGGAATTCGCGGCGCGCAAGACGACCAAGAGTGTCGACGGCGAATCGATCACCGGCTGGTTCACCGAGGACTTCACGCTCGCGGAGCTGAAGACGCTGCGGGCGCGCGAGCGCCTGCCCGAGCTGCGCCGCGGCAACACGCGCTGGGACGGCGCGTTCCAGATCCCGACGTTCGAGGAAGTGCTCGATCTCGTGGCCGCCGCCGACGCGCAACGCGCCGCGGCCGCGCGCGAACAGGGTCTGGCACCTCCGCCGCGCATCGGCATCTACCCCGAGACCAAGCATCCTAGCTACTTCGCGCGCCTCGGCCTGCACTTCGACACGGCGATGCTCGACGCGCTGGCGCGTCACGGCTACACGCGCCGTGGGGATCCGATCTGCCTGCAGTCCTTCGAAGTCGGCAACCTGCAGGCTTTGCGCCAGAAGACCGACCTGACGTTGGTCCAGCTCGTGGCTCCCACCGGCCAGCCCTACGATTTCACGCTGTCCGGCGACGCGCGCACCTACCTGGACCTCATGGGCAACACGGGCCTCAAAGAGATCGCGGTCTATGCCGACGCGATCGGGCCGCACAAGTGGATGGTCGTGCAGTTCGGCCCTGCCGGGACCGTGGACACCGGCCTGGCGCGCCGCGCGCGCGCCGAGGGGCTCGGAATTCACGTCTGGACGTTGCGAGCAGAGAACGAATTCCTTCCGGATGCCCTAAAATCCTCCGGCGATGTCGCGGCGCGCGGTGACATGAAAACCGAGATCCACGCACTGCTCGACGCCGGCATCACGGGTTTCTTTTCCGATTTTCCCGATCTCGCCGTGCAGGCGCGCGACGAGTGGTGGGCCCCGAAGTAGTAGTAATTGATGCCCCAGCCTTTTCATCTCGCCATACCGGTCCACGATCTCGCCGCCGCGCGCGAGTTTTACGGCGGCCTGTTCGGCTGTCCGGAAGGACGCAGCTCCGCCGAGTGGGTGGACTTCGACTTCTTCGGCCACCAGGTGGTCGCGCACCTCGATCCGTCGAAGCGGAAGCACGTGCATCACAACGAGGTGGACGGCAAGGACGTGCCCGTGCCGCACTTCGGTGTCGTGATGGAGTGGGATGCGTGGCATTCATTCGCCGAGCGTCTGCGCGGGCAGGGTACGCGCTTCGAGATCGAACCCGGCATCCGATTCGCGGGCCAGGTCGGCGAGCAGGCGACGATGTTCCTCTACGATCCGTCGGGCAACGCGCTCGAGTTCAAGGCGTTCAAGGACCCGACGCGGCTCTTCGCTAGATAGACCCGCGGGAATCGGCAGCAGGCCGGGTCTTCGCGAGCGCCAATCCCACCAGCTTCGCGGTGATCCTCTGCGTGAAGTTCTCGGGGGCCGCGAGTTTCAGTCTCTCCAGGTAGCCACGGTTCGAATCGCCGGCGTGCAGCAGTGCGCGCGCGATCGTCGCGAACTTGCGCGCGCCCAGGGTGTGGTCCTTGAGCCAGCGCAGCGCATGGGACAAGTCAATTTCCTCGGCCGTGAGATCCGTCCCGAATGGATACTCGGAGAACAGGCCCGCGGCGCGCGAATCCGCGAAGGCGTCCTCGAGTCGCGACGGCGTGTTGTTCCGGAACTCGTCGGGAATGCGATAGCCGGCGTCGATCTTGTTGGCGCGCTTCGCGGTCGCGAGCAACGCGTCCTGGAAGCGCGAGTCCGCGAGGTTGAGCATGGCGGCGACGCATTCGCCGTCGGTGCGGCCGCGCAGATCGGCTATGCCGTACTCGCTGATCGCGACGTCGCGCAGGTGGCGCGGGATCGTCGTGTGGCCGTAACTCGTCACGATGTTCGAGGTGAGCTCCCCATCCTTGGCTCGCGTCGAGCGAACGCACAGCACCGAGCGCGCGCCCGGCAACGCGTGCGCCATCGACACGAAGTTGTATTGGCCGCCGACGCCCGACACGACGCGCCCATCGGCGAGTCCATCCGACACGGCCGCGCCGAGCGTGGTCAGCATCATCGTCGTGTTCACGAAGCGCGCGTGGCTGCGCTGCGCCACGCGCAGCGCCATGTCGTCTCCGTACAGCTGGTTGATGAAGCCGACGCCGCGCATGTCGAACAGGCGGCGCTCGGATTCCGGCAGCGCCGAGAGCGCGGCGTAGAACGCCCGCGGGCCGAGCAGGAAGCCCGCGTGCATGACGGTGCCGCCCTGCAGCTCGAGTCCCAGGCAATCGCGCGCGATCGCCGCGCGCGCCTTTGCATTGGACAGATCGGCCGCGATGCGCACGCCATCGGGCGTGACGAACTCGCCCTTGTCGAAGCGGATCTCGTTGCGCAGCACGCCCGCGTGCTTGAGCGCCGCCACGTCGTCCGCGTCGAGCAGCGGCCCCGCACCCGCCGCCGCGATGCCGTCCAGCAAGGCGGCGCCGATCTTGACGCTCGAGCCATTGGCCGCGAGCGCACGCTGCAGGGGTAGATAGTCGTAGACGCGGCGCCGCAGGATGCCCGCGCGGTACAGGTCGAGCATCTGGTCGACGAACATCTCCGTCGCGCCGAACAGGCCGGTGGTGAACGGAGTACGGCCGCCGTCGGAATCGATCAGCCCGGCGTTGCGCTCCGTGCCCACGGACTTCAGCGCGTTCCGCCACGCGTCGTTGCGCTGGTGCCGCAGCAGCAGCGAATAGACGATGGAGTCGCCCAGCTCGCCGATGCCGATCTGCAGCGTGCCGCCGTCGCGCACCAGCGCGCTCGCGTGCAGGCCGATGGCGTGATCGACGGTCGCGATCGCGGGATTCGGTGGCGCGAACAGGTCGTAGTCGTAGCGCGAGTGATCGAGCAGCAGATCGAACGCCTCGGCGCCGACGTTGGCGGCCCCGAGCATGAACGGCATCTCGCGATGCACCTGGCCGAGCATCACCACCGGCGTTCCGGCCGCGCGCATTTTCGCAACGTCGGGCATCAGGTCCACCGTGACGTCCGGATTGCTGCCCAGGCTGATTTCGGTCACACCACCGATCGTGCGCTTGGCGACCACGTGCGCGATGACGTTGACGCCGCGATGCAGCAGCTCTCGCGCCACGTGCGTGTAGTTGGCCGACAGGTAGTGCGTCTGTGCATGCGCGGAACCCAGCAGCGACCCGGGCTCGAGGAAGAACTCGATGACGCGCGCGTTCGGCGGCATGGTGCCGGCGCGCACCGCCTGCAGGTAGTCCAGTTCCGGGTAGTTGCCGAAGATGCGTTCCGCCAGCGGCTCGACGAAGCGGCGTTCGAGGTCGCTGCCGCCTTTCGGCTTGCGCAGCGACAGCGCGGTGACGATGGTGAGGTCGAGCGTCGCGTCATTGCGCGCGCGGCGAAAGAATTCGTTGGCGACCAGGTTGGGTTTGCCGATGCCGAGCGGCAAGGCCAGTACCACCTTCTTTCCGACTCGCCGTAGTGTTTCTTCGACGATCTCTCCGACATCATCAAACATCTGGGGCATGCCGCTACACTACAGGGCGCCACGCGAGGGTCAATCCGATGAGTTTGAAAAAGCCGGCACTCGATCCGATGTCGCTGCCGCCGCGCGTCAGCTCCGGGTATCCGGAGCCGTATCGCTCACGTGTCCTGCCGCGCGAGAAGCGGGCACTCGGCGATCCGCTCGGCCTCACCAAGATCGGCATCAATCACACGACGCTGCCGCCCGGCAAGGAATCGTCGATGCGTCACTGGCACACGCTCGAGGACGAGTTCATCTTCGTGTTGTCGGGTGAGGTAGTGGTGAAGAGCGATGGCGGCGAGCAGGTCCTCGGCCCTGGCATGTGCGCGGGCTTTCCGGCGTCAGCCGATGGAAAGACCGGCGATGGCCACCAGCTCATCAACCGCGGCAGCGTGCCCGCGGTGTATCTCGAGATCAGCAACCGCGTGAAGGGCGACGAGGCGTACTACCCGGACGTGGATCTGCACTACAACGGTCCCGATGCCCTCGTGATGTTCACGCGCAAGGACGGCAGCCGCTTCGGCTAGTGGAGGCGCCGGCGTTCGCCGTCGCCCGTGACCCGCGGCATCTGGATCACCACCGCCTCGCCTTCCAGCGGGCGCGCGCTCCACAGGACGAAGCGCTGGTTCACCGTGGAGGCCATCGCGGTGGTGATGCTGGCGTGGTTGAAGCCCGGTAGTTTGCCGAGGTGCGAGAGCAGGTCGTGCTGCGTCGCCAGCCGCTGGCCGATCAGCACACCGGACGTGCCGGTGCCCGCGAGCAGGAAGAAGTACTCCTCACCGAGGCTCGCGCCGTGGGTGATGACGATCGCGACCTCGCGCAGCTCGCTCCAGCGCACGTACTCGCTGTCGCCGCGCGCCAGCTTGCGCAGCACGCCTTCGTCGGTGATCTGCAGTTCCTCGCCGCGCTTGCGCACTTCCCAGGTGAGCACCAGCGGTTCGAGCGCGAATATGGCGAATACCGCGAGCGCGATGCCCGGCATCCACCAGCTCGTGTAGCCGACCCAGGCCGGGTACAGCGACAGCAGCGCGACGGCGAGCGATACGCCGATCCACACGCGCCGCATGGAGCTGAAGACGCGCATCAGCCGGCGGCCTTGGTCAGCACCACTTTATAAGAGAGCTTTACGGCGTCGCCGACCGACTCGGTCGATTTCCATTCGCCCTGGCCAACGCCGAAATCCAGCCGCTTGATCGTTACCGCGCCCGAGAGTTCGAGTCCGGCGCCGGCCGCCTTGATGGTCAGCGGCACGCGGAGGTCTTTCGTGACATTGCGAATCGTGAGCTTGCCCACCGCCTCGACGCCGTTCGCTCCCTTCACCAGGGAAGCCGCCGTGTAGGTCGCAGTTGCATATTTCTGCACGTCGAACATGTCGGCACTCGCGAGCGTGGAGTCGCGGTCCTTGTCCTGGGTGTCGAGCGAGCCGATCTGCACCTTCACGCTCAACTTGCTCGCGGCGAGATTCTTCTCGTCGTAGTCGAGCGTGGTCGCGAACTGCTTGAAAGCGCCGTTGCTCTGCGCGCCCGCCTGTTCGAACGTGAACCCCAGGCTGCTGCCGGCGGCCTGCACGTAGTGCGCCACCGCGCCCGCCGCCAACGCCGAGGCAGCAGGCGCCGTGGATGCAGGCGCTGCGGCCGGCGCAGCCGCGGGCTTCGCGACGGGCTTCGACGTGGCCGGAGACTTGTCATCGGCACAGGCAGTGCCGCCGATGAGCGCGGTCAGGACCAGGGCGCTGAGGTAGTTAGTCATGGATTCTCACTTTGCGAATGGAAGCATGCGTTTCAGCACGTCGTTGCGATCGATGATGTGGTGCTTGGCGGCTCCGAGGACGTGCAGCAGCGCAACCACCAGCAGGACCTTGAACAGCAGGTGGTGCAGGTCCTGCATCTGGTGAAAGGTCTGGTCGCTCGGCGCCACCAGGTCCGGCAACTGGAACAACTTGAACCAGCTCACCGGGAAGTTGCGCGCCGAGGACATCATCCAGCCGGTGAGCGGCATCGCGAAGATCAACGCGTACAGCAGGACATGGGAGAGGCTCGCGAGAAATCGCTCCCAGGGCTTTGCCAATCCGTCGAGCGAGGGAACCGGATTGAGCCAGCGCCACACCAACCGCAGGATGGCCAACATGAGCACCGTGATACCGATGGATTTGTGCCAGGCGAGCGTCTGCAGTTTCGCGAGTCCGTTTGGCAGGTCGTCGGCGTGCCGGGCTATCAACCATTGGGTGATGATCAGCAACACGATCAGCCAGTGCAGGGTCTTCGACAACGCGCCCCAGGCGCGAGTGGTGTTGCGGAAA
>Ga0307509_10010671_pt1 | contig 11208 bp, 9 predicted proteins | sample 10_EM_MG_FD_202245 | JGI IMG/M metagenome (GOLD analysis project Ga0307509, IMG submission 202245) | Populus trichocarpa ectomycorrhiza microbial communities from riparian zone in the Pacific Northwest, United States - 10_EM | ecosystem: Host-associated > Plants > Roots > Unclassified | place... | reverse complement strand
GACCGGCTCGCCCGGGCGCGCGCGCTCCGGCGTGACGCCGACGTACACCACGGTCGGCGCGCCACCCTCGAACCGATCGAGGCCGCGGCGGCGGGGTGTCGCGAGCGCCCCGTAGTCGGGCAACGCCTTCGCCGGAACGATTCGCGCCGTGCCATCGACGCAGGGTTCCTCGAGCTGGGCCGCGAGCTGCTCGCGCAGGCCGATGCGCGCCTTGTTCGAGCTGATGATCCGATCGCTGCGCGAGAAGCCGATCCAGCCGGGCACGGCGCCGGCCGGTACGACGACCTCGATCGTCGTCGCGTCGGTCGTCGTCTTGCCGAGCTTCGCGGCTGCCGGCCGCAGCGGCCCGGACGCCGATGCGAACACGACCGTCGCGTCCGGCAACGGATTGCCCCCGCGCACGCGCACCGTGATCTTGTCGCCGACCCCGGCGATCTTCGGGACGACCGCAACGATCTCGTCGGACGTCGCGCCGTCCCAACCCGGACCGAGACGCACCGCCGAGAGGATCAGCGGTCCGGTCATCAGCTCCTGGAGGCATCGCCAGCGGCCGCGCTCGACGGGATCGAACGCGAACGGTCGCAGCACCTCGTTGCGGGTGATCGAGCGCGCCGCCTCGATCAGGTACAGCGTGTGGAGCACGACCTCGAGCGCGGCGGCGTCGGGCTGGCGCGGATCGAGCCGGCCCAGCACCTCGGCGGCCGACGCCGCGAGCGCGAGCCCCTCGATCGACGCGACGAACACGCCCGCGAACGGCGGATCGGCGACCCGCGCCGCCGCGAGCGCGAGGACGAGCAGGCCCGCGTGATCGATCACGCCCGGCTCGTACGCCTGCGGTTCGGGCCACGCGAGCGTCGAGGTCGCGGCCGGCGCCGCGAGCGCCGCGATCATCGTCGTGTCGGGGCTCGCCGGCGGTCCCTTCGCGGCGAGCAACTTCCGGGCCTCGACGGCGACCGCGACGTACGGCCACGCGACGAACAGCATCGCGCGCAGGCGATCCGCGCGCAGGACGTCGTCCCCGAGCGCGCCGTACGCGTCGGCGGCCATGACCTGGAGGAGCTCGACGGGCCGGAGCACCACGTCGCGCGCCTCGGCGAGCCGCGGATCGCGCGTGACCGCTGCATCCAGCCGGCGGACCAGCGCCTGCCAGGCGGGCGCGCGAACGATCTCGAGCACGGTCTCGTCCATGAACCCTCAATGCGGTGTGGTGGTGGTGACCGGCGCCGTGGTCGTCGTCGGTGCGGTCGTCGTGGTCGGTGCCGTCGTCGTCGTCGGTGCGGTCGTCGTGGTCGGTGCGGTCGTCGTGGTCGGTGCCGTCGTCGTCGTGGGTGCGGTCGTCGTCGTGGGCCGCGGCGCGGTTGTCGTCGTCGGAGCGGTCGTCGTCGTCGGTGCGGTCGTCGTCGTCGGCCGCGGCGGCGTGGTCGTGGTCGGTGCGGTGGTGGTGGGTGCGGTCGCCGGCGGTGTCGCCGCGCGTCCCGGGATCGACGGCGGCGCCGGCGCGGCCGGGACCGCCGGCGCGGCGATCGCGCCGCCGATATCGCGCATCGGCTCGAGCATCCCGTGCTCGCTGACATCGGGCACGCGCGCGTTCGCCGAGATCCGGACCCGCGCGTTCGCATCGGCCATCCGGTCGAGTGGGACCTGCTCGGTCCGGAACGCGAGCTGGACCGACGACCGCAGCGCCGCGCGCGCCGCGATCTGCTCCTGGGTCTGCTGGTGATCGCTCCGCACGCGGCCGATCGCCGTGCTCGCCTGCACGCTCGCGCCCCACGGGCCGACGCCGAAGCTGCCGGATGCGCCCGCCGTGACGCCGAGTGAATCGAGTGCCTGCTGGTCCTCCTGCGAGTTGCTCTGCGCGTCGACGCGCAGATCCATCGACGCCTCGAGCCGACCGTCGTCGACGACGATCCGCTGGAGCCCCATCCCTACGAGCGTCGCGAGGATGCCCTGGCGATCGCGCCCCATCTTGCGGCGCACGAGCGGCAACAGCGAGCTCTCGAGATCGCTGCCGTCGATTCCTCCGATCTCCGAGTCCGACGCCGACAGCGCGGCCTTGAGCTGCGCGTCGTACTGGTGGATGTCGACATCCTGACTCGCCATCCCGACCGTGCCCTCGACGAGCCGGAGGAACGAGAACCGCTGGACCGCCCAGCTCCGCACGTCGTTGTCGGGGATCGTCGACTCGAAGTCGGTCGAGCTCGCCGACACGTTGTCGAGGAGCTCGCCGAGCGAGCCGAGCTGCATCGTCGACGACGTCAGGATCGCCTGGAACGTGCCGGTGATCAGCGACTGGACGAACTCGGGAAACGCGATGCTGTCGCGCAGGTTGCGCACGGTCCGCCCGGCCGCGTTGACCGCCGCCATGCCGAGCTGATCGGAGGCATCGAGCGCGCGGGCGACCGGTGCAGGCCGCTCTGAAATCTCGCGCGTCAGCTGGTCGTCCTTCTCGAGCATCCGCGCCGCGACCAGGCCGACGTTGACGAGCTTGTTCGCGATCTGCTTGCGCTCCTCCGGAGCCGCCGCGGTGAACGCCGGACTCTCGACGAGCATCGCCCGCACGGCATACCGTACGGCCGAGTGGACGTCGGGAGCGGTCACGCCGCCGCACCCGCCGCACGCCAGCTGGTCGCCGCGCGGACGACCGGATCGCCGCGCCCCACGACGAGCGTCCCGCCGTCGATCGCACCCGATCGCGCCGCGAGCCACTCGAGGATCGTCAACCCGGTCTGCGCGCGGGCGAGCCCGGAGGAAGGGTCGATCGGATGGCCGAGCACGCTCGCGGAGTGCTGCCGGATGATCTGCCAGATCCCACCGCCGCCGAGCGCGCGCGCGAGGTCTGGATCGTGGAGGAGGTCCATCGCCGCGCGGATATGCTCGACGATCTCGCGCCCCGCGAATCCCACGATCCCGACCGCGCGATCCGAGAGCCCCTGCGCCAGGTCCTGCGCGGCGACGCCGACCCGCGCCGCGACCCCACCGGTCCCGACATCGCGCGGCATCGTGGCGAGCTCGCACAACCCGTCGATCAGGGCGTGCCACGGCGTGGCGAACGCCTCGCCGAACAGCCGGTCGTAGATCGCGTGGCGCTCGTCCGCGGTGAACCGATGATCGTCGCGGCGCCGCCGGTACTCCGCGAGCCGCGTGCCACCCTCGCCGATCACGAGCGGCAGCTGCCCGGTCCACAGCGCATCGGCGAGCGCGTCGACGAACCCCGGCAGCCCCGCCTCCTCCACGCACATGCACCAGTACAGCGTGCTCGCCGCGCGGACCTGCGCGGGCGCGACCCGCCCCGGCGCGACCAGCGACGGCAGATCGATCACGCCGAGCGCGGCCGAGCCGAACACCTGGATCGCCGCCGCCAGGTGATCGGCGAGCAAGTGCTGACAGCGATCGAGCTGGCGGATCAGCGCCGTCATCTCGGCTCCGGGCTAGCCCCGTCCTCCCTTGTCGTTGACGAAGCCGAGCTGCTCCGAGCTCGCGAACCGCTCGAGCGGGAACGTCTCGCTGCGAAACTTCACGGTGACGCTTCCGGTCAGCTTGGCCTGGGCCTCGAGGCTGGAGTTGCTCTGATCCTTCTGATCCGAGAACGCCGTCGACACCCGGGTCTGGACATCGGACGAGCTGCTGTCGTCGAACCAGCCGCCGCCCGCGTTGCTCGTCGACACGTCGCTGTGGGTGTCGTTCGTCTGGTCGTAGCTCTGGCGTCCCGACTTGTCCTTCGACTTGGTGTCGAACATGACGGTGGCCTTGATCTCGCCCTCGGTGACGATGATCCGGTTGATCCCCATCAACATCATCGTCGCGAGGTGCTGCTGGCGCTGGCGCGCCATCTTGAGCTGCGCGCCGAGGATGAGCTTGGCCTCGCCCTCCTTGTCGTCGAGGTTCGGCTTCTCCGACAGGTTGAGATCCGTCTGGAAGTCCGGCATCGCGCCGTCGTCGAGATCATCCTTGAGCTTGAGCTGCGAGCCACCTTCGTCGCCGGCGCTGATCTCGAGCGCGTTCGGGTACGAATTCTTCAGGTAGTCGCGCACCGTCGACTCCGAGATCGTCTCCTTCGCGAACTGATCGGCGGACTTCGCGACCGACTCGAGCATCTTCGAGAACGCGTCCATCTGCTGGATCGTCGACTTCACGATCGAGCCGAACACGCCGTCGATCAGGCTCGACACGAACTTGGGAAAGTCGACGTCGCCGACGATGTCCTTGAACGTCTTGCCGAGCGCGTTCGCCGCACCGGCGCTGAAGTCCTGGCCCGCGGTGGGGCTGCCCTTCACGAGCTTGTCCTGGAGCGCCTTGTTCGCGGCGAACTCTTCCTGCTCGGCCTGCGCGGACGCGATCGGCTGCTTGGTCCCGCCGTTGCCGTCGGTGAGGAAGTCGAGGATCGTCACGAGCGAGCTCGCGATCTTCTTCCGCTCGGTGTCGGAGATCCCGCCGTACGCGTCGGTGTTCTCGAGCAGCCCGCGAACGAGCTGGCGTACATGCATGGTGCGATCGAGCGTCGTCATCTCGTCCCTCCGGTGACCGGTGCCAAGGGCGCGGCTGCCGCGGGCGCAGCGGCCGGCGCAGGAATCGCCCGCGTCGGGGCCGGCTGCGCCTTCTCCTGGATGTTTTGCATGCCGATCAGATCGACCATGCGCTCGAGCGGGAACGTCTCGCTCTTGAAGTTGATGCTGACGTCGCCGGTGAGGTTCGCCTTGACCTCGGCCTTGGACTCGCTCGTCTCGTCGACCGAGCTCCGCACCGTGGTCTCGTGATCGTGCGAGACGTCGTAGCCGCCGACGAGGTTCGTGAACCAGCCGGTCTGCGACTGCTCGTGATCCTTCTCCTTGTCGTTCATCTCGGCCTGGCGCCGGCGCTTCGCGTCGTCGGACGCGCGCATGTCGAACACGACCTTCGCGTTGATCCGGCCGTTCGTGACGACGATCCGGTTGATGCCCATCAGCACCATCGTCGCGAGGCTCTGCTGGCGCGACCGCGCCATCTGCATCTTCGCGTTCATCACGAGCTGCTGCTCGCCCTCGTCGTCCTCGAGATCGACGTTGTCGAGCCCGTACTCCTTGCCGAGGTCGCCGGTGTCCTCGCTGTTCGGGCGCAGTCGCGCGCGATCGCCCGACGTGTCGACCTTGACGTACTCGGGGTGGCGGTTCGCGACGTAGTCGCGCGCCTGGCCATCGGTGATGTTGTCCGTCGCGAACTGGTCGACCGACTTCGAGGTCGCCGCGAGCAGGTCGCCGAATGCCTGCATCTGCTGGATCGAGGCCTCGACGATCGCGCGGAACACGCCCTGGACCAGCGACGCGACGAATTTCGGAAAATCGACGGCGCCGACCATGTCGCGGAACGCGTCGGTGCCCTCGCGCACCGCGGACGCCTTGAACTGCTCCTCGACGAGGCCGGGATCCTTCGCCGCGTTCATCTTGAGGACGTCTTCGGGACTCGGCTGCTTGTCGGCGAGGCCGGTCGCGATCGCCGACGCGGGCTTGGTGATGTAGTCGGTCACCTTCGCGAGATCCGCGTGGATCTGCGCCTGCTGCGCCTTCGGCAAGGCACCGAACGCCTGCGAGCGCGCGAGCGCCTGGCGGACGTCGGTCGCGAGCTCGGGGAAGGTCGGCGCGATGGTCATGCCTTACCTCGTCGCCAGGCTGGGCGTGGGGGGAGTCGCCGAGGCAGCCGGCGGCGCCGCTGCACCCGGCACCGGTCCCGGGGTGCCGCGGAAACCCTGCTGGGCGGTCTGGAGTTGCATCATCTGATCGGTGTTGACCATCTTCTCGAGCGGGAACGTCTCGCTGCGGAAGTTGATCGAGACCTCGCCGAACATCTCGCCGCCGGCCTTGATCGTGCCGTCGGTGTTCGACTCGATCTCGGAGGTCACCTGGATGTTCGGGGTCGTGACGGTCTGGGTGCTCGAGTTGTACTGGTAGTCGTCGCCGGTCGACCGGTAGAAGAAGCCACCGGTGCTCGCGCCCGACTCGGTCGTGGTCCCCTGGGTCGCGACCGTGTCGCCCATCTTCGCGAGATCGCGCGCGGTCGCCGTGGTCGTCTTCTTCTCGACCGCGTCGAACTTGAACCGGATCCGCGCGTTGATCTTGCCGTCGGTGACGATGATCCGGTTGATCCCCATCAGGATCGTCGTCGCGAGCAGCTGCTGGCGGCCGCGCGCGAGGTCGTCGCGCGCGGCGGGCACCAGCTTCTGATCGATCGTCTCCTGATCGAGGCTCGTGATGTTCTCGCCCATCCCGAGATCCTTGCCGAAGTCGGGCATCTCCGCGTCGAACGCGTCGTCGCGCGGCACCGCCTTCTGGACGCCGTCGACGATCTGCATCTGCATCAGCTGCGGATAGCGCGACACCAGCGAGCTCTGCGCTTCCTCGTCGGTCGTATTCTTGTCCTTGAAGTCGTTGAGCGACGCCGAGACCGACTTCACCATCTCCGCGTACGCCTTCATCTGCTCGATGCTCGACGTGACGATCGCCTTGAACGTGCCGTCGATCAGCGAAGCGACGAACTGCGGGAAGTTGATCTCCTTGACCATCCGCGCGGCCTGGGTGACGCCCGCGCCGATCACGCTCCCGACCTCCCCACCCGCCTTCTGCATCAGCTCCTTCGCGCCGCCGCTCACCGTCTGGATCGCGTTCGGATCGGTGACGTCGAGGCCGATCGCATGCGGCGAGTACGGATCGCTCGTCCGCGCGGTGTCGGCCATCGTGTGAACGATCGACGTCATCGCGCGGATCGTGTCCGCCTGCTGTGCCGCCGTGAGCCGCGCGAAGTTCGGATTGCGCCGCAGGAACTCCGCCGTCTGGGCCTGGACGACGTGCGTGCGTCGCGGATCGAGCGTCACGGCATCACCAGACCAGCAGCAGCGGGCCCGAACATCGCCTCGCCCGGGCGGGCGCGACTGCGTTCGTGGGTGTAGCCGACCGGGCGGAAGTACACGGTCAGCCGGCTGCCCATGTTCGGGCGCACGCGGGTGCTGACCACGCTCATCCGTCCAGGACCGGCATAGCCATCCGGGGTCATCGCCTGCTTCCAGTTGCGGAATGCGCGCGCCGCCTCGGGCCGCTGATCGAGGAGCATCTGGATCAGGCCATCCATCTCCTGCGGCGGATCCGGCACGTACGGCAACAGGATGTCGAGCTTCATCTCGATCCCGCGATTGGTGTCGCGCAGGCCGATGATCACCGAGCCATCGGGCAACACGAACCGACCGCCGAGCACGAGGCCGAGCGCCGACAGGACCGACGGCAGCTGCGCTCCGACGCCGAGCTTGTTCATCAGCGGCTCGAGGTCGAGCAGCCGTAGCTCGCCGCGGTGGTAGAGGTACACGCGCTGACCGCCGTGCGTGCGCCCGCAGGCGATCGACGTGAAGATCGGCTGGAGGCCCGGCAACATGCTCATCGCGATGTTCGCGGCCTGCTGGAGGTTCGGCGGCAGGTCGGCGAGCTGGCCCGGGGTCAGCTCGTAGTAGACCTTCGCCTCGTTCATGCCCTCCTCGTCGAAGCCGGCCCCGAACCACGCGCCGAACCGCGAGGATCCCGAGATCGAGCCGCCGCGAAACGGCTCGGACCGAGCGTCGAACCAGCCGAGCGCGCTGCGCCCGAACACGGTGTTGACGGCGCGGCGCATCTCGCGGCTGCACTCCTGCCGTCGCGTCGTCGGCGTCGTCGCCTGACCGAACGGCTCGAAGTCGAACCGCAACGTGCGCGGTGCGATCTCCGAGAACGAATGTTCGAGCGGGAGCGAGCCGGGAAGGAGTGCGTTGTTGCCGTAGCGCGCGTCGCCGAGCGGCAGATCGAACGCGCGATCGAGGAACGTTCCGAAGATCTCGTTCGGGTCCTTGGTTCCGAGTCGGCGCGCGGCGAGGGTAAGTCGCCGCCGCGCAACGTCTGCTGCGCGCAGGGTCTGCATGGTGGTCCTTTCCTAGTTGGTCCGGACGCCGTTGGTCGCGCCGGCGGCGAGGTTGAGCGCGTCCTGCACGATGTCGGGCGCCGAGCGCAGCGCCATGTCCGGGATCGTCGGCTGGGTCTGGAGCGACACCGGCTCGGAGTACTTCTCCGCCGAGTCCTCGCCCATGCCCGTGACCGCGAGCCAGCGCTCGATGTTGGTGACGAGCTCGGTCTCCTTCGGATGCGCAGCCGTGCCGAGATCGATCGCTCCGGCCGGTGCCGACAGCTGGCGCGACTTGTCGGCGAGCCACAGGATGATCTTCGAGCCGGTCTGCGCCATCGTCCGCTGGCGGACGCTGTTCGCGGCGCCGCCGAGGTAGAGGCCGCTGACCCGCTCGACGAGCTGCCACGAGTCGATCACGCCGTACGCCTGGAGGACGTCGGGATACGACAGGATCTTCAGCAGGGACCGGATCGTGTCCTGGAGCTCGACCGCCGCAAAGTGCGCGACGCCGTAGCCGTGCAGGGAGAGATTGACCGCGAGGTCGCGCGCGTTCTTGAACAGCTCCGGCGCGGTGATGCTCTTGCGCACGCCGGTGACGGCGCGCTCGCGATCGAAGATGCTGACCGACGACACGAACCGGATCCACAGGTCGCTGAACTCGCGATTCGGCATCGGCTCGTCGACCGCGCCCTGCGCGAAGCCGAAGGCGCGCGCGTACATCGAGCGGCGCTCGTGCTCGTTGAACCGGTCGATCGCACGACGGTAGTACTGGTAGATCGACTCGCTGCCCTGCGAACGGGAGATCGGGATCATCCCCGACAGGAACTGCTCGGTGACCTTGTCGGCGACCGCGAAGAACTTGAGATCCTCGAGCTGCGCCGCGAAGTAGAGCGCGGACAGCGCCCGCACGTTGTCGACGATGATGTCGGCCTGCGCGTTGTCCTCGAGATCCGGCAGATCGACGGGGATCTGGGACGCGCGTTGCGCGACCGATCCGCCGAGGACCATCTGCCAGGCGTTGAGGAACTTGATGCGAAGCTGGGGATCGTCGGGACCCACGCCTTGCTCGGCGAGGCGGCGAACGACGTCGGCGTACTGGCGCGTGTAGATGACCGGGGATGCCATGGCTTGCTCCTACTTGCTGCTCGTCGCCGTCGCAGAGGGACCCTCTGCAGCCTCGGCCACCATCAGCTTGAACACGTTGTTGTAGAGATCCGACGCGGTCGTGTACTCCTTGACCGCGTCGACGACGGCGTCGATGAACCGGCGATCGATCACGCCGTCCTTGCCGTTTTCGTCCTTGAGGTTCTTGTCCGTCATGTCGTCGGCGTTCGCGATCGTCTTGCCGTTCGACGGGTCCTGCCAGTTGTCGGCGAGGATCAACCCGAGGATCGCGGACGCTTTCGCGAGCTCGTCGTCCTTGAGGCCGCCCGGAAATTGCTCCGGCGTCGCGGGAAGAACCGTCTTGAAGTTCTTCTCGAGGACGGTCGCGACCGCGTAGTAGATCTTCGAGTTGCGCTTATTGCGATCGACGATCGCGTCGTGCTCCTTCTGCGTGACACCGCCCTGGCCTACCTTCGGCGGCTTCTCGTAGATATCGTTGAAGTGCTTGCATTCGACTTGGGTTGCCATGTGGTCTCCTGGGTTGGTCAAATCCATCACGCTGCGCGGGCATCGCCCTCGCCATCGTCGCGACACAGCGCCTCGACTGCCGCGAGCGCCGCGGGAATGTCGAGGATGCCGGCGCCGCAGCCGGTCGCATCGGCACCCGCCGCGAACGGCGACACCGACGCCACGAGCACGCGTTGCACGGCCTCGGGGCCGAGTGGCCGCGAGTAACGCGAGGCATGGGCGACGAGCAACGCGCATGCGCCGGTCACCAGGGGCGCCGCGAACGACGTCCCGCTCACCACCCCGTAGCCATCGATACTCGCGCTCTCGATCTGCACGCCCGGCGCCGACAGCGCGACGTGGCTACCGCGCGTCGAGAAGCCGGCCGGGCGGCGATGATCGTCGACCGCGCCGACCGCGATCACGCCGGGGAGCGCCGCCGGGTAGAACCGCGTTGCCTTCCCGGAGTTGCCGGCGGCCGCGATCAAGATGCAGTCGTGGGCGAGCGCGTAGCGCACCGCCTCGACGTGCGGGATCGGATCGTCGCCGAGGTCTTCCTCGGGCGTGCCGAACGACAGGTTGATCACCCGCGCGCCGAGGTCGACCGCGGTCTTCAGGCCCGAGTCGATGTCGGGGATCAGGCCGATCGCCGTGGGATGCGCCGAGCCCGGTGCGATCGCGCCGCACAGCGCCCGGATCGGCAGCAGGCGCGCCGCGCCGGCGACGCCGCGTCCCATCGCGCGACCGAGCGCGGCGATCAGGCCGGCGCACGCGGTGCCGTGGCCTTGATCGTCGGTGACGTCCTGGAGCTTCGCGTGCGCGCCGGAGATCACGCGGAGGTCGTCGACGGTGGGGTCGTGGAGCGCGACCGACGACAGCCCCGGCCGCAACCGACCCACGAGCTCCTCGTGATCGCAATCGACGCCGCTGTCGACGAGCGCGACGATCAGCGCGGTATCGCCCGGCTCGATCGCGAGGGCGTGATCCGCACCGATCACCACGCGCGCGCGGTCGATCTTCGCCGCGGCGGGCGCGGGGCCCGCGAACGGGAGCTCGCACAGGTACGCCGGGGTCGCCGCCTCGATCATCTCGAGCGCGAGCAGGTCCTCGACGAGCGACGCGAGCGGCGCGTCCGGATCGACGTAGACCCGGAACGTCCGTGCGAGCCCGAGCTCGTGCTCGAGCTCGTCGAAGTCGCAGTTGCCGTGGCCGGCGCCGAGCGCGAGACCGCGGCGCGAGTAGAACGCGCGCGATGCCTGGAGCGCCATCGTGTGCCGGCGCAGCACGCCGTCGATCGCGCCGCCTTGATCGAGCGCGTACGACGCCGCCGACGCGCCCGCGCGGACGTCGCGATGCGCCGCGATCCGCTCGAGCTCGGTGCCCGGCGCCGTCCGGACCACGAGCTGGCCCGGTGCCCACCGGCGCGTCACGGTGCCGCTCCGCTCGCGAGGGCGGTCGCGCTGCCGGCACCGCTCGGCCGCTCGATCCGGAACCAGCCGGTCGCGCGTTGACCGTCGGTGAACACCTCGATCTGACCTTCGTCGTGGATCGCGAGCGGGCGGACGACGACGCTGTGCGCGTGTGCCTCGACGACCTCGACCGGCGCACCGGCGAGCCGGACCTCGGGGAGTACGCCGCTGTAGAGGTTCGCGCCGCGGATCTTGAGGAGCCGCACGCCATCGGGGCGCGCGATCACTTCCTGACCGG
>Ga0307509_10010670_pt1 | contig 11209 bp, 7 predicted proteins | sample 10_EM_MG_FD_202245 | JGI IMG/M metagenome (GOLD analysis project Ga0307509, IMG submission 202245) | Populus trichocarpa ectomycorrhiza microbial communities from riparian zone in the Pacific Northwest, United States - 10_EM | ecosystem: Host-associated > Plants > Roots > Unclassified | place... | reverse complement strand
ACGGCAGCTGCTCCAATGACCTCTTTTTACTAGCAAACGAGCAACTACACAGCCGTCTGCCTATGACGCGCCGTCCCAACGCTGGGGCCAGAGGGGGGTGTTAGCAAAACCCGCCCAAGTTTAATAGTATGTTCGGGGCACCCTCATGCAGGCGTGGGGCCTCCCCGCGCAGCTGCGTGTGCGCCCAAGAACATCTAAGAGCCCATAGAATGTGAGGCAATTGACCTCTAAGTTCTAGGATGACTTTGCCGGTGAAGGTAGGGTAACTTGGGTTCCTCAGTAGGGTAACTGGGACCCATGGGCATAATGACTAAATTCCCAAGGTAGGGTAACTCAGCCCTCTTATGCCTTTAACCCCTCAGGAAGTCCTCTAGTCGACCACAGAAGTCGTCTCGGAGGTCCGTGTAACATTCCCATAATCACTTGACTTTATGGGAATGTTTTCCCGAAAGGTTACCCTGCCTAGTAGAGTACTTTAAGGCTACTCAACTCTTCCCTAGGCCTCATCCTAGGATTACCAGCCATGTGTATAATATATACGAGACCATACCACCTCTGGATACCACTTGGTATACCATTTGGGCTAAGGTGATAGTGATTGTAGCTACCTATCGTAGGGTCATTACAACGGTAATCAGGTTTGCCTGGTTTGTCCAGGACAATGCCGTTGGCCTTCTTCATGGCTAGGGGGTGGTATCCGTGGGTAAGGAGGGGAGTGAAAAGAGCTGCAAGAAGCAGCTCATTGGCCTTATGAACCTGCTTCCAGATAGAGTAAGGAATACCACTTGGGCCAGGGGCTGACGTGTTGGATGATTTTCGAAGTGCGGAGGACACTTCTGCTGGTGAAACCGGGGGGACGTCCTTGAACGCAGGAAGGATGAGAGGAGGAGGAGGGGAGGGCCTAGGAGGGAAGAAATGTTGTAGAAGTGTATTGTTAATTTGGGTGGGAGAAGAGGCGTTCTCAAGCGTGGGGAAACGATCCGGCGCCCTGCCGGCTGCAATCTTGCGAGCATCCCAGACTGATTGGGAGTCGACGTTGGCCAGAAACTGGGACCAGTGGACTCTCTTGGCGGTCTGGATCGCTTTGAAATAGGTGTTCCGAGCTGCACGGGCCAGGGCGGGCGAGGATTGATTCTTCCTCATGAGGGGGGTCATATGGTGATGGATGCGTCGTAGCTGTGTGAGTTCTGGAGTCCACCACGGCTTAGAGTAGGTGGATGGGCGTTTGGTTGGTGTGTTGGAGGTGATGAGGTGTGTGATTTTGGCGAGGGAGTCGTCAAACTATAGGTCGAGTGAGATTGGAGTGGGGAGAGTAGGGGGGGCTGCTAGTGTAAGATCGGTGAGCAAAGGGGAAATGTGGTCCCAGTCCGTGAGTTTCCAGTTAAGGCCCCTGGGCGGGGGCTTTAGGAGCGGAGTGGAGAGAACGATTGAGAGGGCGGTGTGGTCCGAGCCGGTTGGCGGGAGGGAGGGGTTCCAGGAGGAGAAATAAGGGAGCAAAGCACTGTTGGCAAAGGACAAATCAAGTACTGCAGGGCGGTGATTAGAGGTGAATGGGAACCAGGTGTAGACTCCGGGAGTACTGAGGAGAGAAAACAACAGAGCTGATGCCCTGTCGAAATAAGGGGAACTTATAAACTGATCGTAGCCGGAATGCAAACGAGTCGGGTCCGAAATGAAATGATGAATGTTGAGATCCCCAAGAACAAGTGTAGGAAAATCATGCTGAGGAAACAAATCAACAGGAGAAACTAACCTAATGTGACCATCAGGAATAGAATAAACATTGTACAAACGAAATAAATTATGAGAGGTATCAAAAAGTCCCTCAGGGGAATGAAAATTCACTGCCATGAAGTCGCCTCTTTCAAAAAACAACGGAAGAACAGAAATAACACTTAATAGCCTTTCGTGAACATAAGTTGCAACTCGAGGCTTATAGTTGTCAGTTGCAGGAGGAAAAAAACATTTATAGTTGCGAAAAACAGGAGGACAATTCCTCCAAAGAGGGATGTCCTGAAGAGCCACGATATGAGGAGAACTTTCTACCGAGGTAAAAAAGCTAAAAAGAGTTTGAAAAACATTACTGCTACTGAGACAATTATGCTGAACAATGGAAAGATTTAAACAACCAGGATAATGGAAAGATTGGGATGGTGAAGAACTCTGTGTTGGGGCTGGACTTCTCGACATCTAAAGATCCATGTGGACGTCGGTCGGCGCGGGCTCGCTCCAGTCGGCACCGGTGCTAGCTCCAAAGAGGGTGCTGTCTGCACCAAAAAGGTTTCTGCGGGGGAGGGGGGCGGCAAGGCTGGAGTGGGCGGAAGCGCTGCGAACCATTTTGACAGTTTCAGGTTGGGTAGATTCACTAGCGGGAGGAAGACGAGGACCGTGTCTGGATGGTGTGGCCGGTACAGTTGGGTGAATAGCTGGACCCTGAGGGGTGGTTTGGGGGGGGTCCACATCGGGGGCGTCGGGAATGTCTTGGTCCCTAGGAGGACGGAGAGCGGAGAGGATTTCGCGGCGGATGGGACAGGTGCCATCGAAAGAGGCGTGCTGACCACCGCAGTTGATACAAAGAGGGGGGGAGGTGTTGCAGCAACCTACAACTGACTTTTCAAAGCCCCCTTTCGGGCAGCTTTGGTTAGCACATCTATGGGCGGAGCGGTGATGAAGGAGAGTGCAGATCGGGCAAGCTTGTGCCTCTTCTTTACATAGAGGAGAAGAGTGGCCAAAACGCCAGCACTTTCGGCACTGCGTAGATTTGGAGGCAGAGTAGGCGGGGGCGAGTGTGCGCGCGCGGGAGAAAAGCCGAATGGATTCACCGAACCGGGAAACGTGGAGTGGGTCGACTGCCACAACCACCGAGGTCGTGCGTTTCTCAGCCCTTTTTACCGGATCCGACTGTAAAAATCTAGCCCCAAAAATGGGGACGTCAATAGCGTTGCTGATTGATTCAAGGAGTGAGGGGAAGAGGTCAATAGGCTCGTGCGGGAGAATAGAGAGGGGTAGATTATGGATGAGAAGCTCCACACTTGTGGGCGCTTCCCTGAAGACCTGGAAAGGATTTTCACCAACCGGGAAGCTCTGATTGAGCTTGTTAGTCATTGCGTCAAAAAAAGGAGAGTAAGCGGAAGACGGGGTGTAGGGATTGGCTGTGAGAGTGACAGCCCCATTGCGATTGACCGAGGCAGTAAGGGAAAGAGGCAGAGAGCAGTTGGCCTCTTTAAGTACAGCGGCCATGATATCGGGAAGGGTAGCAGTCATGATGAACGAATCGTTCGGGAGGGTTGGAGCGGTATGGGGGGCAAAGAACCGACGTTGAGCCGCTGGGAGCGGTGGGGGTCCTTTGGGGACACTACTCTTGCTTGACGCAGCGACTTGTGCTGCAGTGGCGTTCTTCTTGCCCTTATCGCCCTTTCTGGTAACCTGTGCCCAGGTTTGTTCTTGGGGCTGCGGGGGATCGGGTACAGTGAAACCGGGTGGAGGACCTGTATGGAAAAGAAAGGTGGCTGGGTAACGCTCAGAGTAGAGTTTGGCTTCCTCTGACTGGGGGTGGCGAGAGGCGAAGAGGATAGCCGCTGGGGGTGAGTCCGGGTGGCGTTTGGCGTTTGTGTCCGTGTTGCTATACCATTTTCCCTCAAAGAGGAAGGGAAAGTCCGGCGCGGCGACCGTACGAGATGCGAGGCAGGTGGCGAGTTTTTTCTTCTGCTGAGCAGGTTTGGGTTGGACAGCAGTGGCGGGAGGGGGTGGCGCTTGTGGTAGCGGTGGTGCCACTTGTGTGGCGCGGTGTGAGGAGAGAGCAGCAACACGAGAGGACAAGTCCTTGAGGGACGCCTCCAGGTTTGATGTGGCTGGTGGTGAGGGGGTGGCTGAGCGCTCTGCCTGTGCGGAGGTGAGAGACTCAACCTGCGAAGTCAAGAAGGTAACAGAGGCACCAAGGTCATTAACCATGGCGATGAGTTGGGCGAGAAGGGGGGCCATAGCGAGTTGGCTATCGGGGAAAGTAGCGGCGGACCCATTGTAGACAGTAGGGAAAGAAGCCGGGTCAAGGCGAGCGAGCCTGGCAGCATGCCCAAGAATGTTGGCGACATTGTCAGCCTCCCCGGAGAGAGAGGCGTGACTGGACTGGGACGAGGACGAGCGAGAGATGGGATCAGCCCTACGGTCCTGGCGAGAGGAGGCAGAGCGAGCAGGGCCGACAGCGGAGGCCGGACCTGCACCAGTGGAAGCGAGAGGGGTAGACGACATCTGGACAAGGCCAACAGGCCAGGCCGGGGGACAGGGAGGAGGAGGAGAGAGAAAGTAAAGTCAAACTTCCAGTTCGACTTTCCAATAATAAAAATCCTCTCAACAAAGGTGAAATATATATTTCACTTGAAATTGAAGCCCAAGTGAAAAGCCAAAATAGATGTATCGTGAAGAAATAAAGACCAAACCCTGAGGTTTATGTTGGCCGAATGCGGAAAGTATTTTAAGCGGGAGGAAAATAGAGGGCGCGGAGCGTGGCTGTCTTTGTACCTTAAACAAATGCATATGATTAAAAAAAACAAAAAAAAAGAAAAAAAAGAGAAAAAAAAAGTTATGTCCCGGACGCAAGGGTAGACAAGACCACCAAGAGAAAGATCGGTAACTGAAACCAAGACAAACGGGAGTGTGTGGATGTAACGACCCTGCGATAGGTAGCTACAATCAATATCACCTTAGCCCAAATGGTATACCAAGGGGTAACCAGAGGTGGTATGGTCTCATATAGTTTATACAAATAGCTGGTAAACCTAGGATAAGGCCTAGGGGATAGTTGAGTAGCCTTGAGGTACTCTACTAGCCAGGGTAACCTTTCGGGAGAACATTCGCATAAGGTCAAGAGAATTATGGGAATGTTACACGGACCTCCGCGACGACTTCTTTGGTCACCTGGAGGACTTCCTGAGCGGTTAAAGGCATAAGAGGGCAAAGTTACCCTACCTTGAGATTTTGGTCATTATGCCCATGGGTCCCAGTTACCCTACTGAGGAACCGAAGTTACCCTACCTTCACCGGAAAAGTCATCCTAGAACTTAGAGGTTGATTGCCTCACATTCTATGGGCTCTTAGATGTTCTTGGGCGCACACGCATCTGCGCGGGGAGGCCCCACGCCTGTATAAGGGTGGCCCGAACATACTATTGAACTTAGGCGGGTTTAGCTAACACCCCCCTCTGGCCCCAGGGTTGGGACGGCGCGTCATAGGCAGGCGGCTGTGTGGTTGCTCGTTTGCTACTTAAAAGAGGTCATTGGAGCAGCTGCCGTAACACCATATAAGTCGTCGCCGTCCGTCCGACTGAATGTCGTTCTCAGGATATATAAGGGGACTATGGGTAACCGCCAAAATGGGGGTCATCCATATATGGTCTGTCGGGCATCTAGGAGTCTATTCTAGCCTACGGGTTGTAGGGTAGTCTTCCTAGTGGTACTCAGGTAGTCTCAGAAGGCCAGGGTGCTTTCGAGACAAATACCTCAGTAACCAGGCCGTACCTTCTCCCCTTGATTTGTAGCATTACTATGGGTTGTTATTGGACTCTAGAGGTATGAGTCTTATCACGGTAGAGTATGTCCCGAGAGGATGGCTATGGGTAGCGCTCACTTAGCCATCCATCGGCTACATCTCACCGGTGGAGCTTGCATGTCGATTTATCACATTGGATAGTCGTGTAGATTCAATGATAGACTGCATAGCTTGTATAGACGAAACTGCCACTGGGCCAGTGAGTCCACCACCTAGGTATTGACTCCGGTTGTTGTCATAACAGCTAGCCACTGGTATGACTGCGATAGGAACAGCTTTTCCACCTGCGGTTGTATTGGAGATGCATTGCAGAAACTTATATCCCATTGACGGAGTTAAGTGTACCCGAGTTGGTCCGACACTTCCGGCAGGATAAATCCTAATGGAGGGTAGACCTCGGGCAGACCCTGTGCAGGACATGGTGCTCGCACAAGGTCGGAAGTAGTGGTGAATGTCAAAGGCTTTAATCTGATATCTACTTAAATTTAAGTGTTTGGCATTCTACTTCGACAACCAACTTTGCCTCGAGAGAACTAAATTGAGTGAAGCTTCGAGCTTAACTATATTAAGTTTTACCGTTGATTCTTTTTAAGTATTTTACCTCATCTTTATCTTCTACTTTGAGTGTTTGGTGCAGTCGCAACCTTAGAGTTCACCTCTCTATAGGGTGCCCCCGTTACAGTGGAAGGGCGAAGTAGCGACAGTGGGCCCACCGGAAACGAAACCGGAAGGGAGTGCATGTCACCCAGAGGCAACAGAGGAGGCAGGCATGAAACCCCTACCCCATACACAGGCAAAAGCCACGCCCGTAGCCATGACAATCACCCAAGCCCAGAGATCAGAAGGGAACAGAGGCCCAGGGTATTGAGGCAGTAGGGTGCCAGCCACAAAACCAAGCAGTAGGGTGTCAGCCGATCCGACCGTGAGGAGAAGAAAAGAAGCACGGGTAGACCAAACTCTATGCCGTGAAAACTATCGGTAACCGCGTTTGTGTCAGACCAGGTAGCCTCTTAAAGAGAAGAGAGAATAGAGAAATTGACCGTGGCCTGTTGAATGTTTTCTCTTACTGCAAACCGTATTCCCGGCCGTCTGTAACATGGGCATTGAGGAGAGTGTTGCCGACCTTGCAGATGCTCTAAGTGAGGTAGAGCAATAGCGGGATTGGGAGAGGAAACATCATCAAAAGAAGACGAAATCCATCAACCGAGAGTGAAGAAAGCCCAAAGGGATAAACCTAAGGGAAGGGCAGTGTAGAGGAGGTATCACTCCACCCCCTAGAGCAAGCTCATGGCGGGGGGTGGAGAAAACAAAAGTGGTGATAATCTCGCGGTGTTGAGATTTCAATCGCCGGGTGTGTAGAGGAGACGGAGGATGGCTGTCTTTGTACCTCTTTTCTTTTCTTTTTTTCTTTTTTTCTTTTTGAATCATATGATTATTGTTTAAGGTACAAAATCTTGCATGCAGCTCGCGCTATAGCATAAAAAATCCTCCAATACCCCTGGGAAAAAGCCAACCCCCCAAGTCCCTCTGGTATGGAACCAACCGCACATCTTGCCTCCAAAAAAAAACCTTGACTAGCTAAAAAGATAGACGAAAGGAATCAAATCAAAGAACTAGCAGCAAGAGTCAGAAAAACACATGGCAAATTCATCCGGACAAAAAGAAATATCAAAAACCAAACAAACCAGCGACCACTTGAGAAAGCTCCCGCACAGTCAGCGCGAGGGTTGCCAGGCTCGGCATAATCCAAGTCCTGGGGGGGCGCAGCCAAGGAGGGACGGGCCCGCTGTGTTGGCAAACCCCAAAAAGAAGAAGGAGATAGTGCAATACCATCTTCCCAGAGGCAAGCCGTGATGTACCGTGGTCATAGTCTGAATGGTGTAGAAGTAGTTATTGATACCAGCCGGGTAGTTGTGGGTACCGCCAAGAAAGTGGAGAAGCAGTAGGGTGCCAGCCGATGCGACCGTCTGAGGAGGAGGAGAAAGAGGGGTAGACCCAACTCTGTGCCGCAGAAACTATCGGAAAATGCGTTCCTGTCTTGACTAGGCAGCCTCTTCAAGAAAAAGAGAGTAGAGAAATCGACCGTGGCCTGTTGAACTGTTTTCTCTGACTGCAAACCGTGTACCCAGCCATCAGTAACATGGGCGTTGAGAAGAGTCTTGCCGACTGTGCAAATACTCTAAGCGAGGCAGAGCAAAAGCGGGGTAGGAAGAGGAAACATGATCAAAGAAGACGAAATCCATCAACCCAGAGTGAAGAAAGTCCAAAGGGATAAACCTAAGGGCAGGAGAAGATAAGGGGAGATGCACTCCACCGCCTAGAGCGAACTCATAACGGGGGGTAGAGTTGAGAAAAGTAGTGATAATCTCGTGGTGTTGAGATTTCAATCGCCGGGTGTGTAGAGGAGACGGAGGATGGCTGTCTTTGTACCTTAAACAAATGGATTTGATGTAAAAAAAAAAAAAGAGAAAAAGAAAAAAAAGCGGTCACAGTAGTTAGCACACAAACCTTCTCCCCTACACCTCCGGCGATTGAAATCTCAACATCAGGGAAATCATCGTGGGATCCACTGCCACCCCCTCTCCTCCCCCTTGAAGGCTTCTGCCCAGGGGAGTGACGCTACCTCCTCGCCTCCTCCTCCTGGCCTCTTGGCCCCCCCTCCTTGGTGTTCTTGCCTTCGTTCATCATTGACCTCCGCTCATGAAGTTTGTTGCTCCCCCTTTTTCCCCGCATCACCTTTGCACCTTGCTTAGCTTTTGCACGGTCGGCAACCCCTCTCGCATCGTTTACGGTCGGCGCTGCTGTCTTCCAAGCCCCTTGCGAAGTACTCCACCGCTTCGATTATGGCTACCCCATCGGGGAATACTTCAGTTAGTAATGTCAGGGCCTCATCTTTCGCCTCGTTGTCGGAAAAGCATTGGCCGCGGTTGCTCTAGTCGGTCGTTTCTAGTGTTTGGGTCTTCCCCTTCTTTCCCCTCTCCGGTTTTCATCCGGTTGCCCGGTTACCGCTACACTCCGCTCCCTCAGCTGGTACCTTACTACTAGGTGGCTCCTCTCGCCCCTGCGGCTACCACGGTCGCATCCTCAGTTACACTCCTCCATGGTATTGCACTACCTCCTTGGTTGATGTCAACACCTTGGGCTCGGAGTAATTGGTTCGGTCGCCAGTGCGTGTGTGCTACTTTTGGCCGGCCCCTTCTGACTGTTGTTTTTCTTCCTCTGTTCGGTTTCCTTTTTAGTGGTTATCCCTTCCTTCTAGTGTGTAGGCTAGATTTACTTTGTTATGATTCGGGAGACTATGGCAAGGGTTTTCGTGTTGTTTCCTGCTTTCCTGTTGTTTTTCAATCTTCTCTGTGTCCGCGTGAAGGAGGGGTGAGGATTCTTCGTGCAAGATGTGCGGTCGGTTCCATACCAGAGGGACTTGGGATGATGGTTATTTCCCTGGCGCCAGTAGTATTGTTTTGTTTACGCCATAGCTAGCACTGCATGCGAGTTCTTGTACTTTAACAACGAATACATGATATAAAAATAAGCAAAAATGAAGGTCACAGTAGTTAGGAGCTGACAACGCTGCCAGGCGCAAAGGCAAGGCCAAGCCTAAAGCACGGTCTTCTGGTACTTCTGCTGTTAAAGTTGCGAACGTCGTTGAGGCTGCCTCCCCCAAAGGCCCTCCTCCCCGCCCCAGCGTGTCCAGAAGATTTTATACCTCCCGCACAGTGCAAGCCCCCCACCCCGATGAAGCCCTTATCCGAATCCGCTGGCCAGCCCTCGCCGCCTTGGTCCTCTGCGAAGCAAACTCTAACCTTCTCGTTGCCTTGAAGACTTTCGTCAATGACACAGGCGCCCTCTCCCTCTTATCCACCGACACTGCTGTTCCTGCTGCCTCTTATGCTCCCTTCTTTGAGGCTCTCTCCCTGAAGCTCAACCAGTCCTTTCCCGTTGGGGATAACCCCTGGCTCCCCTTTAGGCTGGCGCCGACCAATCTCCAATTTGCCATCCACGGTATTCCGCTAGAAGCCCTCCCCAAGGATGACGACCTCCTCTTCCCTCACATCTAATCCTCAATCTACAATTCCCAGCACTTCCTTATTAGAAGTGCCCGATACAGCAACCCTGACCCCTCCTCCCGCAGGAGCAGCAAGAGAGCTTGCTCCGTCGTGGTCCACATCTCCCCTGATCATGCCGACAGAATGATCAATCAGCCCTCCGTCCTCCTGTACGGCAGCAGCCGTGTGGTTGAGAGAGCCTACCCATCGTCTCCCTCTACCCAGTGCCGCAACTGCTGGAAGTTTGGCCATGTCAAACCCAGGTGCAAAAACCCTGTGATCTGCCCATTATGCGCTGGCACCGACCCCAAGTCTGAGCACTGGTGCTCCAACCCGTCCTGCTCAAAGGAAGGCAACCTACTACCCGTACTCAACAGCAGTGTTGCCTCTCCACCCCAATGTTCCAATTGCGATGAAGACCACTCTGCCGGTAACAGGGACTGCTCTGCCAGGCCGGTTCCCCCTCCAAAGAACATTCCAGCTGCCGACAACCCCAGTGGCGCCAGCCCTCCCACCGCCGCGCCCTCCACCCAAGAACAGGACGACCCCAATGTCATGGACACACGCCCTGACTCCTCCCGTCTCCCAGCTGCCCCCCTCACCCCGGCTCCAGCTGGCTCCAGCTCTGATGCACCTTCCCTGCCTCCCGCCTTTGATCTAACCACTCCGAAAGCCCTGAGGCGCCTGGAACTGGAGCGTGACCGCTCCACATCCAGGACTGGTGCTCCTCGCCCCGAGGTAGAGCCCAGCCCCTTTCCCGCCCTACAAGACCAGTCGGCACCGCGCCGGTAAGATATCCCACAACCTAACGTCCCCATGACGGGACCTTCCTCCTTTACCCTTTCTTTCAATTGTTCAGCACAACAGCCTCGGGAGCTGGGATGTGTTTCTCTCCTTGTTTAATTTCTTTGCTTCGGGTTCATCAGCAAAAAAACTAGCTTGCGTCCTGGGCGCCCTGTGCGTCTGACGCACCTGATGCACAGAACGTCAATCGCGAATTAGGACCCCACATCGATCCGACGTTGCGTCCTGATTTGCCTTTGTTCCCACCTTGAATCCTGACGCCACCCGGGCACAGACCTCTTCGCCCGGTGCGTCCTGACAGCGTCTGGTGCCCTGCCGCCGCGTCCTGACAGCGTCTGTTGCTCAGGGCTGTCGTCCTGTCGACCCATGATCACCCCTACGTAATTCCCACGTCATCTGATACTGTCCTCTTGCCTCCTGACGCGGGATCTCTCTCCCACGTACTCAGGGCTTCTTTCATCTGGCCACGTCCGGTCCAGATATCTCTGCTCTGTGGTCCTGCGTCAGGATCTCACGATCCTGATCAATGATCTCCAGATGCGTGATGACTTCTTGCAGATTTTACTCCAAATACGGTGCCTCCCCTGATTCTTACACATGACATGTTCAGACTCTCAGCGCTGCGATATCCTGACTCTGGTATGGGTATGGTGTTCTGGCGCCCGATAAACTACCTCTGACGATATCGCAACGTCTCCCGCAATGCATTTTCTTTCGCACCTCACGCTCTGGCGATGAGCTCTACTATTTCCACTTTTGGTTCTGTCTTCTTAGGAATACGAAATAATTATTACTATATCTTACTCTACAAACAC
>Ga0307509_10010669_pt1 | contig 11209 bp, 14 predicted proteins | sample 10_EM_MG_FD_202245 | JGI IMG/M metagenome (GOLD analysis project Ga0307509, IMG submission 202245) | Populus trichocarpa ectomycorrhiza microbial communities from riparian zone in the Pacific Northwest, United States - 10_EM | ecosystem: Host-associated > Plants > Roots > Unclassified | place... | reverse complement strand
TCTCAGCATTGCAGACATATTCTGCAACCGACATCTGCGAGGCATAAGATAGACTTGTCACGATAATCGCTCCAATAGCCATTATCCCTCCATAGTCATATCGTTATCGTATGGTTCCGTCAGTATCTGTAAGATACTATTGACGCGTGTGAGTGTGGGTATGCCTGATTGCTCAGACTACCTCATCCGACAATACCATTCACTTCTGCGACTTTCATCGCGAGAGCGTGGAGTATAGAATGTATTGCCTAACCATTGTCCGTAAAAACGTCCCGTTACTTAGTGACCACTTTCGCGACTCTTGTCTTTAGTGCTCAGTAACATTATGCGACGTCCACCGATTTGGCTCGAACCACTTGCATAAGCTTGCCAAAGGTCTTCCCTCATATATCCTGCGAACGGGATCCGGTCGGACGGACGGCCGCGACGTATACGGGGTTACGAGGAGGGCTCCAATGACCTTGTCTTTGGTGAGGGGACGCAACTACGGTGGCATCTGCCGATGTAGTGCCGTCCCAACGCTGGTGCAGGAGGGGGGTGTTGGCTTGTCCTTTTGAACTCAGAATCCTAAGGTAGGGTAATTATAGGTCTTTATTCACTAATGGAAGGCTAAGCCTTCCGGTATGCCTAACAGGAGGTAGCTAACGGACTTTTCCGTACGGGGTTGTGGGTGGGTGGAAGGTGGTGCTCGGTTAGGAGGTTTGTGCCGATCCCGCCGAAGAGGAAGGAGGGTTGGAGGGGGGAGGTTAGGGATTTGAGGGTACAGCTGGATGGGCTGTGCAGGGCTGGGGAGAGGTCGGAGGATAAGGTGGTGAAGAAGATGGAAGAGATGATGGGGATGTGGAGGAAGGGTGATGAGGGGGAGGTGAAAGAGGTACCGGCGAGGAAAAAGGGGGAGGGGTTTTGGATGTCGAATGACGGGGAAAAGCCGGAGTGGCTTAAGAGAGAGGAGAGGGAGAAGGGGAAGGGGAAGGGGAAGGGGAGGGAGACGAAGAAGGAGTGGGAGGAGAGGATGGTGAGGGAGGAGGAAGAGGCTTACGCTGCTTTGAGGAGCAGGGATGGTGGGTTGAGTAGGAGGGAGTTGAAAAATATTATGAGGCGCGAGATGGAGGTGTCTTCAGATGGGGGAGGATATGGTTTGGGTTGGGAATCGGAGGACGAGTAGGGTTTTGTAGTTTATTTTTTATTTGGAGTAGTTAGAAGAGGGGCAGACGAGGCGATGAGCCCACAGAAAGCCCGAAGAGAATATACACCTGAAAGAAAAAAAAAGAAAGAAAGAAAGCTCAACACAACTTTGTGGCTCAACACAACTTTGTGGCTCACCATAGGAACTCTGTGGCTCAACACAACTTTGTGGCTCAACGCAATTTGTGGCTTAACATTACTTATTTTAATGTAAGTTTATTGCTCAAAATCTATCCAAGCTAATAGTTAAGTGATAAAGAAGGTTCAAAAAATAGATATAAATGAGAATATTATAATTAATATATTTTTTTGTGTCTCTTTGAGCCACAAAGTGCTATTGAGCCACAAAGTTTGTATGGTAAGCCACAAAGTTGTGTTGAGCCACAAAGTTGTGTTGAGCTGGCAGGCACTCTTTAGAGTGGCCCAGGGTGTGAGCCTGCGAACATCCGGGGATTGTGGCCACCCGCCGCAACCTTGGCACGAGTATGATGAGGCTCTGAGGCTATGTGGATGTCTGCCCCTGAAGCTGCGGCGGGTGTTGCGATTTTTCCAGTAGGAGGGGTCTGGGGTCCTGGGTCGAAGGTATATCACAAGGTCCTTCCTTACATACACCGGAGTGGAATTTAGTGAGGAGGAAAGGGGTTTGAGGTCCCCGTGACCGTGACCGTGAGAGGGGAAAAATGATCTAATTTGGTAGGTATGATGTTAAGAAGTATAAAAAAGCTTCAACATCGCCAACCCCCTGTCCATCCCATCACTAACCTTACCCGAGTAACCAAACAACAAGGGTTTATTCAGCCCGGAAGCTGCCACACTCCACTTTTCTTCAACCCAGCCATTCCGTCGACAGACCAACACTATCACCTATCTTGCAACAACAGGAAAGATACCTCGCACCAGCTCCTCCAATACTACAAACTCTTATAGTAGCGTGTGGAATAACTATAGTATTTCCGATGAGCGGTCTCGATCATCGACCTGGTTATCGCCACTAGAGCCAAGGTTACTCCACCAGGGCGTTCGAGATCTTCGAGTCGAAAATGTGGGGGAATGGCTCTTACAAACTGAGGAATTTAGAAGCTGGAACATCCGAGGACATGAGTCCGATGGTGCAGTTTTGTTTTCCTATGGAGGTCCGGGGATCGGCAAGACATATATTAAGTGAAAAGGACAAACCTCGAGGAATGGAAGGAAGAGGGGGAGTGCTGACAAGCCGTGATTTAGCTCATTAGTGATAGACAGCTTGTGCGATGGGCCGGGGGACAAAGTGTGGTCGTTCTTACTTTGACTTCGTGGCGCAACAGGAGCCTCATCGATGAGGATGCTGGGCTCCCTGCTCAAACAGGCTGTGGGCGGGCTAGAAGAGGTGTCAAAAGAAGTAGCACAAGCTTATGAAGACCAGAAACTGGCAGTTGGTGGGCAGGAACCGCAACTTTCCGATGTTGTGCAGATGTTGCAGACCAGCTCTTTGGAAAAACTTATGTTCCTATGCATCCATGCTCTGGATGAATGTGCGGTAGAATATCGGGTTAAGCTTCCTAATTCGCTAAACCAAATCCTTTACAAATCTCCTGGCACTCGAATATTCGTGACTGGAAGACCGCACATCCGGGATGAAATCGAGAAGCGTCTCTTCGGAGGAGCAACGGCCCTCAACATTACCGCTTGGAGAGGTGATGTCATTAGATATCTTCGCAGTAGGCTGGATGAGGACACAACGTCAGATGCGATGGACAGTAGTCTGGAGGCAGACATCCTGAAGAAAATTCCCGGGGGTATTCAGGAAATTCACGTACTGTAAATCACAACGAAGTGGTCCTCCTATCCTTTCATAGATCACCACACATCCATTCTTCCGCGCATGTCTCCCTTTCCCCTCTTGTGCACTCCCTTGCTAGCCAAAGACTCGCACTATTTGTAGCCTCCGGGCATCCAACTCTCCCTTCGGTTTCCTCCGCTTTCCTTCCAGCAGATGTACTAATCCAAGCCTAATCATACTCCCGAAAACTATCCGAACTAAACAATAGCGTGAGCATGCCGAGCAGCATTTCAAGACTTCAATCATTTCGAACCTCTTGCAGAGGAGGGAGTTCACGACTGCATAACACTTGGTTGGATCATTCCGATTTCCATCGTATGTTGAACCCCAAGAACCAATTACTCTTCAGCCATATTTAAAGGTGCCTTCCTTTACTTATGATACAGAATCCCCCTATCAACACTTTTGGGTGACACGCATACTCACCCCTAGTACGAAACCTAGACCCTGTGTATGCTGAAAAATAGGCAAAGGTCCTTGCTTGGGCGCTGGCACTGTGAAATGAGGTTCTCATACCTTCAATCCAGCCCCTTCACCCATGGCAGTCCAGGACCTTTGGCTTTGAGATCATGATACGACTACCTTAAAACTACCCGGCATTGATGTGGTACCCAGAAACTTAGAAAGCCTTGGCTTACTAGTAATTATCCTTAGCCAACCGTACAGTACACCGACAAACCTATTTCGTATTAAGTAGATCACAAAATGTCACTCGGCATACTGAGAATAGGGCTGGGCAAAAATCCCACCTCCCGGGAAGGGAGCAAATACGGCCCCCCCAAAAGCCCACCGGAGGAAATATGGTTCGTCCCTTATTCTATTATGAGAGGTATTCGAACAATAAGAGCCCCCTTTCCGAGCCCCCAGATATTCACTTTAGTCCTTTCATATCATTAGACCACCACCTGAGGTTCCTCTCCAATATGATCGATCACCCAGAGCAGCCACCATCACCGGCCCTGCTGAAACAATTTACTTCTCACAACCGATACCGCTCGTTCTAAGTCTGATTGCCAGGCAGAATAGGGGTCCTCAGATAATCGGGAGAAAAAAAACCCCTTTTGTCTAGAATCGACATCAGTTGGTTACTTTAGACACTATAGAGCCCCCCACCGATTTCCACCCAAGTGCGTGGATATGGTTTTGCGCTTTTTTTAAGTTTTCTCCAGAACTGCTTTGATGGTAACCACTGCGAATAGCCAATATTGTCGATTTTGTGTATTGCTCAAACCCATTTTTCCTCTTTTGAGATTGTTAGGGTTGATCGAGGAAGGTAGTGAGTTGTGGTTGATCTTGAAAGTTATAAGGATATTGTGGGCAGATTATTTCAGTCTGGGTTGGAATTATTCACAGAGCAGTTTCTAGAGACACCTCTTTCATTCGATATCGCGGACGTAAGCGAGGGGACGGGGACATGCGCCAGGGAATACGGATATGTGTGGTGATCGGCTGAAAGATCAGGATGATTTCTTTATGTTCTATATTACACTTGTCCAACCGTTAGTTCACAAGGACTCTGAGCGAGGAAACGAAGCTTATGACTATACCTTTCCTACAGGTATCTCAATATTTGTCAAGTCCTGCTCTATTCCGCTTGCTCTGCCAATGCAACATTGACCAGTCGTTCTCCAATAAAGATCCTAACTTGATTGGTAGATTTAATCCTAATCCCACAAATTCAAACGCCTCTCGTCTTTTAGGGGTAATCTAGCCTAATCACGGTAGATTAATCTCTCCTCCACATAATGGAAAATATATCTCCCTAGTGCTTCCCAATATTTCTATTTTTTGAGGGGCGTCCGAACTATGCTTACTGGCTCGGTGATATACGGTACCAGGAGGACCTAATACAGCCAGAAAATCACTTTTTCAGAAGCCAAAACGCAAAGTGGTAATAATTAGTTGTTGGGATCAGCACTCGGATTTCAGGGTTGCGTAGGTTGTTGGAATTTTCTTGCCAGCCTGCTTCCAGTTAGGAGGATAGAGGGGGGTAGGGTAATTAATCGAAAGTGATCGGCGTACTAGTAAATCACATACCGATGGCGGAGAGGTGTGTGCCACCAACATTTTTAACCCTGGGATGAGGGGATTTAAGCAAACACCGACTTTAAATGAACACTTCTTTGATCTGACCAACCTCAACCATATCCTTCTACTCCATCGAATTTTGATTGGAGTTATCCCCAGAGTCTTCGCCCACCGCGTTGGACACAGTCCTTGGATTTTGGCCGTCGGGGTAGCAGGGTGCGACGTACAGGACCCTCCTTCGCATCACACTACGGACACGCCCTACAAAGACCGGGAATCCCTGGCAAGCTCTGCGATATTTTCTGCTTTACAGCTTTCTAAATTGCACTTTCAGCCATCACAGTTACGCCCAGCTACCCAGGATTTCGCCCAACCAGATACCTCGCTGAATGGTGAAAGTTCTGTGGCAGCCCCCAGTTCTCATATAAAAGAACTTATTGAATAAGAAAACTGGGGTAGGAACTTGAACGCAGCTTACGACTGTACCTACATGATAGTACTTTATTATCAAAGTCGCTACTATACGGTAGGAGAGGGCTAACGATTAGGGGGCTCAGCAAACATAGCACTAAAACTAACTTAATAAGGGTTAATCCAAGCGGCGACTTTGTTCGATCTGTTCGCTGAGCTATTCATTGACTCCCTCCTATGTTACCACTTATTAAAAATAAGACATGCGATCATTCGGTAACCCACCTAATCAGATCTCTTCCTTCTATCTTCCCTAGCAATCTATGCGGGATGGAAGAAGGAAAGAGCAAAAAACGAAATCGAAGGATATCAGTTGCTCGATCGGAAATCGGAAGCTCCCTGTCAGGCCTCATGTTGCCAGAAGTTAAGTGGTACCGTTTACTCTCGTCAAATCGATAATCGAGGGTCTACACAGAAATCAATATCTACAAGGCGCAGGGATAAAGTTTCCGAACAGTTAATTTGGGTTAACCCGCAAAATAAACCCTGTCTCGTACAAAACCCTTATCCCTGGCACTTGCAAACAATACCGGTTCATAGGCTGAACAAAGTAGGTTAAAAAATAACCAACACCAGTTAGTGAGGTTCAGCCAGGCTAAGCCCCGGCTGGAGTACACTATTCTTTCTCTGGTCCAGGAGGCATGAGTCCGATCCCAGATGATGGATTTATTGAGAGTTTAAGGGACCTGGCCAAAGAAAGGTCCCAGACTATGGTACTCGTGTAGCTACAAAATCAGGGATGACCCCCACTGTACTATAGGTAGTCTATTTTGCGCTGCAAGTGTTGCGGATGCTCTTCCTCCATATCTCGTAGCGCTCGCCGTGCTGGGTGAGATCCTGAAATTTCAGCCATCTAGGATACCGGTAGTAAGATGTGACTATGCTAGACCTTTAAGCCGAAAATCATATCCGCGGCTATCAGCCCTGGTCTATATCATACATATATCTGGCATAATGTGTCAAAATATGAAATAGTGTCTTTTCCACTGGTTCAGTGGTTGTGTAACAGAGGACGTATTGTGAGATGCCAATGACCGGACGAAGTGCTAAAATCTGGTCCTTAAAAATCGCAAGCTTCGGAAAGTGCTTGTTTCTTGATACGGGAAAAATTGGCCAGGAGCACTTGTCGTCACTCACGGTAAGGGACCCTTGCTACCCGCGGATTTCATAGGCATACGGGAACCTTAATAAAGGCACGCCAAAAGCAAAACAAAACAATTTTCGCGCCAAGATGTCCTGATAACTGCGGCTCTTAAGGCAACCAGAACCCCTAGTCTGCTGGAAATAATGCAGAAAACTCGTGAATCCACCAGCTCCTAAACAGCCCCCTATCCCCGCGATCAGAAACAGAATTCTCCGAAAAGGGATAAGCCGATTGCGGTTTTGTGCAGCGGGTGATTTTCGCCCGTCATCTAGTGACAGATTTAACGAGTTTTGCTGTAAGGCTAATGGACTGGAGTCTCTGGCTATCTTGGGTAGTAAGTAAGTGCTCTTCTGGTTGTCAAAAAGTGCTAATTTTTGGCATCAATTCGTTGAAACAAACTAATTTCCTGTCGAAATTGATAGACTGCTTATGTGCCCCTCGAATTTCAACCACCTATACTCGAGCAAGCCCATACTACAAGCGGGGTATCTTTACCAAGGCTCCCCGGTCCTCCTGTACTGCAGGCTATTCGTCTGGTTGGTTTTTGCACGCTAGTCCACCTTCGTATCGGTGTAACCAAAAATTGCCAGGAACTGAGCTTAATGCAACTAACAGTCGAGCACTACCCTAGTACTATACAGGGTACCACAGGTTCAGGTACGATACCAGGAAAATACGACGCCGAGCCGCCAACAGGAAGCTTCGCACATTTGTATTCGTCCGAAAACTAGGAATTATCGAGTTCGTGATCTAAAACATATAATCGCAGTACCGGCGAGGCCGACGTCCTTGTCAGGCCTATCATTGGCACGCACCCGCTCTCGTATTCCGGATCCAAAAATGTATTGTTTCTCTGCGATTGTGCTTGCATCGGTTTATTCCTAGCAAATAGTGGGGTATTTATTGAACTCTAATCCCCCCCGGAATCAACCATCATCAGGATATTCCTCTATCTCGCTCACGGCCCCTCATTGAAATTCTTTACTATTCACATTTCCTCCTATCTAGCAACTGTCCCTCTTTATCAGGATACCTCCTCGCTCATTCCCGCCATTAGAACACCAGCAAAATGCAGTTCAAATTCTTCAGCCATCTTTTCCTCCTGGCTACCCTTCCTTCCGCACTTGCACAGAGTTTCGGGACCTGTAACGCCAAAAACGGGCTCTCTGGAGAATGTATTAAAACCTCGACCTGTAGTGGTCAGGGCGGTGTTTCAGACCCAGCAAACCTCTGCCCTGGGGACAATACAATTCAGGTAATTTCATTCGCCGGATTGATAGCCATCTATCTTTATCGCAAACATAACTGACATCCGGTAGTGCTGCACTTACGGTACCTGTACGAATGGCGCTGGTGTAGCCGGCACTTGTCAGCCAACCTCGACTTGCAAGGGGACACCAGACCCAGGGAACCACTGCCCCGGCCCACAGCATATCCAATGCTGCACTGGAGATGGTCCCAGCCCACCAAGCAGCGGCGGACCTCTTCCTGGTCTCGACAACACGCAAAGCGGTCATGCCCGTACTATAATCGAAGTAGCACGTCAGTATGGTGTTGGCAATCGTGGATGCCAAGTTTCCATCGTGACCGCAATGCAAGAATCCAGAATCCGAGTCTTGTCCAACCCTTCTATCCCTGAGTCAAACAACTACCCCCATGACGGCGTCGGCCATGACCACGATTCTGTCGGGATCTTTCAGCAGCGCCCACAATTCTGGGGCACTGTAAAGGATTGTATGGACCCTAGAACTAGCGCTGGCAAGTTCTTCGCTGCCTTAAAAAAAGTCAATGGTTGGGAGACGATGGAAATTGGGAAGGCGGCACAGAGTGTGCAGAAATCCGCCTTTCCTGGTGCTTACAGTCAGCATATTCCTGTTGCGCAAAAGGTCTGTCAGGCTGGGGGTATTTGATAGTCCTATTCTCTCTTATTTTTCTTCCATTTATAATTTTTCACCCTCCTGGTAATTTCCTATTTTCGAAGATAGAGCCCGGGAACTAGTACTAGTACATCAAGATATTTTATGAATTGAGTTATTTTTATATGACTGGTATCCTAGCAGTGTTTTCCATAACTAGCCTCAATGGTCTATGCTATGGTTACGCATTTGAGCAATCCTTGTCTTTATTGAAGAATAAATTTTGAGTGTAGTCTAGTATAATAGTGGCCCCAAGCGTTCCGGTAGCCCTATAGGCACCTACGGTACCGGGCTCCAGTCCTAGGCATGTGTGTAAAACTATAGGACATAAGCATTCATCCTTTGGGAAAGGTTTCCGCTTAAGGGGTGAAGGCAGGCCCCCGCAGTTCTCTACCGATCGGTAACCCGCAAATACCCTACCTCGAACCACTAAGGCCCCTCAACTCTTGTTTTGGTTTTCTATTCCCCGATAGGCGATACCGGTAATCAGGAGATTTAGAAAATAGAGAGATTTTAAATATATTGGCCCCCGGGTCAGCTACGGGTTTAAAGTGTTGTTCAAGGGCAACCAAATAACTTTATAGCTCCTAAGTTTCCCAAGAAAGGTAAATTAACTAGGGTAGAATCCCATGAAAGTCGGAATGCCACCAGTGAGAATTTTCTCGAACCTCCCCAATCGCTGCTCTCTGTATATCTAAACTACGGCCCGTTGGAATTCTTCGTGCCCTCCTGTTGGCTCGGTTCCCTAAGTTTCACTTTAGTTGGCTTTAGGGCCATTCCGACTTTCATGAGATCCTACGGTTGTGGTTGACCACACAAGACACAAATTAATACTTTACTAAGCAAGAGGAACATCCCCTGTGCTCCCTCTCAAGGATCCTCCACACTCGTTCCTGCAGGGCCGGGGCCAGTCCGTCACTCACGTTCAACCACTGATTTCACAAACGCAAATCACATGCATCACTGTACTTGTACACGTACTGGTACTCCCACACCTCCCTTCCATCAGGAAGCATACCGTACGGTACAGGTATCGGTACTTTCAGTTATAAGTTCGAGAGTGGTATCCCCAAGTGTCCTGGATCGCCCAAGAACCCGCGAGAATATGTCTTAGCTTGAAACCCTAGTAATTTCCCTCCACCAATTAACAAACAAATATGCATAAATCGAAACAAACGGTTGTCTTGGGAGCATGGATACAGTGCTACCTCATGACATTGTGGAATAATTCCTCATATCTCTGGGCAAGATTAAAAAATAGACCCATGTAAAAAAAACGCACCTCTCCATTTATTGCCTCGAAAGACCTTTAATGCCATTGTGTATTCGAAATAATGTAGTATTAGTGATTTAAAGTTTAGACACTGCTGGGGAGGCGGACAAAACCGGGATCAGAGGGCACTCCACAAGCAACTTACACTTAGATATAAACATCTATCATAAGAATACGGTTATTATTATACAACCACTCAACCAGCTTATAAGAAAGAAAAAGCTTTCTCTCAATTTTATACTTTATATTATATGTAGGTAGGGCTAGTCTTGGGAAACAATTAATAGCTGAGAGGAGAAAGAAACGTGTGGAGATTGACCCTCTTCCGAATAATTCTTCTCTCATCTCTCCTCCATCAGCTATGTGTCTCGGACTCCCCAAGAGAGAAAACATATTCTATGTTTCTAATCCAGGGCTCTTTCTATATAGTATACCAGCAATATTTCTTGATGCCGGCAGAGACACAATATTCCGTCTGGCGGTCCCTTGTGGTGCTTTTGTTATTCTGCTATGATTCTGTATCAGCTACTAGTATATCAGATGCCGGAGTGCTGACCGGGGAGAAGCATCTAGGGCACCCAATACATTTCCCCTTGCATCTTTGGAGCAGATAGGGCGAAGGTTCGAATGCCGATATATTCACTTCTATACAGGAGCCACCACCGTAGGAGAGCGACAAAAGAACAAATTAGTGCTTAACTAGCGAAGGAAAGCAGACAGATAAATGAGTGTTCTTTGTGAAAAGAAACGCAAACTATAGGGTCTTTTATGGAGAGAGTCGGCGGAAATCAGAGAGTAGAAAGGGAGATGACAATAAAAAAAAAATAAGAAATCTACCACAGTCGCGCATCTTAAACAATAAAGATAATGGATCAAGTACCATTGTCAATAGTTAGTGCTAGGCAGTCCCATCGCCAACATTCCATGTTTCTACTACCGGTATCAAAGTCAAACTGAGATCAGAGTTTTCGTACTTAAGTGTGTTTCAACAGTATTATACAGGAATTATTAGCATTGTTCGGAGCTACCGTGCTTCAATACGGGCACTGCCCCTAACAGCATAAAGAAGGGCAATGATCGCCCTCATGAAGCATCACTCGATGATGATTTCCCCTTAATTACGCCAGCCTACCGATGTTCCTAACTTAAGTTGAGCGGCTTCTACATAACTTAGGGAAGAGTTGTTTCTTTTTTATTGATGTGGACGGGTTAGGGGTTCCTAATCCTAGCTCGATATGCCATTACCGTATCCACCGGGGTCATAATTACGTGACCGGTGCCCGGTACCCGGCGTTGCAACACAGGTACCTCGACACTCCCGGGCCGGAACTCATTCATGCTATGGGAACCCACGATCGCACACTTTACAACCA
>Ga0307509_10010668_pt1 | contig 11210 bp, 9 predicted proteins | sample 10_EM_MG_FD_202245 | JGI IMG/M metagenome (GOLD analysis project Ga0307509, IMG submission 202245) | Populus trichocarpa ectomycorrhiza microbial communities from riparian zone in the Pacific Northwest, United States - 10_EM | ecosystem: Host-associated > Plants > Roots > Unclassified | place... | reverse complement strand
GCTCGATCGGAGCGTGCGCGTCGGTTGGGCGCGCGGTGCCGATGGCGCGCGGATCGATCAGGTGCTCGCGTTCGCGATGCGGGCGCCGGCGTCGTTCACCGGCGAGGATGTCGCCGAGCTCCACGGGCACGGCGGCGCGCAGAACCTGGCGGCGCTGCTCGGAGCGGTGCTCGCACGCGGAGCGCGGATCGCGGAGCCCGGGGAGTTCACCCGGCGCGCGGTGCTGCACGGAAAGCTCGATCTGGTCCGCGCCGAGGCGCTGCTCGGCGTGATCCACGCGGGCAGCGAGCGATCGTTGCGGCTCGCGCAGGCGAACCTCGGCGGCCGGCTCGGCGAGGTCGCGGCGGAGCTCGAGGCGCGGACGCTGTCGGTGCTCGCGGAGATCGAAGGCCGGATCGATTTTCCGGATGACGATCTGGGCGAAGAAGAGGCGCGGGTGGTCGACGGGGAGCTGGCTACGCTGGCGGCGCGGTGTACGGAGCTGGCGGCCGGCTTCCGGCATGGCCGGGCGGTCCAGCACGGGATCACGGTCGCGCTCGTCGGCGCGGTGAACGCCGGGAAATCGTCGCTGTTGAACGCGCTGGTCGGGACCGAGCGAGCGCTGGTCGCGGCAGATCCCGGAACGACGCGGGACTACCTCGAGGCGCTCGCGACATGGAACGGCGTCGCGGTGACGCTCGTCGATACCGCCGGGTTGCGCGAGACCGCGGACGCGATCGAGGCGCGCGGGATCTCGCTCGGCGAGAAGCGGGTCGAGTCGGCGGATGTCGTGGTCGTGATCAACGACGGCGCGGGAACGTCGAGCGATGGTGCGCGGTACGGCGAGCGCGCGATCGTCGTGCGCTCGAAGGCGGATCTCGGTGGCGAGGGTCCGGGGTTGGCCACCTCGGCCGTGACGGGGCAGGGCCTCGAGGCGCTGAAGGCGCGGGTGCTCGAGCTCGCCGGGATCGCGGCCGGGGAGGGGAGCGAGGACGCGTTCATCACGACCGAGCGCCAGCACGCGGTGATGATCGTGGCGCGCGATGGCCTGGTCGCCGCGGTCGCGGCGCGCCGGACCGGGGCCGTCGCGGAGGTCGTCGCGCTCGAGCTGCGCCAGGCGGCCGCGGCCCTCGCGCAGTTGCGGGGCAACGAGGTCGGCGAGCGCGTGCTCGATGAAGTGTTCGCGCGGTTCTGCATCGGCAAATAGCGCGCTGTCCTCGTCGAGAAGAGTGATCTATACAGTCGCGCGTGAGCCTCGATGACGATGCGCGCGGCGAGCTGAAGCAGCTCGAGGCGATCGGCCGGCTTCGCGTGCCGCGCGTGGTCGATGGGCCCCAGGGTCCGCGGATCGCACTCGACGGCGCCGAGGTGCTCGACTTCGCGTCGAACGATTATCTGGCGCTCGCGAACGATCCGCGGCTCGTGAAGGCGGCGCACGCGGCGCTCGACGAGGATGGCGTCGGTGCGGGAGCGAGTCGGTTGATCGTGGGGAATCACCGCCGGCATGTCGTGCTCGAGCGGGCGATCGCCGAGTGGTTGCGGGTCGGTGCGGCGCGGCTGTTCGGATCCGGCTACGCCGCGAACGTCGGGACGATCACCGCGTTGCTCGGCCCGGGCGATGTCGTGTTCTCCGACGAGCTCAACCACGCGAGCATCATCGATGGTTGCCGGCTGGCGAAGGCCGAGATCGTGGTGTTCCCACACCGTGATCTCGACATCCTCGACGAGGAATTGCGCCGGCGAACCGGTCGGCGCCGCGTCGTGATCAGCGAGAGCCTGTTCTCGATGGACGGCGATCTCGCGGATGTCGAAGGGCTCGCGGCGCTGTGCAAGCGGCACGACGCGGCGCTGATGCTCGACGAGGCGCACGCGATCGGCGCGCGGGGGCCGGAGGGTCGCGGCGTCGCGGCGGCGGTGGGCGTGGTGCCGGATCTGCTCGTCGGCACGTGCGGCAAGGCGCTCGGTGCGTACGGGGCGTTCGTCGCGACCACGCCCGCGATCGCGCAGCTGCTGTGGAATCGCGCCCGGTCGCTCGTGTTTTCGACGGCGTTGCCGCCGATGGTGTCGGCGGCGGTGCTCGCGGCGATCGAGATCGTGCGCGGATCGGATGGCGATGCTCGCCGGCGAAGTCTGGCGGAGCGTGCGGTCCAGCTCCGCGAGCGGGTGCGAGATCTCGGCGGTGTTGGCGATGGTGCGATCGCACCGCTCGTGATCGGCGACGACCGTCGGGTGATGGAGCTCAGTGCCGCGTTGTTCGAGCGACGAGCGTTCGTTCAGGGGATTCGCCCGCCGACGGTGCCGGAGGCAACCTCCCGGTTGCGGATCAGCTTGAGCGCGGGACATCGCCCTCAAGACATCGAGATCGTTTCGATCGCGCTTAATGACGCGATGAGTCATGAAGGTGATCAATGACCTCGTATCGCGAGCTCGACCGTCAGGTCCTGTGGCATCCGTTTACCCAGATGGCCGAGTGGGATCCCCTGGTGATCTCTCACGGCGAGGGGAACTACCTCTACGATCAAGACGGCCGCCGTTATCTCGATGGCGTCAGCTCGCTCTGGTGCAACGTCCACGGTCACGCGCATCCGCGCCTCGATCGCGCGCTCCGCGACCAGCTCGCGAAGCTCGCGCACTCGACGTTCCTCGGGCTCACGCATGAACCGGCGATCCGGCTCGCTGCCGACCTGCTCGAGGTCGCGCCGAGGTCGTTGAAGCGCGTGTTCTATTCGGACTCCGGGTCGACGGCGGTCGAGATCGCACTCAAGCAATCGTTCCAGTATTGGCAGCTCCGCGGCCGGCCCACCAAGCAACGCTTCCTTCGACTCGAGGAGGCCTATCACGGCGACACGCTCGGGGCGGTCGGCGTTGGAGGGATCGAGCTATTTCACCGGATCTTCGGTCCACTCCTGAAGCACAGCATCGCAATCCCGACGCCGGCCGCCACCGACGGATCACACGCGCTCGAGCGCCTCGAACAACAGCTCGTCGAGCACGGCTCCGAGATCGCGGCGTTCATCTTCGAGCCGCTGATCCAGGGTGCCGCGGGCATGCTCGTTCATCCCGACGGGTTTCTCGCGAAGGCCGCAGCGCTCTGCCGAAACCACGAGGTCCACGTGATCCTCGACGAGGTTGCCACCGGCTTCGGGCGCACCGGGACCCTGTTCGGGTGCGAGCGGGAGCGAGTCGAGCCTGACTTCTTGTGCCTCGCGAAGGGCATCTCGGGCGGCTATCTGCCGCTCGCCGCCACGCTCGCGACCGAGGAGATCTACAGCGCGTTTCTCGGAGCCCACGCCGAGATGAAGCACTTCTTCCATGGCCACACGTACACGGCGAACCCACTCGCCTGCGCGGTGGGCGTCGAGTCGCTCGCGCTCCTTCGCGAATCGACGCTATCGAACGCGATCGCCATGGTCCCTCAGGTGGAGGCCGCGCTCGGTCGCTTCGAAATCCATCGCGTGGTCAAAGAGGTTCGCCATCGTGGCCTGATGATCGGTATCGAGCTCGCTTCGCGCCCCGATCGATTCATGGGTCGCGAGGTCTGCGAGCGCGCTCGGGCTCACGGCGTGATCCTTCGGAATCTTGGCGATGTCGTGGTCTGGATGCCGCCGCTCACCCTCACCTCGGAGGATCTCGCGCTGCTGGAAACTGCGACCATGAAGGCGATCGAAGACTGTTTCACGTGAAACGGTCCCCTCCCACCGCCGCGTGTTTCACGTGAAACAGGGTTACTTCATCACCGGCACCGGAACCGGGGTCGGGAAGACCTTCGTGACCGCAGCCCTTGCTCGCCGCGCTCGTGAGCTTGGTCGGCGCGTCATGGCCTACAAACCGATCGAGACCGGCTGCCGCCGTAACGAGAATCGTCTGATCGGCGAAGACCAAGAACTTCTCGCGGAGGCAGCGGGCGGCTGGCAGACGGGACCCATGACAGGGCTTTATCAGTTCGAGCCTCCCGTGGCGCCAGCGGTCGCGGCGCAACGCGCGCACGTGGTGATCTCGATCCCAACAATCAGCACCCTCGTGAAGGCGGTGTTGACGGGTACTGGCGGACCGGCGCTTGACCGCGTCGATCTCCTGCTGGTCGAGGGCGCGGGCGGCTGGCGGGTACCGATCACGAACACCCAGGACATGGGCGCGCTCGCGGCGGCGTGTGGCCTCCCCGTGATCGTCGCCGCTGCAGCAACGCTGGGCACGATCAACCACAGCCTTCTCACGATCGAGGCAGTCGAACGCGACGGCCAGACCTGTGTTGCACTCGTGCTCTCCCAACACCCTCGAGATGATCTTGCGCTCGTCGCGAGTAACGTCGTCGAGCTTCGAGCACGTTGGCCGGGCCAGATCCTCGTGTTGGGTTCGGACGCAACCGCGCTGGACCCGTTGCTCGGATGACCACCAACCACGGGTGTTGGGATCGTTGATCTCACGCTCGTCCACGCGAAGAGAAACTCGGGAACATTTCGCCCCACTGGCGTTGACCCGGCATGAAGAAGACCTCGAAGAAGCTCTCGTTCAAGGCCGAGACCGTTCGCCTCCTCACGAGCGACGAGCTGCGCGGCGCCGTCGGTGGTTCGGGGAGCACGATCAGCAGCGGCACGTCGATCTCGATGTCGACCGCCAGTGGCACGTCGGTCATCTCGCAGAGCGGCACGTCGGTCATCTCGCAGAGCGGCACGTCGGGCATCTCCCGCAATCCGAGCGGCGGTCACTGACCAACGAAGTGATCACGGTGCTCGAGCTCGCCACGCGACCGGCGAAGTGCTCTTGGCGTACGAGCTCGCCACACGACCAGCGAAGTGATCGAGGTGCTCGAGGTCGCCACGAGACCGACGACTACGCCAATCGGCGCTTGACGACGATCGCGCGGGGCTTGCCATCGATCGCGTACTCATCTCGTTCGATGCCATCGAGTGCGGATCGCAGTTGCGCTTCGAAGCCAAGCACGACGCCGCCGATGCGAACACGGTCGAGCCCCATCGCGATCCACCCGTCGAGCGCGAACGTTGCGCGCGACATGGCGACGTCATAATCACGGTGAGCGTGATCGTCGAGTCGCTCGGCGCGAGCCTCGAGGTTCGGAAGTCCGAGCTCGCGCGCGGCCGTCTTGAGGAACGCTTGCTTCTTGTGAACGGGCTCGAGCGAGACGAACTGAACCGACGGTAAGGCGAGCGCAGCGATCACGACCGGAAAGCCACCGCCCGATCCGACGTCGAGCACGCGTAGTGGACGCGTCGAGTCGGTCTCGCTCGATGCGCCCGCCGCTCCGAGGTGGGGAACGACATGCAGGCTGTCCTCGACGTGCAACGCGATCTCGGCGCGCGTCGAGGCGGCAGAGAGGTTGATGCTGCGATTCCACTTCTCGAACAGATCGAGAAACCGCTCGTAATCACTAGGTTTCATCGGGCTCACACAGCAGTTGGCTGGCCTTTGGAGCAACGAGCACACGATTGGTCTGACCAATCACGGTAGCGAGATCAGGAGCGTACTCGCAGAGCGTCTTCTCCACGACCGCTCGCTCGAGTCCGCTGATGAGGACGAGCCGCGAGCGAGGTGGCAAGCGCGGCAGGATGCCGATCCGGAGGATCGCCTCGTTCACCGTCTCGAGCGGCTCGACGCCCTCGGGACACTCGGCGGCGATCACCAACGTCCCTCCGTCCTCGACGAGCGGCGCGACGGCGGCCGCGATCTTCGCGGCTTGATAGAGCGACGCGGTGACCGGCAAGACGTCGGACGCGACGACGATGGGAGCGCGGCGCGCACGGACCGTGAACCAGGGGCGCGCGAGGTCTGCACCCCGACGAAATGCAGCCTCGACATCCCCCGACACCACCGCCTGGATCGATCCGTCGGGTGCGGAGACGCCGTTGACGAGGAGCTTCGGCGTCGCGACCAGCCGGACGGCCTCCTCGAGATCCTCGCGGCACGGGTTGCCGTCGACCGCACCGGCCAGGGCGCCGGGCTCGGTCTTCCAGCGATGGTTGATCCGGATCGCCGTCGCCTCGCCGAGCCCGGGAAAGATCGCCTTCGCACCGGCGCCGAACCCGGCGAAGTAATGCGGCTTGATGCAGCCGGTGAGGATCACGAGGTCCGCGTCGACGACGCAGCGATGCACGCGCACCGGCGTCCCTCGTCCGGTGATCCCGAGCTCGACGATCTGCGAGGACGAATGACCGTCATGATTCACGATCGTCGCGCGCTCGAGCGCGGATAGCCCGAGCTCTCCGACCACCGCAGGACCGTGCGTCCCGGTCGCGATCGCGATCGTCCACTGTATGCCAGCGGGCAACCAACGCTCGAGCGCCGCGATGAACGCGGCCCGGGGTTCTGGTCGCGTCGCGTCGCTCACGATCACCGTGACGCGCGCTCCAGGAGCGAGTGCCGGTCGTGTCACGCGGGTCAGCGCCTCGTCCAGCAGATCGTCGATCGGTCGAGCGGCGGGCAGCGCCGGGGCGCGCAGGACCGCGACCTCTCGACTCCCGGTGTCGAACCGGAGCGGCGTTCGGCCATACGGCAGCTCGACCACCATCTCGCCGAACGTACCGCATCGGGCGTGCGCCACGTCAACCTCGGCTCGGGCGGCGTGAGCGATACTGCGCCCCATGCGATGGCTGTTGGTCTGCGCGACCCTGGCGGCGTGCTCGTCGCCCGACGTTCCCGGCACCGTGACGATCTCGAATGCGCGCTGCACGAACCCGAGCGCGACCGGGTACACGCTGGACGCGGACTTCACGGCCATGATCGACGTCGACGAGGAGGTCTGGCTCGATGCCGAACCGACGCCGAACATCGGGCCGTCGGCGGCCGGGGTGCTCGCATCGTGGAGCTGTGCCGGATGGACGCTGGTCGACGACGATGGTCGCGGTCACTCGCTCGGTTGCCATCGCGCCGCCGGGCAGCCGGTGATGGCGACGGTGTCGGTGCACAGCACGTCGGACTACTCCCAAGGCCACCTGCCCACGCCGCTGCGAATCGAGGTGAACGCGACCCTGGTCGACGCGCAGCGCGGCGATAACAAGGCCACGATGACGATCGACTGCCCGTGATGGACGTGGGCCTCGGCAACAGTCTGACCTACAGACAACCCGACGCTGTCCTCACCCTCGGCGAGTGGCGACATCTCGCATAGTTCGTTACGATTTACCGCCGGAGCGGGACACCCGCCCGGTGATTCGTGTCCAAGCAAAGCTTGCTCTTGGTCGACGGCGACACTCGCAGCCTGCGAGTGCTCGAGGTCTCGCTGCGCAAGGCGGGGTTCACGGTCACGCCGGCGAGCTCGGTCGCGGATGCGCTCGACAAGCTCGAGCTCGACACGCCCGACCTGATCATCTCGGAGACGAAGTTCCCGACCGACCTCGATGGCTTCGAGCTCCGGCGTCGGGTTCGCAGCTCGCCCGACTGGGTGACGATCCCGTTCGTCTTCCTGACCGCAGAGACCGCGATCGAGCACAAGATCCGCGGCCTCGAGCTCGGCGTCGACGACTACCTGACCAAGCCGATCTACATCAAGGAGATCGTCACCCGGATCAACATCCTGCTGCAGAAGCGGCAGCGCGCGCACTTCGAGGAGCGCAAGGACGGCGTGCGGTTCGCGGGGCGGGTCGCCGACATGCCGGTCGTCGACGTGATCCAGACGATCGAGGTCAGCCGGAAGTCCGGCGTGATCCAGTTCGGCGCCGATCGCCAGCGCACCGCCGCGATCTACTTCCGCGACGGCCGCGTGATCGATGCGGAGGCGGGGACCCTGCAGGGCGAGGACGCGGTGTACCGGCTCCTGACCTGGAGCGAGGGCGAGTTCGAGGTCGTGTTCCGGACGGTGCGCCGGCGCGAGGTGATCACGACGAGCTCGCAGGGCTTGCTCATGGAGGGCATGCGCCGGCTCGACGAGTGGTCGCGCCTGCTCGAGCAGCTGCCGCCGCTCACCCATCGGTTCGAGGTCGACACGCCGGAGCTCGCGGCACGGCTCGGCGAGGTCCCCGATGACAACAACCCGATCCTGCGGCTGATCGACGGCAAGCGCGCGCTGCTCGAGGTGATCGACGCGAGCGACTTCGGCGATCTCGAGTGCCTCCAGGCGATCTCGAAATTGTACTTCGAGGGTCTGCTCGTCGATCTCGATCCCGAGCAGCGGCCGAAGCGCGACACGGGCAAGCCGATGCCGCTCGTGATCATCGAGAACGCGCCGACGCCGATCGAGGAGGTCGCGTCTGGACCGATCAGCGCGGATCGCGAGAACCGAGTTGTCGAGGAGATCACGCCGCCGCCGAAGGCACCGCCCCAGGAAGTCGACGATCCGGTGTTTGCCGGCGAGGACGATGCGGACACCTCGCCATCTCAACCCGTCGAGATCGGCGAGTCGGAGGTCCTGTCCGAGGAGGATCTGCCTGGGCCGCTGTCGGGCGGGTATCGCCAGTCGAGCCTGCGTCTGATCGACGAGGCGGTGGCGGCTGCGCAGATGATCGATCCGTCGTTCCTCGCCGACGAGCCGAACAACAACGAGCCGAAGCCGCTCGCCCGCGTCCAGCTCCAGCCGCTCCCGCGCGAATCGGATCCACGGATCGCGAACGCACGCGGCGTCGTCGAGCGTGACAACCCACGTGCGAAGCCGAAGAGCGTGCCGCCGGGGATCAAGAACGCGATCCTGCGCGCCGACGCCAGCTCGGAGATCCCGCTTCCGACCGACGACGATCTCGCGATCGCGCAGGCCCAGCCCGAACTGACCACCGGGGCCAGGGTCGCGGCTGCCCTCGCGAGCGCGACGCCGGCCGGGGCCCCTGCGGTGCGCGATTTCGATGACGATCGCGCGCCCGAGGAGATCGTGGACGAGCACTCGGGTGTTCCGCAGATGATCGAGTCGGAGCAGGACGAGCCGGCGGCTCGGTTCGACGAGCAGGACGAGCCGACCGAGCCGGAGCGTCCTCCGTTCGTCGCCAAGCGTGATCCGACGGGGCGCCGGATGACGAGCTCGCACGGTCACGATCGCGCGGAGACCTCGGGCGAGCTGGAGCTCCCGGCCCGCGAGTTTCGCGAGCCGGCGCAGGAGCGCGAGCTGGTGACGATCCTGCCGCGCCGGATCACGCGCGAGGTTCCGATCGTGCCGGCGGTGAGCGCACCGACCTCGACCGCGCACGAGGCGCCACCGGCGACCACCGCGAGCGTGACGACCTCGCCTCCGATGCCTCGGCCGGTGTCGCCGCCGCAGCGGATCTCGATCGCGGGTGGGGTCGTGCGCAAGAGCGGACCTGGGCCGCTCGTCATGGTGCTCGTCGTGATCGCGTCGCTGATGGCCGGCATGGCGGTCTACCTCGCGGTCCACAAGTATCGCCATCGTGCGACCGTGGCCGTGCGCGAGGATGCGGGCGAGATCCAGATGAACCTGATCGACGCCGAGGCCATGGCGCTCGCGCCTCCTCAGCCAGACGCCGCGATCGCGGTCGCACCGCCGATCGATGCCGCGGTCCGGGTGGCGGCGATCGATGCGGGCGCGCCGCCCGACGCGGCCGTCCGGGTGGCGGCGATCGATGCGGGCGTGCGCACCGGGAGCGCCGATGCCGGCGTCGACCGCAACAAGGAAGCGACCCTGCTGAAGGACCAGGCGGTCGCCGCGCTCGAGGATGGTGATCCGGATCGTGCGCTCGATCTCGCGAATCAGTCGCTGAAGCTGCGCCGCACCGCGCACGCGGAGCTGGTCAAAGCGCGCGCTCTCCAGCGCCTCGGCAAGATCGACGACGCGATCGAGGCGGCGACCAGCGCGCGCGACCTCGCCCCGGGCTACTACATGACGCACCACGAGCTCGGGATGATCCTCATGTCCGCGCGGCGCAACGCAGAGGCCCGGCCGGAGCTCGAGAAGTACCTCGAGCTGGCCCCGAACGACCGCGACGCCGCGACCGTCCGCCAGCTCCTCGCGGCCCCGACCTCGCCATGATCGCGGGCGGGTGATAAGACGCGCCGTGGCCTTTCGCGTCCTCGGGATCGAGAGCTCGTGCGACGAGACCGCGGCGGCGGTCGTCGAGGATGGCACGCGCGTGCTGAGCGACGTGGTCGCGTCGCAGCACGAGGTCCACGCGCGTTACGGCGGTGTCGTGCCCGAGCTCGCGTCGCGCGCGCACATCCTCAACGTCGTCCCGGTGGTCCAGGCGGCGCTCGAGCGGGCGGGGCTGGCGCTCGAGGAGCTCGACGGCATCGCGGTGACGAACGCGCCCGGGTTGATCGGCGGCCTGCTCGTCGGCTTGCAGACCGCGAAGGCGCTCGCATGGGTGACCGAGCTGCCGCTCGTCGGCGTCCATCACCTCGAGGGTCACCTGAGCGCGGTCTATCTCGAGGCCGAGCCGCCGCCGTCGCCGCACCTCGCGCTGATCGTCTCGGGCGGTCACACGTCGCTCGTGCGGGTCGACGATCCCGGCGTGCTCGCGGAGCTCGGCCGCACGCGCGACGATGCGGCCGGCGAGGCGTTCGACAAGGGTGCGAAGTTGCTCGGGCTCGGCTATCCCGGCGGTGCGATGATCGACAAGCTCGCGGCGACCGGCGATCCGACGAAGCTCGTGTTTCCGAAGTCGATGACGGCCGAGGAGCACGGCTCGGACTTCTCGTTCAGCGGCCTCAAGACCGCGCTGCTCCATCGCGTGCGCGCGCACGGGGTGCCGGAGGGGCAGGCCCTCGCGGATCTATGTGCGAGCTATCAGGCGGCGATCGTCGAGGTGCTGGTGCGCAAGACCCGGCGGGCGGCGCGCAAGCTCGGGCTGCATCACGTCCAGGTCTGCGGTGGGGTCGCGGCGAACAGTGGGCTGCGCAACGCGATGCGCGCGGCCGGCGCCGAGGACGGCTTCCTGGTCTCCATCCCTTCACCGAGCCGCTGCACCGACAACGCCGCGATGATCGCCGCGGCCGGCCACTATCACCTGATCCGCGGCGAGCGCGCCGGGCTCGACCTCGACGCCACCCCGAACGCGCCGCTCGCCCGCGCATGACCGACGAACCCTCCAAGCGGAGCGCCAGAGACCTGCTCGGTCCATTCCCCGACGCGCGGATCCTGCTCGACAAGTACAACCTGCGCGCGAAGAAGCAGTTCGGGCAGAACTTCCTGATCTCCGAACGCGCGGTGCGTGCCATCGCCGATGCGACGGTCTCGAGCGACGAGGACTGGATCGTCGAGATCGGCGCCGGCCTCGGCACGCTGACCGCGCAGCTCGTCGAGCGCGTGACCGCCGGCAAGGTGATCGCGCTCGAGATGGATC
>Ga0307509_10010667_pt1 | contig 11210 bp, 2 predicted proteins | sample 10_EM_MG_FD_202245 | JGI IMG/M metagenome (GOLD analysis project Ga0307509, IMG submission 202245) | Populus trichocarpa ectomycorrhiza microbial communities from riparian zone in the Pacific Northwest, United States - 10_EM | ecosystem: Host-associated > Plants > Roots > Unclassified | place... | reverse complement strand
ATTCATCCTGAAGCTCCAACCCAACACATACTGGGACGCGAAAACAGAACCGGTGGATGATGAGAATCCGATATACATAATACTGTTTAAGATTGGCGACAAATCACGAGACAAAGTCAAAAGTGGTCTACTGGGTTTATCAACATCAATCGGAGCTATAGTGACATTCATTTGCTTCTCCATGCCATCATATTCCATCCAAACTTGCATTGGATGGCCACTAATTAGTGTCAAGTTTGTGAGCTTACCATTAAGTTGAGAATAATATCCAGCTGAAGCAGATCGTTCAGACTCTAAACCATTAATATCAATCCCAACATGGTTATCATTGATATCATTGAACCCGGTACTGTATATCGTGTCAAGCTCCACAGCAACAACATGGTTGGTCTGCTTCCCATTGTTGGTGTTATTAAATAGACCAAGGTTCTGGTTTGGAAGAGCTCCTGGGAGACCTCTTGTGGGTGCAATGACAAAGGCAATACCATGGCCACCAAAAGTTGCATATTCAGGTATGATAGCGAAAACAAAGGTAGTGGAGAAGGTGAAAACAGTGCTATTTATAGAGTTCTTGAAGGTTACGGGGTTTGGATAGAAGGCGTGACCCATTCGGTTGTAGGTGTCATTGGTTAGCCTTAAAAGGCCATTGGAGGTTAACTCAGCTAAGCCGTCAAGGCTTAGATTTGTGGATCGGAAGCCAGAGAAGGTGAAGTTGAGATCTGGAGAGGCTGCTATTGCTAAGCTAACCAAGACACGCACCATTAAGACAATCCTGAATAACATTGCAACTGTATTTGTGTCTACCGACCAGTTTCTTGTTCGTCCAAGAGTTAATGTTTCTTAATGAGAGAGCCAATTAGTCAAACAATGAGGAGAATCTTTGCGTTCAATGGTTGAGATAATCTAACTTGTCAAACTTTCAGGTTGATGTGAAAGCACAACCCTAACTTGTCAATTTCGGCAACTCTTCCGTGAAATTTCGCGGTTAGGCATGGTTTTGAGCGTAGTTATTGAATGATCGGCCCGACGGGTTGATTCAAAAGTTAGATTGATTTAGATTTGTTAAAAAATTGATCGTGCAACAATTCAATCAAATTTGGTCGATTTGGGCAACTCAGGTGACCCTGTTGACCTGGGTGAGACCCAGGCGAGACCCGGTGTTTTTTGTTTTTCAAATGCGGGATTTGAAATCCATTAGTATATATACTTTATGTTTACAAGAAAAAAGTTATCTTTTTTAAATGTGGGATTTGAAACCTTCCAAGAAAAAAAATTATATTTTTTCAATGTGGGATAAAAAAAATTTTGGTTTAAATACTTCAACTTAAAAGCTTAACGTAATATCTTTTTAATGTAGGATAAAAAACTTTTTAAAATATTCTTTTACACTTTATTATTTACAATATATATAACTTATATTTAAATAAATTTTTTCATATAAAATATTAAAATTTTAATGTTTTTTAATTTTTTCGAGTTAATCCGGATTGATTGGGTTGACCCATAAAACCCGAGACCCGGCTTCTTGGCTGGATCAACCCCTTGCCTGGTTTAATAACTATGGTTTTGAGTTGCAGTTGAATAATTTTTTTAATTAAATTTAAAGTTTTAAAAAAAATTAATTTTTTTAGTATTTTTATATTATTTTTATATGTGAAAGTGAAAAATTTTTAAAAATATTTTAATATATTTATAAATAAAAAAACTTTAAAAAATATTCTCAACTTCCCACCATCACAATAAGGTTGCTCTAAAGTCTAATCCTTGTCACCCCCCAACCCCACCCCCCACCCCCCCGGCGCATCTAAGAGCCTAAAACCTCCTTGAAAAAAAATGCTAATTTCATTAGCTTTAGGTGTGAATAGCTATTTGCCCGGGATACACTGTAGGTGTGAGATAAATCAATTCCAACTCATCGCAAAAACTAAGATACTAATCCCTTCTTTGGTGTTGCGTTCTAAACAAGAGTTGGCAAAATTTGAAATTTTATTTTTTATTTAAAATTATTTTTTATATATTTTTGAATCATTTTAATATACTGATATAAAAAAAAATATATTATTTTTATGTATTCCAAGTAAAAAACACTTTAAAAAATAACTATTATCACACTTCTAAACACCCTCTAAAAAAATATTATAGAAAACTCAAGTATAATAATCTATAATTCATCTTACAAAGAAACAAATATCCGTGAAACCTACAAAGAGAACCCGCCTCTTGTGTAACACAACAACATGTGGCATTTCTTCTTTTAATAAAGTAAAGAAAAGTTGAGGTAGAAAATTAGATTATGAGGGTGTTTGAGAGTGTAGTAATGATTGTTTTTCAAAGTGTATTTCACTTGAAAAAAGCATCAAAATAATTTTTTTAATTTATTTTTTATATCAACACATCAAAACGATCCAAAAACATAAAAAAATAATTTGAAGCAAAAACAATTTTTATATTTTAACGAAAAGCATATTGAAACTCACTCCTAAACGGTGCCTACAAGGTGAAGCACCTAGAGAAAAAGAAGTAGTCATGGTATTTGGTGACTTGATATGGAAAGTCTAGAGAGTTGGTAACCGGCAGTAGGTGGTGCCCAGTAAGCCAAATAACCGATAATTATGCTAGTAGTAGATGGTGCCTAATAAATCTAGTGATCAGTAGTTGTGGTAGTATCAAGTGGTGCCTAGAAAACCAAGTAGTTGGTAGTTGGCACCTGCAAAAGGTCCCCGGTTATGAACGTTGGGACTCTCTAATGGGTTAGTAACTTTGTAGAGAGAAAAAGTGCAATGATATTTTAGAGAGATAGACTCTGAAAATATGTATGCTAAAAATGTTAAAAATGAAGAGATTGAGAACCTCTGACTTGAAGGATTCATAATGTATTTATAGCTCATAAATCTTGTTCTTTTATGGAGAGGAGGGGTTAAAGTGTAATTTCATCATTGTGATATTTTGAGTTGTATTCTGCTTAAAATAATACGTAAATACTAAGGGACTCGTGTGGAATCCCGAAAAAATCCTTGGAAGGTGTTGGGCTCGAGTCCATTTGAAGTGAGAAATGGATTCAGGCACACTGTTTGGACCCAAACATGTTGGGTTCGAGAAGTGCTCTCGATCCCGAGCATGTTGGGCTGGGTGCATGCCTAAGTCTAAGGGGGTGCTAAGGTGTCTAACCCCTCTACTAGGCGCTGGGTGTATACCCAGCACCTACTGGGCATGACAACATGCACAGTAGGATGGGCGTGTGCCCATCACAAAATGGGCTCGAGCATGTTGTCTGGGCCCATGCACTTATAGCTAGTATGGGCTCAGGCTGCCATACCCGAGCTTATGCTCCTTAAGCCCTTAAGCCCCAACTGTATTAGGCTTAAGCTTAGTAACTCGAGCCCAAGGTGCTAGGATTTTTAAGTTCACTAGTAGAATATTTCTTACTTGAGATCTAATTTCATTGTGACCCTTTTGGAAGAAAGATGTTCTATCATCCCATTATTGCATCTTTTTACTCAAAACATGCGACATGTATCTAGCTTACACATACTAAGTGACATGTACCTAGCTTTTTTTTTTCCTTTCAAAAAAAAAATATTTATTTCATTTTATTATGCAATAAAAAAGTTAAAAGACTAAAAAGCCCATAAACCCTAGAAAAAATCAATTTTAAAAAATAACAAAAAAAAAAACAAATCGCGTAAACTTAGGTAAGCAGGCCAAACCTACGATCAAATTTTTATTTGGTTGTTTTTTATAGGTAAAAACCGAACCGAACCGAAAATGATTATCCTTAATAATAACAAAGATTCATCTATTGCAAATATAGGTGTATGAGATGATTTAGTCTAGATTTAAAAGCTTAAGTGGAGAATGCTTTTTAGAGATTGGAGGAGAAATCTATTAATCTTTTTATCTGATTTATTATCCAATGTGGTAATGTCTTGTGAGGTTAAGGATAAATTGATATAGAAGCCAAACTTTATTGGGATGTATACTGTCAAGTCCATGTGTGGGCTCTTATCATCTCCTCCTCAATATGGTACTTGTTTTTTCTTTCAATGGTCTATGAAAAGGTTTAGTCCTTCCTAAAGTCGATGTTTTTTTGTTGGTTGGCTATTCTTAATAGAATCAACACCATACGAGTTTTAGCCAAAAAAAGGTATTATTGAAGTTGAGGATGCATTTTGTCCAATATGTTTCCTATATGAAGAGTAAGTGGAACATCTCCTTATTGATTGTCAAAACCACTAGAAAATTTGGTCTAGATTCACGGAACGGTGGGTTTTATTCCGGTGTTGTCCAAGCAGTTTATCAGCTTTTCTTTACCAATGGGAAGTTATGATTGAAGGAAAATTTCAAAGAAAGGTATAATTTATGTTTTTTTTTTTTTTGTGATTATATAGTTTTTATAGCTCATTTGTAATGACCTGATCTTTAACAATAATAAAAAAGCCAGATTATGATACTTTGTTTCTTCTTATCTTAATGTGTGGTTAATATCTATTTTTTCTAATTTTTCATATAATGTCCTAGATTTGCTTATATCTGCTGATGGGTTGGTTTGATGGACTAATCTTAAAAGTGTTAGACTTCTTATTAGATGGTCTTCACAGGCAAATCAATGGCTAAAATGGAATGTGGATGGATCTTCCACTAGAAAACGCAACAAAATAAAAGAAGGACAACATATCATATGCTCCATATTGAATTTTAAAAGAATCTAAACCTAGTTGGGGTAGTTGGCCAAGCACTCAGCCTGACTTGCTAGGTCTAGTAGTGACCAGTCTCTCTTTTTTTATTTTTTATTAAAATGTTTTGTAAATTTTTTAGCTAATATCCTCCCTTTTATGTATTTTAAGTTTCTATAATTTCTTTTTTCAATTTAAATTAATACCTCATCTCTTTTATTTTTTAAATTATTCCGTTGATTTTTTTAAATATAGTTATTTTTTCAATGATTTTGTATTTTTATAATGTTTCACCTAGGCTGTTGTGATTTATATTTATATTTTATTTTATTTTATATGTGATACAAATAATAATACGTATTTTATTTTTAAAATGTACAGACATCAAAAAGTTTTTATTTTTTTTTCCTTAACAAATAATGCTACATAGTTTTTTTATTATTATTATTAATGTGGATTACCAGACCAACTTGTATGTACCTCAATTAATTTTGTGGGCCCTGAAATTAATGATTATGTAAGTTTTTAGTGACTCTGAGGTTTGTGAGATTCGAACCAGTAATTTCTATAAAATAAATCCATAATCTAATTAGTTAAGCTACAGCTCAGAGTTAATAATGCTGTCTTGACAGTATAGGTGATGTATTAATCATAGGTACTCAATTGTTTATTTATCCTGTACGGGCTTGCAACTAGGTTAATGTTTAAATGTAGAATAGGTACTCAATTGTAGGTCTTCTTCAGCCTGCTACTCTTATAAAATTGTTGGCATTTTCTAGATTGCATTAATTATTAACAGAAAATCTAAAATGTGTGAGAAAACAAATGTGTTGGTACTGTGGATCAAGACTCTCCACATTATGGACTCGCAAAGTTGCTCATCGCGCCTCTCTATATATATATCTCCTCGGCTGTGGGGTGATTTTGTCTTGGCCATAATAAACTCCATGCCTCTTTATCTTTCCGGTTGTCGGTTGATTTTTTCTTGGCTGCGATATGTTTCAGGTTTGGGGACTTTCGTCTGGGCATCCGTTGGTTCTTCAAGCTCTATTAGCGCTTGGGTCCAGTTGGCTCAAAGGAGTCGTCGCGTCTTATTCTCTTGCTTTTCTCATGGTTTTGATTAGTGATGGCAATTTAATTCAAATATGATGGGTTCCTACACAATCCAAATAAATTAGTGTTTTATGGATATTTATCTTATTTGAAGAGGAGATATGAATATTATCAAATTCAAAATTTATTTAATATATATTTATATTAGATAGATATATCTATAAAATATTTAGATTTTTTTTAATATAATATAACATATACATATTTTAATTTTGATAAAACATATAAACGTGTTTTGTATAATAGTGTGTGTATATATAATATTTATAATTTTATCTTGGTTTTTCTTTCATACCTCTCTAAGTTCTTATGCTTTAATTTTTTTTTGTTAATTTAATTCTCTGTAATTGTTTCTCCTGGTGCTTTTTTGCCCCCACCTTCTGTTCCTTTTTATTATTATTACTAAACACACCCAAAAACTAGCAGCTGAAAAGCCCTATATTACAAATAAAATAAAAAACTACCCCAATAAAAAAAAAAAAAAAGCCCAACATCATAAATGATCATGCACATAAATGGTATTGAGCTAGCCCAAGACAACAACTTTGTAGCTTTATATTATTCATAATATTATGGGAGTGAGTTTTTCACTATAGCTATGTATATAGTTTATATTCGGATTGTTATAGTAAAATTAATTATTTATCCTTGAGTTGAAAAAAAGAAACTTGAGGTTAGGCATGCTTTGATCTTTTTCACTAGTTTACTAGTCATTAAAGTTTACTAGAACTTTTTTATTTTTTTCACAGTAAAAATATTCTTACCCCTATAGTTCACTATTTTTGTACTATTGGTTTTTTTCTCTAAATTTATCTTTCAATATTTGATTTGTTAGAAATTTGATTTTTTATTATTTTAAATAATATTTCTGAAGTGTTCGACCTTACGTAACATATATTTTTAGCATGCGAGTTTATTCATTCAATTTCATCTGTGTTTATCTTTTAGATTATATGTTTTTTATTGTGTGAATTTATTTTTTATTAATTTAAATAAACAAGTTCAATGAATATATTTGGGTGAATGTCTAATTTTGTGTGATTGAATATCTTAATCTACATTCATTTCTTAATTTTTTTAATTTTTCTTTTGATTATTGTTAATGATTTTTTTTTTCGTTTATTTACATAGATAGTTATCAATTTATTTAATTAGATTCTTATATAAACTTCTCGATTTGAATTTTAAATTTTTTTATATAATAAACATATCGAAGTAACTTTACACCTGATATTTTTTTAGAAAAAAAATTATAACCCCAACAGATTGCGGGATATATATATATGAAGTTACAGGTTATTTAAAGGCAGGCATGTCACAAAGGAATTAATCCATCTACTTCATAGCCGTTCCAAGTAGGTAAGATATATAACAGTTTGGTAAAGCGTGGTTGCAAGATAGATTGTCGAAATTAAATTATGCTTCAAGTCGTACCAGACTAAGAAAACAGAAGAATAAGTTTATGAATTAAAACTGTTGTTCATTATAGATGCCAAAGGGTAGCAACAAAAGTAGAAATTATATAAAATATAAAGTATATTTACATGGAGAGCTGGAGCTAATAATGGTAAGCTATCGAGCGTCTCTGATCTCCCATAATCATGGTATGTGGTTGCGATTCTTGCAAGGCCTTCAGTTCGATGTGAAAATTGGAGGTAAAATCCGACATGTTCTCTATGGAGGAGTCACGCTCTCAAACTGATTGCACCCTCTAATGTTGACCCGCACCACGTTGTTCAGCCCGTCTTCTCCCTTGATTACTTCGCAGCACTGTCTACGTGGTGCCTGATTGTTCAATTATTTTTCAAACGTGTTAGACACTAATGGTTTTACAGATCTATCAAAGATATCAAACAGCCGATGTTTACTATGCATCAATACAAAAATATTCAACACATCTTTTCATATTTCCAGCACCAATTGCGCATAAATTGATGAGTGGCGTATAAAAAAATATTGACATGCTGTTTTTTCATGGTTTGAACGTTTGTGCGTCCAACATTCCTTAGAGGGGGTCCACGTTGCAAAGCTAATTAGATTTTGCTATGTTTGCTAAGGTGTTAAATTTGTTTCGAGAAGGAGTGATACAGTCAAGGCCTTCCGACCAGTAACCAACCAAATTAAGGGTGACACTTTCCTACCTTAAATTAAGGCTATCGGACTTGAAAATTTTGACCTAACAGGCCCACCAAATCTTCTGTAGCCTAACAGATTGGAAGCCATTTGATTTGGGTTATCAGTTTTAAAGTTTTTCAAGGAATGCTAAAAGAGAAAAGTAGCTCACCAAATTCCAAATGTCAGGTTTCAACGATGTAGAAGTTGTGACATTGACTAACTTGACGGCCAAAACTGGAGCATACTCCGGTAGGTCGCAAACTTGACCAAACTCTTGCAGAGACCTTTTATACGTGGTCAATGTACCATCCCCGACTCTTTCAACCCGATCCAAGAAATACACAACTGGTCTTAGACACGGATGTTGACTCATGGGTCGGGTGTTAAATGTGAACGGTCCATTGCTCCAACTCCTCCACGTCTGAAACGTTCTGAACGCGGATTCCAACTGCTTTGCCGTCGTCAAAGAAGGATGTATCTGTATGGTGTAACCCCAAGATGCTGAAACAGACCAATTACGCGTCAAATCATAACAAAAACTATATTGTAAAGCCCGACCCGGATCCATTTTATAAGAAGATATTAACTTCTTGACTGAGTCAACGCGGTTCAGCTTTGGAAATATTGACTGGACGTAGTCTAGATGGTGCAAGGACACCAATGGCGCCAATGGGTGCGCTGCCAGTAAACCATATGGATCTCCTCTTATATCAACCTGTGAATTAATCATCATCCATTGCAACAGAAAACAATAAGAATTAATGGAAAATGAAACGTATGGAAAATCAAGCTGTAACAAAATTTACTATCAGGACGGGATTGTATAGTTCTAGAGAGAGAAAATTTTAAAAAATATATATAAAGAAACTAACCTGATGGAATCCGAGCTCTTTAGTAAGAGGAACTCCAATCTCACTCATGCAACCCTGAATTTTCTGATCAGAGCCGTAAAACGACGCGTACCGATCAATACAGCCATCCAAAACCCTGACGAGTTCTTTTGCTAGTGGATAACTAATAGCAAACCCACCACCACCGTATGCCATTGTATATGAATGTATAACATCTTGCTCAACACTCTCCGAATTGCCGCCGATGTAATACATCTGATTATGATCATATTTTGCTAATACCATTACCAAATTCTCTATGAAAAATACTGTATCATCATCTCCCATCACGAACCATCTCACATTTTCCTCTCCTAATTCAAAGCTCTCCTTCACTATCCGCGCAATCCGTAGCGCTGACCGAGAGCCATACGAGCAGGTGTACTTGAACCGTGACGTGTCGGCTGAGACTTTGTACTCAGGTGAAGTTTCTGGCCACGTTCTATTCTCTGGAGGTTTCTGGTCGAGCCAGACATAGCCACGGGTGATGTTAGGCATCCACCATAGCTCAGTATAGTGCCTGCGTTTATTCCACGTCTTTGCAGAGCCACCAATGCCGAATAAAATGTGTGAAATATTTGTCTTCTCATAGAAATCACCAGAAACATTACCGTTTGTTATCTTCCTGTGATCAGAGATTAAACTCTTGTGGCATTCTGGGCAAGGTTGCCATTGAGATTGATTGAGGAAGGAGTAGAAGACGAGGGAGATTGAAACGAAGGTGCAAATAGCTATGGTTGCTTTTAGAAATAAAGAAAAGACATCACTGACTTTTAGCGTCGGCAAAACCAAGAATTTCCAAGCTTTGAAAGGATCTTGAATAGATGGTGTTGGAGATGGCATTTTTTCCCCTGAAAGGAAGAGTTTCAGAGAGATATATATATTGGTTTTTGATAAAGAAGAAAATAAGGAAGAGTTTTATGTAAAGTAGATTACGTACTTTAGTTTTTGTCGCCTTGAAGGTTTCCTTTTTAAAGGGGATTTTTTGATGTGAAAATCAATGAATTAGTTGATCATGATAATACCACTAAGAATCTTTCAAAGTTTTTTCTTTTCCTAACAAACAGAGAAGTGGCAGGCACATTTGTCTTTCCGAGGGTTAATACGTCAATTCGAATAATTTAGGTACAGGAGATCTTTTCAAGGATAAATTAGGAAATTATCACACAAAATCAAAAATAATTGGTGAATCGAGCAAAAACTTTTAGTTAAATAACATTCTTTTACCTGATATTTACTAAATTGTTATTTTTAAACACGAGAAGATAGTTATTATATTTCTAAATAATTATATTTAGTAATTGTCGCAATTTTAAAGAGTGATAAAATGAAACTCTAAATATTTAGCTCAATCGGTTGATTGGTTTGTAATGGTCAGTAAAATTGGTTGGCCGGTTCCAAAAATAATAAGAAAAATCTTAAAACTGCTAAAATCAGGGGGTCTCGACGAGATTTTTGATATCTAAAGATCCGATGGTCCGCGTAGTGACACAGTGTCTATTATAGAGAAAACAACCTCTAAAAACTCATGTAAAAATTTGAGTGTGATCCAATGGCAGGATAAAAAATTATAACCCTTTTGAGCCTTTAGTCTAGTTCGGTGTGACCATACCTCCTCTTGAGTATAGACCTGTCCCACTAGTCTAAAAATGCATATGTTAGGCTATCCACGTAACATATTTGGAGCATATCCTTATTTAGTTATCACAGACACACTTGATTGCTTAGAATCATCCATTATCGTAAGTCCAACTACATTATTGACATTGACAAACAGAGGACAACTACTATAACTTTTTGAGATTTTAATTGAAGTTTATTTTTGAGTCTACAAGTTAGATAAAAATGTATGTTTGACTCATAAAAAAATATTTAGAAGAAAAAGTTTATTAAATTATAATTTTTGTGTGAAACGGCCGACCGATTCATACAATTGAATCCAACCGGTCCACTAATTGGGCAGATGATTGGAGTTTTACTCTGTCATGTTTTTGAAGCACGATAAGGTGAAAATATATTATTTCGTTATTTTTTTTAAATTATGTTATTTTACCATTTTTTTAAATTGTGCTAATTTTAAAAAATGTCTCTTTTTCAATAATTGACATGGTACTTTTTCTATAGAAGAAAAGGCTAGTTACTCTTTTTAAGAAAAAAAATATTATTGTTGTATAATATTAAGGTATTGTTTGAAATTTTAATAGTAATTATTTTTTAAAGTATTTTTTGCTTGGAAATATATTTAAAATAATATTTTTTATTTATTTTTTAAAATTTATTTTTGACATAAGCAAAAATTTTCATTTCAACCTTAAATTAGGATACTAATGAAGTGGATTTATGTAAGCTAAGTTGTGGTAATTAAGTTAGCTAAAAACAAATGGTTATTAATGTTTCAGGTTTGTTGCTAAAATTACAT
>Ga0307509_10010666_pt1 | contig 11212 bp, 17 predicted proteins | sample 10_EM_MG_FD_202245 | JGI IMG/M metagenome (GOLD analysis project Ga0307509, IMG submission 202245) | Populus trichocarpa ectomycorrhiza microbial communities from riparian zone in the Pacific Northwest, United States - 10_EM | ecosystem: Host-associated > Plants > Roots > Unclassified | place... | reverse complement strand
TGGATCGTCGTTATTTGCGTTCTACAGAACCCTCCCTGTCCTTCGGACAGAGCCGGGGAAAGCAGTGCTTCTTATTCAGAGATCGTAACAGCACTGCCAGTGTACCATTCTCCAACCGATTTCAACGCCATTTCTGTCCTGGAATTGTTAGAAGTTTTCATAACATAGCTACGATGGTCGATCAGCTTTATACCGGGCTAGAAGATGGAAATTGGTCTGACAAAGATATTGTCATCGCGTACGTCTACCTCTTACTAAAAGCTCCCCTCAGATGTCTGCATTTCACCTTGCACTGGGTAATCACCAACATGACCTTCGAATCTTCAGAGCAGAGACACCGCAAATACTTCCAAGTGAGTGAATAACAGGACCTTCCGATGCGATGGAATGCACGGTAGATAACTTGATACCAGCTCGGTCGCCGTTGGATACTGAAACCAAGGCGGAAAGGTCGACATTTACGTGTTCAGCAGATTGCGAACTATGACTTCGAAATCAGGACACATCGATGAAGGACAACCCTTTAATGAATCGATTCGAACATTTCTTTTTTCAATATATGGGTTCGCCCAGGAGAATTTCAGAACGGGAGCAGTGGCACATATGTCTCAAGGACGTACACTGGCAGTAGAACGATGGCATCGGTGAAGATGTCGTCAAGATAACCCATTCCAGACTGAAACTTCTTTAGGTGCTTGGATTGCTATGATGTTACGAGCAGATGTACGATGCCGATACTCTTTGCATTCCTGTCCTTCAAGTTCAAATAGCGCCACTGTCCACATACACCAGTATGGCTGCATCAGCTCGCAACAACACTACCCTTCTCGAATCTCCAAAGGACTTCAACGCTATTCCTGTTCCAGAATTGGCAGGTAATTCTCATAACAAAGATACCGTAATCGATGCATAGAAGATGGAAATTGGTCCGACAAAGATATTGTCATCACGTACGTGTACGGATCCGGTCGAATATCATCGATGAGCACTCGATGAATGGGAGATGTGGGTAGAACGCGTCTTGTTGTACGCAAGGTTGTACGCACAAGGAAGTTTGATTGGAGACATCAGCAAAACGTAAATTTAGATTCGACTTTCGAGGGTTTCTAATGGGTTTCTGAGTTTCTTGAAACCCGAAACCCAGAAACCCAGAAACCTCTTTATACATAAAATAACTAATCACTAAAAAGGAAAATTTAACCGGTAATTAATTCGTGCACATGGTGGTCAACAAAGTGATTGACAAAGAAGCTTTTGTAGCGATCCAGTGCTTCATGAAATAGAAATCTTTCGGGAACTCGCTGTGTACCGAAGATGGGAAGCAGATGGGCGCCACGGACAATGGAATCCACGTTGATGACTTCGAACACTGGTTGCTTCCAGCGGTCCTTCTCGAGACGCACCGTCCACATACCAGTATCCTCATCTGCCACATCATCATCGCGGAGAAACCAGTTGACTAAGGCGCAGGAGTAATCAACACGACGATAGGTAATGGAAAAGAACAGTAAGACGCGGGCAATTACCATTCCAGGAAGACCTGGTTTCGTCGCGTCAAGCTCAACAAAAACGGTGTCACGTCGTGGAACTCCTTGGAATGATGGCGATGACCGAATCCGTTCGCAGTGAAGGCCGCCAACACCACAAAGTTCGCTTGGAGAATAGAATGTCGCAGTGGCCGAGTGATGGACATGAATAATTCCCTCGAATGACTGAAGGGGAGCATTCGGCGGCACTTCATGAGCACCTGGGTTGTCGAGCAGGTACAAGAATCGGGAAAGAGCAGCAGGGAGTTGAGGTTGGTTGATTTGGAGTGACAAGGAATGGACGTAGCGAGAATAACAAGGTTCTACAGCAGTTGACAATTAGATAGGCTGATTGCTCCAAGCAATACTTGCACTCACCTATTCGGGCAGCAAGCTTGACATCCGACATTCCAATCTGTGTGTTCTTGGGAGTACCCTCCACAGCGGCAACATCTGACAGTTTCTTGTTGGATGAAGTACAGCGGCTGTGGTCGTTGTCATCGGCCGATGAATCTGTGTTGTAACCGTCATTGTCATCCTCGTCACGGTCATCATCTCTTGATTCACGACATTCCATACGGTTGGCAGCAACATGCGCAGGGAGCGAATCCTGCAGCATCCCATCTTGAAGAAGCCTCCTCCACAGGGCAGTCATCTTCTCCATCCGACAAATACTCCGCAGCATTTGAGGAAGAGCCTTGAATCGACTGGAGCGCCTCCAAGGCTCCTTGACAGCTTTAATATGCTTTGATTCCGTTATCGATGAGCATAAGCCGTTGGGAGAGCCGAAAAGCTGGATTAGTCGATAGTAATGAGAGAGAGCATGTTGACGAGGAAGTGATATGTTGACGCGGACTCCAGTTTTGATAAAAATATTCCGAAGCTCATGGAAGTGTGAGACGGACTTTTGGAAGCGCTCGAGAGCCGAGGTGGTGATGACATTCCGACGTGCAATGTAGCAGGCATTGATGAATTCCGACAGACACTGCACCATTGCTGAAGGTAGGTAGCCAGCGACAGCGGACAGATAGACCTAATTGCAGCTATGAGCAAAGCCCAGTCAATGGGTGAAAGTGGCGGCGTACCTTCATCAAAGCCTTGGAGTCATCACCAGTCCATTGGTTGAAGTCTCGGCCATCAGGAAAGCGGCGTAGGGCAGGGAACGGTGGAACAGCTGATATCCTAAAACATGTGTTAGGTTCTTTTCAATTTCAATAGCGGAATTGGGGACCTACCGGTGGTCAATATCCTCAATGATTTCCTCTGCTCGAGCTGTACCATATGTAATCTTGAGGTATTCTTGAACCCACTCAACCAAGTGGTCCTTGAAAACACCCTTGATGAGCTGATGGAGAATATCGGGTGCGAGGAGCTTGTGGATATCAGCTCGAGGGAAGCTGTGAGTAAAAGGCTATGAAGAGTACATATAAGAAAGCGTAACTCAGAAGAGAAAAATTGCATACCACCACATCTCCTCGAATGCCGTACTCATCCCAGAGGATGCCAGGATCAAACTGTTTGATAAGGAAGTCTGTCTTCTCATGCGATCGACTATGAGCTCCAGGAGCATCAAGATTTGTCGGCTTTGCGTCGCACCTGCCAGGTAATGATGAGTGGAAGGGATGACTCGAACATATGCACAACTCACTTTGGACACCAATTTTGGACGACAGCAGTCAACCAGACTTGCTCGGGGTAATCAGCAATGTATGGACCGATACTGAATATAACACGTCGGTAGTGGCCGTCCGGGCATTTCATAACTTTTGGTGAGTTCATGTAGGGTTTAAGTGGCGCGAAAACGACTTCAAGGCAAGCGTGATAGAGTTGGCGCTGAAACTTCTTGAACGCTTCCATCTTGCGCTGTCTTTTGCTAGCTGCGGAATGGCTGTCATCAATAACATCTCAAACTCGTGCTCAGGAATATTTACCTTTTGCAATTGGAAGAAATGCAACAGGGAGAACACCGATGCCATGAGCCCGGCGAGCAGTATTCGAGATGTTCCCAGTCGAGATATATGTCGGATGGTACTCCTGGTGTCCCGTTCCAGCAGAGACAGTTGTCTTGTCGCTACCACCGAAGACAGCAACCAACATGGCGCCGAGGTTTGCATGGTTCTTTGCAATTTCATCCTGTCAGCCAATAAGTCAGAGGGGCATTAGATAAACATGATAAACAAGAGACGCACTGCTTCATCGGCTGCCCAATCACCCGACATGAAGTTTGACCAACATCGTTTGCCGTCAGAGTCGTATTCCCGGAAGGGCCTGGTGTCGAAGTGGCCATCGAAATCTCGATTTGCAAGCATCTCCTCAAGCAAGACGAGGATGTTCCGCACATTCAGCTCATATGTCGCATCCATCCACTTTGGAACAATTCCAGCTGGCCTTGGACCCGTATAGCAGAATTCATAGGTGAGCCACGGGTTATCCCCCTCCTGAATGCTGTCGATTGTGTTATACATCTCCTCCGCCGATTTCCAAGGAACATCAGTAGATGCATCCCCTTTCAGTAACGCTGCACGCCAGAGTTCAAGACCTTTTGCAATCCGCTTCTTCGATGCCTTAAGCTCCACGTAATATTCATGGGCCCACTCGAAGGCCAACCGGTCTTCGAAAGGTCCCCAGTCCGCCTTTGTTGAAGCTTCGGGGACTTGTTTTGCATTCGGGTCTGTCAGAAACGAGCCATCCTTGTTACAAGGGCGAGCTTTAGGGTAATAAGTCAGAGGCCAACACGAAAACAAATAGATAAAGTGACACGTACCGTTTAACTGTGAATGGTATAAACGGAAGGTTCCGCTCTTCTCTTCGGTTACAGAAGGATGTTTACTGGCGATATGGCGACTTAGACCACTGGTAGATTTGCATGCAAGCCCGCAGAGGAGGCATATGAAAGACGAGGGGGCAGGCATAGTGTGCAGACTGAATGAATAGGTGTGGAATACGATGCAATCGAACTTTGACCGAAGTAGAAAGCGAAGAAGGACACGTGAATTGGAAAGGCGGAGAAAGTTCAGGAAATTCCATCACTTGTTGCAGGCGGAATTTGAACTTAGCAAACTCGAACTACTTTCCCGACCCAACTATGCCTCCGAAAGTCAAACCTGCTCAGTCCGAGGCGAAGACTGCTGCTCCCATTGCCAAGAAGAGACCAGGGCGCCCACCCAAAGCGAAACCTGCAGTTGTTGTCAATGAGGACATCCTCATGGAGACAGAGGACGAACCCAGCCATCCTGCTCCCAAAGCTCGAGGTCGTCTTCCAAAGAATGCTACAGGGGCGGCAAACACTAAGAAACGAGGTCAGGCATCTGTGGTAACAGATGAAGAGAATGATGCCCCACCTGCGAAGAAAGGTAGAGCAGCAGTAAAGCCAACTCCTGCCCCTCGTAACCCACTACCCGGTCGAGGCGGCCGCAACACCAATCCAGTCAAGAAAGCTGGTGTTCAACCTCGGAAGCGACGGACACAAGCTGAAATAGCAGCTGATCGGGATGCAGCATGGAAGGCAGCAGAACAGCAGACCAATGCCGACCGTGAAGCGAGGAACACTGTTGCCCAAATGGATCTCAATGAGGAGGAGGAAGAGGAGAGGGCGCAAAGAAGAAGTATAAGGTCACTGGCAGCGGCTGCTCAAGATGGCGAGTATTTCAACATGGCAGTCGACAGCGAAGATGATCAGTCCGATGAGTTTGAAGTTGAGCCTGCTCTGAAGGTAAGTAAAGCCGCCACATGAGTCGCTCTTCGACCTACCTTAATTTCCAACGTAGAAGTCTGCACCAACTCGAAAGGGGAAGAAACAAGGTGTTCGCGATGAAGTTGAAGCCATCGCTGGGAGGATGCGAGGTGGTGGTGGTCAGAAAGGAAGGAAAGATAAACAAACGTACGTCTGTTTGCTTATCTACTCGTGATGAATGATCACACATTCATGTGTCACATTGTTTCACAGCGCCGATCTGGCTCCAAAGAAATATATGGACAGCGGTCTATTCAGCCCACCGAAACGCCGCGTTGAGAAATCTGTCGTCCATGTCGACGAAGGTGGCTTAAACGATGAGGATATTGAGCAAGAGAGACCACCTTTTGCCCGAACACAAGCATTTGTCCCTCCGATGTTCCCTGACAAAATGAGGCGAGATGAATCGCGCAGGAATGAGGTGAGAAGTTAGAACATCAAGTTGAGATGTTACATCCCTCTCTCATGCTTTGCCCATCCTAGATTGTCAATGTAGCCACAGTTGTCGCCCCAAAGGGGACGCAATCGTCTCAAGGCAGAGCGACGAAGACTTCGAATGGAGTTCAAAAGGCAACAAACCCTTCTCGTGCTCTCGCGGTGGCTGGGTACACGCAGCGAAATGCGTCTGGAGTGCTTGATCCATCCCAGCAGCTCATTGAAGGGGCGAAGTGGAGAAATGAGTTTCTTCCAACCCTCTATCATGCCCTCTATGTCTCGGAGAGTCCATTCAAGCACTTCCGCAAGGAGTCGGATGAGTTCCTGAACACCCTCCAGGCTGTTTTCGACATCGTCTACCCAGACATCTCATACAAGCTCTCTGTTCGCGACGCACTTGTCACCTTGGTACCATTTCAGCATAACTTGTCGAAATTGTTGCTAAAGGCTCTGGATTCTAGGCATGCAAACGTTTGATGACTCGCAAGTCGCTCATTGCAGGTGGTATCCTCAAGGCGGTCGATGACCTATTCCAGAACTATGAATTCTCAGAGAATCGGCAGAAGATCATAGCTCATGTTCATTTCGTGCTTCGGGGTAATGGGGCAATGAACTATGCCGAGCCGACTCCCATTGACTGTGTTTTCCTTCGAGGGCATCCCGCCTACATAGTACGTCCCTTTTTCTCTTTTTTAAAATTCTGAATCTCTGAGGTGGATATTCATCATTAGAAGCCTCGAGGTTACCTGCAGTCCGAGTTTATTATCAAACCCGCTCGTGAAGCCCTACGTTGCGCTGAGAAGTCTCTAATGAGGCCATCAATCGGTCCAGAGAATCCGCCAAAGGGGCTTATTGCGCTCATTCTGACTGCGGTGTGTATTACTCTATTGTAGCGAACATTCTCTATGGTATTGAATAATTTATGATAGACGGAGCGCGCGTTCACTGCTTACATCACCGGTGTCCGTGAAGCACCTGAGGATTTCAAGTCCGACAACTACTGGAAGGCGCTCAGGGACCACTTGAAGAACATCAATGAGAAAGTTGACGAGGACCGCTGGCCAAAGATCTTGCAGCATTTTGAGTTGCCTGCACGCGCAGATCCTCCCACTGGTGGGCATGCTAATGCCACCACAGACCGCAATATGATTTCGGCATATCGTGCTGATCTTGATCCTCCAAGCAGCCCCTTGAAGTAGAACGCGGGTGTCGACTGAATTGAACAGTGTCTTAAAGTACATAATCTACTGCAAGTCTTCTTAATCCTCGCTTCTAGTGTTATATATTTTTAGAGGAGTTTCTGGGGTTTCCGCGAGTTTCCGAGGTTTCTACCTCATTATTTTATACCATTTTATACTAGGTTTCGGTCCAAAATGACATAAGTTTCGAGGTTTCGGGTTTTGAGGGTTTTGGAGGGTTTTTGGAGGGTTTCTAGGGTTTTGTTAACCTCCGAAACTGATTCGACGTTTTCCTGATGAAAGTTTCGATTCGAAGAATTCGATTTCTTTCTTTCTTCTTTGAATCCTTCTCGGCAACTTTTCTTTCTTTCATCGGCCCCTCCCAGTTCGCGACGCGCCGCCTGCTTCTCAGGCTTTTCACCTCTCCCAACCAAGCACTTTGTCCTCCAATCCAATCCAACCAGCTCCAACCGCTCATCACATCTGCCCCAACGTCAAACTCCTCATGCTCTCCTCAAGCAAATCACAACACCAACTCCAAGCGAACGATTTTGGACCACTCACTGTACTTCCTATTCCCGGTCCCACTCCTGACCCGTTGTCATCGGGAGACTCGAAGCAACAGCAGAAGCAGGGGGCAAAGGATCGACATCAATAATCCTAAATACAGCCTTCCCTTCCAAGACTTTATCCGTATCCCAGCCTGAACCCAAACCAACACCAAGGCCGAAGGATCCGGCAACAGATGATGGGCCAGAGGCGGAAGAAGCAAGAACGCCAGTAAAAGCATCCCAAAACGCACTCCCAAGCTACTTCAGAATAGTCTGCGATGCCATCGCCGCCAAGATTGCCTGTGTTTCTTGTTGTCCCTTCTCCTTTTGTTGATTCGCAAGACCTTTCGCATGTAAAATAGGGGAAGCAAGTGGTGTAGGGTACTCATCAGTAGCAACCCGTTTGCCAGAAGCGCACTACGAGAGCGAAGAATGCGAATAAGCGTCAATGACAAGTGGAAAAAGTGAGGCCGTAAGCTAGCTGCGAGGTTTGAAGGAGATGTCGATGGTGAACTCGAAGGCGAAGATGCTGGCGAGTGCGAAGAAGGGGGAAGATGACGGTGAATGTTGTCTTTCCCCAAAGACTCGGATGCATACGATACCTAAAGGTGAACAAATAATGAGCAGACCCGTCCTAATTGATGCAAGATAAAAGACGTACGCATCCGACATTCTTCATGGTCACTGCACAACAGCTGGTGCCGGTGCTAAGGGCTTCGCTTGTCCGTGCCCAACACTAGAAGAATTCGAAGCAGGATTTATATTCTCCATCTATCAAAAGGGAGGACAGGACAAGGCATTCCCTCGTTGCAACATAATCTCGATGTTGAGGGTGTTCAACGACGGGAATGCCCTCCTCGCCATGCCGAAAGGTAGTTGTTGACAAAGCGCCATCAGCGCGTCACAGCACACGAGTTCAGGCATGTCCATGTACAACATCTTGATCCCACTGATTCCCAGTACAGTCCGATACGGAAACAAGCAGCTTCAGAATACATCGAAAGGGGCTCAAGTCATTCAGCTGGTGCGTCTACCTTTAGAAGCGATGGAATACATGACGACGTAGACGATGCAGACAACTTGATACCAGCTCTGAATCAGTCAAAGCTCAGCAGTTGATGCAATGTGTTATATACTGACACCAAGTCGAATCCATCGTGGTTGCCAGTGAAATTGTATCGCTTGGACTAAAACCAATCGTGCCAACCCTGAGGCCTGAACGTTTCAACAATGGTTGACACAGTGCGAGGACAGCTAGCGCTATAGCGTAGGTGAGCGACTTCCTTTAATTCATACACCCCATCAAGGAACTAAGAATCATGAAATCGAAATCAGGTGTTTCATCGAGGCACAGAAAGCCGTTCGAGTTTCAACGAACTGTACGTTTCTTTTTTCAATAGGTTCGCTCAAAACTCTGTAGAAAATTTTCAGAACGGGAACTTATCACGGGCGAAGATTTTGTCAAGACTTGACTGAGACTTCTTTAGGTGGCTTGGGTTGGGGTGAAGAGCCATGTTATATGTTCCCAGCAAAGTTTCGATGCACAATGTCGATGCCGTCGTTCAAATAGCGCCACATACACCAATACCGTTGATTATGGTTGTATGCGGAACATGTGGAGTACCGAAAGCGGTGTTTCCTATGCTGTACATTCAGTCGGATTAGAACCTTGAAGTCGAACCTCCAGCCCGTAGAAACAACACTATACCATTCTCCGAAGGATTTAAACGCCATTTCTCTCCCGGAATTGAATAATTCTCATAACAAAGCTACGATGGCTGGTGAGCTTAATGCAGGGATAGAAGAAAATTGGTCCGACAAAGATATTGTCATCGCGTACGTCTATCTCTTAAAACGTCCTCTGAGCTTGCAGCAAAATACATATTCTGTTCCAGGTTGGTAGGCCCAACTGCTTCTGGGAAGAGTTCTGTAGGTTTTCGTCGTTATTTTCGTCTTTCGACTGTCATTTTAACACCAGGTCCCAAGTTCGTTGAAAAGGCTGCAGGGATTGAAGGCCTCTCCAGAGGAAGCTTGCGATCCAGTGGCACGGAAGAGATTTGTATATTCAAGTTTCCATTCCCTGGGGTGGCCGATTCCAGCATCTGTTTGGTAGACACACCAGGTATTGATGGTGAGGAAAGAGACGCTTATGACATCTTAAACGTGATCGGTATCTGGTTCAATAAAGCGTATGTACAAGCACTGTGCCATATTTTGTTGGACACTGTTATTGACAAACATTCCGACTGATAGTTATCATAAAGAAATTGGCCTGGCAGGCTTACTTTACTTTCATTCCATATCCAACGCCCAGAAGTTCCGAAAGTTGATGAAGCCAAACTACCTCAAGCACCTTTGTCAAAATGAGTTGAACAATGTTGTCCTTACGACTACTATGTGGGGCCCGGGCGAGAGCATACTAGGCACTCTCCACGAAGACGAGCTGAAAAGCCACTGGAAACCCCTAATTGATGAGGGTCTGTCGGTGAAACGATTTCTGAATGACGCTCCATCTGCTTTTGATATACTCCGTCCAATAGTCCAGGCAGCATTGAGGAGGCAAAAGACCATCCGTCGTGCACTTCTCGTGGGACGATCCCTGGCAACCACGGCAATGAAGAGTCTTCAGCGGGTTTCACCACCAACTGAACAGTCCCCAGTCATTGTGTATGAACTGCCTAATTCTTTGCCATTCACAGATGCTTACAGCTTAAGCAGGATCATTGGGCCTTCTGGCTGCGGGAAGAGTCAAGTAAACTTTTGGTTATTGTTGTCGTGTTTCACTAAACTTTTAATTTTTTTAGTTCATTGCGTGTTTGGTTGGGAAAACCAACCCCGGCCTGGCAGCCCTTGATGAACCTGTGAGCTCTGTCAAGGTGAGGGTGCCCAATGGAAGTGGCAGTATTGTCTTGGTCGACACTCTGGGGATAAGTGATGACTATGCATACAGGACTGCAAAGGACACCTTGGAATATGTCTACTTTTGGTTGAGGCAAAAGTCAGTCCCTTTTATAATATAAAGCCCAAGTGACCTTAAATATATATATATTTAAAAGTTACAAGGATTCCAAAGTGGCGGGACTGCTTTTTCTCCAAAATATATTATCGGAGAATTGTGCTAATCCACCTCCTAAACCCCCCTTGAAAATGGTGGCAGGAGACGACGCTATAACAAAACTCATTTTCGTCTCGACGCGGTGGGACCAGATTCAGTATGACTTGGGAATACGAAGGGAAACGCGGATTTGCCTCCCTTTGGCCCCACTGTTGCAGTCAGGTGCACGTATGGACCGTTTCAACATGAAAATTGAAACGGCCTGGAGGATCATTGGTTCCCTTCTTCGACAAAATATTCAAGAGGGAGATGGTATCACACATCAGCAAAATGTCCGAAGAATTGCAGCCGATTGTGATTGATTGCTGAGTTTGTAATCGGATGTGCATGTTGGAATAGGACCCCTGAAAACCCCGAGGGATCCCTGATCCCCGTCCATATAAAAATTGAGGAAAAAAATTTGAGGCTTGAGGCGTGTCCATATAAAATTCGAGGGATTTTTGGAAAAGGCCTGGGTGGATAATCCATATAGAAATTACAGGCATGAGTGTAGGCCTGATCGAGTCAGGTCCATATAAAAATTTGAGTGACACCGGGATCGAACCAGTGCACTAACAACACATATCATATGTGACCACTAGACTAAGAAGGCATTTACCAGGTAACCCTGTGTGCTTTGATATTCTAGTCAAACCAAAGACAAAACATAGTCCAGGCAATCAAAGCCTTCAAAT
>Ga0307509_10010665_pt1 | contig 11213 bp, 7 predicted proteins | sample 10_EM_MG_FD_202245 | JGI IMG/M metagenome (GOLD analysis project Ga0307509, IMG submission 202245) | Populus trichocarpa ectomycorrhiza microbial communities from riparian zone in the Pacific Northwest, United States - 10_EM | ecosystem: Host-associated > Plants > Roots > Unclassified | place... | reverse complement strand
ATTTTTAAGTAGAGGCATCTCCTACTCATCACTAACATCCCCATCAGTCACAACCTCACCATAAGCCGTCATAACAATAACTCGATTGTTTGGACACTACAAAGCAACATGATCAACTCTCAAATAACAAAAACATTTTATATCATTATTATGAGATGTAAGAGTTTTAACTTTACCTCTATTATTGGTGGAGATGTCCTCCTTCTTTTTTAGAGTCTAGAATCTCTCCTCTACATTCGGTTGAGATTAGGCAGCCCCCATATTAGCCTTTCAAGGCGACGAAGAACCTAACAATTGGCTTGGTCATGACCTACCCATACATTTAAGTTGTCTCTCCACTTTTGTTGTCATATGCACTATGTTCTCTAACTCCACATAATGTTGCAACTCTAAAATATTCATGATCATGTGATTCAACCTATTCAAGAACCTATCATAGTGGCCTCTCTATCTTCCACCACATTAGCTCGAACCATTGTGATCTTAATCTCTTTATGGTACTCATCAACACTTTTTGTTTCTTAGCATAAACACTATAACTTTTGGTACAATTCCCTATAATAATGACTAGGGATAAATCATCTCCTCATAATAACCTTCATCTCCTCCCAAGTCTCAACAAGTCTCTCACAATTCCTTCTTCAACTCATCACAAGATAATCCCACCACATAATAGTCTATGAACTCAATTATGAAAAGCTTAACCTTCTTACCCTCCGAATACTTATGAGAATCAAACATGAGCTCCATCTTCTTCTCTCACTTCAAATACACCCTAAGATTATTTTTCCCTTGAAATGAAGGAATTTTCATCTTAATGCTACCCAAACTCCTATCCGCCTCATCATAGTACCTAAAATTACCTATATAATCTCCTTGGACAAAGTACCCATCTCTCCTAACTTCCTCATACCTACAGCTTCTAGGCTGCCCAAACAAATCTTCATGGCCTAAAGGCACACTATCATAATTCTCATCACTCATCTCAGTAAAATCATCATCAACAATGCGACTAACACATCTTTCATACCTCTTAACATTTTTTCCACCCTGATGAACTTTATTTTGACCATCAATTTTAACATCACATTTCTCCCTTCTTTCCACCATATCCTTTGAATTACCTATTAACTTGTTCATCATTTCCATCTATTGTGCTAAGGCTTGAATTTGAAAAGCTAGATTTTTAATTGAAAGTGTCATCTTGGTATTGTTCGACCTCTTTAAATCTGTAAAATTTGAGTGATAAAAAATTATTTCCTCACTCACTTCCTCATGTCTTAAAACGATGTATAACCTAATTTTTGTTATTCAAAAGCTCTCGATTCATCACAGTTGAATAACATCGCATTGATGTTCATTTCAAGCTGTTTCATATGGTGGATATACAATTTGCTCAAATACATATCTCTAAAATAGTGACTATCTCAGTTAGTTCATATTATATCCCTTTTTTGGCAACAAATCCATGAGCAAATTGAATTAATGTTTGTATAAACAAATAGCAGTCATGACTTTTCAATCTATAAAATTGGTATTTCTTCAAATTCACTAATCTAGCTATGTTCAAAGCATATCCATAAAGAAATCATAAACTCTTAAGCCATTCATAGACAAGAAGTTGTGAATCTTTGTCTAAAATGAAGATGGCTTTAGGTGTTGCGATCCATAACCTATCACTAAAAACTCTATATTACGATGGTCACAATACAAAACTAAATCCATTATAGCTTTAATATTATCCTTTGTTTCCCCTTTCATATCCATGACCGTGTTAAAAATGTTGTCAAGAACATTCTTCTTGATATGCATGACATTCGAATTATAGCAAATAACATTAGTCTTTTAATAAGAAAAATCCAAAAATATACTTCGCTTTATCCAATTGTGGATCACATCAAAACCAAAAAAATTCTATATGCCAAAATAAAAACTAAATACAATGCCTCATACTATGAAACTACATCATACAGTTCTTTACCTGATAGTACTGGTGATGTAACATCCATTTTTATTTTACCTTTCAAGAAGTCCTTTATGTTGTTTTTATATCGATGACAACTTGGAAATAATCTCTAGTGGAAATTAAAGAAAAAAGCTTTGCCACTATTCGTTAAGGTTAATGCCTTATTATTTTCCATATAGTATGAATAAAATAATTTTTCATATGTGCTCCAACCCGAAACAATCTCATACTCAAGAAAATCATTTATAATCTACATCAATGATGTCTTCATCTGAAAATTATGTTTTCTTGAGACATCATATGTCACAACCTCAACTCATCATACTTGATTCAATTCATTAATCAATGGTTGAAGATAAATATCTATATTTCTACATGGACTATAAGGACCAGATATGACCACAAACAAGAATATGAATTCTAGCTTAATACACATCTCTAGGGGCCAATTGAAAACTATTAGTATGACCGGCCAACAAGAATAGGGTGCACCAAATGGTCCAAATGGATTAAATCTATTTGTACACAAGCTAAGACATATATTCTGTAGTTCCATTAAAAACTGAGTATACACTCTATTAAACTGCTTCCAAGCTTCACAATCAAAATGGTGCATCATGACTCCATCCACCGAATCATATGAATGATGCTATGTCATGTGCTCAACAACCTTTGGATATATCAATAACATTTACAGCCTATGAGTGATTGGGAAGTAACCAACTTTTCTTGTATGCGACAAGTGTCCTTTCTTTACCATTGTTAGGTTTATACCAATCATGCAATAAGTTTTGCACTCAGTAAAATTTATATACTTATCGTAGGATAATATGCAAAAGTTTGGACACATTATTTTTTGGTATCATAGGCCAAAAAGTTTCATCATGGATTTTGCAGCATAAAAGTTGTTTTTCAGCCTATTCTCTTCAGGTAACATGTTTTTAGCCTATTCAATGACGTTACCATAACCGGCCCCACTTAAACTATAATCTGACTTGATGGTAAACACTCATGTTATGGTCGATAATTTACTATGAGTTATGCACTCATCCAATAATGGTTCATCAAAATCTTTTAAAAGTTTTAAAAACCTAACTGCATCTATATTTAGTTCTTCATCTAAAAGGGATGTTATATGAACCTTCATTTGAATAACTATGATTCATTCTCATTACATTTATCATCATGTATACTCCTAAATGGATTACTATTATCATTTGTAAACCCATGTTACTAGAACTGGAAGTTGAGCCAACCATCTTTTCTAACATGATTTCACGAGGAACATAGAATTTTTCATATGCATACCAATATAAATGTTAAGTGACAAATTATTTTTTAAGTAGATGCATCATCACAATATCTTTATGGTAGAGGTTTTTATTATTACACTTTATTTATGGACATCTAATTCTACTTGTACTAATATTCTTTGGTTTATAAAATATAAAATTTATAAAACTTTCAATTCTTAAAAATAATATTTCCTATACAACTCTTCTGGAAGACCATAACCATCACAAAAATAAAATAAACCTTGCCATACTTTTTATGCAAAACCAGTGCCATAAGGTTTAGGTGTCATCGAAAATAAAATAAAAGTTCATTTCTTTCTTTTCAATTATCAGTTGTAATAAGCCTATGTTAATATGGTAACATGAAAGGTTATGAAGATCCGACTATGAACCAAAATTAAAGAGAGAAGTTTGTTAAATGGAGAAAGGGCGTTACCCTGAGCTATGCTTCTAGTCTGAGATGAAAAGTAACTTCCTTGTTTCACCTAAAGGGAAACAAATGAGTCAGATTAAATAAATAAAAAAAGAAGCAAATAGCATTTTCAAGGGCTATAAATCAAATTATAAGGAAAACATGATACTGCCCAGAGAATCTTGTAAGTTGGCTTTAAGTTCACTTTATCGAACTTAATACAAGCATTTTCGAAGGCATCATTACTGTAAAAGAAGAAACTTGGAGCAGGCAACAGAGTGTTTGTGACAGATTAACACATAGCAATGCGAGGGCCAGATAACGATATAAATGTCTCATTAAACATAAAATATAAACTGCAGAAACACAACAATCTTCATGCAACTATCGCATCTTGACTTTGTCTTAGTTGAAACAAGGTTTGTGATAATTGAGAGGCTTAACCTAATGAGGTAGCCCCCTTTGCTATTTATATTAGTAGGGCAGTACATGTGTTATGGTGTAGCATACTACACACGATAAGTCTATACATTAATAATACAATATTTCCTAATCTAACACATTTCATAATACACCCCCTCAAGCTGAAGGTGGGTTATCCACATGAAGCTTGGAACGTAAAATAGCAAATGTAGAGTAAGAGAGTGGTTTAGTAAAAACATCTGCTAATTAATCTTTGGTGGAGATGAAGCGAATCTGAAATTCCTTTTTGGCCACCTGATCACAAACAAAGTGATAATCAACTTCAACATGCTTTGTTCAAGCATGAAAAATGGGATTAGCAGACAGATATGTAGCACCCAAATTATCGCACCAGATAGTAGTAACAGAACTAGGGGAAAAGCATAGGTCTGTCAGAAGATAGCGTAACCAAAGAACCTTAGCAGTACCATCAGCCAAAGCTTTATACTCTGCTTCAGTGGAGGAGCGAGCAACAGTGCGTTGCTTCTCAGATTTCCATGAAACAGGTGTGGTACCAAAAAAACAATATATCCACCAGTAGATTTTTGATCATCAACACTCCCCGCCCAATCGGCGTTAGTGAACCCATGAAGTGATAAAGAGAAGCCACGAGTAAGGTGGATGCCATAAGATGTCGTACCTTTCAAGTAGCGTAAGATACGTTGAACAGTAGCCCAATGACTCTCAGTAGGAGCATGCATAAACTGGCAGACCTTGTTAACAGCATAACAGATGTCCGGTCTAGTAAATGTGAGATACTGAAGAGCACCAACAATTTGGCGAAAGCGAGTGGGATCCGAGAATAACACAGTAGACGACAGATCAAGCTTGGAAACAGAGGCTGGTGTATCAACAAGTTTACAGGATGACATACCAGCATGACAGAGAATATTAAGAACATACTTATGTTGACTCAGCATGAGTCCCACACTGGTAGGAGTGACCTCAACTGCCAAAAAATAATGAGCATTACCCAAGTCGCGGAGCTTAAATTCTGAACTCAGTAAGGTAATAAGGCGATGAATTAAGGCAGAGTTGTTACTAATAAGCAGGATGTCATCAACATAGACAAGCAGATAACAAATATCATGATTCCTCGTCAGAATAAAGAGAGAGGTATCAACCTTGGAAGCCCGAAAACCAATAGTCTGAAGAAAGTCACTCAGACGGGTGTACCAAGCCCGAGGGGCTTGTTTAAACCATACAGAGACCTGTGAAGAAGACAAACATGATTTGGCAGAGCAGAGTTTACAAAACTTGTGGGTTGTGCCATGTAAAGAACCTCTCGAAGTGATCCATTGAGGAAGGCATTATGGACATCAAGTTGTCGAATCTGCCATCCTTTGGACACGACAATAGTGAGAACTAACCGAATAGTAGTCGGTTTAACAACAGGACTGAAGGTTTTTGAGTAATCAATGCCTTCCTGTTGAGTGAACCCACGCGCAACCAAGCGTGCCTTATAGCGGTCAATAGCACCATCGGCTCGACGCTTTATTTTATACACCCATCGGCAGCCAACCACATTCATGGAGGGATCAAAAGGTACTAAGGACCAAGTACCATTAGCATGTAAAGCTGCAATTTCAGACTTCATGGCAGTATGCCAGCACATAAACTGGTCGACCTCCTTAAAAGTAAGAGGTTCGGGAGTGGACGGAGACATTACCCGTGAAGCTGGAGGCTGCGAGGAAAAAGCAGCGACTGAGGTGATGTTGGCAGTCCTATTATGTCTGGGACGCAGCACCATGTGGTGCTGTCGCTGTGCTGGAGGAGCAGGGGTTTGAACAGGGGACGGTTGCTGCGGAAGAGTATAACTGGACAGATCAACACAGAGGTCCAGTCCTGGTGAAGACATGGTAGATGATTTTGATGGAGAGAAAGTGCTGGATGACCATGCTGGAGAGACAACAGCTGGAGGAGATGCAAACATAGACAACGCCGGTGTTGGAGACCCTGTACCTGCACAATGATCAACATATATGGAGGTGGATGGTGATAAGAGGACAACGGGGTTAGAGGAAGTGGGTGGTGGGTCTAATGGTGTGGTAGACGGAAAGATGGTGAGCGAGGGAAGGTGTGTGACAATGGTAGGCGGATGGGTATGGCTGGTGGGTGGAGGGAGATGGGCAGACTCGAGAAACGAAAACACGTGTTCATTAAATCGAACATGACGGGAGATGTAGAGACGTTTAGATAATAAGTCAAGACAATGATACCCTAGATGAGATGAACTATAGCCTAAGAACACACATGGAGTAGAGCGATAATCTAACTTATGAGCATTATATGGTCTAAGGAAGGGAAAACATAGACATCCGAAAGTACGTAAAAAATCATAATTAGGTGGTTGATGAAGCAGACATTCAAAAGGAGATTTGTTGCACAAAACCGGTGTGGGCATACGATTAATAAGGTAAACAGAGGTTTCAAAAGCATAAGTCCAAAATTTTAAAGGTGTCTTACACAGTCCAAGAAGAGTAAGACCAGCTTCAACAATGTGACGATGACGACACTCAACAGTACCATTTTGTTCATGCGTATGTGGGCATATGAGGCGATGATGAATACCAATGGTTTTAAAGAATGAATTTAATTTACGATATTCACCACCCCAATCAGTTTGAACAGATTTAATTTTTCGAGAGAATTGTCGTTCGACGAAGACTTGAAATTGATGAAACACATTAAAGACATCAGATTTAAGGACAAGAGGATAAAACCAGATAAATTTCGTATGCGCATCCACAAAAATAACAAAATAACAGAAACCATCCGAAGATAACATAGGAGCAGGGCCCCACACATCACTAAAAACAAGATCAAGAGGAGCAGATGTCTGATGACCCGTAAGGCCTAAAGACAAACGAGATGATTTTCCTAACGGACAAGCTTGACAATGAAAATTTAACGGACGAGAAGTACAGACAACCTTTTTATTTGACGCTAAAAGACTCAGAACCCGAGAGCTGGGATGACCAAGGCGACGATGCCAAACATCGGCAGAGGTGGACAGAAAAGCCTGGGGAAGACACGTGGTAGAGGACTCGGTAAGGATATAGAGGCCATCTTTACTCTGACCGGAAAGAAGAACCGCCTTAGTTATGAGATCCTTGACATAGAAAAAAGAAGAGTGAAACTCAAAGAAGACACAATTGTCACGACAAAATTGTTGAACAGATAAGAGTCTTTTCTTAATTTTTGGAACATGTAGAATATTAGACAGAGTAAAGGTTCGTTTTGGAGTATGCAAAATTTTATGAGCTGTATTTGATATAATAAGTCCCTTACCATCACCAACATACAATTGATCATTACCAAGATAAGGGTCTGCATGTGTCATACCGGCAATGCCTGGAGTAACATGTTGATTCGCACCTGTATCGGGGAACCAAGTGACAGGATTTTCTGCTGAAGCATCACGAAAGGAGAGGTTGGCTGAGGCTTGATTCCCATGATGCACAAGCTGAGAGCATTGTTGTGCAGAGTGTTTGATGTTGCTGCAAAGTTGGCATCTAATCTGCCGAGGCCACTGGTGTTGCCCGCCTTGTTTCTGCTGCTGCCAGTTGCTGCCATAGCTCCTGGTGTTCTGCTAGGAAGAGCTCCCACTGTTTCCACGGTAAGGCTGGCTAGGATATTGGTTATGATTGCTGCGAGAGTTACCTCTCCAGCCTCCTCTTCTTCCTCTGCCCCGATGAGAAGAGGAGCCACTGCCATTAAATCCAGGAAAGGCACGCTGTGCAACATATGCAGTGGGAGGTTGTGAGGGTGTGGGCAGCAACGGTGCAGTAGCTGGAATGGATTGAAGAGAGCTCCTTTGTAAAAATTCATGTGTAGACAAGTGACTATGGAGCTCAGAGTACGCAAGAGGCTTAACTTTGGTTGACAGACTGGTGACCAAATCTCAAAATTCACTGCGAAGGCCCCGAAAAACATAGAGATTGAAGTCAGTGAGGGAGATAGGTCTGCCTACTGCAGCTAATTCGTCAAATAAGCCTTTAGCTTTCTGCAGGTAGAGAGTGACAGTATCATCACCTTGACGAAGATCTTGGAGAGAGCCATGTAACTGCATTATCCTAGAGTTGGATGGAGAGGCAAGGGCACTTTCAAGGGTGCTCCAAACACTTGCCGAAGTTGGGCAGTCCACCACAAGGTGAAGAACATCAATGGAGAGGGATGAGAGTAAAGCACTAAGTATGAGTTGATCTTGTTGTTTCCATGTGAGAAAAACTTGGGAAGGACCAGAATTAATGTTGGTAGAGGCGGCAGTAGAGTGACTGGACAGATCAAGCGGAGAAGGGCAGGAATGCGAGCCATCAACAAACGAGAACACCCATTGGCCAATCAGATATGGCTTCATTTGCATACGCCAAAATAGATAATTGGAATTGGTGAGTTTGAGGTTGATGACTTGCTGTGTATTTGAGAGGGGAATAACAGCTACTGTCGCGACAGAGGGAAGCATGACTGCATTGATGTTTAGAGAAGAAGCACTGACATTGGTGTTGGGAGAAGAAGGACTACCAGTGGTGCCAGCTGCAGCAAAAACTAAAGGATCCATATTGCAGAAGATGAGTAGAAAGCAGAAGTTGACAAATGATAATTTTCAGGGAAGCCGAAACAGTAGTAACACGCTGATGGAGCAGAAACAGTAATTAAACTCAACATTGTAGAGAAGCAGTAGCAGAATCAACGTTGGAGCAGAACCAGAAATCAGCAATAACCGTCAGAGAAATTACTGCAGAGAAATAGCGTTGCAGTTGTAATAGAAAATAATTAGAGGGGCTGTCGTTTGAAGAATAATTAGCTGATGGAGAGGTAGCAATAGACAACAAACAGAGGAGACGATTTTGTTACAGAGAAGCAATAGAGGGGCTGCCGTTTGAAGAATAAATCTGTTAAGATAAATTTGGCTCTGATACCAAGTTGAAACAAGGTTTGTGATAATTGAAAGGCTTAACCTAATGAGGTAGCCCCCTCTGCTATTTATATTAATAGGGCAGTACATGTGTTATGGTGTAGCATACTACACACGATAAGTCAATACATTAATAATACAATATTTCCTAATCTAACACATTCCATAATAGTCTTCTAGAAACCTGCACTTCAGGGATTTAAGTTGATGTGTTGTAGATATTGTGAAAGAAAACACTATCAGCAATGACATTCCCAATGCAACCTCTTTAATCTTTTACCTTCTTATTTTATTGGTTTTTTTATATAATTAAAAATTCTGAATGGTTGGAGCTTGAATTAGATTCATTCAAGATTAGGAAATTCGCAACATTTCCTTGTATGCAACATGAAGTGATGAACTCGAAGCCAAGATTATTCAAAGGCAATTAGGCATAGAGTTGTCTTCCTCTCAAGTTCCACTTACAACTTTAATAAAGAATCAAATGCAATCACACATCCAAGAGCTAAAATGAAAGCAAGCAAGCAAGCAAAAACTAATTCCAATTACATCAAAGAAGTGTCAGTGGCAGAAGAGAAGAGCATCTTACTCTAGGATAGGATAATGTTTCAATATATGATCCACTGCTTTTCAAGAAGGCTTCAAAGATTTTCCACCTTATCATCTAAGAGATCAACCTGGAATTCAAATAAAAAAAATTCCAAAATATTGCCAGTGCATTAACATGTATCCTACAAATTTTATAGTTTTAGAATATAGCACGAAAACTGTATCCAAGCATCAATCAGCCAATAACTAACCATGGAAACTGTAAGAAACCATAGTCGAAATCCTAGAAAATAAAAATATAAGAAAATCAAAAGTTGAATATGTAATTGAGGAACACCTCCAAGTTGAATCGAAGCCACAGAGAAAATTATGGAGTTTTCAATTAATTGAGAAGCTAGGGTTTTGGCTTTAAGAATTGAAGGCTTCTTATTATTCTCTCTTCCTGTTCTTGTTTGGTTTTTGTAGGGATAATTGAAAGAGTCGTTGGAGCAACGGCTACTTGTACTGGAAGATGAAGAAAAATCAGCTGGTTTTTGGTGTCAGCTGGGTTTTGGCTTTTTTCAATATATGTAGGAATGGCTTCTTTGTATGAGAAATGGCATTTTGCTATTTTCCCCGTTGGAGTTAGTTAAATAGAGATAAAAAGCCAAAAAAATTGCATTTTTACAGTTTGGCTTTTTATTTAGCATTATAGTTGGAGATGCCCTAATAAAATACTATGGATTGCAACAATAAATATAAATGAACAAGAACTCATTTTTTTGTCTCCTTTTTTCTGCATGGACGTGGCTTCTCCCCTTCTCTTTTTTGAATTTCTTAACCTGAAATCATGTTTTTCAATTCAACCCTTTATTTTCGAAGACTAGACCGACAGAAAAGAGAGAGAAAGCGCAAAACAGACAAAAGCAAAAAAGGAGAAGGAAGGTGCCGTGGAGAAGAAAAGGTGTAGAGAGAGGAAGGAGATGGTGTTGTTGGTGGTGTTCAGTTTTTCTCCTTCTTTTTCTTACACAAACCGATAAAAGAAAAAAGAAGAAAAGGAGGCACCAAACTGACAAAATAAAAGGAAGGCAGGGAAGCCGCGAAAGAGAGCCCCTTGCTTTCGTGTCACTATAGCTGGGGATGGTGGTGATTCTTCTACGATAAAGTGGAAGCTGTCAAATAGAAAAGAAAAAAGATACATTATCAGAAATCCTTGTTCTTTGATGTTTTCTTACGTTACCTCTTTGGATATTGATGGGCTTTGATTGGGATTGGGATTATGGTTTGTAGTTTTTATCTTCCTTTATTGTGCTGTGATTCTTTTATGTTAAGGTGCAATTTCTATATGATTGTCTTGAATAAATGCAGAGAGTAAGGAGGATTCTTCAAGGGTGATGAGCCAGGTTGCTAAGAACACTTGATGTTTGTATTCTATTTTTTTTATTTTTCAGGGGGGGCTTTTTTCAAGCTTCTAGTGGCATATTTTGTGCTCATCTTGGATCTTGATCATCCATGCTGCTTTTCACATCACTATTTATTGGCTTTTGTTTTGTTTCTCTGTATGCCTTACAGTTTGGAAAAGTATTTTATTGAAGATGTCCAAGTGTTTAGTGCGTCTAGAAATAGATATTG
>Ga0307509_10010663_pt1 | contig 11215 bp, 11 predicted proteins | sample 10_EM_MG_FD_202245 | JGI IMG/M metagenome (GOLD analysis project Ga0307509, IMG submission 202245) | Populus trichocarpa ectomycorrhiza microbial communities from riparian zone in the Pacific Northwest, United States - 10_EM | ecosystem: Host-associated > Plants > Roots > Unclassified | place... | reverse complement strand
CCCAATGGTACGCAGGCGATTATTTCCCGGATGATCCATCTAACCGCACTTTTTTCGCACAACACAGACCCGCACTCAGTTTCCGATCAAATCCTATCTGTTCCCGGAAAAGGAAGAGACCAAAGCAATGGTGACCGCCCAAAGTCCCCCGGTCATACTGTTGACCAAAGGGCCACATCTGAGGGCAAATCAAACTGGGGTTCGACTGCATATGCAACGACCAAGTTAGCCATCAATCTGGTCAAAGAATCTTCGGACGCCTTTCCCCCTCTCAAGTCTGTCGCAGGAGGTCTTTCTGCGATCCTGAACCACTGTGATGTACACAACATTCCACTCATGCTACCTGCACACTATGCTTACAGCTGTCCTAGCAAACAATTGCCTGTCGGAAAACAATTGAATCATTGATACCCCGGGTTGAAGCACTGGCAGAATCACTCAGTGTGCCAGGCCCTGAGGGTGATGTTGATGAAGAAAGGAGGAGGGCAGTTTTCAAACGGTAACCCTACTCTCACTAATTGTCAGAAGTTAGTCTGACACGGGTAAATGGCTAGGAAACTGGACAAGGTTCTCCAAGACCTCATCCCACTTGCAGAACGGGGGGTGGTCACAAGAATCCTGAATAGTACTGAGGATATGGATAAACTCAGTGGCTTGGTTGAAGATATCCATGAAGCCATGATGGACTATCAGGTTTGTCCTTGGGATTATTTTCCTGATCATGCCTAATTTCTGTACTAGACACTGTTGCAACAAGACATCTACAACAAGAGCTGTCACCTCATTGTAAGTTCTGCTCCCCATGTAGCTGTTCACATTTAGTGACCAGCAAACAGGATAGAGCAGACCTCAGCTTTCTTAACTCTATGTATCATGCCACCAATGCTGGATACCTCTGTGGAGACAGACATGGGTGCATGAAGGGGACCAGGAGAGATGTCCTCCTTCAGCTTGAGAGCTGGTCGAATGATGACCAAGATAAAAGAGTATTCTGGCTCAATGGTCTTGCTGGAACAGGAAAATCAACCATTGCTCAGACATTTGCAGAGATGAGCTTTGCAGATGGGAAACTTGGGGCAAGCTTTTTCTGTTCACGGGATTTTGAGGACAGGAGCAACCTTCGGTCAATTTTCCCTACCCTGGCATTCCAGCTTGCCCACCACCATCCAGACTTCCGGCAGAAGTTGGTTCCAGTCTTGGCAACAAACCCTGAGATTGGACATGAGTCACTCACTTCACAACTGGAGAAACTCCTCATAGGTCCACTCCAGGTGATGAAAGTTCCAACCCTCATCATTATTGATGCTCTTGATGAGTGTCAAGACAAGGAGCCAGCATCTGCACTCCTCTCTGTCCTCTCCCGCTATGTGGATGAAATCCCCCTGGTCAAGTTCTTCATCACTGGCAGACCTGAACCCAGGATTCGCACTGGGTTTCGTCTGGAGCTGCTTCGGCCTCACACAGATGTGCTCAGACTCCATGATGTCAAACCTGCTTTGGTGGACAGTGATATCAAGCTCTTCTTGAAGACTCAGTTAACAGCTATTGCTAAAAATCAAAGCAGCTGTGACTTGATGGAGGGTTGGCCAAGCACACAGGATATTGATATCCTCTGTAAGAAGGCAGCTGGATTTTTCATCTATGCTTCCACTGTTGTCAAGTTTGTTGTATCCCAGTGTGATCCACCTGATAAAAGACTTGATCTCATCATCTCACTTCCCCAAGACACTTCTCATGAGGGGAAGAGAGGGATTGATCTCCTCTACACACAAGTCCTGGAGCAGGCCTTCCACAGCATGGATCAAGACTTTCGCCCACACTTTAAATTGGTGGTGGGGGTGGTGCTACTCATCTTCAACCCACTCTCAACAAAGGCACTCTCAGACCTTCTGAGGCACTGCAGCACACAACACAGGATATCCAATGCTTTACATGCTCTCCATTCTCTCCTCCTTGTGCCAGATAGCAAAGATGAACCAGTCAGGATCTTCCATAAATCTTTCCCCGACTTCCTCATGGATCCAGGGCGATGCACAGACACAAGATTCTTTATAGACCCTCCAAGTTATCACAGAGAGATCCTGCTTTCATGCTTCAATGTGATGAAGGGGGGGTTGAAGAAGAATATCTGCGATCTGGACAGTTACACCCCTCTCAGCAAGGTTGAAGATCTTCCTGCACGCAGGGTAGCCCACATAGGAGATGCATTGGGGTATGCATGCTGCTTCTGGACAACCCACCTGGCAAGGACTGCTGGTAGCAGCCCCAGTGTTGAAGAAGTAATGAAGGAGATTGATGAGTTCTTCACAACTCAATTACCCTTTTGGATAGAGGTCCTCAGCCTGATGGGAAACCTTGATGTTGGTGTTTATGCTCTCAATGACATAGAACAATGGTATACAGAAGTGAGTTTTATGTGGAGAGTTTACTCAGGAAATGCATGTTCATGTTTATTTAGGTAGGAAATTCCTGCAAGTGGACAAATGACAGCCAGCGTCTACTGTTGCAACACTTTGATGCAATCCATGACTCTCCCCTCCACATCTATGATTTTGCCCTCCCATTTAGCCCCTCCTCATCTTGGCTCTGTGAGCACTACAGTGTAGAGCTCTTGCAAGAGGTTAAGGTAGTCAAGGGGGCCCTAGCTGAATGGGGAGCATGTTCTCGCACAATTTCCCTTGACAACACTCCATGGTCCCTTGCATACCAGAAAGGCACTTTTGCCATTGGTTTTTGTTCTGGCCAAATTGTTGTCCATGATGTAATCACAGGCAGCCAGGTGGCAGTTCTCCCTGGACATGTTGATTCAGTGAGGTCTCTTACCTTCTCATTGGATGGGATATTCCTTGTGTCTGGAGGTGATGACAATGATGTCAAACTCTGGGATATCCAGACTGGTGGGGTTGTTAAGACCTTCTGTGGCCATACCAATTATGTTCTCTCTGTTTCCATTTCACCAGACTGTACCACAATTGCCTCAGGGTCCAGAGATGAGACAATCCGTTTGTGGCATGTTCAGGCAGGAGACTGCTTTTGTGTCATAGATGGGTTTGATAATGATGTCAACTCTGTCAGTTTCTCCCCCACAAACCACCAACTCTTTATGTCTGCATCTAAAGCCAACACTGTTCAGCAGTGGGACATCAATGGTTGCCAAATTGGTCCTACTTATGAAGGCAGTGGTCTTATTTTCTCCTCAGATGGGACTCATTTTGTTTCATGGGGGGGACGAGTTGCCACAGTTCGAAACTCTGACTCCAGAGGAGTTGTTGCTGAGCTCCAGAACCCCAGTGGCAACTTTCAGTACTGCTGTTTCTCCCCAAATGGCAAATTTGTGGCTGGCAGTGCTGATAACACTTCCTATATCTGGGATATCACTGGCTCAGACCATCACCTCATCATGACCCTCATTGGACACACTAATGTAATCACCTCCCTAATTTTTCCCTCCTCCCTCATCTCAGCATCTGAAGACAACACAGTCAAGTTCTGGCAAATTGGGGCTCCATCTACAGACCCAGTTACAATTGATACAAAACCTACTCCACTCACATCAGCTTCAATTGAGTCTGTCAGTCTGCAAGTAAGGGATGGAGTTGCTATTTCAAGTGATCAAGCTGGAGTGGTGAAAACCTGGGACATCTTGACTGGCCTCTGCAAGGCATCATTCCAAACCCCAGCTAAAGGCAGCATATGGAGAGATGTCCAGCTAATAGAAGGCAGGTTGATTGTCATTTGGCACCAGGGCTGGAAAATCAACATCTGGGATGGTGAGAAGGGTGAATTCCTCCAAACGGTGGATGCACCTATATCCAGTGCCAGGGGTGTCAGGATATCAGGGGATGGGTCCAAAGTTTTTTACCTAACTGAGGAGTCTATCCAAGCATGGTCTATATGGACAGGGGAGACTATTGGTAAAGTGGAATTGAAGGATGATCCATGGCTGGACCCCCTCTATGTGGATGGTTCAAAAGTCTGGGTTTGTTTCAAGGACTCACAAACCCAGGGGTGGGACTTTGGGATCCCAGCCACCTCCCCCATCCAGTTATCCAACACATCCCTGGATAAAACCCACCTCAATCTTATCGGTGGTACCAGGTGGAGCACTGGTCCATGTGGAATCAAGGATGCAGTCACTGGGAAGGAAGTTTTCCAACTGGCTGGGAAGTATACAAACCCAGGTGAGGTACAGTGGGATGGTCAGTATCTGGTTGTTGGTTATGAGTCTGGAGAGGTGTTGATTCTGGATTTCAAACATGTACTTCTTCAGTGAACGTATGGAGTATTACACCATTCTATAACTGCAACTGTTTATTGAATCCTGCCACTATCAGCATAGCTAACCTGTTCTGTGCTTGTAGCCCTTCTACTGGCTGGATGGGAACTCCATTCATCAGTTAGATTATCGTAGCCATGAATCACAAGATGAGATCTTGTCCTTTGCTACGCAGAGCCATTCATTGTGGTAAAGAATTTCCGTTGGACAGAAATAGATTTCAACCTGGCACAAATTAATTACCGCTGGGGACTGGCCAGTGAGGACAAGACAGAGGAATGTGTAGAATAATATAGGAATGGAGCAAGTTTAATCTATTATCCTCCATAGCTTGCAAAGGATAAATGCTCCCATCACCAGCTCTTGTCACACTCCTCTTTGGTTGCTCTATAAGCAATATACCTCAAAGGAGGCAGGAGAGCTACCCCAAAATGTGGGCTGAACATTTGGGGCTTGGGTTATGGTTGATCCATGTGTTGGAAATTTGGGTTAGCTGATGGTCTGACACAGTGGGCATTGGGGTTAATTCCACCCTGGAAAAGACCTTGTTTATAGCCCAACTAGGTCATATTTTCTTCACATTTTCCTTATCAGTAAATTACTTGAAAATCATTTGTATTATTGGTCCGAAAATATTGGGAAACAGGTAAACTTTTCCAATGAGGAATATGGCTGTACGAGAAAGCTGATTGGCTTGTATGGCAGAATATTTCTGATTGTCCACAGAATTTTCCAACCACAATCTGTGGCAAAATATATTTACTTTTCAGGGTATTTACCAGTTTGAAAAATGCCTGACAAATTTGACCTAGTTGATCTATAATTGGGACATTTTCCAGGGTGGATTTAGCCCTATTGCCCATGTGTGAGCTGGTAATCAACACTGGGTTCACAGGATGAGGGATAGATAGGGTGGGATAGTCTCTGTTGATCTCCTTGTTGGCCACCTCAATGGGTAACATGGCAGATTCATTGTTGTTACCGTCCCTTGTCTCGGGTGGGATGCGGAACTGCAATGGAGATTGTTTCCCAACCTGGTACCTTGGGATTACATGCATATTATTGTTTCTACTACTCATCAAGGACCCTCCCCTTACTTTAAGTGCACTTGGTTTAACAATCAGGGGTCTGTATTCAAGTCTGGGTCCAGGTCCTATAAAGTAGTTCACAGACCCAAGTGCAGAGGTAGGAGTGTTGTGGTTGGCAATGTGCACAATACCAGTACCATGATTATAACCGGGTCACTGATGATGGTGGGAACAGAGGCTCCTGTATCAGAATCGGAGAGATGGATGAACTGAGTCAAGCCCCCCAATAGTATGGGTTGAGCCCATCATAGATCTCCCCCCCAATGAGCTCTATGAGCAAATATTAGTACCCGAGAGAAAAATGCCCCATTGTGTACATGCCTTCAAGAACATCTACATCCCCAGGGGCACAATCGCAGCATCCAGGACGATGGACCTACAACCGTCAGGTAAGAATAAAGGAGACAAGACAAACCTTGCTGGTGCACTCTCAGCCAAAAAAGTGTCAGCAGGAGTGATGCTCCTTCAATGACAATCAAAAACCCCCAATCCCCCTCTTGCCCATGTCCCGAGGAACCCCGCCCATCTCGATCACATACTCTGCCCTCCTCTTGTACCGTGTTGTGCACCGATATTCCCCACCCTTCTTTCGACGAAGTCCGAGTCGACACTTGTAGCACTGGGCTCAGAGGCTTCACCGCCACTGTGATCCTCGCCTTCATCGTTCTCCGAAACGGGTTTTCCACGTAGTGTAGCGTCCAGATCCGTCGAACCATCCGAACGCATGTTCTTCCGGAGTTCGGGTTTGCCTGCTCCAGTCCCAGTCAACCCAGCCTTGTCCCCACTATCCCCACTCCCACTCCTCGAACCAGAATCGTCCAATATTCCAACAGTCTGACAAATACGCCACGTGAAACTCTGCTTGACGGATGCCCTTCTTGACAGCCTTCGCCTTACCAACGCCGAATCAGCTGACGATCGTCATGTGCGACTGACCCTCTTGAATGGAAGCGCATCGTTGTTTGGCACGAAAAACCCTTTACTGAGGATCATGTAGTGGAGGTGGGTCGCGCCTGTGGGATGGGGAGAGGTGAACTGTTCAACCGAATATTCCCAGGTCACAGTTCGAAGGCAGACGTACCGCTAGGACTGAGGAGAACACACGGAGAGTGGGGTGATCGTCAGTACACGTACTTAATTAGCCGGGTTAGACCACCAACCTGTTTCACCAAAAATATTCCAACGATCCTCTTGACCATCATCGCCTTCCTGTCCCCCTCCTTCCCGTCTAAACTCGGCAAGGCGGCAGTGCCAGATCCAACTGAGTTCCTAGTTTAAATAACACCGGAAGCGGGAACGTCAACTTCTTCGTACACGGGCACCCTGCTGTGGCCCTTCACACAGATCTTTCAGAGGGCCTCACACCCTAGTTTACTGGGCCAAGAGCTTGGAGACGAGGATCTGCGTCGCGGCCTGGACACGCTGCGGTCAGTGGAGGGAAAGTAAGTGGGGAGTCCACGACGCGGTAGTACTTGCCTGATGAACGACCTTCTCTTGGAGGTCGATTCTGGACCGATAATCGTAATGGAGCCAGCGTTGAGATCTGCGCCGTGCTGTCCCGTGGTGGTGTGTAGGGCAATAAATTCCTTCGGTTCTGGATACCAAGGCGGCTTAGTGTCTGCATATCAACTGAGTATGTTTTGGTGCTCTTACCTTTGCGTCCGTAGCAGATTCAATCGTGGGGTGGGATCCCAGGGCGATCTCGAGCAGCTACACAACTGGTCACACAACGACCCCCTGTCAGTTGCCGAAGGTTCAACTGCCATCAGCGATGACGATCACGAAGTGGACGCGGGCCGAGACTCACCATATTCCAAAGCAACAATTGAACGACGGGTGCCATCTTCGCAATCCTGAGGCCTTAATGTATGCAAATGGATTGGGGATGACCTTTGTGACCCTAAACGCGAGGACCCTCAATCGTTGGAGGATTGATTTACGCATTTGAGCCTGTAAAATGAGCACGGTGGCGACCACAACAGCCTGAAACCCTCCGAGAATGGGGTCCGCAGTGACCGGGAGCGCGCCGTTGATTATCGTGTTTGCCAAGAGGAGAGTTGTGAGGAGGTGGCCGTTCTTCCGGATGGGCTTGATTTTCTCTGCGTCGCACTTTTGTCCGCTGTAAGATATACACAAGCAGAGGAGTCAGAAGGATGTCAGAATGATCATAAGATGCGAACTTACTGATACTCAGGACATCCGGCTAGGTCTCATCCAAACTTGTGTACCCCAAAGCCAGCCTGGGGGATATGCTGGGAGAATGATGAGGACCGGGATGAGGCATTGGGGGGCGAGCTCCTTAGTCTCGGTGAGCTCCTCTCATTTGGTGTGCGTGGGGCGGACATGGCTGACGTCGGCGACGGAGGCGGTGTGGTGGGAAGGGGGAAGGCTATGATCGAGGGAGACCGGAAAGGACGGCGTTGTTGTTGACCAAATCGGAGCACTTACCGCCATTCGAACGGGAGAGGATCAGCCACTTGGCTCGAAACCAGCCAAGTCTAGCGCGCACAAAGGAGATTATTTCCCATGGACTGCATTTCAGGTGGAATCGATTTATCTCAACCAACGACGTTACAAACTAATTTCGAGGAACCTGCCGGCTCATCGACACCACGGGACAGAGAATGATATTCGGCCTCGATCCGCCGGAAACCCAACCAATTGTCACGCCAATCTGCTCAGCATCCAAGTTTTTGTATGAGGACGGAAGGCAGATTTTGCACTAGAGATAGGCAGCCCGGACTTTTCCCTTGCAATACCCCACACGACGACGTAGGGACCCGAACTCGCGGGCAGGAGGGACAATTTACTTGGTGAGATGTAGTTGGCATGAACCCGCTTGACAAGTCCCGCGACGACAACGGTGACGTTAACGAAGTCACCCGCGTAACACCTGCTGTGAAAGAAGGAAAGGTCAATAGGGTCTAATGGGGTCAATACGACCCTTCGGCAAGATAACGACACGTGGCTAAACACCCAATCTGGAACGCAAGAAATCCTGTACCTCACCGGAGTGGCAAGATGGCGGTTTCAGCCTCCCTTGTTGTGAGAGAACAGCGACGGACGCGAAGAAGGTGGGCCATGGGAATTCAGCGGGCCTAGGCTTGTAACCGAGGGTAAGACCGGAAACCACGATGAGGTTTTCAATTTTGAATATAGTACCAATCGAAAGGTCACGAGGTGGTCTAGGGTCAAGTCTCAGCATCCGTCGTACGGAGAACTCAGGGTGATAGTGACGTACCGGAAATCGGCCCCACGAGAACGGACGCAACAACCGCCACTGACGAGGCTCAGCTTGATGGTAAAGGCGTACAATGGAAAACGGGCCCATAGCAGGTCCGGGAGTGGTGGATACCACGACATGGAGAGCCTATGTTTTCAGCGAAATACCTGGTTGGGCTGTCAGCGTACTCTGAGAACCTGGTAGGAAGCATCGGAAACGGACGTTTGCAGGAACGCGCTGTCTGCCTTTTCTAGAGCAGGATGAATATCGGCGCGGAATGGGAGAGGTCGCCCACAGACTAACACGTTTATGAGCATGGAGCGGGCGATAGGGTATGCGTGGGCTCACCGATTAACTGGAAGATATGACTGTGGGGGGAAACGGATCGATGCCACGTTGACTTCGAACCCATCTCGGTATTGGGCTGGGAGCGTCGTCGATGGCTGTTTGGCTTCGGTTACGCTTGCTGTTCCAAAGAGAGAGGGATGACGACGGTTTAGAAGCGGTATGGAGTCTCCAAACCGGAGGTGAGAAAACCGGCGACGGGACATCTTCCACGATGTCTTGTATGAGTGGGGAAGGAGGCGAGGTATTCGATGCGATGAGTGACGGAGAGGTGAACAGAGAGGACGGTGGAAAGGGGACGGGTTGTTCAAGACTAGGGTTCGAAAAGGTGAGGCACCAGTGCGGTCGATGGGATCCAGGGAGAAAGAGCCAAACTCGATCCATTGTAGCTTTGCTTTCCTGAGATCGCGTTCGCTCTTATCGTCGAGTGTTAGTAGGGAGGCTGGGACCTGTGGGGTTGGCGTACTTGGCGGCGGTCGGGTCCACGGCGAGGCTGGCAAAAGGGTGTTGGTGGACTAAGTACAAGCGTACGCCGCTACGCAGCCGGGACGTTCCCCTCGCCGTCATTGTAGAATCCGACGATTGACTACTTGCCGGCACGACCGCCCCTCCCTCTCACATCCCACCACCACTCACATCTTCCACCTTTCTTTCAAAACCTATCGTGATGCCTAGAATCAATGTTCCGCCAACCATGTTGGCAGAGATCAAGGAGGCGATAATGTCAACAGGCCAGGAGATCCTCCAATTCAGGTCAGCTGAGCGCAAAGTGTTCAGTGAGCTGTCAACTGATCCCCGCTACGCAGTCAGGGGGACCGTCTAGAAGATGTGGCTGTAGTGAGTTCGCGCCCGCCCTTCTGTAAAGTCTACACTCCAACCCACCGTAGGTTCAAGATTTATACGAGGTACTGAGGAGCGCGACGAGGCGCATGGCAAAGGTTCTGAACGAGGGCACCCCGACACACCGGATTCCCCCAGAGATTCTGACGAGGATTCTCTATCTGGCCGTTGATCGCGGTTTTGAAGGACACGCCGAACCAATCATCCCTCTCACACACGTCTGTCGGTATTGGAGAACGCTCCTCTTGTCCTATCCTAGGATGTGGTCCACATTGTACATGAAGCCAGGAAACCCAAGAATTACCTCCGAGTGGCTCGCGCGCAGCCAAAACGTTCCCTTGACTGTCATCACGGTGTTCAACGACGCGTACGACCACCTTCCATGCCGATACCAAGACTCAGCCACCGCGACTCTCGCCGATGCCAACGACCATAGAGTATGCCCTCGTCACAAGGCTGTACTTTCCCTCGATCAACTACTCCCCCATCGCTCTCGAATAAGGGACCTTGACGTCTTGCTCCACTCATCTGATCCAGAATGGGACGACGATGACCACCGTGACGACGGTGAACCGATGCTCTTGAACCACCGCTTTTTCAGGGAGACCCTTCCAAATCTGCAGCGCCTGGATTTCCGTGCCATCCACGTCGAGCAAGATAGATACATGATCCCCATCCCAGACTCATTATTCGCGGGGGAACTCCCTTGTCTCAAGGAGCTCAAATACCTCGGGGTGACTGGTGGCCTAATGGGGACGGTAAAAAATCTAGCTTCGTGCGAAATCGGCTACTGGTCAGGGTCTGCTGGACCTAGTATCGTCTCCCCGGAGGAGCTGCAGAGACTTTTCAACAACAACAAAACTGTCAAGTCGCTGACACTTAATGATTGCGAATTCTTCCCCCGCGATCACCAGGCAGTCGCAGCCGTTCCCATGAAAGACCTTAAATTCCTCAAGATTTACCGTCCTTTCCCAGGCGACCTCGAACCCCTTCTCAAACTCATCCCTCTCCCACAGTTCAAGAGCCTCCACACCGTCAAATTATCCCTCCACTCTCACACCATACAAGTAGCAGCCACCGATGGCTCCGGTCACACCTTCGAGTTCTCCTCATCCAGTAGGGACGATTCGGGCTTTTACCCACTGCGGCACTTGGGAGCAGAAATCACCACCTTGCGCTTGGATCGAAGAATGACCATTGAGGAATTTGATGGGAGGCCAGCGTTATGCGAATTCTTCCAGTCCCTCGACGCAGTTCAAGTGCTCGAATTCGATGGGGCGGCAGCTTCTGTCAAGAATGTCCTCTCGGGCATCCTCTCCAGAGCCGAAGTATTTCCTGGACTGAAGGTCGTTCGGGTTGCGATCGTTCGGGAGGATTGCGAGGGGGCTCTCCAACTTCTCGCGACTGCTCTGAGGTTGCGCATGGAGGAGGGGAACCCGCTCA
>Ga0307509_10010661_pt1 | contig 11217 bp, 16 predicted proteins | sample 10_EM_MG_FD_202245 | JGI IMG/M metagenome (GOLD analysis project Ga0307509, IMG submission 202245) | Populus trichocarpa ectomycorrhiza microbial communities from riparian zone in the Pacific Northwest, United States - 10_EM | ecosystem: Host-associated > Plants > Roots > Unclassified | place... | reverse complement strand
TTTCGGCAAAGCGTCATCCTGCACGAACGTGCTGCGGGATGGACGCCGGAAGGGAAAGAATACATACCGGTGTGGTATTCTTCCCATGTCGTCAGATAGAAGTTGGCCAACGTTGCGATCTGAGAAGCAACCGTCCACCAAGAACGTCCTAAATTAAGTGCTTGGGATGCGAGGACGACCTCCAACTAATTCAAAACCCAATCAAACGGGGCGACGGTGAGGCCAAAGCATGAAATCAGCTCTCCGTTCGTTTCGCGATATGACCTCCACGCAGATCCAGACCAGACGGTCTCGACGCGGTGGTGACGCAAAATTGACCCTCACCGTCGTGTTAATCGCGTCGCATCCTACAATAAATGACAGACGTCAGATCAACCCTAGAAAATTTCTCCTCCCGACTGAATTGAGGTCGAGGGGGGGGGAGGCGCGTATGGTTCTAGCCTCACCGTGGTCGAACATTTCTCCCAGTGGTCCTGCCATCCCCGTTCGTCGGGCTTGTTTGCTATACGTTCCGAACAATACATCAGCACATCTCAGTTGGCGAACCCCATACCAAAATGAAACACACGCTTACCCATCGATTGCGTCAAAACTCTGATACAAAAACAATCCCGCGGCCCACCTTGGCAATCACAAACGCCGGTCAGTTTAAGAACGAACCGCAGCGACATAGAATGCGAGAGAAGGCTCGAGAGCGTACGATGACGTCGCGGAATCTTTTTCTTCAGGGGGAGGGGGATCAGTGAAATACACCTACGTGAAGTAAATCCATTGGGGCGGACCGGTAGCCCCTCCCTTCTCGGTCAAATACGCGGGGTCGTAATAGAGCATCGTTGCAAAGTTGACCATAACAAGCGCAAGTCCGCTAAACGTTATCTAAGCCATCATGGGTCAATTGATTGAGAAGGAGGAGGAGAGGGGGTGGCGCCCTCGCGACGAAGACACGCGTACAGTGTTCGGAGCGACCCAAGTTGGCCATTGCTCGACTAGCCAGTTCCAGTACGGGTTCAGCACGTAGTTTGATAATATAGATCTGGGCCGCAACGACGAACACGAGTTAGCGACCTCCACGAGGAGCCGGATCGAGACATGGGAAGGACGTCATTGGATGTACCCACCTGTCGACGCCCTGATACTTGTATTTGCTCAGGTTGTGCAACGCATGAGGAGGGATGTATCCCATTTCGTGTATCGTAAACCGAGAGAACGGACGGTCGTGGGCCACGGACGTGCAGTGGAGAGAGAGGCGTAAGATTTTTCCGACCGCCACCTCACACTCCCCGGGTTCCAAAAAAGAAAGCTGATGATTATGACGTGTAGCTGTCACATCCCGTCACACGCCGATCATCATTTGGCAAATTCGGACGATTCGCATTTCCAGATCCCATCCGAAAGCAGGTCCAACGGGAATTACGGGCATTACACTAGGGTTTTGCGTAGGGATAACACGAAGTAGCAGTATACGAAAGCTAAAATAACTATGCGGTCAGGGTTTAGAACCCTAGATGTTCAACGAAACTTCTCCAAGAAGGGTCCAGCGCAGGGGGCCCAGAACTTTCGTTCAGGACGAGGTGGCCAGCATGCTGATCCACGCGTATGCCTCGCGCGGGGCCTTCGAATGGTGAGGAGCGGTTGGACGTTCCGTTCAATGAAAGTTTCTGAGACGATTCGCCTCGCACGTTGAACCGCTCGGGAATGTTGAAAAAGGGAATGGGGAGTTCAGGTGTCGTAGAGATGATTGGGCCGACGGTCGGGATGGAAGATGATGATGGTGGAGATGACGATGGGAAACAAATTGTATGTGGTGGTTGCGTGGAATTGGACGATATCGTTTCGAACGCCCTTAGGTCCTCGATGATAATAGGGTGAAGGTTCTCGAACTCCCAGTGCGCCACCAGCGATTCTTGCAGTGACGCACTGGTCTGAGAGTTGAACGTTTTTAATGGTGGTCGTAGAGGGGCGAATCCGGTGGAAGGAGGAGTCCCAGCAGCAGCCTTGGGTTTCACCACTCGAGTCTGCCCACTGAGCCGATCGAGTTCTGCCATGACTTCTGCAGGGAGTTTTCGCTTCTCAAGGACGGCCCTAGCCTGCTTTCGTAGGTTATTGACAGTAACCTGTGACAGTCTTAGTCGGAGAGATAACGATTGGTGCCGTAACCATTGTAGACGTACGGTATGTTTGCCAACTAATGAACTCGATCTCTCGGCTTCGACTAAGCAGGCACATATTCGATCGAGCTCATCGACAGCTGATTGCGCTAGGTACGACGAAGACACACGGGTTGCGACCAAGCACATCACCACCTGGATTCAATTATCGCGTTATGAAATCGTGATCGGGAGGATGCAGATGCGAGCCGAACTTACCGCAGCATCCGCCGCATGTGACCAACAAACCCCGGCGCGCGAAAGGAATTCAGGAACCCGCTCAAACGTCAAGCAGATACCACGGATCAGCCTCCAGGCGGACCGGAAGACAGCTATAAACGACGGCGCGTATTTGTGCTTGAGGATGTCCCCTGGCTTGTCGGCCAAGACTTGGGAGAAATAAGGCTTGTGTAGATGAAGGAGTGCTTTATACCGGAACCATGATCAGCACGGTAACCTCAACAACGTTCGGTGATATTCACTCACTTGACTCCTTGCTGGACACGCCAAGCCACCGGACGATGTTTACCTCTGCGGGTAGGCACGGGTCCTCCTGCTTAGTGCGACAATCTGACAAGTCCATCTTCGGGATGATTGGGAAGTTCCTGACTGTAGTATCGAATTGAAGAATGAGTTGATAGGATGGCCTGTTGCTGCCAAACGTCGACACCATCACGTTGTGAAGTAGCTTCGTGTATTGCGACAGCCACGGTTGATCTAGTTAGTAGGCACGATCAGATCGCGGTTCCTGAATCCGAAGATCAAACTCACATTCATCCGAATGGCTGTTCGGTAGGGCGCAGTCGATGAAGGCAGGGGATAACAGTGGAGGGCGGCCGTATGCACAGCTCTGTTATCATAGTTGGTTTCAACTTGAGGGTGAATAGAAAACGAGTGATTCACCATCCACGTGTCCTTGACAAAAAGCTGCCAAAACAAACGGCGCCGCCGCGCGCGGGTTTTGTCGTCCAGCCCCCAATGGTTTGGGTTTACATCTATTGATAGGTTGGGTCAAGGGTTCACTACTTTGGTCGCCTCGACTCACGCAGTCCAATCTGTCAGTGACTCAGAATGAATACCCGCTGAGTTCGTGGTCCGCGTTCTTGCCGACTCACCCCATGTGCCAGTCTTATGGCCAGTCCAAGACACGTCCAGGCTTGAGTGGATTTTCGGTGTGAGGAATCTCGATCACTGAGATCGAGGTACCAGGTCATTTGAAGCTATGAAGAGTCAGAGGGACGTTCCACGCAAGCAAACGACGCATACCAGAGCTTGGATACCCCATAGTGTTGTGTAGATAGCGGGCGGTGCTAGACCCATCGCCGCAGAGGCGAGCATGTAACATTCCTCTGCTTCCACCGCGCCGGGCGTTTTGGTCGCGTCAAACAGCGTAGCTAGCGCGAACACGGTATACAGGAGTGATGCAGCGTGCGCAGAGCGCGCAGGGTTTGTTTCCCATTTTCTACACAAGACGTTAGAGATCCTAGCACGTCGAGCAAAACGAGCGGCCCATACTGGTTATAAACACTGTCCAGCACCTCTTCGTAAAGTTCATCCCTCGGGATGCCGTCCCATCTGCGTACGTCGTCAGAAAACAATGCAGGTTTGTGAAGAAGTACACACATATGCCGGCCATATTCCAGATACAAGTCGCACAAACGTTCGGCATCTTCTCGGGTGGGTAAGAATACAAGCAATTGTCTCCTAACTTCATCAGGGTTTCGAGTGGGTATGGTGTCGTGAAATGGTGCAGCGTCTACAATGGTCTTTGAAATGTTGGGGAAGATAGGTGTGAAAGGTTTGTCGGTAGTGGCAACCTAATATCATCCCATTCATTCAGGCTTGGCCGAAACGTGTGAAACCGGCGCCACGTACGTGTGCCAAATAGTCTGAGCGCGCGGTCGAGCCGAAAAACCTCGCGTCGCCGGCGGTACCCAAAGACAGTGTACCTGTAGATCTTGTTAAAGAATGCAGATGCGGGTGTGGCGCATCACTCTTACCGTAGGGGTCATGCGATTCTCTATCGGACCCGTTCTCGACTGAGGAAGGACCGAGGGAGGAGGGGGTCGTTGGCATGTCTTCCACCATGGGATCGTTTGTACTTGAGGCGCCTCGTTGTGTATCCTGGAGGGCCCTTTCGAGCTCTTGTACACGAGCAGTCAGGGTGTCGATCTTGAGTTGCATAGCTTCATTGTCTGCCACGACGACTGCTCTTAGTTGCATAGTGGCCGAATTAACCGAGGGATCGTAGGTGAGTGGGGAAGTGTTATACCTGGTCTTAGTGCTGGGCATGGTGCCTTTGAAGGAAAAGAGGACGGGAAGATGTCATCCAGGGCCGAACAAATGAGCACTGGATGCTTACCAGTGGGGCACACGGCGGGGCATCCTCGTTTCCGACAAGTCTCACAGGGTATCTGGTACCGACGACGTCAGGGATGGGAACTGGAGTGGGCCTCGGAACTGGCTATGCCGATTACCTTGCGATCGCACCTGAGCTTCAGCCTGGACAGGGTGGACGTTCAGCGGAAAAGGGTCGGCAAACGGGAGACCGGATGAGGTGGGAGCGAACCTTCTGCACTCTGCACAGGATACCGGTTGGCGGCCTGGGCGACGCCTAGTGTGAGTAGGGTTCAAGGAAGCACCGGCGACGGTGTCTGTGCTGGTAGCCATTTGTAGCGGTTCAAGATGTTGGAAGCATAGGCAGCGCGTAGGCGGATGAGAATATGGGATGCATTACAGCAGTGGGTTATGTACTCCGTCCGATCCGAACTTGATGGACGCCCGCTGGCAACATCTCATCATCCTTGATCCACGGACGCGCCCCCGCACCTTATTATTCCTCCGTCCGATACCGTCCAACTCCCCCCTCGCCGCCTTTGTATCTCACACAAAGAAAGAGAGGGGTAGGCCCTAGTCAGACCGTCGACCACCCCCCAACCATGGTCCAAACTCACCAGCACAGCACATGGGAGAAGGGGGACCCTGCTCACCCCTTTCTTTCATTTATCATCTGCTGCAAAAGATTTCGTCTCATGACCAACAGTATTCTAGCCCAAATCTTCCCCACTCGGTGCCCTATCAGCCAATTGCCGGCTCATCCTCCCAGAAACAGAATTCCCGGTCACGAACGGCCAACCCTTCTCTTTTATCCCACCTCTCTACCGGCAGCGGCGATTTAATCGTGACCCTTTACCCTGGCGCGCATTCATATATCCGACATCCATCCTTCCCAACAGCAAGACGGGTCCCTATTCGGTACCCAGCACGGGACTTCCCCGCCTCGCCGGTTGCCGGTTAAATCCGGCTAACTCGACGTCGACTCCCTAGGAATGTTTCTGCGGATCGTTGAATCATACTTCCCTTCAGCGTGCTCCACCGGTATATGGCTCCTTAATAATCCCGTAGGCGGATAGACCCGTTGCTCGTCTCTCCGCTCCGCAGATAGGACCGCATCCGAAACCCGGTCGCAATCTCACGGTGGATCAACGGCACGCGATCGATCGTCTCCATTTCCTCAAAGGCTACCCATGAAACCACACTAGCAGATCCCGGTTGAGCATGGTCCGTTGGTCCAACCTGACCGTTGGGCGCTGATCCAATTTATTCATCATGCCGTGACAGGGACTTGACACACTTGTTCGACCAAACTTTCAGCTATGTTGACCCAAATTCCGGCAAATTGCATGGCTTGGTACCTGTCTCGGTACGCTCCAGGGCTATCCGAGATAACGCACTAGCGTCCTGATCACGAAGGATCCTTGGGGACAGGTACGTGTGCTATTCTTGTCCATCCTCTCGGCCCCAACTGGACGCTTTATAGAGAGAAGCCTCCCCATCCAGCGACGGCCTTTCGCGGCTCCCTTGAGTAGCAGGCGGTGTTTCGAATGTCGTCTTCGGGTCAGCCTTACCCCCTTTGTCGTCCAAGGTGGACCTCCCGCTGTTTTTAATTGTCCCATCCTTCCTCGAGCCCGTCAAACTACACGAGATACACGCCAGAGAGTCACTCCACAAGGCTCGTCGTCAGGTGCAATGAATGGCTTTCTGACGCCGTGACCAAGTGCTCTGTCCTCTGCTTTTCAATTGTACGCTGAAACGGGGTTCCGAATCCTCGAGAGCTTCATCTCAGATGGGGCCATTTGTGTCGTTATGTTCGTAAACGTTTCAAATTTCATCTCTTACCCATTTGCTCCCCAGCCTGTCGTAACCTTGTGGAGGTGTGTTCGGCCACCTCCCCAATTTGGTCGCTCAGTTTCTCAAGCTCCGCAGGTGAGCACGCTGGCCGAGATCGGCGTTGAAAAACCAACCGGTCGGGCTGCGCCTCCCCTCCCCGTCCCGAAGAACAAACGTCCCGCCCGACGGCTCTCGTTCAAAGAACAACGCTCTTTGCCTCCGTTTCGTCTCCGGCTTACCGGCGGGGAAACACACGCGTGAGAGAACCCCAGGAAGTAGAATCCCCACTCCGCGAGTGGTTCGCGAGCGCTTCTGTTCCCAAATCTCGGTAAAACCGCGCAGCCTCGGACGTGTCTCGTTTCTCCATAGGCGGAAGGGGCTTTCCATGCCAACGAACCCTCCCTGTTTTGTGGCTGCACCTCCACTCGTCCTAGCTGGGACCTCTTTGACCCCTTTTCGACAGGTACCCAGGCAATCGCCCCCTATCTTCTGGGCGTAGTTCCCTTGGCACTGTCATTGCCCGCCAAGGACACCCCCCAGCACATTCACCTCAAACCCAACCTGGACGCTTGAAACGCTTTGTTCGCCGGCTCATTGGTGGGCTCGACGAATCCGATTGTCGGTTCCGTCCGAGCGCGTTACATTGATGATCCTCAACCACCAAACACCAAAGGAATAAATGGGCCGAGGTACGTACACCCCCCCTGTGACAGGCGATGGAAATGTGGTTGATGAGGTTCCTCCATCTTGTTCTCGTACGCGCGAGAGCGGAACCCACCTATGGGCGCCATGGATCCCGTGACAGTCGCTCGCCCCTCACAGCCCTCGCAGTAAGCGTGACTTAGGGCTGGTGAACCCGCGCCAGTGCCTTCACCCGAGGATCCTTGGAAAACTAGGACAACCTGGAGTTACCGTCAACCCGAGTCAGTCGTTCGCCAGGGCTCTCGCGATAGCCCTCGGTCGTCCTAGCGAGGACACAGGATTCCGGACAGCGGCCTTTCGTCTCAGTATAGCAACGCAGTCCGTTGGGTCGCAGCGCTGGCGTCCAACCCCTCCAGGATCATGGTGGGTCTCCAATGGGTGAATGGAGAACCACGATGTAACAACAAACCCTGGAGATGGAACAAATTTCTGATCGTGATCCACGCAGTGCTTGGGAACGATGGTGGAGTATAGAAGTTATGGGGGGACCCTCCAATTACGATCCATACGGTGTTCCGAGAGTCGTGCTACTTGTGCATATTTTATAGAAAGTAAAGAACATAGAATATGGTACCTCCACGAGGGTGGGCAATTCAAAAAATACGTCAATACCTCCTGTCATCGTACCTGGACCGCCTTTCTCGGTCATAACGGGGCCTTTCATCATGCCTATAGTCGTCGTATCTCTCCCTGTCGAAGCGGTCTCGGTCACGATCCCGGTCATCCCAGCGGCGGTTGTAACGGGTGTCGTACGGGCGAGGGTCGTACATCCTGTCAGCCATGGTAAGACCTGAGGGGTATAATTAGGCAAGGGAGAACGATGAGGGGTCAACAAAAGGGCCTACCGGGACCGGTGCGTTCGCCGCGTTCATGGCGCTTGGGGGGACCGTAGTACCTTCCCGGGGTGGGAGTTCTACCGCGTCCTCTGCGGGCCTGGCCAAATATTCAGTGTCCCGTTGATGATTGGAGGGACGGCAGACGAACCTTCTCAATGGAGAGTGTCTTGCCGAAAAAGTCCTGTCCGTTCAAAGCGGCAACCGCAGCATCAGCCTCTGCCGGGCTCTCCATGGTCACGAAACCAAATCCGCGTGACTCATTGGTATGGGGGTCGCGCATGACTTGGGCCTTCTGGACCTATTTAATGTGTTGGTGAAAAGCCGCCACACAGGTAACTATCCCTTACCCGTCCGATAGCAGCGAAGTGGTTCTCGAGATCCCTGCTGTCGACACGGTGGCTCAGGCCAGAGACGTGGAGATTGTTACCGGGGTTATGATTTCCGGGAGAGGAGAGACGGCTGGGCCTCTGGTATGAGTATACGGGACTGGAGTAATTGGTATCACGCTCACCCGCTTCGTTCCTTATCCCCTCTGACAGGGCTCCTGCTGCGGCTCGAGCGTCGTGGAGCATCACCACGACCATCACCATTCCAGGCAGAATCTTCGGCGCTACCACCGTTTGTGGCGGCTACGTCAGAGGGAATGCCGATACCACCTTCACCGTTGGTTGGGGCAATGTCGGATTGCCAGGCTGATGTGAGGGGGGGTTGGTCAGGTCGGGTTTACCGAATGAGAGTCGTGCAAGGTGAAGGGACGGCGGCAACGGGTGGGAAAGGTTGAAAGTCGAGAGGCGACAAGAATAGAGAGAAAACTACAGGAGTTTTTGAAGTGGAATTGGGTGCGAATGGCGCAAGGCAGAGTTGGTGACAACATGCTGACAAGGCGACGATATTCGCAAACCTTGACGGTTGGGAGAAGCTGGAGACGCATAGCGTTTCTTGGGCGATGGAAAAGTGAATTTTTTCGAATGTGGTATACTGCTGCGGCTCTGTGGTAACGGTGGTGTTTCACTGTGCCAGGTTGTCGTGTCCACTGCTGGTGAGACGCGACGACCGTATGCGCCCGCCCGGTCTTGAGCGTTCAAGGTGGGACGCGTTGCCGATGCAGATGTGGTCGAGGATGGGCTGACTGAAGACGTACCGTCTTCCATTGTTGGCTACCAAAAGTTGAGGAGGGCTTATACGTGGTCGATGGCCAAGACCGTTTTGGGAAGGCAACCAAGCGCGGGTGATTGTAGTTGGAATCCGTCCTTCGTCCGTTTCCTGCGCCTTTTTGCACGGGAAAAGTCGCGGAAAAATCGACAGAAAATGGAGAATAAATGTTTTTATCCAGGTCGTGTATTTTGTCGCGGAAAACCAGGTGGAAGATGAGTGAGAGCAGACATCCGATCCATTCCGTGCCTACGCCAGCAGTCGCGACTCGGGGAGCTACTTCCACTTTCTTTTCTCCCTCAAACCACCAAATATGCGTCCTCCCACCACGCTCGCTGCTCTCCTCCGCGCCAGGCCTGCCATCCGTAGGGTCGCCCCAGCCTTCGCTCGCCCTTCCTCCTCCGCCCCCCACCAGGAGACTTTCGAATCCTTCACCGAGCGCTACGTCCAGTTCTTCCAACAAGCTCAAGATTTGTTCGAAGTCCAGCGTGGTCTCAACAACTGCTTCTCCCACGATTTGGTCCCTGCGCCTTCCGTCGTCGAGGCTGCCCTCCGCGCTGCTCGTCGTGTCGACGACTACGCCACGGCCGTTCGGGTCTTCGAGGGTGTCCGGGAGAAGGTCGAGAACAAGCAGCAATACCAGGCTTATCTGGATGAGCTCAAGGGTATCAGGGAGGAGCTGGGTATGTCGTCTTGACGCCTGAACATCCCGATATCTGACCAGTTGGGCACAGGTATCCACACACGGGAAGAGCTTTACTCGCCGTAACTTTTCACGCGTCCTCGGGCCCGTAAGTGAATCCCTCCGCGACCTTGTTTTCACTTCAATGACTCTTGAATATCCGCAGGCATAGAGCAGCCGTTAAAACGAGAAATGCAGAATATCATCTCAGTTAGGCGTAATAATAATATTTTCCGCTGGAATGTATTCTCCACAACCTGACCGGAAGGGTAACCCGAGCGGACACCGTGGTTTTTTTTGCGCCGCCTTGCTCTCATCTCCATGAGTTGATCGAGATCATCCACTCCGCTGCTTCGTGTATTTCTCAAATCTCCCGCTTTTCACCCCCACACCCTTTTCTTTCCTTCGACCCCCTTGAATATGGCTTCCGAGGGAGCATCCAATAGTACGTTCCGTATTGAGGGAATCGCACGTGCGTTTACGCACCTGGGCACAACACGGTCACAGATGAGCGGTTGCTCGCAGCAGCTAGATCCGATAATGAAGATCTGTTGCTGGAGGTCTTCGAAGCGGGGAATTTCGATATTAACTATCAAGATGGGTTCGTCCACCGTTGCAGTCAGGTCTCCGCTCACTCTCATCGTTCCATTTGAAGGCTTGGAAATACAGGTGCTTAGATCAGATCCCCAAGCTCGAGTTGCCCCAGCTGAATACAAAACTGTCGCCTCTGGTTCGGACTAGCCTTACACCTCGCGTGAGATTCTCACGCCCGATATCCGACACTTAACGCACGACTAAGGCCTGTGCTAGAGCCGAAAATGCCTCCATCGACGTTCTTGAATACATCCTCGTTCAGGAAAATTGCGACGTAGACCCAATCAACAAACTCGATAAGGCCACACCACTGCATCTCGCCGTGACAATAGAAGATCAGAAAGCCAGGGAGTATTTCGTCGCGAGCTTGTTGGACGCGGGTGCCAATGATACGTTCGTCCCCCTCGTTCCCAGCTCCCCGACTATTGATATGATTACGACTCGTGATTTGGACACAGGATACGGAATAAATACGGGGAGAAAGCCCAGGACCTCGTGAAATCAGATGATCATGCCGTTCTTGAACTCTTTAGGAAAGCGCAGGCGGAAGCCAGCATCGCCAACGATGATATCGCATGTACGTCCTGTCCCTCCTACCCACTGCGCCCCTCTTACACCTTTACAGCAGATGGCGACAGTCGTGATGTGGCGTCCGATTCAGAGTGACTGTCTGTTTTCCGTCAAATCCGATGGCTAGAAGTCTATACACTACTCATTATACGGATTCTCTCCGCTCCCATTTCGACCGCGAGCTACCATCAAAAATTAATCGGTAAACTTGGAAGGCACAGGACGAAGCTGAAGTTCGGAACCCTAAGATATCCACTTCCCGATCTGCCAATCTCTAAACGTTTGGGTGTTCTTGATCCAGTCGATGAGTCGGTCTCTAGGGACCTGCGTGCCCTTCTCTTCGCTTTGAACCTTGGCCTTCTGC
>Ga0307509_10010660_pt1 | contig 11217 bp, 14 predicted proteins | sample 10_EM_MG_FD_202245 | JGI IMG/M metagenome (GOLD analysis project Ga0307509, IMG submission 202245) | Populus trichocarpa ectomycorrhiza microbial communities from riparian zone in the Pacific Northwest, United States - 10_EM | ecosystem: Host-associated > Plants > Roots > Unclassified | place... | reverse complement strand
CTCTGTGTGTTTTTCGCCCCACCCCCTAAGAGGAGGAAATTTCGGACTGCATAGCACATGGGCCAATTATTCCAGTTTCTACGGTAATAGGGGGCTGCCACAGAATTCCTACAGCTCACCGGGGTGTCCCGTCGGGTTGGGCCAGGGGTTGTGGGATGCGGCTGTAGCTGTGCAAGTACAGCTCTAGCCTTGTGGTAAGAAAGCCTTGAAGTGATATCCCCCCTTTTCTATGAGCTCCCCCCGAGACGAGTAAAAAAGAAGGAAAAAAATTCAGACCTTATTAAGAGAGGCAACTCCAACGTCCCAGCACATGGGCCAATTATTCGAGTTTTTACCGTAGTCTCTGCAAGTAGCTTAGAAAACCGCTCAAGAGTTTTTTCGGAGAGGATTTCTGAGGACCAAGGGTTGCTCCATGATGAGCCCGAGGCGGGGTGACCGGTGACCACTCTCTGAAGTGTTATAGGTATGATATTGACAGCAACTAGACGAAACTCCTTCATATCTAGGTTCCTTAAGCTACAACGATAGTTGGGACATGTTGAAATACACAATACCCCCGGTTATCTAGGGGAAAACTGCATGTCTGGATACCGCAGCACCATTTTTCTCTAGCTTCATCAGTCCGTATATATGACTTGATGTAAAGAAAGGGATTTACATGCAAAAACCGTTGTCACAGTATGGTGGGCATAGTATATTAGGTGGTTGGAGAAAGCATCAGGCGTCACTGTAGGGAAAGCTGAGAAATCTTTCAACTATGATACCGGAATTATGTTCTTGGGGGGGGGCTAGAGCAATAAAACTCTGTCTCTGCGCTCAATAAATCTTTTACTAGGATATATCGTGCTCTTCTAGCTTGAAAGGCACGGTTCCAGGTATGAATTGTTCTTTCTACCTGTCGAACTACACTCGCACCGTCCACTGCCTTTAGTGTAAGGAAACGTCGAATGGGGGTAGTAGGCAAATGCATCAAATATCCAGAACAGCGTGGCCCATTGAATTGCGTAGAATCCTCTCTCGGTTGGATGGTCGGTAGCACTAGGTGGTATAATACACACTGGGGACTGCTTGGTATTATATCATGAGAAAACGCTCAATGAAACCGGAAACCAAGGGTATTCGGACACGAATGGGACTTGATTCCGCTTTACCCCCAGTTCTTGTACAGTTTTACCTCGCCCAACTGCATATTCCTGTGGTAGACGTAAAAAGGACGGTTCCTAAAGAGGAGAGGAGGAGGAAGGGACGAGAATAATAATTAGGCGGCAGACGGGGTTTGCTGCATTAGGGGGGGGGGTGCACGTTTTCATGCCTTTTGCCGAATAGTTTGAAAGTGCAGTCTAGAAGAAAGAAGCCATAGGAGCCCCGACCGGACCCTTTAAAATAAAAGCCATTGGTAGAGGCCACTGATATTAGTAGGCAATCTGGTTTGAGCTCTAGGTATCATGAACCCTGTCCTCCGCTCTGTATGTCACGCTGCACTGTTCTGTGTCGGGTGGAGTCATGAAAGTTTGGCCATCCGGGTAGCGGGGCGTTACCGTGCCGTGCTTGATTAAACCCCGATAAGTGCGGGGTAGATTTCTCCGGGGTCTGTTGGGGCACCTCACCTCGCAATGCGGAGCACTCTCGATTTCCATATCAGGAGAACTTTGCCTTCCGCCCGCATGTGGGGTTTCCCAGGTGCAGTAAGCACTCGAATAGGAGAAAAATGTCCGAGGACGTTGGAATTTCCCTCCTCAGCTCGGAGACGAACAAAAGGAATATGGACAGCGCGCTACTGGGAGATGCAGCTACGTCTTGGCGCGTTTCCCATCTGCCGTAAGAACTCGAATAATTGAACTTCACTCTAGGACGTTGGAGTTGCCCCTGCTGGTGGGGTCTGGCTCTTTTTTTCTTTTTTTCTTGGTCTTAAGCTCAGGCTGAGGGGGTCAGTTTTCGCTATGCGCTCGCCCCCTATCCAAGTGAGGGAATTTCGGACGCCTTAGCGCGAGGTTCAATTATCCGAGTTCTTGTGGTGCTCGAGTATTGGAAAAAAATCAAAAAAAAGTCGGGGGTTGCCAGCATTATAATAAGTTACCGGTATTATGAAGGGCTACAAACTCAACATCGCCGTAGCAAATCCCTTATGCGTTTAGTACAGCTGTAATGAATATGAAAACGCCATTCCCTTAGTTAGATATTTCTCAATTAGAATTGATTCGCTTGTTCCTAATCCCGAATTTCGTGAATGGCAGGCACGGTCTTGATACTTGGGGTGAAGGTAGAGGGGTCTAGAACAGGCGAGTGAAGAGTGAGCCGGAAAAAGTAGACCCCCATCTTGAAAAGTGGAATGGTAACTTAGGGCCCGTCTGGTTGTCTAGGGGTTTCCAAACCTTGGAATCCAAACAACGGCGCTAATACTAGCACAATACTGTAGGAGCTCGAATAGAAGAACAATATGCAATGATAGGACGTTGTAATTTCCCTCCTCAGCTACGGTACGCCAGGAGGAAACACCGCAAACCCAGCCCTCAGTTGAGACAACAAGAGTATGACAGCGCCTTGCTATGGGAGGCAGCCGCAGCTTCCTAGCACATTTTTCTTTTATTTGTGTTTTTACTGTATGGTTGTCGTACTCGAGTACTCGTACTGTACTTGCCTTCGTTGCCGCCTCTTTCTATCTTCAGCGGCTTGGCGTTTACGCACATAGCTGTGCGCAATCATGTTAGCTTCACAGGAAGTCTACCCCATTTATCCACAGGACTTTAAAGTCACCCGCGATACGAAATTACTCAAGAACAGTCCTCTGCAACCTTCGATATAGTAAAGGATACAAAATGTCTCAACCCTACATCAGCGATAATATCAACAGTTTTAATAGTATCAATGTGTGGAATAACTATACGGTGGCCGACGAGAGGTCTGAAATTTTGGCCTGGCTATCTCCACTTGAGCCCCAGATACGGCACCAGGATATTCGGATCCGTAGGGTCGACGAAGTGGGAGACTGGCTCCTACAAACTCAGGAATATCGGAATTGGTTCGATGGTATGAGTGGGTGTGAACCTGATAGCTCAGCCTTGTTTTGCTACGGAGGCCCGGGAGTTGGCAAGACCTACCTTAGGTAAGAGAGAAGGTGCTCTAGGAAAGAAAGGTATCGATTGCTAATAAACTGTAATTTTTAGCTCGCTAGTGATAGATACGTTATGCAAGCAGGCTGCGGGGGATGGCGCTGCCGTTGCGTGCTTCTACTTTGACTTCGCCGCTCAGGAGGAGCAATCCCCAGCTGCTGTTCTGGGCTCAGTGCTGAAGCAGGTTGTTGGTGCACTGGGCGAGATTCCGGAAAGGATGGTCAAAGCTTTTCGGGACCGAGAGAAGGTCATTGGTGGCCAGAGACTATCGCTCTCGGAAATTGTCGAGTTCTTGCAGGATATCTCATCCTCACGATGCACATTTATATGCATTGATGCCCTAGACGAGTGCCCGGCAGGGCATCGGATGAAGCTTCTTGATTCTCTCAACCAGATCCTTCAGGAGTCCCAAGGCGCTCGGATATTTCTGACCGGGAGGCCGCATATCCGGGGCGAGGTTGAGAAGCATCTTGCCGGGAGGGCAGCGACTAGGTCGATAACACCAACCAAGGATGATATCATTATATTCCTCCGAGCGAAACTAAGGGAAGATACGATGCCGGACGCCATGGATGAGAGTTTGGAGGAGGAAATTATGAAGAGTATTCCAGAAACAGTTTCCGAAATGTGAGTAGGAAGCGAGGACACTTATATAAAAATACCTAAAGCTGTGGGCTCATATTGTATCCAGATTCCTGCTTGTCTTCTTAAGCATCGAGACGATCCTACAAGAGACGACTATATATCGGAGGAGACAAAAGCTTAGCGCAATGAGGAATGGCTTAGATTTGGGGGACACGTACAAAGCAATGTTAGGAAGGATAAAGGCTCAGGGTGAAGAGAAAACAAGACTCGGAATGGCGGTTCTCATGTGGGTCTCCCATTCGGGGCGGCCTTTGCAAGTGGATGAAATATGTCACGCCTTAGCAATCCGGATAGGGTCAAGCGATCTCAACGGCGATGATATCCCTGCGATATCGACCTTACTAGGCTGTTGCCAGGGACTTGTCACCATGGATAAAGGTGGTTCGACCGTTAGGTTGATCCATCTCACCCTCCAAGAGTACCTTTGCACACATCCCGACCTCTTTGATAGGGCTCATTCGACCATGGCTGAAACCTGCTTAACGTATCTCAACTTCCCGCATGTCAAGGGTCTTTCAGTCAGCTCCTCCCCTGACCCCCGAGGCACACCCTTCCTTGAATATTCTTCTTTATATTGGGGAACCCACATGCGAATGGAGCTCTCGGATGGCGCAAAAAGATCCGCGCTCGACCTTCTTGATCAATTCGATAGTCACATATCTGCCAAATTCCTTTGGAAATCAATTAGCAGGGGGTTTCCTATCAGCCGGACCCCTGACCGCGAGCCGTTTTCTGCGCTACACTGTGCCTCATACTTTGGAATCGCTGAAATTACAAATACCTTGATAAAGACAAATAGATGGGATCTGAATCAAAGGGATGGTGCGGGTGTGACGCCACTCATATGGGCGGCAAGATATGGGCATGAAGAAGTGGTGAGGTTGTTCTTGCGAAAGAAACATGCTCAACCAGACCAGCAGGACACGAATTATGGCAGGACGGCGCTTTCGTGGGCGGCTGAAAACGGACATGAGGGAGTGGTGAGGTTGTTTCTTGGTCCACGATTTGCCGATCCTGGGAGCGGGGGTCACCGGTGGGGGAAGGGGTCGCGAGTAGTGGGCCTGCTATTTGGCAGGAGATACATCAACCCCGATAGCTTAGGTAAATCCGGCCGAACACCGCTCTCGTTAGCTGCCGGGAATGGCTATGAGGGGATAGTGAGGATATTATTAGGGCGGGAAGATGTCAACCCCGAAACCCTAGACACCGAGTATGGTCAAACACCGCTCTCTTGGGCTGCCAAGGATGGGCGTGAGCGAGTGGTGAAGCTACTGTTGGAGCGGAAAGATGTCAACCCTAATAGCCCAAGTAAATCCGGCCGAACCCCGCTCTCGTGGGCTGCCGAGAATGGGCGTGAAGGAGTAGTGAAGCTACTATTGGGGCGCGGAGATGTCGACGTCAACCGCGATAGTTCAAGTGAACCCGGACTAACGCCGCTCTGGTGGGCTGCTAGGAACGGCCATGAGGGAATAGTGAAGCTACTTTTAGAGCGGGGAGATGTCAGCCCCGACACCCCAGACGCAGTATATGGCCAAACGCCGCTCTCGTGGGCTGCTGGGAAGGGCCACGAAGGGGTAGCGAGGCTACTATTGCGGCGGGGAGATGTCAACCCCGATAATTCAATTAAATCTGGCCGAACACCGCTCTCGCGGGCTGCTGGGAATGGCCATGAGGGGATAGTGAAGCTACTGTTGGAGCGGGCAGATGTCACCCCCGACATCCCAGACACGGAGTATGGCCGGACACCACTCTCGTGGGCTGCCGGGAATGGTCGTGAAGGAGTAGTGAAGCTGCTGCTGTGGCGGAGAGATGTCAACCCCAATAGCTCAAGTAAATCTGGCAGGACGCCGCTCTCGTGGGCTGCCGGGAACGGCCACGAGAGGGTAGTGAGGCCACTATTGCAACGGAGGGATATTATCCCTGACATCCCTGACACGACGCATGGCCGGACACCACTCTCGTGGGCCGCTGGAAACGGGCGTGAAGGAGTAGTGAAGCTACTGTTAGGGCGGAGAGATGTCAACCCTGATAGCTTAAGTAAACACGGCCAGACACCGCTCTCGTGTGCTGCCGAGAATGGGTACCATAGAGTCGTGGAGCTGCTACATGCCCGATATCCTCGACGCATCTGGTAATTGGGACCTTGTTTGCTTTCTTGGAGTTTATGATCCCGTCCCATGGAAATCGTCAATTGTTGGTATACTGGCAGGCGGTCTACGGTGATATTCAAGGGGGGTAAGGATAGGTCCGGCAGGGATATTCTGTCCGTTCTTCACGCTTTCGTTGTGGTCTAGTCCTCAATAAATCTCTAACGTGGAGCAGTGTCTACCTCCGCGGCAGATTATTTGTCCTACAGGGCGAATGAACAAGGTCAGACCTGGAAAGGTTCTTTAAGAAACGGCTTGTGGCTTAGTTTGTTGATAGCGAAATCAGGTATGAGCTCACTTCTCCAATCCAAATATCACGATAATAACTAACACCCACGACAGAGAACACACCAAAACCCTTGTCCTCTGTGGAAACAGCACAGACCCAGACAGCGTAGTATCTTCCTCGGGAGCGCAATACATAACCAGCAACGGAACTCGTGTCTGCAGTCTCTATGGGTACCATATCGCACCACTTTCATTTTATCACATTTTTTCCCCATCCACGGACCGAGCCCCACAATCACAGTCTTGATGACAAAGGCGAGCTCAAAGACCTCACTGCGGTCGAAAAACTCAAGCAACCTCAATACAATATCACGGCACGAGATATCCAGTCTAGTGTGGAGGCATACCTATCCAAATGCTTGGACCATACGGCCGAAGACATGATGTCTAAGTTACAGATCTTGGCAACACTCCTTTCTGACCAACAATGGTTCGCACAGGGTGCGGCAGAAGAGGGCGCATTCACGATTCCGGTTTGTTGATGTCGGAAAAAACACTGAATGGATGGGTAGGGGGATGCCTTGCTGCTGTGGTAAGTTCCTTCTCTTTTCTTTCTTCCTTCCTTCCTCGGATAAGAAGGTAAGTACTGATGAGAGTTTGGTGCTAGGCATCGGATCCAAGGATACAAAACCCTTTACGGAAAGCGCTAAAATAGGTAGCTTTGATACCGTGGAGAAAAAGTGCAAGAATATTTGTCCTGTGTGCGCGACTGTAGATTACGGCAATGAAACTTCTCCTTTGTGGGAGAGCCTCCTGGTGGGTGCTCGCTGGGGTGTTTTTCGCAATTGTGGTTGCTAATTCTTTTTCTTGATTGATGATTTCCTCTCTTTTTACTTCCCTTTCATTCATGCCCTCTTTCTTTCGCCACTTGGTCGAATTCGAAAAACAAGACAGCAAGAATAATTTCCTATACATAGTAGTTGTGTCACCGGCTCTCGCTTCTGTTTTTTACTTGGAGTTTTTTCCCTCTTTTCCTTTTTTTTTGCTGGGGGGCTACCAGTGATCTACAGTACCACAATACGCAGGATTTTCATATTTTTTTATTTTCATCGCCTCCGCTTCCTCACAAGGCTGTTTCTTCTTTACAAGACTTAGTTTATTCCTGTCCCCCCGCTCCGTATTTACCAATTTCTTATTCCTCTTTATATCATCCTCTATTTATTAAGTCCATTAGATTTCTCTGACTTAGATGAATAGACATATACTTATGGTAAGGGCACGAGCTAGAGTTATAGCTACGCACTCGGTCTCATATCTAAGGACGAAAGAAATAAAATAAAGAAATGAATGGATTGCAGCGGCACATCAGGAATGAAGGTCTAGAAGTGAAAAAAGAAAGTCGGGCAGCAATAGTGGGACCCTTCCAACCAACCCTCCTATGTGAGAAGGAAGTGGGAAGTCAGTTCATGCAGGAATAGAGGAACAAGATTGATTCCTGACATGGGGGCTGTAGTGAGGTTCATCTCATGTGCTGTGTTCCACTTTATTAGTCTCGTTCAAGTTAACTACTATTCCAATCGTACTCGAGTAGAGTTCAATTCAAGCCGTAAGATAAAATGCACGCGGAGGGCTGTAGAAAAAGTAGGTGAATACAGAACTAGCTTGCCAGCTCTGAAGAAGGCAGGTGTGCGGTTTCACCCCTTTTGGATGCTAGAGAGGACTCCCGGAGAAAGTAAATCGCTGAGTGAGAGAAAAGGAGAATGGCAAAGAGATAAGGGGGGGTGGGAGTATAACTCTGATGCGGTTCCTGGAGAAATGGAGGGACTAGATGAGGCCGCATTCGACATAGTTTAGTAACAATATTAATCACTTATCAGTAACTCTCGAAGAATAGACAAAAAAGAGTTAGGGAAAGCTTTGCCCTCGTGATTTCTTTGCTCTATTGAAAACATTTCCAGAAAATCACGGAAGCAGTAGCAAAGAACCATTCAATAGTCTCCTGAAACATATAGATATAACGACAATGATCATGGAAGGGCTGGAATCCTCGGGTATTGTCGACCGATAGTCATCTGGTCCAATTTCGGAATTGTGGTGGAATCTCCATCAGGGGGCCTGAACCACCGGCATATTTCACCCGTCTTTCCATTATTCTTTTCATCCTTTCCACTTGGCGGCGCTCCCCCTCAGCAAAATATTCGGCCAATTGTTTGCGATTCTTCACTTTGGCCAGAAGTTTATCCTGCAGGTGAGGCGAGCCGAAACCCAGATACCGGGCCAAATAGCTCATATCCATTCCTGGTAGTTTGTGTCCGATGCCGTCCATATCTTGGATAATATCGAGACACGAGTCTATATACTCCGGGATGGTTGGTATGAAGACGGGAAATGTGATGGGCGGATCCTTTGTGAATTTTATTTTTTCGTCGGTAAGGAGATAGGGCCTCCGGTCTAAGGTGTTGTGATGGAATTCGGATTCGACCAATACGCTGTTAAAAGCAAGGACATGCGGGACTTGGATCTTCTTGGAATCGACAGAAATGCGGCAGGAGTCCTCGGTGCAGAGGCGAATGTACCACTTATCATCGTATCTCTTCAATCGCTGGACAGAGCGGTATTCTGGCAGATCACCTCCCATAATGAAGGTGGGCATGCTAGATTCGTCGACCCCGAGCCACTCACCAGTCGCAACAAAGGCTTGGTAGATGAATGCCGCCTGCGAGTTCCGCACTAGGATATCCACGGTCTAACTCAGCCACGTTAGCTATGCGAACTGGGGTATTATCAAGGAAGGTAAGTCAAGCATACATGTGATGTGGATACCGGAACACCCATCCAGTTCAATGCATATTTTCCAACCATGATGAAGGGGTGGTCACAGGCACTGAGAACGGAAAAAACGGAGTCCAAGGAAGCAGGACTTGGTGACAACGCGCTAGCCATCGAGCTACATCCGTGTTGATGAGGAGGATTAGGATTCTAATGCCTACGATTGATCTAGCGGGTTTGCGTTAGTAGTGGTGGTGGTGGTGGTGGTGGTGGTGGTGGTGAGGGTGGTGGCAATGGCGGTGTCGTTGTGGGTGGAAGGGTAGACCGTTCTAACAGTACCAAGGTTCCTGCTGAGATTATGTAACATGCGTTGTGAACTGTTGTGGCAGCCAATCGGTACTTCTCCTAGAGTATTGGGAAATTCCTACCTCTTATACTCGACAGCGGCCAAGCCTCTTGTGAGTTTGATAAGAGAAATTTGGTGAAAGTTCTAGCGGTAATACCGGTATTGTGCCTTATCGGATCCACGTGACTGTTTTATCTATCGGCAGTGCTTCGTATAAAATATGTACTGCATTAGACACCTGAAAAATGCTAAAAGAGTCAACTGGAATTATTCTACCGAAACCTGGAAAGAAGGACTACACGGACTGTGCGAGCTTTAGGGTAATCGCCTTAATGCAAACTTTTTCGAAAATCGTCGAACGAATCGTCAACAAGAGGCTAATGGCGATAGCTTACAAGGAAGACATGTACTGCATCAACCAGACTGGGAGCCTACCTCAAAGGTCGACTGTAGACACAGCACTGTCGCTGAAACACTGGATAAGGGAATCCCAATTCACCGGGAAGAAGGCCTCCACGGTCTTCCTCGATGTAAAAGGGGGCTTTGATAATGTAAACCACAGCAAGCTATTGGATGTACGGGAGCCGACGAAAAGGTGCCAAGATACTTAGTGGACTGGATCTCGAACTTCATACACACAAGACAAATCCCGCTGGCTTACCCGGGTAGTCCTAGGACCTCAAATAAGGTCAACAGGGGGATCCCCCAAGGGTCACCGCTATCACCCCTACTGTTTGTGATATACGTCAGGGCACTACACCCCGAAATAGAACACTCGGACTCGGACATACATACATCATCATACGTGGACGACTTCCAAATCACGGTAGCGTCGACAAGCTGGTACAGGAATACAAAAATACTGGAGGAGAAGATACAGAGGATGAACTTGAATAGTACAGCCGCCAATCTGGGGCTATCTTTCAGTATTGCGAAAACCGAACTGATGCACTGGAGGAAGCCTAAGGAGAAGGGTGAAAGGTCCATCAGCAAAAAGGTGGCCTGCGTCAGATACAGTAGTGTTGCGTCCTGACTCTCCCCGCCTGGACCCTGCGTCCTGTGCGTCCTGTGCGTCCTGTGCGTCCTGTACTCATACGCCATATCTTGTTGCGTCAAGTGCGTCCGGAGACCCTTGCCTCCACTGGGTTCCGTCCTGACACATCCAACCAAGCAACCCTGCCTCCCATGCATCCTGACTTGAACCTCAACACCATCGCACATCAGGATTCACCACTACCCCTGATTCTCCTTTCAGCCTTCTTTGTCTTCTAGGCCGGATGTGAGCAAGGAGTATTTCTTGGCAAAGAAAATATAGTTAGTGCTGGCGCCTGGTGAGAAAGCCATCATACCCTTAATCTTAAATTTGCGCTAAAGACCCCATGTCCAAGTCACACTAGCACTCAGAGTTCTATTTTGAGAACATCATCTTTGAATGAGTGAAAATGCCAGCTCACTCCAGTCTGAAAGCGAGTGATAGCCATAATACTCTCAAGTCTAGCATAGTCCCTGGTGGTTTCTCGGCACTTAGCCTCAAACTGGACGCGACGCGACACTCTTTTCATCACAACACGCAACATCCACACTCCTGGGCCACAGCTGCAACACTCTACCACAGCCAGACAATCAATCCTGAATCCGACACCTGAAGGTTCCTGGGCTCGATGCCAGCTATCCAGCGGTATAAGATTCATCCCCAGAGGGATATTATTCAAGTTACAGGGCTGAATGGGTGGGGTGCTGGCGATCTCAGAACTCGATGGCAAGTTCCTCCACGACCACTGCTCCGATCCTGAATCTGATTGCGGGAGATCGTTGGGCTCGACGCCAGCTACGCAGCGGTATAAAGAACGTCTCTGTAGCATCAAAACTCAGGAAATCGCTGACCCTTATGAGAGTTGTCTTTAGAGAGACCCTGGCGATCTCAGAACTCGATGGCAGATCCCTCCACAACCACTGCTCCGATCCTGAATCT
>Ga0307509_10010659_pt1 | contig 11218 bp, 4 predicted proteins | sample 10_EM_MG_FD_202245 | JGI IMG/M metagenome (GOLD analysis project Ga0307509, IMG submission 202245) | Populus trichocarpa ectomycorrhiza microbial communities from riparian zone in the Pacific Northwest, United States - 10_EM | ecosystem: Host-associated > Plants > Roots > Unclassified | place... | reverse complement strand
AGAGTCTCACGAGATGAGATAAGGATGCATAATTTATTACAGAAAATGGGTGAAGAAATTGTTCGTTGTGAATCCCCTGAAGAGCCTGGAAGACGCAGTAGATTGTGCACGTACAAGGATGTCTGCGACGCACTGAAGGACAGCACAGTGAGTAGTAGCTGATATATACAGAACATTCATTATCCATAAGATTTCATGCTCCATCTCTACTCTGTAATAGCTTCTTACCTCTCCTTCCTCTTGGTCGACAGGGAAAAATAGAAAGTATATTCGTGGACTTGCCCAAAGCAAAAGAGGCACCATGGAACATGACAGCCTTCTCAAAAATGACCAAACTAAGATTGCTCAAAATTCACAACGTGGATCTTTCTGAAGGACCTGAGTATCTCTCAAACGAGTTACGATTCCTTGAATGGCATGCTTACCCTTCGAAGTCATTGCCAGCTTGTTTCCGTCTGGATGACCTTGTTGAACTCTACATGTCTTGCAGCAGTATTGAGCAATTATGGTGCGGGTGTAAGGTAAGACCCACTAGCTCTGTATTTATTTCTATCTTTTCATAAGCCATCATAAACCACAGAGGGCATCAAAGGGAATGGTGAAACAAGAGAGAACATGAAGCAAAAGTATAGTAGACATAGGACAAGGACACCGATACGTGACAAATTGTGATAGGATTCCCTTGCACTCTCGGCTCTCATGTGAGATTTCAATTTAGAGAGAACAAAAAAAAACATATAATAGACAAGTGCGTGCAAGCAAGCAAAGAACTACGTGACAATTGATTTTTAAAGGATATTTTATTTAAAAATATATTAAAATAATATTTTTTATTTTTTAATTTTTTAAAATTTATTTTTTATATAAATATATTAAAACTATCCAAAAGCACTAGAAAAATTAATTTAAAATAAAAAGTTAAATACAATGAGTTATTGTGTTGTAAAAGAAAGAAATAAAAAGTATAATATATATATAAAGTCTTCGGTCAAAGGTTATTTTTGTTTTTTCTTTAAATTGATTTTTTTGTTATTTACTATTTTGTCAAGGGTATTATGAATTTTTTAACCAAAATTATATAATATTAAATTTTAAAAAGTTGTTGACATGTTTGTTGCATGTGTCAGCATTTATGAGGCGCTTATGCACTTCGAGCAACGTTTGCAACACCTCCACGTTGTAAAAATTGCTCTTTTGTCGTGTCGTTGAATGTATTATCGTGTCCTCTTTTTCATGTTGTAACGTGTGTCAGTGGCAATTAAGCAGTTTATCGTGGGTGGACTTTTCTTTTCTTTTTTCTCCTTATTGCCCCCCTATAAATTACATATTGGTCTTTTTTGTTTTTTATATTTCTAATTTTCTACTTCTATCCTTTTTCGTTTAATTTCTTCTTCTTTTTTCCTAATTTGTTTTGTAAAATTTTTATTTCTTTTAAATTTAGTCATTTAACTTCAATTTCTTATATATTATTATTTTCAATTTGGTCCATATTTTTTTTATTCTGAATTTTTTCCTTGGGTCTTTAATAAAAGTTTTATTAGTTTTCAATTTCACACTTCAATCCAAGTTTATGGGGTGTTATTATTTCAATTTGTCCCTTAATTTTTTTTTATTGGATTTATTTTTCAATTTACCCTCCAATATAAGTTTTTAGTTGCCCTTTAATTTATTTTCACCATCATTCTTTTAATTACCATTTTTTTTTATTTTAGATTCTCTTGTGTGGTTAATTTTTTTCCCGTTGCATTCTTCGACATTTAATATGTTGGGTAATATGCTTCGCTATTTTTTCTATGTATGGTATTTCTAATTTAATGACCTAGGTCATGAATTTTAAAAGTTAATGCGGATCGACATTCTTTTTCTTTATTTATTTTCTTTCATTGTTCGACATTAATTTTTTTTAGAAAAAGAATTTGCCTTAGTGATTTTATTTAATTTTTTTCTGTCGGGTTATCCCGATCTCATTACCTAAGCTACAGGTTTATAAGTTAACTCAGGTTGGCTTGGCTCTTATTACTTAGATTACATGTCTGCTACACTATCTTCGGTTGACTCGAGCTAAGTTTTTTGTTCTTTATTTAATATAATTTCTTACTTACATAGATTTCTTTCTAAGGTATGTGATCTTTTAAAACAAAAAATTATTTGTTTATTATCGTTGCATGTTCTGTTATCATTGAATTAAAATAATTTCAACTTATTAAACTTTGTTAGTGCTATAACCTGAGTCGTTGATTTCTCTTATTTCTTTAAAATGCACTTGCTACTCTTAAACATCGTTTCTTACAGAAAAAACATTGGCTTATGCCTAGTATATATTATATATGAAAATAAGAATAGTTTTCTTAGATTTTCTCTATCGAAAAATTCCAATTAAAATTACTGAAAGTTTTTTACGATTTTGGATAAATCTCTCCACCCTTTATATCCTCCTAGTATATACCTGAATTGGTGGCCAATACTACGCTGTAACCTAGACTAAATTTCAAGGTTAACAACTTTGCCCTGCGTTTTTTGTTTTTTTAGAAAGAGAATCATGGAGTGAACCCAACACTGGAATGCTCGATTCTTTGAACCATTTGAATTCCTTCATGCTCTGAAGCTTTGTTTGGGTATCTTTAATCATTGAGGTTTTTTTATGCCCACAGTTTGTTTGAGCACTTTTAATCATTAAGGATTTTTTTATGCCCCTAGTGTAGGGTGTGATTCTAGCCAAAGTTAATTTTCAAGAAAGATTTGCTAGGCTCAAATCGCAAAGGATTTTTTTTAGCCTTGTGAAATGATTATCAGCGATTATCTTTTCTCATTTCAAACGCATGCATTCAGAATCGAAAAAGCCTTGCTTTCTCCCAAGCGAATATGCAAAATGGTTTCTCATTATTTATTCAGTTAAAACTCGGCTTTGAAGTCAACTTATGGTGTTTGGGTTGTTCTTCAGGGTTTTTTTTTTTAGGTGATCACTTGAATTTCTAGAACTTGTTCGTTAGAATATACACCAATTTGATTTCTGTTTTGTATTAAATTTTGTTTTCCCAAAAATCTTTGTGAAAGTATGGGATCATGCGTAGTTTTTGGAGAAAAGAGGAACACATCAAAGAATTCTTGATACAATGGTTTTGTGAGTAAAGGGTGTGTTTGTGCAGGTGTGTTATTTGCATGAAACAACAACTGAACACAAGAAAATATATGATTTTATTAAAAAGAACAACTCATTTGACAAAAAGTCTTGTGGAATTATGAGCCAAATTGCCAACAAGACTAAAAAAAGTTGAAATAAGACAAAATCAAAATAACTTTGCCGACATGATTAGACTGAGACAATTATTTTAGACACAATAGGGGCAGGATCCATTTTCTAATTATGGTACAAAATTTCATCCTCTATCATGGACATCCTCGAGAATACACGTTGCCTTCTTCACACCCTGCTTTGACCATCGGTGCTCTCAGATTTCTCGGGCATTCCGTCTCTAGTGCGTTTACTGATCCACTGCTTGAAACATGATTGGGTAGGGAGTTCGCACTCACATTTGAAGTTTCTTCGAATGTTATCCACCCAGCTTTAATTAATTGCAAGAGCTTCTTCTTGAATGCACTACACGTATGAATGTTATGTCTTGCAGCATCAGCATAGTACTCGCAGGTGAGGTCTGTTTTGCACAAATTGAGGTAAGGTGGCTGCAGAGGCGGGAGGGGTTCTAGAGCTATATGTCCGACCCTCAGTAGCTTTTGGTACATCTCATTTAAAGGCAATGGTAATAGGGGTAGTTGTTCCTGGATCCTTTGATAATTTTTCTTCGGGAAATTTTCAACTTGGTTTTTGACTTGAAAGTTTTGGGGCTTCAGTTTTTTGGTGAGAAATGAAGAGTTGAGATTGATGTTGCTAATCTGGGATGGGGCGTGATAGTTTTGAAATTGATTTGTCCTACCCTTGTAGCCACCTTCAACATGGTCACCCTCTTTCATTTTCCCTTCGAACCCTCTTTTCTTAATAGGTACGAAAATTCTTCCACTTCTAACTCCTTGCTCTATGCGCTCAGCTATTGCTATAGTATCAGTAAATTGCTGGGTCGAACTACCCATCACATGCTCGTAGTACGGCGTCTTGAGCGTGTTGGCAAATAGAGTCACCATTCTTTTATCCAAGAGTGGGGGATGCATCTGTGCAGCTAGATCTCTCCATCTTTGAGCGTATTTCCTTATGTTTTCCTTGTCCCTTTTCTCTAGATTGAACAAACTGTTTATGTTAGGAGCAATATCCATATTGTACTTGTATTGTTGTACAAAAGCATCTACTAAGTCTTTTTATTTTTGGATCTTTGTGTTGTCCAATCTCATGTACCAGCTTAAAGTCGCCCCACTTAAGTTATCCTTGAAAAAATGCATGATTAGTTTTTTATCGTATGCTACTTCTGTCATTTGGTTGTAGTAGGATTTGAGATGAGTCATAGGACATTATGTTTCAATGTATTTGATGAATTCAGAAACATGAAACTTCCTCGGGACAACCATATTTGGGACTAGATACATTTTTGCTGCTTGTACTGGATCATATAAGTCTACCCCTTCAATGAATCTGATTCTGGCTTCCAGCACCATTATTTTATCTTGATCAATGTCATCTGATGACTTGGTCTTGTGGGACTCATTGGCAAATGCGTCCATAACTGCAAGGGCTGGTGTTGGTGCTCCTGATTGTACAAATACTGGATTATGTTGAGACTCTTGACCATGTTCACTCATTCTTTCTTCGAGTTGAGCTGTTGTTAGAGTCTAAACAAAAATAACAGGTCATCTAGAAGGACTTTCACCAAAGGCATTTCTGAGTGTTTGCTCGAGTAAGCTAGTTAGGTTAGTCATGCTTGTCTTCAGAAACTCTAACTCTTCTTTAAAATGGGTGTCACAGTGAACGTGCTCTTCATCTTCCATGTTTTTCACTCGAAGTCGAGTGTTGTAGACTCTTTAGGGACCTATATTTTAACCTGGTGCATGTATGTATGTTATTTATAATGGATGAATGTATGTACATGCACATTGGGTAGGGAGTCCATGCTCTAAGGGAAGCTTCTAGGTAATTTCATGAGAGTAAGCTTTCTATCTTGTCTCAAAAGGTCTATGAACTACCCAGTGACCACCTTACATGAAGGTAGTATAGGAGTTTATAAGGAATGGTTGTGGCATAGTGTGACTGTCATTACCAAGTAAACACTTTGTTTATAGTTAGATGTTTCACGAATCTAAACCCTGACTAAAAGTCATGAAGCAGACTGTTACTCCTCACTTATCTTAAAATTGAGTTTATTTGCAAAATTAAAATGTATAATGGTATTAATCCATATCCGATGTACCTATGCATGCATATGAAGTAAAAATGCTAAAGCAGTGAAAATGCGAGCTAAAATTGAACATACCACAAAAATAGACACATAATCAAACAAACAAAGCGTAGTCTAACCAAACAAGACTATCTACAGCGGAGTCGCCATCCTGTCACAGGGGTCGCAATGTCGGGGCAACGACAAGCTTTTTGTGCCTCCTGAAAGGTATACATGTGTTGGGAAGGAAAATGTTTTAGGTTTAATAATAAAATTATGATTAAGGTTCAAGAGTCACCACCTAGTATTATAGTTACTAGGAACCTATAGTCTACGAGAATCTAGGTAAGGGACTAGTTGTGTAAAGGACATATCACCCCAGTACACCCTACCTAAGGTAAGTTGCATTGTTGTTTGATTGTTTTTTCTAGGCCAAGTTTCTATTTGTTGGTCTCGTCTACGGTTCAAGGTAGATCTCTCTTCATGAGAGAGTCTCTACCTTATCGGGTTAAATCCTAACCATTCTAAAGTCTGAATTTTAGCATCGCATTTATTTTATACCTTGTATCTTTAATACCTGAGGATGTACTCTATTGTGTAATTTACACCCTACAAATATTAAAGTCTATATATAAACCCTAAAAAAATGATTAGTAAAAGGTTTTTTTTGATATTTTAGTCAAACCCTAATAGATAATCATAAACTGGTTACGATATTCATTTTGCATTTTAAAATATGAGAAAGATGCAAATTTTGTTTTCATGAAGATATGCTTGGAAAAATTTTAGGATTTGACTGTATGCATGAAAACAAAATATTTTTTATTTCTTTCAAAAAGAGAAATTAATTTAAAAGTTTTAAGATTTTGTTTTGAAATTTTTAGATTTTTAGAAATATTTTGACAAAAACCGAGTATTTTAATACCGGATTTGTATTTTACAGTGTAAAAATACAACCCAATATTAAACAAAATTAGTAGAAAAACATACAAAAAAATCACAAATTTTTAAAAGGGTTTTTGAATTATTGTTTTTTTGTTTTTTAATTTTATATATATATATATATATATATATGTATATATATATATATATATGTATATATATATATATATATGGGATAGGTCGGTCTAGATAAATGGGTCGAGCCCAACCCAAGAAAGGATTAGGTTGGGTTGATCTCGACCTAACAGATCTCTTTTTTTTTGGTCAGGCCTAACTAAAACTTGTCCAACCTAGGCCCGTATAGTTTCTGGCCCGGCCCAGCAACCATGCTAATTAATTATGCTGCATGCAGAATGAATTCTCGTTCTGCATGTAGTAACCCGGTTGCAGCAATAGAGGGGCAGTGCTACCTGTCACCGGAGCGCCTACCACGAGGTCTGGCTGGTTGTGACATGAAGCGGTTGACGTGAGGTTGGTGGTAACGTTGATGGAGGAGTTGGCGGTTGGTGGTAGAGGAAGAAAGAAGATGAAACAGCTCTGCAGGGGGGGGAGAGAGAGAGAGAGAGAGCAACGGTGGCTCTTGGTAGTAGACTGGTAGTTGGGCTAATTGCCTGTGGTGGAGCTGGTGGTGGACAAGCTGATGGTGGCGTCGGTCGGCGGCTGGAGCAGTAGAGAGAGAAAGGGAGAGAAAATGTGCAAAGACAGTGGAAGGGGCTGATTTTTGGCCGACTTTGGAACCGATTTTCTTCATGCTTAGGCCATGAAATCCACCCCTACTTATAGGGGAAGGAAGAGGAAAGTTTTGTATTTAATGGTGTCAAATGTTGACCCTTGGTTCGGTTGGGAAGGATCTCAACCGTTGGTTCAAAGTAGACATCATGAATTGACAAATCTGTTAGTTGAAGGCTGCATGAGTTGGCCACTTTAAGTCGGCGTCACGACCGTTGTGGTCTTAATCAGCCTGAACGGACCACATGGGGTTGTAGAGATATGTCAGGTAATCATTTGCGTGCACGTGTTGTCAAATTTAGTGGAGATATAAAGCATTAAATGCACCTGAAAAGTAGCAACCTAGACATCTTTTCTGGTAAAACAGGGAAGATAATAAACAGTACCAGACGATGTGGCGTCCGGTTACTTTTTTTATGCAAAACAGCGTCGTTTTGGGCTTGAATAAAAGATTTTGGTCAAAGTTCAATTTAGTCCTTTACCATTTGATTTATGTTAATTGCACCCCTAATTGACCATAAACTTTTGATTAAAGGCAATTTAGCCCCTGCCGAACTTCAATTTTATCCCCGGATTTTGTTGCCTTTTCTTTTCTGTCCTTAGTCTCGGATTTCTTCAATTTAACCCCTAAATGACCATTAAACTTTCAATTAGGTCCCTATAGTTTGGTATCTTTTGTAGATTAGTCCTTGGCTGTGAATTTCTTCATTTTAACCCCTAATGGACCCCAAAACTTTGATTTTCTTATAATTTTGTTCCTGATTTCAATCAATTAATTTGAAAAAAATTAAATTTAGTGTCTTAAAATTCAAATATTCTCAATTAAGCCTAATTTGGGCTGTCAAACTTAAGTTTTCACCAATTAAGCCCCTTATAAAATTAATTTGACCTATTTAAAATATAATTAAATCTTTGCATCTAATTAAATCCTTCAATTGGACCCAAATTAATTCTTAAACATAATTAAAATTTAATTTGACCCATGATTAAATCAAGTCTATAAAAAATTTAATTATATTCTTGGACTTAATTTTTTATGCAGATTCATCCAATAATATTTTAATTTGACATTGAATTTGCTTTGTTTCTCTTTTTTTGGGTATAATGGGGTAAAAGTAGGTCTCAAATTCCCTTTAAAATTACAGCTTGATTTTTATGTATTTTTGAAATCCTTCCTAGCTTGCTTTCTTCACGTTGCTGACCTTTATTTTATTTTTTTATTTTTATTTTGAAAATAAGTGAATTTGAGGAATAACTCATAAATGAGTTATGACATTGACCAAAGGAATTTCAGAAAAAAGTCAATAGGATTTTGACCCATATTTTTATCCTCCTTGGCATGATTTCTTCACGTTGCCAGTCTTTATTTTATTTTTTTTTATTTTTATTTTGAAAATAAGTGAATTTGCAGAATAACCCAGAAATGAGTTATGACATTGACCAAAAGAATTTCAGAAAAAAAAGTCAGCAGGATTTTGACTCATATTGTATCCTGGTTTTTTACTAGGCTAGGTCTGGTCAAACTTTCTTTTATTTTTTTCTTAAACTCAGATCAATTTAGACCCAATGTCAACTAGGATCGGGTCGACCTATCGAGTCAGATCAAGTTTTATAACTAGGATTATTATAATATTATTAATTTTAACTCTTAATATAAATTAAAGTAACAAAAATAACATCTAATTAGTCTTTTAAATATATAAGTCTGATAATAATTCATATTAAAGGTAATATATATATATATATATCTTGTTTACCATAATCAAATGGGATATATAGACAATCATTTTGTATTGTATACCACTACCAAATATAATTGTGTTTGTGTCTTCTTCTCTATCTTGTTTCCTTTGTCCTTATTGTTTATGTTTCTTCTATATTAGAATAGTAACCTAAAACTACCTAAAAATATGTATTTTCAAAGTACTAAATTATTGTATTTTGTCAAATATTGTTTAAAACTAAAACATAATGAATGTGTAGTAACACCATTCAATTATTATATCTTGTAAATCACTACCGAACATAATTTTATTTTTATTTTTTTCTGTCTTGTTTTTTTTATTCTTATTATCTTCATATTTATTGTATTCGGTCAATAACAAGACACTATCTAAAAATACATTTAAAAATCACTAAATTATCTTATTTTGTCAAATATTATTATTTAAAACTAAATCATATTGAATGTATAGTACCACCATTTAATGTTTGTTCTTTCTCTCCTGTCCTGATTGCAGATTTCAGTTAATCTGAAAATTATCAATCTCAGCAACTCACTGTACCTGACCAATACTCCGGATTTTACTGGAATTCCAAATCTCGAGAGTCTGATTCTTGAAGGTTGTGCAAGTTTATCTGAGGTCCATCCATCATTTGGACGTCACAAGAAGCTTCAATTTGTGAATCTAGTGAACTGCAATAGTTTTAGGATTCTCCCAAGCCACCTTGAAATGGAATCATTAAAAGTTTGCACTCTCAATGGCTGCTCGAAACTTGACAAGTTTCCTGATATAGTAGGAAACATGAACTGCTTAAGGGAGCTTCGTTTAGATGGGACTGCTATTGCAGAACTATCCTCATCATTTCATTGTTTGGCTGGTTTAGTTCTATTGAGCATGAACAGTTGTGGGAACCTTGAAAGTATTCCCAGTAGCATAAGTGGTTTGAAATCCCTCAAAAGACTTGATGTGTCTGACTGCTCTGAACTTACGAACATACCAGAGAATTTGGGGGAAGTAGAAAGTTTGGAGGAGTTTGATGCAAGTGGAACTTCAATTAGACAGCCGCCAGCGTCTATTTTTCTTCTGAAGAATCTTAAAGTATTGTCTTTTAATGGATGCAAAAGAATAGCTGTGAATCTCACGGATCAAGTATTGCCTTCTTTGTCTGGTTTGTGTTCTTTAGAAGAACTGGATTTACGCGCTTGTAATCTAGGAGAAGGAGCAGTTCCTGAAGATATTGGCTGCTTATCATCATTGAGGAGTCTAAATCTGAGCAGAAATAACTTTGTTAGCCTACCTAAAAGCATAAATCAGCTTTCTAGGCTTGAAAAGCTTGCCTTGAATGATTGCGTGATGCTTGAATCATTGCCTGAGGTTCCCTTGAAAGTTCAAAAAGTAAAATTGGATGGCTGTTTAAGACTAAAAGAAATTCCAGATCCAATAAAGCTAAGCAGTCTGAAAAGATCAGAGTTTAAATGTCTTAACTGTTGGGAATTGTACAAGCATAATGGCCAAAACAACATGGGTCTGAACATGCTTGAAAAATACCTCCAGGTCTTCTCTTCACCATACCCAATATCTCCCTCTCTCCCTCTCCCTCTCTCCCTCTCTCTCTCTGAAACATTTTTGTTTTATGATACAGGGCTCATCTCCAAGACCTGGATTTAGTATTGTTGTTCCTGGAAATGAAATCCCAGGTTGGTTTACTCATCAAAGTAAGGAATCTTCAATTAGGGTGCAGGTGCCTTCTAATTATATAGATGGGTGGATGGGGTTTGCTGCATGTGTTGCATTCAGTGCATATGGTAAAAGCCCTCTCTTTTGTCATTTCAAAGTCGATGGAAAAGAGAATTATCCTTCGCCCATGTATATAGGTTGTAACTCTATGCAAGCTCTGTCAGATCATCTGTGGTTATTCTATTTATCTTTTGATTATCTGAAAGAGCTTAAAGAACGGGAGAATGAAGCCTATACCGAACTAGAGTTGTCGTTTCATTCTTACGAGCGAGGAGTAAAGGTGAAGAATTGTGGTGTCCGTTTGGTAAATTCTCCGTACACTCCATCATGGCAATCACCTACTGGTCGTCTTATTGTTGCAAGCAAAGAAGCAGCTTCTTCATATATTGATTCTTTGGCTAATTCATCTTACTGTCAATGGATGCATGATGTCTTCTTTAGCTTCAGAGGTGAGCACACTAGCAATAATTTCACCCATTTGTATACAGCTCTAGTCCAGAGAGGCATTATCCGAGGTGACACAGAACTAGAGTATCTAAGGGTAATTGAATCGAGTCTCCTAAGGGACATCAAAGAGTCGGGGCTGTCAATTATTAAATTTGCAAGAGATTATGCTTGTTCAGCTTGGTGGTTTGACGAACTTGTCAAGATTGTTGGATTCATGAAAAAGATGAAATCGGACACTGTTTTTCCAGTTTCAGCAGTTTCTTATAATGTCGAGCAATCAAGGGTAGATGCACAAGCAGAGAGTTACACGATTGTCTTCGA
>Ga0307509_10010658_pt1 | contig 11219 bp, 13 predicted proteins | sample 10_EM_MG_FD_202245 | JGI IMG/M metagenome (GOLD analysis project Ga0307509, IMG submission 202245) | Populus trichocarpa ectomycorrhiza microbial communities from riparian zone in the Pacific Northwest, United States - 10_EM | ecosystem: Host-associated > Plants > Roots > Unclassified | place... | reverse complement strand
GAAAGAGACGGAGATGGTTTGCACTTGAAGGAGTGCCAGACTTCCAAGAATAATGGACTTTCGCACATCCGGTTCATCCAGCTCGCCGACGTTTGCTGCTGTGCTCAACCGTGCCGAGAGGTTCATCTCGAGGTTTCCGTTTAGGTTGAGAACGACAGGAATGATCATGATAAGTTGCTCGACTTGTTGCATGGCCTCCCAGTGCTGTTTGGATCATTAGTTGCTCCGTGACAAGGACGAAGAATAATAAGCAGAGACGTACCGAAACTTTGTCTAATAGCTTCCCAGTAAACAACAAACTAATGGTTGTCATCAGCAGTGTCGGCGCGCTCTGGTATTGCTTAGTAGGCAATGCGTCGACAGTGGTTTGACTTGCCACATACCTCGATAACGATACTCCGCACTTGAGCCCATGCACTTGCGGGAGACAATAATTGAAAATGGCAATTCTGTGGATTACCGCTGAGTAAGCCTATGTTCCCGTCGTCATCTGGATTGTCGTCGTCGTCCAAGGTATCATTACTAGCGACTGGTCTATATTGGTTTGGATGGAATTTCCGAACTTCATGAATGTCAATCATTTCGATGTCGTCTTCAATCGATTCATGTCCCGTAGAATTCGGATTCATAGTGAAAAGAACGTAAAGCCGTTTGTTGGAGACGCTCAACGGCAAAAGTAAAAGTTAGACCGTGGCAGGTCCCAATTAGGCAGTCCACGTTTGGCCTCGAAACGTGATCCATAAAGCTTGCTCGAGACGACAGCAATCTTTTGCCTACACCTATTCTTTTGAGGGGTCAAGCAATCCATTATTCGTTCTCTGCCTTTCGTTCACGTCAGGCGTTTTCTTGTTCACGACTTCAAAGTAAATCTGGAAATGCGAAACAAAAATTTGAAATACTTAGAATGTGGCGGGCGCTTGAGCCATTCGAGTCCTGGAGAATTTGAAATCTCAATTGGCGGCTGGATGAATATACTTCGCCAAACTGCAACAGTAAGGCAGATACGTATATCTACACTTCTCACAATTCAATCAATGTCACAGCACTCCCAAATGATACTGAGCGAAGGTAAAGCATGATCTCCTACATGCCCCAAGTGCGCTTATCATAATTACGAGCACATGTGAGCATCTGATCCGACTGCTGAGTGATGTCGTCTCGCCAATTTCCCTCGATTTGTTCAAGAGTCCTTTCGCCGCTTAACACGAGTTATTTGCGAATCTCCGTTTAGATCATGGAGTAATGAATCGGTGGACCGCTTTCGACGACCCGTCGCAATATCCTAAGAATTCCAACTGGGTCAGAATGCAATTCTGTGTATAATGTGAAGTACCTTTTCAATTTGCAAAGATGCATCTGGATCATTTCGACTTGGTTCATGTTTTTGCTTTTTAACAAGGACTTTCAATTTGGCTTTCATGAGACTGACCTAAACCTCATCAAGCAAAAGAAAAAGAAAGAAAGACTGGGGCTATACCTTCTTGTCGCGTTCCTCAAGTTCGGTCTTCAATTTAGCTAGTTCTCCATCTCTCCCCTTGAGCACAGTTCTGTACGTATCCACTTTCTGGGCAAGCCGTTGGGATTCCTCTTTTTCATCACGGATAGCTGTTCTGGTTTTCTTCGCCTTTTCCTTAGCAGCCACACTTTCACCTTGAAGCACGTTGAGTCGGTCGCGTAGTTCATCGTTTTCTTTCTTCACTTCTTCCCATCTTCGAAAGAGAGGGGCTATCCGCTCTTCAAGGTCCTTTGTTGCCAGTAGAAGTGCAGTCTATAGATTTCTTCGCATTGGGTTTCACAAAATAAATATACCAGAAAATGCAACTTACAGAAGTAGCTGAATCCCCTTCGGCTCGCTGCTTTGCGCGTCGGATCTTTTTGGCCGCTTTCTCAACGCTATCCGCAGGAGTATTCATATCGATTTTTTGCAAGCCCACAACCACGTCCTTTTCCGCAACTTGGCTGATATCGTCCATACTGAGGTATACCCGATGAGGTGTTTCGACAATCGGTTGGCGACATTCGAAGCATTCTGGAAACTGGGTTTTTCGGCCTGAATCTAGTTTTGCAATACAAGTTGCGCAGGCCTTGTGTCCTATATATGTTTAGTTCATGTAGGCCGAAATGAACAAGGTGAATAAGCACCACATTGCAGGAAAAGCACCCGGTCAAATGGAATGGCTTCCATGCAGATGGGACATCTTTTGAGGATCAAATCCGACATTGTCTTGTATGTTGAATGTTTTGAAACTTCAAAGCAATACCGAGGGAAATTATTGAAAAATAGGAGCAAAGTGGCTTGGTTGAAAGCGACGCGTTATTATTTCGCAAGGTCATCGCCCTCTGATCTTATTTGTCATTTGTCCTGTTTTCCTTTTTGGATATCAGTCGTCCTGGAAAAAAAAACTCCACAAGCTGCTCTAGAAATGCCATCTGGGTCGCCTGCCCCCAGCTCCTCATCATCGCGGTCTTCAACACCAGCTAAAGTCCGCGACAAGAAATTAAAATCAAAAAAAGAAAAGGGCAAAGCAAAGTCCACTGAGGCGTCGTCGCAGCCGAGAAATGAAGGCACCGACCCTACCTGGAATTATGCACCTCCACCAGGCGCAGTGCTTCTCAACGACAGCGTTGACGCTGGGGAGTTTGACTGGGACGCGATACACGATAACAAGGACTTGGAGCTCTGGCTTATTCGTGTTCCTGAAAGCGTAGGTTTGACCAAAGGTTATGAGGTCTATCGAAAATATTTCTTATATCAGCGAATCTAGTTAAAGCCCAAGCACTTGGAGGGCATATCAATTGATATCCCATCGTCCTCAAGAACCGCTTGTATCGGAACAGTACAGAGAAAACGCACGACATTCGACATCTGGTCTGTAGCTGACGACGAGAGCCATCTGGTCGGTGGGGAAGAACTCAAAAGTCTTTCGTGTCTCTTGCCTCGTAAAAGCAAAAAAGGGAAACTGTACCCATGTAAGTGTCTCCTAGAACCACCTATACATGTTGCAAACCCTCGTCTTTCCCTGTGTTCATAGCACCCATACACATCTCGCATCGCATTGTAGTCGCCGCTCAGGCTGTTACTCCCACTCCGGATTCGTCGCTAACGGATGCGGGCCCCATGATGCGATATAAAAACCCTCCGCGCCATTCCTACCCTAAAGAAGTACTCAAACACCGATTCACGCCCTACGGTTCCATCCTCAATCCTGTTCAGGATGATTCTTCGCTTATGGATATCGATGACATTGCTGTTGGAAAATCCCAGCCCCCGCCTTCACCAATAAAGAAGCGCACCAAGACCACCGATGTAGTGATTTCAGATCTACCAACAGAGGAGCCAAAGGTCGAACGCGAAGTAAAGTCAACGAAAGGAAAGAAACGGAAGGGTGAAACTGCGGAGCCTCCAGAGGTACCCGCGAAGAAGTCCAAAAAGACAAAGTCTTAGTGATTTAAAACTTACTCTATGGTGTTCCTCCTCGATTTACTGCATATTCTTCAATTGCAAGCAACCCTGCCCGGAGAAAGTGCTCCTTGTTTGAGTGAAATAATACACTAATATTAGAAGCCACGCAGAGGAAGATGTGCAATGAACAAATGCGACGAGGAAGGGGATTATTAACTGAATACTTCAGGTAGAACATGCAGAAATAAACAGCACAAAGCAGTTTGCAGTTCGAAAGCAACGGGAAAGAAGGAATAGGGAGGAGAGAAACCAACGGCCGCGAAGAGCATAAAATAAGATAGAAAAATCCGATAAGACTTGTACACAATAATATAATATGCAAGGAAGGCCCCAACTTCAACCAAAAAAAAAAAAAGAAGGCTAATGGTTGGACAAGTAAGGCCTACATACTAGCCAATATCCATAGCATCGCTCCTTACCCGATCCTTGCCCTTGTTACCCATGTTCGTCCGTGATAATCCCACATTGTGAGCTCCATTCACCCCAACTGCCGGAGTTGTGGCTCCCGCCGAAGTCACCCCATTCATCGCCGAATGATTCGGAACCGGCGCATTCGAGGCTTGACCCATCAACAATGCCCGCACCTCCTCCTCAACGCCCAAGTATATGCTCTCCTTCGGAAGCCCATATATTCGCCCAGGGTTCTCCAGCTCCTTCTCATCGAAAATGGTACCAACAGTATCCACCCACTGCCTCCGCGTCTCGACGAGCTGCTTGAGTTGCTCGTTCACAGTGAGATGGTTGTCCTCGTCTGGCGTCAGACCGAGTGCCGCAGGACATGGCGCTAGCGAGGAAAGAGGAACGTCCTCTGGGACTCCAGTACTTTTGGCAGCGTTGGCCGCGGCATTGGCTGCAGCAGCTGCTGCAGCGCCTTGAAGAGGTTTCTTCTTCTTTTTGCTGAGTTTTGGAGTGTCTTTTTTCTGAAGTTTGGCGTAGAGCGTAGTGATATTTTTGTCAATGGAGTCACGTAGTTCGATGTATTCTTGGTACCCAAGCCTGTCTCGGGCGATAGCTGACAGTCGGGCTTTCCGCACCTTGTTGGTGGCTACGACATGCCGAAGCTCGCGTTGTGCGTCACGCAAAGCACTGGCGATGGGATCGTCGACCTTTTCCGTGAAATCAGGCTGTAGAAAAATATGATCAAAACCAAACACTGTCATATGCACAAACCCAACGCAAAAGACAAGGCTTACAGCAGTGTCGATTAACCCATGATACCGCATTGTATCTCTGATTCTCGCTTCTAGATCCGTAACATTCAACCTCTCGCGTCTGGCAGCGGCAGCTCCACTGCCGCCTGGTCGACCTTCCATTGCATCCTCCGCAGCTTTCACGCCTTTCCATTGCGCAATATCTGGTGCTGGAATGAGCGCACTAATCACTCTCTCGATCAGCGGTCCGTGTCCCTTCTCCTCTGTTAACAGTTCCTGATCGGAAAGGGTTGAAGGGTCAAATTTGGGGGCGGGTGCTGTAAATGAGGATGGAGGCGCGACATGCTCGCCAAGCACAAGAGGGGGCAGGATCCCTGCGTCTTGGTCCTCCCATGTTTCGAGATAGTGTCTACCCAGTTTTGGCATAACATATGGCTCCACTTCATCTCCCGTGTACTCCAGAAATCCAATGTCTTCTTCCTTGATATTGCGTATATAGGGTTCGATGCTTGTATAAAATGTTGAAACGAGGATTTGAGGAGGTTGTTTGGATTTGCTGAAATCGTCTGCGACTTCCGTGGGCTTGCTGGGCCCTGGTATTGGTGGTGGGGGTATTGGTGGCCGGGGTGGTAAAAGTTGTTGAGTTGGGGGAACGGAAAAATCGGGGCCTACGATAGACTTGAACGAACTGCGTGTGAGCATCCTCTGGAAAATGGGAACCGTAGAAAAGGCTGCACCTTATTATGTGGTACAGTGGCAGTAATTGTAGGTTTGGGTGGTTTGGGTGGTTGTACATGATTGTTAACGTGGACCACAGGTGGCGTCGCCTTTCGAGGTCTTTGGAGCTCTAGCGAGTTAAAGGGTTAGAAACAAACGAATTAAATTAAAGGCAACGACGGCGTTTGTACCGGGTTCAACGTCGCTATCTCCGCCTTCCCGTTTCCTTTTTTTCTTTTTCTTTTTGAGTTCGTCAGCGGCTCTGGAATTGGACGTTAAACTTTCCCGTGCTCGTAAACGACGGATGGAACGTACGACCGACGTGGGTCCACTGAGGATCTGGAGGACGAAGGTAGGGCATTCGCCGTATGAGAATTGTTACGAGATTTGGAGGAGCTTCCCTGATATAGACTGGATGGTTTTGATTCTTCCGCATCCAGGATCGGAGTGACTGAGGGCATCGTCGCAATAGAGTGCAAGCCAACGGAGAAAACGGTTTGGGGCACACGAAGGAGTGGGTTGGGATTAAGAGCGCATATTTATGACACCCGAATATTTTTCCATGACATAATTGTGAGGGTGGTGGTTGGACCCAACGGAATGAAGAGATCGTGAACAGGCATATATAGAGATACGAGAATTAGAAACAATTACGGAAATAACATGGAAACATACGCACACTCACGCTCGCGCTTCACTTTCTCGACTGCCTTAGCTTTGCCCTTCTCTTTCTCTGCCATCCGACGCATTGATTCTTCAATAGTCCGGAGGTCCGCATCTGCCTTCCGGCTACGGTCGGCGACCCTTTGCCGGGCAACCTTGAGCTCAGTGAACAGACGTTCAAGTTCATCTGTCGGCGGCACCGCTTCCGGGGGGTTCTTCAGCAAAGACGAGGTAATTGAGGGCGGTAGATTGAACGAAGACAGCCTGGATGCCATGTCGTCGTTGGTCGGTGACCTCGCGCCTCAGAAGGAAAAGGCACGAGAGTAGGTGGGTGTTTTATAGAAGCGGACTCGGCAGAGACAAGCTTATGGCCGTTCTTGTGTCCGTGAAGTACTTTGGGTTCAAGCTGTGAACAACCTTCGATAACTTCATAAATTCATCACGTGGTGGGATTGTCACAGACACCGTGACATCCCTCCGTCACTCTCGCCATTGTGCTTCAACATTTCGACTTGCTATCGACGAGCGATTTTCACTTCTCTGCAGCATCCTTTATGGTTGGTACTTCTTTGATCTTTCTCATCTTGTAGAGATAATGCCCACGGCTTGGGCTGTAGCGCCAAGACATGCATACAACATTCTCGACGGCATGGCTTGTAACAATGGGGAGTACCCAAGTACTCTGGTCGACAAGAAACTTGGAAGATTTATCGATACGAGCATTTCTCTAGTCTAATCCTTGAGCTGCATGGCCATATCCCAAAACCCCTTCTCCAGCCTCGTACACCTGGCCCACACTTTCTTCCACTCACTCAACCTAGCCTCCGATGGTGGATCCGCTTCTGCACAAGATTCGATTGTTTCTATCACCCACATTTATTGACAACAGTGATAAAAGAGACCATCACCCAACGCACCTAAGCCTGTCTGTACAGCAGCTTGATAAACTTCCCCAGTATAATCGTCGATCCAGTGCTGATAGGGATTTCCATCAAGGACGACCCAGCTGTTCGGTTCTGCTGCTTGTTTCTTCAGCCACAGGCCGACCTCGCCGTACCCAAGCAAACATGCCATCAAGGCCATCAGCAGCTTCGTAGTGTCGCCTTGGTGCACAGGTGATTAATGGGCGCACAAATGAAGAGTTTGGATTTACCTTGCAGACCGGTGTCTACGACATATGCTCCATATGCGGTTGTAGCTGCAGACTCGGGTGTGTTTTCTAGTTCATCCTCTGTAATTCCGAACTTTGCGCAGAACGCCTTATGATTTCCGATCTCTTGCAAGACGTTGAAAATCGTCATATTTGAGCTTTCTATCAGTGGAAAGGAAGTGGACTTGGCCGCTAGGAGACTACACGAGGCATGGTAAGCTGAGAGAAGATGAATATGATCTTGCTCCACTCACCCGTATGCACGAGCATAATATTTCAGATAGAGATAGTCCTGCCTTGCAAAATATTAATTCGGAAAAGTAAACATCTAAAGGAAATGTTCACTTGAGAAAATGGATGAAACATGCTTGGTCAAGCGTGCCCTTTCCAAGTTGCCGCACAAAATCATGCTCGACATATTCTTTCCAAATCTCCTTCGTATTCTGGATGAGAAACGAAGTAAAAGGATATGGATTATTCGCACTCCGGCTGAGGATTGAAGCGTTTCAGAAGAGCGGGCGTTGAACTGATTTTATTCTGCTTACCAAGGAATAAACGAATCCCTGAGGTTGTGAAAGTGGTTTAGCGGGCCATGACCTTTGCCAATTAGGCATGCGGTTTGGATCCCTGCATGTGTATAAAGCATCGCTCTCTCCACAGCAGCTTCGACTGAGATAATTTGATGCTAAGCGACCAGATGTCGTTTTGCGTTGGTCTAAATGAATAACATACGAGGGGTTCCTTTCGCAAGCTGCGCGGCTATAGCAGAGCTCAACGTACATCCCGTGCCATGAGTGCTCGAGGATTCGATGCGAGGTCGCACGAACATGGTCTTCTGGCCGTCTTTCTGATGCAAGATATCTACGACCAGGTCCAAGGCGTCGTAATTCGGAGAGCCGACTATGAGGATTTCCATATTCTCGGCAGGTATGTTTTGTTTGATAACTTTTACTTCAGGAAATTTGATCTCGATGGCAAAAACATCTTCCATTCTAGCAGTCACATGCCCTCCCTTAAGAAGAACTGCCTTGCATCCGACAAAAGCCAACTTTTCCGCAGCGCTGAGCATGTCATCCAATGACTTGATCAAGAATTCAGGACCCATTTTCGATAGGAGGAGTTCAGCTTCTGACTTGTTTGGGGTGATGAGTGTTGAAACTGGGAATAGTTCTGAAATTAAAATCTCCAACGCGTCCTCATGAAGAAGTGAATGCCCAGAAGTTGAGACGCAGACAGGATCGCAGACCAGCGGCGGAATACCAGAAGGAGAAAAATGCGACTTGAGGGTGTCCACAACAGTCTTAGTCGTTTTCGCGTCGTAAAGCATCCCCGTTTTGATCGCTCGAATATCAAGATCATCGAGCACAGAATTTATCTTATATGCACAGTCAGCGATTGTGAAAGTGCGGACTCCGACAACTGTACTTGTTTTGCGACAAATTCCGGGGGGCATGGGTAGATTCCTTGCACACCCATGGTATTTTGTGCCGTCAAAGCTGTGAGAGCGCTCGTACCATAGCACCCATGGGCAGCGAATGTCTTCAAATCTGCCTGTCAAAAAGGTTGTGTAATAAATGGTAGTCCCCGGTGAAGCTACTTATATCAATAAACCACTCACTTGTATTCCGGCCCCACCGACGGAGTCTGAGCCTGCGATAGATAGTACCGCCTGATTGTCCTTCATGGTCGGGAGCAAATCACGATGAACTGATGTGGCAGTGCAAATGTTGACATCAATTATGACCAAACAAAAAAGTATGGGTCCAAGTTACATAAAACCACTATAGATATAAGGAAGGGGGCTTTGTAACCATTTCAAAAGGGATCCAAAGGGACTGTAAATTATTAATAACATTCCAGCTATCATATCAGTTGAGCCACCTTCAAGTTTACATCGAATGACCGCTATAGGATTCCTGGAAACTTTAATAGGCGCCACATACTCAGGAAACTACACAATCCTGACAATCCTGATCCCTGAGTGGTAACAGTCGTCGGGGATAAGTATAGATTTCCCATGTGAGGATTGGAACCGGAGGATTTCATCGCGTTAAGTTGATGAGGACAAGTTGTATTCGCCTGTCCAAAGTGCCTCCAGCGGTATTCATCGGAATATTACTTCCTTGGGATCGCGATTGGTAAATGGTCCAAGGGGCTCACCATGGTCTCATTTTGATGTTTACCGGGTCAAAATTTTGACAGGCGGAGGGAAGTCTAGTGTGGTGCTTGAGCTTGAGGTTCCACGATCGAAATGCTCGGAATTCTGCGCTGTCTCAAGCTATGGTCCAACGTGTTCATAAACGTGTTGTATATGAATGAGACATTATTCACCTCAGACTGGGCAAAGGTCATGCTGCTGTTAAAACTGGGGCCCTCCATCGGATGAGCTAGAAGATCTAAGCGATAGGCTCGGAGTCTTCGAGGTTAAACTCACATGTGGATTGTGCGGGTAATAGGTCCACCATATTGACATGCATCCATGGATCTCTCTCAAGTTTGTCGCGGTAGAGCAAGGTGAAGAGCATAGTCAAACTATAAACTCGTCCGAGCATATATCCGAATAACAGTGGAGCTGATAGAGGCGTTAGCAATAATAATACAAGAGTGGGATGAGGCTTACAGTAAGACTTCGGAAAGACAACGCACATGATGAGTATACAGATTACGACGATGCATGTCGCACCACCAGAGATTATGGCGACGATGGCTATTCTCTTCAGAAGGCTATTAGATAAAGTGGTTGCAGCTCAGCACCAACATTGAATAATAAAAAGATAAGAATACAAATACTTTTCTGTCGCTTCCGATCGGCTGTAAGTTCGAGTGTTGTATAATCTCCAGAGGAGGGCAGCGGTAATGGATAGATCTGTCACCGCAACTAACACTAGCGTAACACTGTTGGGTGATAAATATGGAGAAAAGGAGGAAAGACGGGTTTAACATACACCGCCGTTCGCAAGTTTTTCAACCTTCCAGCTGCCGTTTGAATTGCAAGTTCAAGTAAAAGGGCGAGCTGTAAATTTTAAAAGAGAAATAAGAACTCACAGTCAGGTACTGTAAATCACCACGAACCGATACGAGCATCAAAAGAACGATGAAGATGCTAATAGGGTAATTTGATGAACTGTGGAATACTCAAGTTCAGGGGTTTCCTGCTTCCAAGCGGGGGTCGATGTGACTTACAGCCTCCAGTAGCGCAACACCATAAACGCTTGAACAACGAATGGACCAAGACTATTAGAGATGATCCATAAAATATGGGACCATTGAGGAACAAAAGTTTTTGTTATATCCCCTAAGAATCGGCATCGATAACGGCTGCAAATGTAAATTTGAATGTTGGCTGACCCCAAAACAAGACACATATCTGGGTCACAATGAGATGTTATAATGAAGGGAGTTCTGTGATAATAAGCACGCACCGAGAAGACGTCTGCACACACGGCGAAACTCGCCAGCGTATCCGTAAAAAGAGTGAAACAGACGGCAAACGTGATTAGAGAATGGTCTCGCTTTGACCGCTCGTTCGCAAAATAGAGGTATACGGCTACAAGCTCGAGGGTGTATAACATCAAGTTCAGGTAGCTGCCTATCAGCAACATGCTGGTAAAAATGTGGTAGTAGGAAATACTCTTACAGAACCGGAGAAAGCGATGCAACGTACCCAAGATTCAGTTTGAACTTGTGAAGGTGAGCCATCACCATTTCGTGGTTGGGGTCAAGGACAGGAGACGGCGATGAAGAATAGATGGTTATAAATAGATGTAGGGGCAACTTACTCAGTTTCAGATTTGCCTCCGGAAACCCTGGAAAATTTGCAGTATTGAAGTGGTCGTCGGAAGGCTGTGAAACAAAAAATCGCGTCTCATTGATACCCACTCCTCTCCAAACAGACTTACCTAGTGGAATGTGAGCGCAACACGAACCACACTGGGAATCATCGAGAAAACCATGAACATTTAGGTACAATATGGTTACCAAAATGAAGGCTATTTAGTAATCTCCAAAGGCTTGGGTGCAATTCTCTCCGTGAGGTTGGTAGGTCGTGCGGACTGTAGATGTAAAACAGATGGTT
>Ga0307509_10010657_pt1 | contig 11219 bp, 9 predicted proteins | sample 10_EM_MG_FD_202245 | JGI IMG/M metagenome (GOLD analysis project Ga0307509, IMG submission 202245) | Populus trichocarpa ectomycorrhiza microbial communities from riparian zone in the Pacific Northwest, United States - 10_EM | ecosystem: Host-associated > Plants > Roots > Unclassified | place... | reverse complement strand
GCTCTCGTTCTATCGCGAGCTCAAGAAGATCGAGCAGGTCCGGTTGTTGTCCCCGAACGAGGACACCTGGTCGTTGATCCGCGGTGCGGCGGTGGTCGCCGTGATCACCGGCACCGCCGGCTGGGAAGGCCTCCTCTTCGACAAGCCGGTGATCACGTTCGGCGACGTGTTCTTCAACGAGCTCCCACACACGATCAAGGCGAGCGACTACCCGAAGGACCGCTGGTACGAGATGTTGCGTCGCGCGATCTTCGAGCATCAGCCCGATCATCGCTCCCTGCTGGCGTACATCGCCGCGATGCACCTCGGCTCGTTCCCCGGCGTCATCCACAATCCGACGACGTTCCCGCACGTGCTCGAGGACCAGAACGTCCAGCACCTCGCCGACGCACTCGCGATCACGATCGGGCTGACGCGCAGCGGCGAGCGCCGCATCCACACGGGAGCAGGAAGATGACCGCGCGGTGCCGCATCACGCACGAGCCGCTGACGCAGGTGCTCGATCTCGGAACGCCCTACCTCAACAACTTCCTCGACAGCGTCACCCCGGACGCGCCCCGTGCGCCGCTCCAGCTCGGTATCGGTCCGACGGGCGTGCTCCAGCTGATCGATTCGGTCTCGTCGGATCTGCTCTATCGTCAGTACTGGTACCTGTCGGGAACGAACGCGACGATGACGCGCCAGCTCAAAGACATCGTCGACATCGTGCCCCGCTGGGTGCGCCTCGACGACGGCGATCACGTGCTCGACATCGGCTGCAACGACGGAACGCTGTTGAAGCAATACCCCGCCGAGCCGCGCGTCGTGAAGGTCGGGATCGACCCCGCGCGCAACATCGCTCCACTCGGGCGCGCCGCGAGCGACCTCCACGCGAACGAGTACTTCACCAAGGAGACCTTCCTCGCGCTGACCGGCGGCGTGAAAGCAAAGGTCATCACCTCGATCGCGATGTTCTACGACCTCGAGGAACCGCACGTGTTCGTCCAGGACATCTGCGACTGTCTCCACGACCGAGGCGTGTGGATCCTCCAGCTGAGCTACACGCCGTTGATGTTGAAGCAGAACGCCTTCGACAACATCGTGCACGAGCACCTCGAGTACTACTCGCTCGCCACGATCGATCAGCTGTTTCGCCAGCACGACCTGCGCGTGCTGTCCGTCGATTTCAACGAGGCGAACGCGGGCAGCTTCCGCCTCGTCGTCGCGCACGCGCGGAACGATGGCCGCGACGCCACGATGTTCGATCGCGACATCGGCCAGTACCAGTACAACGCGATCATGCTGTACGAGGAGCAGACGCGCGTGAACAAGCCCGAGGCGATCGAGCAGTTCAGGACGCGGATCGAGGACTGCCGCGTGCGAACGCTCGAGCTGCTCTCCAGTCTCAAGAAGCAGGGCAAGACCGTGTTCGGCTACGGCGCGAGTACCAAGGGCAACACGTTGCTCCAGTACTACGGCATCGACCACCAGCTCATGCCCGCGATCGCCGAGCGCCAGGCGCAGAAGGTCGGCAAGCTCACCGTCGGATCTTGGATCCCGATCGTGAGCGAGGTCGAGATGCGGCAGGCTCGCCCGGACTACCTGTTCGTCCTGCCGTGGCACTTCTTCAACGAGTTCTACCGGCGGGAGACCGACCACCTGAAGCGCGGCGGTAAGTTCATCGTGCCGCTGCCCGACCTTCAGGTGATCGGATGACTCGCAGGGCGCTCATCACCGGCGTGACCGGGCAGGATGGCGCGTACCTGACCGAGCTCCTGCTCGACAAGGGCTACGAGGTCCACGGCGTGAAGCGGCGATCCTCGTCGTTCAACACCGGCAGGATCGATCACCTGTATCGCGACCCTCACGATGCCAACGCGCGGCTGTTTCTCCACTTCGGTGATGTCACCGATTCGACCAACCTGATCCGCGTGGTCCAGGAGGTCCAACCCGACGAGATCTACAACCTCGCGGCGCAGAGCCACGTCGGTGTCTCGTTCGAGACACCCGAGTACACCGCGAACGCCGACGCGGTGGGCACCCTGAGGCTACTCGAGGCGATCCGGATCCTCGGCATGGTCGATCGCGTGCGCTTTTACCAGGCGTCGACCAGCGAGCTCTACGGCAACGCGGAGAAGCCGGGGACGCTGCTCGACGAGTCGACGCCGTTTCGACCGCGCAGCCCCTACGGCGTCGCGAAGCTCTATGCGTACTGGATCACCGTCAACTATCGCGAGGCGTACGGCATGTACGCGTGCAACGGGATCCTGTTCAACCACGAGTCCGAGCGCCGCGGCGAGACGTTCGTCAGTCGCAAGATCACCCGCGCGGTGGCGCGAATCGCACTCGGGATCGAACACGAGATGTTTCTCGGTAATCTCGACGCGCGACGCGACTGGGGCCACGCGCGAGACTACGTCGAGGGGATGTGGAAGATGCTCCAGCAGGACAAGCCGGAAGACTTCGTCCTCGCGACCGGGATCAGCCACACCGTTCGCGAGTTTGCCGTCGCCGCGTTCGCCGAGGTCGGCATCGAGCTCGGATGGAAAGGCAGCGGTATCGACGAGGTCGGCATCGAGCGCAAGACCGATCGGGTGTTGATCCGGATCGATCCGCTGCTGTTTCGTCCGACCGAGGTCGACGCGCTGCTGGGAAACGCTGCCAAGGCACGAGCCAAGCTCGGCTGGGAAGCTAAGGTTCAGTTCTCGGAGCTCGTGAAGGCGATGGTCGCGTGGGATCTCCGGCAAGCAAAGCGCCTCGCCGAGGCGGAACACACGTGAAGCCATGCGCATCGATTCCACTACTCGCGTGATCGTCACCGGCGGTGCCGGTTTCCTGGGCCACGAGATCGTCGACGCGTTGCGCCGACGAGGCGTCGAGCCGATGGTCCCGCGTCGGCGCGACCACGACCTCCGCACCTGGGAAGGCGTGCGAGCGCTGTTCGAGCAGGTCAAGCCCGAGCTCGTGATCCACGCGGCGTGGACCGGGGGCGGGATCGGGTTCTCGCGCGAGCATCCAGGTGTGATGGCGCGCGACAACGTCCTGATGGCGACGCACGTGATCGAAGCGTGTCGTCAGTTCGAGGTCGCGAAGTTCGTCGGTATCGGCTCGATCTGCAGCTACCCGAAGTTCACGCCCGTGCCGTTTCGCGAGACCGACCTCTGGAATGGCTATCCCGAGGAGACGAACGCGGCGTACGGCCTCGCGAAGAAGATGATGCTCGTCCTGACGGAGGCGTTCCGTCAGGAGTTCGGCCTCAACGGCGTGCACCTGTTGATGGTCAACCTGTATGGCCCGCGCGATAACTTCGATCTCCAGCACGGCCACGTCATCCCGGCGATGATCCGGAAGTTCGTCAGCGCGAAGGCGGCGAACGCGAAGGCCGTGACCCTGTGGGGCGACGGCACTCCGACGCGCGAGTTCGTCCACGTCGCGGACGCCGCGGAGGCGGTCACGCTCGCGGCCGAGCGCTACGACTCCTCCGAGCCGGTGAATGTCGGCTCGGGAGAAGAGATCTCGATCCGCGAGCTCGCCGCGACGATCGCCGGCCACGTCGGGTTCACCGGCGAGCTCGTGTGGGACACCGGCAATCCCAACGGCCAACCTCGTCGGCTCCTCGACGTCTCGCTCGCGAAGCAGCGTTTCGGTTTCGCCGCGCGGATCCCCTTCCGCGAGGGCTTGGGCCAGACGATCCGCTGGTACCTCGAAGAGGGCCGACGGCAATGGGAATCCTAGGGTGAACGGCCCGTCGCAACCGGGCATCTAACCACCAGCCGCCGATCCGCCCCATGGAACGCAGTCCTCCGACCTCGCCGCTCCGCACACCCCAGCTGGTGATGTGGATGCTGTTCATGATGTCGGTTCCGTTCTACGTCGCGAACAGCGGCGTGCCTCAGCCGGGAAACGTCCTGATCTTCATCGTCGCGCCGCTGACACTGCTGCGCTGGAACGGTCGGCTGTCGCGCGACGGGCGTGCGGCCTTCGTGATGCTGCTGGCGTTCACGATCTGGGTGTTCGTCGTGAACTACGGCTGGGCGCTCGTGACCGACAACTGGCGGATCTCGGACTACGTGATCTATCCAATCTACTACGCCTACAACTTGCTCGTGTTCCTGATCGCGCTCGTGCTCTACCAGCGGTTCGCCGACATGTTCCTGAAGGCGACGCTCGACGCGCTGACGATCATCGTCGCGTTCCAGGTCGTGGCGTCGTTCTTCTTGTCGTCGAGCGGGAACATCCGCGGTTCGATGTTCTTCAACAATCCGAACCAGCTCGGTTACTACGCCCTGCTCGTCGCCTGCTTGATGGCGGTGACCCAGCCTCGCCTCAAGCTCGGCATCGTGCGGACGAGTGCAACCCTCCTCGGCTGCGTCTTCCTCGCGTTCATCTCGGCCTCGCGCGCGGCGGTGGGCGGGATCGCGATCCTGTTCGTGTTGATGACGTTCACGAACCGGAAGGTCCTGATCGCATCGATGGTCGTCGTCTTCGCGACCGCGTTGTTCGGTGGCCCGATCGATCGCGTGTTCGACGCGACCGAGCAGCGCCTGGAATACCGCAAGAAGGAAGACGTCCTCGAGACCCGCGGCTACGACCGGTTGTGGCGCTACAACCAGTATCTTCTGATCGGCGCCGGCGAAGGCGACTTCGATCGGTTCGCCGACCGGCCGAGCGAGACCAAAGAGATCCATTCGTCCGCGGCGACCGTGCTGTTCAGTTACGGGATCGTCGGCGCGACCCTGTTCCTCATGTTCGTCATCCGGGTCGTGGTGGGCGCGTCGCTGCGCGAGATCGTCCTCGTCGTCCCGGTCCTCATCTACACCATCACCCACCAGGGCCTGCGATTCACGATGCTGTGGGTCCTGCTCGGTGTGTTCCTCGCGATCAAACCTCGTCGCAGGACGGTTCACGCGCCTCGGTTCGCGCGCACCGAATTTGCTAGAGTGCCCGGAGATCTCTAATGCCCGCGCCCGTCGCTCTCATCGCCGAGCTCTGCCAGAACCACAACGGTCAGTTCGCCGTGGTCGAGCAGATGATCGATCGCGCCGCGGAAGCCGGCGCGACGCACGTCAAGCTGCAGAACATCTACGCGGACACCGTCGCGTACCGACCGCAGTTCGAAGAGGGGCTCGTCCAGGACGGCAAGACCCGTGCGATCAAGCGGCCGTACCGTCCCGAGTACGAGCGTCTGAAGGGGCTCGAGCTGACGCCCGAGCAATGCGTGCGCTTCGTCGAGCTGGCGAAGAAGGCCGGACTCGTGCCCATGACGACCTGCTTCGCGCGCGCGCACGTCCGCGCGATCGCGCAGCAGGGCTTCGAAGTCATCAAGGTCGCCAGTTACGACTGCGCGTCGTTCGCGATGCTGCGCGAGCTCGCGAGTCAGTTCCGCGAGGTCGTCGTATCGACCGGCGCGACGTACGACGACGAGATCCGGTTCGCCGCGCGCATCCTGCACGACAAGCTCGGCGCGGATCGGTTCGCGTTCCTGCACTGCGTGACGCTCTATCCGACCCCGCTCGAGGAGATGCACCTCGCCCGCCTCGAGTGGCTGCGCGCGCTCGCGCCGCGCGTGGGGTTCTCGGACCATTCGCTCGTCACCCGCGACGGGGTGATCGCCGCGAAGGCCGCGCTCGCCCTCGGCGCCGAGCTCGTCGAGCGTCACTTCACGGTCCTCGAAGCGGATCAGTCGCGCGACGGCCCGGTCTCGATCACGCCTGCGCTCCTGCGCGAGCTCGCGGCGTGGACCAAGCTCGAGATCCCGGAGCGTCAGGCCCGGCTCGATCGCGAGACGCCGAACTGGCGCGTGATGACCGGCCAGGCGCAGCGGGCACTGTCGGATGGCGAGCTCCTCAACCGCGACTACTACCGCGGCCGGTTCGCGAGTCCGCGTCCGGGCGCAGCTCCGGGAACGCGGATGATCTTCAACTGGGAAGAGACCCCCCTGTCGTGAGACCGAAGCTCGAATCGCTCGTCGTTCTCGTCAAGCCCGACGACACGATCGACGCCACCGTGCGCCGCATGGCCCACGAGCCCGTCGCGTTCTTCGGGCTCGCCGTCGTCGTCGACGAGGATGCCAAGGTCCTCGGCATCCTGAACAACGGCGACGTGCTGCGGCTGCTCGCGGCGGGGCAGGCATTCTCGAGTCCGGTGAAGTCCGTGATGATCAAGGACCCGATCTCGGTCCGCGCGAAGCTCGGGCCCGACGAGATGATCGCGGATGTCTATCGCCAGATCCGCGCACGGCCACGGCTCACGCGAGAGGGCGTCGCGCACGTCCTCGTCACCGACGATCAGATGCGCTTGAGCGGCGTCGTCAACTTCGCGGATCTCGTGGCGCGCCACGGGCGTCACGGCGAGCGCGTCGCGATCTTCGGGCTCGGCTTCATCGGCACGACGCTCGCCGCGACCCTGGCGAATCGCGGCTTTCAGGTCGCCGGCATCGATGTCGACGCGAACGTGATCGCGCGTCTCCAGCGCAGCGAGGTGCACGTCCACGAGCCCGGGCTCGGTGACATGGTTCGCGCCTCGATCGACCGCGGTACGCTCAAGTTCGCGAGCACGGTCGGCGACGTCCATCATCGAGTCTCCATCGTGGCGGTCGGGACTCCCGTGGACGGCAACGGCGCCGCCGATCTGTCGGCCGTCGAGGCAGTGATCCAGACGATCGGGAGCCGGCTGAAGCGGGGCGATCTGGTGATGCTGCGCTCGACCGTGCCGGTCGGCACGTCGCGCAACCTCGTCGGGCCGATGCTCGAGAAGCTGTCGGGGCTGGTCGCCGGCGAGGACTTCCATCTCGCGTTCACGCCGGAGCGCACCGTCGAGGGCAAAGCGATGCGCGAGCTGCGCGAGCTACCGCAGATCATCGGCGGCCTGACCGCGGTGTGCACCCAGCGCGCGACGGCGTTCTGGAGCCCGGTCACGCACTCGGTCGTTCACGTCGACTCGCTCGAGGCGGCGGAGCTGGTCAAGCTCGCGAACAACAGCTTTCGCGATCTGTCGTTCGCGTTCTCGAACGGTCTCGCGATGCTCGCGGACAAGTTCAATATCGATGCGTTTCGCCTGATCCTCGCGGCGAACGAAGGTTATCCGCGTAATCCGATCCCGCTGCCGAGCCCCGGCGTCGGCGGATACTGTCTGACGAAGGATCCATATCTCTACGCCGCCGTGGCTCCGGACTCGGTTCACGCCGGACTCGCGCGTGCCGGCCGCGATGCGAACCGCTCGGCGGCGCTCTACCCGATCGAGGCGCTCAAGCGCTACGCCGCGCGCGGCGGACGCGAGCTCGAAGGCATGCGCGTCCTCGTCGTCGGCCTCGCGTTCAAGGGCATCCCCGAGACCAACGATCTGCGCGGCTCGACCGCGATCGACGTCGTCCGCGAGCTCCAGAGCCGCGGCGTGGTGGTCAGTGGATGGGACGCGATCGTGTCGCGCGCGGAGCTCGCGCAGCTCGGGATCCAGCCGGTCGAGCCGCTCGAGGCGATCGCGAACGTCGATGCACTGCTGATCCTGAACAATCATCCACAGAACGTTCCGCCGGGGCTGGTCACGCGCGCGCGGGGCCCGCTGCTCGTGTTCGACGGCTGGTCGCTCCTCGACGCGCGCGACGTCGAACAGCACCCAGGCAAGACGTACGCCACGATGGGCTACATGTCGCCGGCCTGACGTGACCACGTTCGCGCTCATCGCTTGCGATCACGGCTTCGGTCACGTGCGAAGGTGCATGCTGATCGCGAAGGGGTTGCTCGCACGCGGTCATGCCGCGACCCTGTTCGCACCGGCATCTGCGATCGCGCGACTCGGCATGCTCGTGGTGCCCGGTCTCGAGGTCGTGGACTTCTCGACCCTCACGTCGATCGCGGCGCTCCAGGATCCAGAGACAGACTGCTGGACCTCGCGGCTACCGTCACTCGATCGCTTCGACTGCGTGGTGAGCGACAACCTCCCGGAGATCCTGAAGGTTCGCCGCGACGCGGTGCTCTCCGGGAGCTTCCTCTGGCACCTCGTGCTCGCGGGGATCGCCGAAGGCACTCGTGCCGAGACCGAGGATCTGCTCGCGCGGCATCGCCCGGTGATGATCGCGTCGGAGCTCTTCGGCATGCCGGAGCTCGCCGAGCGCACGCGCCTGACCCGCGTCGGTCTCTGCGTCGCCTCACCACCGCCGCCGGGCCCGGGCGAAGCGCTCCTGATCTCGTGCGGCGGGACCTCGGGGTTCGAGGCCGACGTACGGAGGCTCGTCGAGACGATCGCGACCGGGCCGAGACCACCGTTCTCGCGCGTGTTCGTCGAACCCCGCTTGATCCCGGACAACGCACCGGCGTGGATGGAGCGCGCGACCTTCGACGAGACGATGTATCGCGCGCTCCTCGCATGCGTGTGCAGGCCGGGCGTTGGCACGATGACCGACTGCGTGTGGGCGAGGGCGCGGGTGTTCTCCGCGTGGGAGCCGGGAAACCGCGAGCTGAGCTTCAACGCATCGCGCTTCGCGGAGCTCGGGATCGGCGAATCCGCAGGCGATCCGCACGAGGCGTTTGCCGCGGCCTGCGCGTTCGCAACGGATGCGGATCGTCGCGCGGCTCACACGAGCAAGATCCTGAACCTCGATCTCGAGGGCGTGCGCGAGACCGCCGACGTCCTGACCGAGCTGGCCACCAGCCATTGACCGACCACCACCCGGAGCATTAGATCCCACCATGTCAGCCTCGACGGAAAACGGCTTCTACTCGGACCTGTGGACGGGCGCGCTCGCGGACGCGGCGGAACGCGCGAAGGCCGCCGCAACCGCGCTCGGCGACTCGCAGTGGGCGTCGATGGTGCGGGCCTGGTGCGTGCCCTATCTGAAGTACGGCATGGAGAAGGTGTTCGAGCGTCCGGACGATCCGAAGCCAGGGCTGACCGCGTTGATCGATCAGATGACCGCGTACCTGAACGCGTCTGCGCGCTCGAGCCTCGGCACGATCAGCCCGTCGGTGTCGCAGCGCGAGGACGCCCGGCCGGTCGAGAGCGTCACCGGCCAGCACTACGGCAACCTGTTTCGCGAGTTCACCGCGCAGTCGTTCGCCGGCGAACCGGTCAAGCTGCTCGGCGAGCGCCTCTCGCGCAACGACGTCAAGCTGTCCGACCTGAAGTCCGCGCGCGTGCTCGACGCGGGCTGCGGCGGTGGCCGCTACTCGGTCGCGTGGCACCTGCTGGGCGCGGGTCACGTCCTCGGCGTCGACCTGTCAGAGCATGGGATCGCAGACGCGCGCGCACGCGCCAAGCAGATGAACATCGATCAGGTCGTCGACTTTCAATTCGCCGACGTCGTCGACCTTCCGCTCCCTCCCGACAGCTTCGACATCGTGTTCTCCAACGGCGTGCTCCACCACACTCGCGACTGGAAGCGCGGCATCCACAACCTGCTGCGCGCGCTCAAGCCGGGTGGTGTGGGCTGGCTGTATCTGATCGAGAATCCCGGTGGCTACTTCTGGGACATCAACGAGCTCTGCCGCGACATCATGGCGAACGAGAGCCACGAGCATGCGCGCGTCGCCGTCGCCGCGCTCGGGATCCCCGCGAACCGCGTGTTCTACATGCTCGACCACGCGATGGCACCGATCAACATCCGTCTCACGCCCGACCAGATCAGCCACGAGCTAGCGGCTGCGGGTGCCAAGGCGATCCGCCGGCTCGAGCGTGGCGTCGACTTCGATCGCGTCGAGCGCGTCTACCAGCGCGATCCGTACGCGGTCGACAAGTTCGGTGTCGGCGAGAACCGATTCGTGTTCTCGAAGTAACTACGCGGCGAGGACGCGAGCGAAGTTCTTCACCTGCGCTTCGAACGAGAACTTCGCCTCGTAGGTCGCACGCGACGCCTCGGCCAGTCGGCGGCGCAGCTTCGCGTCGGCGCGGTATTCGCGCATGGCGGCGACGAGCTCCTCCGTCGTCTTCGCGGCGATGCAGTTCTCACCGCCGACGAGCTCGGGGGTCGAGCGAAACCCCGGTTCGTACCCGATGTTGACGAGGCCGTAGCCCATGACGACCGAGTACTTCGCGTGGCCGCTCGCGTCGATCGGATACGGCATGACCGAGGCGTCGCCGAACTGGAACAGCGGTCCCAGATCGCCGACGAACCCGTGGACGGTGAAGCGCTCTGCGAGCCACTGCCACGACGGATCCCCTTCGCTCTGCTGGCTCGGCGGGTTGCCGACCTGGTGCCAGTCCTGCTGGAGCGCGGGGTCGAGGGCGGGCCACAGCTCGGTCCGCAGGTGCTGGCGCGCGGCGCGCATCGCGGTGTTCGCGGTGCCGAACAGGAAGAACCGACCCGAGGACAACTGGCTTCGATCGGGTGCCGGGAGCGTTGCGCCGACGACCGGAATGTAGCTCGCGGAGATCCCGCGTTGCTGGAACAGCTCCGCGTCGGTCTCCGACGCCACAACCGTGGTGCGCGCGCGCCGGCTGAGGTCGTACTCGAACCGCTCGAGGCCGGCGTTCGTCATCGTGTTCGGCTTGCGGACCTTGCGATATCGGCTGCGCACGCGCATCAGCCGGTAGAAGAAGTCGACGTGGCTGAGGATGAACGGCATCCCGTCGGGGACGAGCACGCCGGTCAGCTGCTCCTCCGCCCACACGAGATCCGGCTTGATCCGGTCGAGCGCGCGCCGGACGGCGTCGCGATGACCGTGCACGTTCGGCAGACGCAGGATCAAGGTCTCGCGGTTGAATGCCTTCTCGAGCAGCCACTCGAGCGAACCGCGCTTGCCGACTCGATCCGGAATCGTGGTGATGCTGGCCGCGTGGGCGGCGAGCGGTTCCTCGAGCGGATCGTGGGGCGCGACCGCGACGACGTGGACCTCGTGGCCGAGCGCGACGAGTGACATGTATTCCTGCCACGCGCGGAGCTCCATCCCTCCGCGGTGGATCAGTTTCGGGTACCGGTCGATCGTCAGGAATACGATGCGCATGGCTCACCTCTACGTGACGGCGGGTTTGCGAAAGCGGCCCGCGAGGTCGCGTACCATCGCATACGTCTTGGGGGACGCGACGCGAAGCGCGACGACATAACTCGGCAACGCGACCCCGGCTTCGCAAGCGAGGCGGACGATCGGGTGCTGCGCCTCGGTGAGCCATCCCACGCCGCCCATCGCCGCAGCCATCACACCGGTCGCGAACGATGGCCCGGCGAGGCTCGCGAGATATGGCCGGACGCGGATCGACAGCGCGGCGTGGAGGAGCCAGATCTCGAGCGGCAGGATCGCGGCGCAGGA
>Ga0307509_10010656_pt1 | contig 11222 bp, 10 predicted proteins | sample 10_EM_MG_FD_202245 | JGI IMG/M metagenome (GOLD analysis project Ga0307509, IMG submission 202245) | Populus trichocarpa ectomycorrhiza microbial communities from riparian zone in the Pacific Northwest, United States - 10_EM | ecosystem: Host-associated > Plants > Roots > Unclassified | place... | reverse complement strand
AATTTGTAATGGCTATTAGTAGGATAGGAATGCAAACTCATGTCTATGTATGTATATTTTTAATATGAACTTCTAATCATGCAACCATAATATTACGTGTTTATATAAGATTCACTTTTAAATGAAAATGTGGATTGTATGGATTGTATTTTGATGATGTGAGGGATCAGGTTCGCTGATTACCAGCACCATGTGTGTTAGGTGTATATATATATATATATATATATATAAAAATTACTGTTATTTTGGGCTTGGAAAAGCCGGGTTGTTACACAAACAGCCACATTGGAGCCAACCCTTTACATATCTATAGAAGTAAAAAAATATTCAAGCGGAATACTCTTCTGTATTGATTAAGTTCAAAATATATACAAGATACATTAGGGTTCCCTTGTAAACTAGAGACTGATAAGGAATGACAACCAATTGAATGTAGATTGGTACAAAATATTCTTACGTATCTTTCCTACTTATCTCAAGATATAGCTTTCCTATTTACATCAAAATACTATTAATATAATTTCCAACACTCTCCCTCAAGTTGGAGAGTGAATATCAATAACTCCCAACTTGCACATGAGCTGTTTGAACTTTTCTTTTCCCAAAGCTTTTGTAAACACATCTGCTAATTGTTGTGAAGAAATCACGTATCGAGTAGCAATTTCACCTCGTAAAATTTTATCCCGAATAAAGTGGCAATCCATTTCAATATGCCGAGTTCTCTCATGAAACACAGGATTTTTTGCAATGTGTAAGGCAACTTGATTATCACAATGAAGAGTAACAGGATCTGAAACTGGCATATGTAAATCTGTTAATAAATGTCTTAACCAAGTAAGCTCACAAAATGTACCTGCCATTGCTCTGTATTCAGCTTCCACACTTGATAAGGAAACTGTCTTTTGCCTTTTGCTTCTCCATGAAATTAAAGAATTTCCAAGGAATACACAATAATCCAGTGGTGGAGCGGCGAGTGACAGGACAACCCGCCCAATCAGAGTCACAAAATGCACTTAAGTGTAATGAGTTATTTGAATGAAGAAGCAAACCTTGACCAGGAGCTGATTTTAAATAACGAACAACTCGAAGAGCAGCAACCATGTGAGGTTGACGTGGTTCATGCATGAATCGGCTGAGAATGTGAACTGAATATGTGATATCAGGTCTAGTGATGGTTAAGTAAATTAATTGACCAACTAGACGCTGGTATATACAAGGATCTTTGAGCAATTCTCCTGTATTTGAAAGTCTGCATTCTTCCATAAGAAACTCAACTAGTTTGGCACCCAAGTATCCACTGTCTTTGATAATTTCCAAAGCATATTTGCGCTGGGAAATGTAAATGCCTTTCTTGGAACGAGCTATTTCAATGCCTAAGAAGAGTTTCAGGTCACCAAGGTCTTTGATGCGGAAACGAGTATGAAGGAACTGCTTTAAACATTTGATAGATTCAATGTTGTTCCCGGTTATCAAAATGTCATCCACATAGATCAATAGGATAGTAAGAGATATGCCGTCTCTTTTGATGAACAAGGAATAGTCGGCTTTTGACTGAAGAAAAACAGCAGCAAGAACAACTTTTGTGAACTTAGAGAACCACTGTCGAGACACTTGCTTAAGGCCGTATAGTGACTTGTGGAGGCGACACACAATGTTCTCCCCCTATCACCGAAGACCAGAAGGAGGAGACATATATATTTCTTCCAATAAATCACCATTTAAGAAAGCATTGCTAACGTCTAGCTGATGTAAAGGCCAGTTTAGACTGGCAGCAATAGCAATGAGGCAGTGGACAGTGACCATTTTTGCAGTGGGGGAAAAAGTATTATGATAATCAATTCCAGCAGTTTGTGTGAAACCCCGAGCGACCAGACGAGCTTTATATCGCTAAACGGACCCGTCAGCCTTGCGTTTGATGCGATACACGCATTTACAACTGATCGGGCGTTTGCCAAGGGGCAAAGGAATGAGGCTCCATGTCTGATTGTCAATGAGAGCTTGAAGCTCAGAATTCATAGCTTCCTGCCACTTAGGATCAGTCATAGCAGGTTTATATGAAGGAGGTTCCTCATCACGACTAACATTGGCAATATAACAGAGATGTGATGGAGAATATCGATTATAAGAAATAAAATGACAGAGAGGATATTTCGTACCTGGTGTAGGTGCAGATGAGGCCGAGAACAATTGGTGTGGAGGCAGAATCACCTGCGAGCAAACATAATCCTTGAGGCGGATGTTGGCTTCTCGAGGGTGTTGAGAATGGTGAAGTGGCTGATCAGGAATGACCAGAGTAGGTTCAGGAAGGACAGGGTCATCCAGCTGAATAGGGGTTTGCTGTGCAGCTGGTGGAGTTAATAGAGTAGAGGAAGGTGGCTCAAGAAGAGAAGGCACTGAGTTGGTTAGTGCAGGTGAAGAAGATATGGGGGGATCAAAGGGGTCGATGATGACTGATGAGGAAGGAAGATGAGAATAAGAATCAGACACAATAGGAAGAGGAATAGGCAAGGCTGGTGGATTGTGTGCTGTAGGATTGTCTTGTGGTGGATGATAAAAAGTGTCCTCAAGAAATACCACATCCCGATTGGTGAAAATTTTCTGAGTTGCAATATCATAAAGTTTGTAAGCTTTTTGTCCCATAGGGTAACCAAGAAAAATGCATTTTGTGGCACGAGGAGAAAATTTTAAGGATGGATTGACTATGGTTGCAAAAGCAACACATCCAAAAACTCGCATGCGAGAATAATCAGGAAGTTTGTTGCAAAGAATCTTAAAGGGTGTTTTTTTGTGAAGCAACAGAGTAGGAAGGCGATTAATAATATGGACGGCAATAAGAATACATTCTCCCCATAAAGTAATGGGTAAATGAGATTGAAAACGTAGAGCGCGAGCAGTTTCAAGGATGTGTCTATGTTTGCGCTCAACGACACCATTTTGCTGGGGTGTATATACACAAGAGTGTTGAAAAAGAATGCCTTCCTCAAGGAAAAAAAAAATTAATGAAAGAAATTCAGCCCCATTATCAGAACGGAGTTTTTGAAACTTTGTATTGAATTGAGTGTGAACATAATGAAAAAACTAACGAAGTAGAGTTTGTGTCTCACTCTTGTTACGCATTAAAAAAACCCATGTAAAACGAGAAAAATCATCCACAATAGTCAAGAAATAAAAAGCACCAGATATAGAAGGGGTTTTATAACGACCCCAAATATCACAATGAATAAGAGAAAAACACTTCGAAGTTGAAAATGAACTAGAAGGAAAAGGGTGACGAGTTTGTTTTGCCAATGGACAAACATCACATTTATGACTGGAATCAAAATTAAATTTAAGTGAATTATCAGCTAAAAATTGTAAACGATTAGAAGAAGGGTGTCCCAACCGGCGATGCCAAAGATCGGATGAGATAATCAAATTGCAAGCAAAACGGGTAGAAGGAGTTGAAGCCAACGCCACAAGGTAATACAGGTCATCACGTCCCTACCCACACCAATCATTGTCCTCGTAGCCAAGTCCTGCAAAACACACCAAGATGGAAAAAAAGTCATTGAGCAGTGTAAATCATCGGTTGTTTTACCAACAAACATAAGATCAACTTTAAAGCTTGGCACACAGAGGACATTATTCAATTGAAAAGAATTGTTAAATTGAATTGAGCCAATCACAGTAATTTTAGCCACGTCTCCACTAGGTAAGGAAACAGGTGCCAAAGATAGTTTCTTGTCGACATGCTTTGATGATGTAGGAGAAGAAGTAATGTGATGGGTTGCCCCACTGTCAAGTATCCAGCGATTGTGAGCAACCGATAATAAACCTGATGTATGTTTGAAGGTTGAGGCAGCAACAACATTAGCCTGTGGAGTGATAGGCTTGGTGGTCAAGGCACTGAGTATCTGAACATATTGATCCTCAGTTAAGTTGGGCAGAGAGACCTGGAGTTCCTGAAAAGTGGGATTAAAATCCACTTGATTTGTAGAGGGGTTACCAAATGCAGAGTGTGAGTTATGCCTGTCGTAGCCTTGGCGCTGGTGTGGTGCCTTTTCTTTACTTTTTGGATGACCAGGAGGGTAGCCAATTAATTTGTAACAGGTTGCTTTCCTGTGATACATATCACCATAGTAAGTGCACTGAAAAGGCTCTTTATTACGTGAATTATTTGATTGATTCCCATGAACTTGATTATTTTGCCGACCCTTAGACATGTTGTAATTGCCACGCACAGCCATGGCTGCTGTATTTGATGGTATGGTGACAGCAACCCCCAGCTCTCGTTGTTTTTCTTTCTGCACAACAGAGGCATAAGCTTGACGAACCGATGGTAAAGGGTTCATCAGTAAAATCTGACCTCTTGCACCTGAATATGACTTGTTGAGTCCCACGAGAAATTGTATGAGTTTGGTTCGATCATTCTGCATACCACAGGTACATGTTTCTGAATTAAAGAATACAAGCTCGTCCCATAAAACCTTCAATTTTGTGTAATATGCTGCAACTGACATTTGACCTTGCTCAATCCTGTAGATGTCTCGCTGAACCTGAAAAATACGGAGAGCGTTCCCTAAAGAAAATCTTTCACGAAGATCTTCCCAGATGGCATAAAGAGTGTTGCATGAAAGAACAGAATCAGCTAATTCTGGCTCAAGAGAATTTAGGATCCATTAAAGCACCATGTCGTTGCAGCGCTGTCAAAGGGCATGTTCTTCAAGATTTGAGGCCTCATGGGGTTCTTTGATTTTGCCAGTAATAAAACTTGGCTTATTCTTGCACTTAGAGAAATTTTCATAGCACGGTGCCAAGAATTATAGTTGTCACCATTCAATCGTTTTGAAACAAGAAGCAAACCAGGGTGATCTGAGTGGTGGAGAAATAATGGAGAACCAAGGGTGCTGGGAGTAGAGAATGAATCGCCAGAACTAAAAAAATCAATATCATTAGCAGCCATGATTTAAAAGAGAAAAAAAGGAGGCAAGGCAGAGACGCAACAAACAGATGTGTTGAAGAAGAAAGAAATAGGGTTAGGTCGTAGCCTGCTCTGATACCATATAAGTAAAAAAATATTCAAGCGGAATACTCTTCTGTATTGATTAAGTTCAATATATATACAAGATACATTAGGTTCCCTTGTAAACTAGAGACTAATAAGGAATGACAGCCAATTGAATGTAGATTGGTACAAAATATTCTTACGTATCTTTCCTACTTATCTCAAGATATAACTTTCCTATTTACATCAAAATACTATTAATATAATTTCCAACAGTCTATGCTTATTAATCATGGAATGTTGAAAGGATATTTGTTTTCTTCTTTGACCGTATCTTACTTCAAATAAAGTTAAGGAAATTCATGCAATGATTTGTTTTTGTAGATAGCTCAAATAAAAACGCTCTTCCCCTTTATAAATGGATCCCATTATTTGATTTCTTTCTCTTTGTTTGTTGTTGCCTCGATGGTTGGCCTGTTTTATTATTTAATCTAGCACAATGGCAGAGAGGACACCAAGTTAATAAAAGGAAATGAAAAAATTAAATAACTAATTACGCCATCAATCAAATATGTAGTCTTCTATATTTTGTTTTTCTTAGAATGGATAAATAACTTGTGCTCAATTTGTTGCAAAATCTGGATCACACATTTACCGGTTACGAGTACTCCTAATTTAGTTTGCATATAACGCAATGCCATTTCTTTTTTTCTTGAAGATGGTATTGTACGTATAGAATCTTTAGTGTAATGCTACAAGAAATCTTATTTCCATTATAGGAACTATTTAATTTAATTTAATTATTTCTTTAATGCTAAAACAGGAAAACACGAAACAAGAAAAATACTAAAGAAGAAGTCTCTCTTTCTTGATCTGGGATGGAAGAACTCTTATATAGAGAGGGTTTGTTCGTGACTTTTTTATCACATGATTTCTCTACTCTTTCCATTCTCTCTTTTGCTTTAGGTCTATTCTCTCTGTTCACTGTAGTTTTTTAGTCATGGCAAAGATAGCAGTTGCTCTGTTCATGATGATGGCTCTTTGTGGAGTTTGTTTTGGTGCTGGCTACAATGTTGGTGAATCGGATGGCTGGACCATTGGAGTCGATTATAACCAGTGGGCTTCTACCAAGAAATTCCAAGTTGGTGACACTCTTGGTATGCACCGCACCTGTCTCTATATTATTTATTTAAAAAAAACATACAATTTACTAGCAGAATCATCAAATCCATGTGATAAATATCAAATTTAATTACTTGTTTAGATTCATGGATGGATTGGTGTCCAACGCTTATATGACACGATCATGTTTACTAACACAACACACTTAATGTGATTGCATGCAGTTTTCAATTACAATACCATGTTTCACAATGTGTTGCAAGTGACCAAACAAGACTACGAATCTTGCAATGTCAAATCCCCAGTCGCCACCTTTGCTAGTGGCAGAGACTTCATCACCCTCGACAAAGCAGGCCACTCGTACTTCGTGTGTGGTTTTCCTGGTCATTGCCAAGCGGGACTCAAGGTTGCTATCTCAGTCAGGGCGTCATCTTCTCAGAGCCCAGATGTTCCAAGCCCCCCTTCTACACCAAGAGAGATTCCTCCTCCCCCTCCTCCTCAAACCCTTAGTGCTCCTGGTCAACCTAATTTTCATCCACCACCATTAGGGTCTCCAAACGTGCCTCTTCCACCAGGCTTCCCAAATTTTGGGACGCCTTCAGGACCTGGCTTTCCTTATTTGCCTCCTTTCGAAAGTGGTGCATCTCTCCATTCCTCTAACCTCAAGGCAGCAATGTTGAGTGTCATCATGACTAATTTATTTGCTGTTTTTGCGTATTGATTAGGTTGTAGATGTTTGTTTTTACGAGTTTTTATATTGTCATCATTTGGAGAGGAACCTCTTCTATTCTTTGTTAGCATTACAACTTTTATATATATATATATATATATAATTTTATTTATAACAATGCTTAATTGTTACTAAGAATCAAGACAGGAAATCAATTTTGAAAAATTAAATTAAGATTTCTGTCAAAATCAAATATATTAATTCCTATCCTTAGAGATCATGGACAATTCAAGTAACGTGAAATTAAAATTAAAAGAATTATTATCAGCTACATATTATTAATAGTGATCATTTTATTTTACTTTATTTTTTATGAAATTGACCCTCTTGATTTTTATATGAATTTCCAATTCTACTGCATGCAAGTAACGATTCAAATGCATAATGTCTGAATTTATAGATTTCCTTTAATTTTTATTTTTTAATCCACCGATGAAGTCCATATTTTTTAGGTTTACTTTCTTTTTTTCTTATGAATGTAAAATCAAAATGATGTGAATCAGTCCACTTACATGTTCCAAATAAGTCAATTTGAGGTGGATCAGTCAACAAACACCAACGAGGGCAATTATATGTTTCAAATGGGTCAATGATTCAGGCTAAGACAAAGGCATTGAATGCATTGATTTTGAAGGTTTGGACCAAGTCAAATTTTAAGGGTCTATTGGAGTATCAAGAGAAGGCCTTAGTATATCTTATCCATGTGTAAGAGGGGCTCAATCCAACCTTGTTTGGGCCATGAGGTTCCAACAAAAAGGTTGGCAATTTTCTAAATTTCTAGTGAGGAGAAAACACAGCAAAAGAAACAAAAGAATCCTATTACAATATGGAAATAACATGGGTTTATGAGTTGATCCACATCATACTTGTTCATGTCTGAAAGAGAAAAACACAAACACAAAGAGCTGAAAAAACAAAGAAGCAAACCATGAGGACAATCGTAAATAAATTAGTAAAAAAGCCAAGGAACAAATCATCGAGCAAATCTAAAGGAACAAATCATAAATGGTAAAGAAGTATTGGAGTGAAGATAAGCTAAAACACCAATTCCTATGACACCAAAAATAATGAAAAAAGAAAAACCACACTATTCTTTTTTTGAAGAAGAATTTACTCTTACGTAAAATGAGAAAAATCTGTACACAAAATTCCTAAAAAAAAGGTGCATTCTTGACATGGGAAATTTAAGCATCAACCAAATGTCACACCAACCTTTAAATGGAGTGATACGGTTCAGGTTTAGCTTTGGATTCCTTATAGTAAGCATTCAGTTATGTGTTTAAGATTGGTTGTTGACACGGTTTAGTATATTGTTCAGTCTTGGGTTTTCCATGATGGGTCTTTACTTAGAGGTGCATTTGGTCAGATTGAGGTTATTATGGATAATGGGTTCGGCCCAATTCTATCAGATTAGGAAAGGCTATGCATTAGACATTTTTTGGCAGTAAAGAAAGTTTATTTGGAGTGTATTTTCAGGTCTGGTTTGGTCCCTATTAATTATCATAACCTATTTTTAAGTTACTCCCTAATTTTAATTTTTTCTTCCAAAAAATCAAAAAATATATATTCGGACCAAAAAAACAAAAAAAATCCAAAAAATAATAACAATGAGAAGAGGATGCCAAAGCGCCCAGAAAATGACTAAAAATTGGTTCAGGAGGTTTAAAAATTATAAAATTAAAATTTAACAGTGTTTTGTTGACGAATGAGAGCCCTGTTGACAAAGCAAATTTGAGGAAGAAAAGTACAAAATCAAATGTTTATGGACTCAATTAAATTTTATTGAAGGTTTAATTGAATTTATGGAGGGTTTGATTGCAAAAAAATTGATTTTGAAGTCAATTTGGGCTTTAATCGGAAGAAATTAAAGTTTTGGGGTCAAATTATAATTTTTAAGAGTTGATTTGGTCAAATCAGGGGCATAATTGCATAAATATTGAAGTTTGATGGCCAATTAGGGCCTTAATTGAAGAAATATGAAACCAAGGAGCAAAATGAAAAACGTGCATAAATAGAGGGGCGGTAGTTGACCGGATCAAGGACTAAATTGAAGAAATTAGAAGTTTATAGTCAATTAAGAGTTCAATTGCATAAATTTGAGACCAAGGACCAATGTGAAAAAGACGGTCAACTTCAGGGCCGACAATTAAATTTGGCAGGGATGCAATTGAATTGATATTTAAAATCAAAATTGCATTTGAGGACTTGATTGAATAAATTACAAATTGAGGACTGAGTTGGATTCTGACATGTTTTTTGCGCCATTTCTTTTAAATGAAACGGTGTGTTTTGGGTAAAACGGCGTTGTTTCAAAAAAAAAAACAAAGACCTAAATGGTGCCTTTTTGAACGGCACTGTGGGTCTTCTTCTTCCCCTGGACGCGCGAGGCAGGGGAAGAAGAAGATTTCCTTCCCTTGCTTTTCTCTTCCCCTTTTCTTGAAAACAACTCAAAAAGACGCCGACAAAACTCCCCACTTGCCTGCCACATGGTAAAAGAAGAGGGGATGCACCCCTAGGGTGGTTCTGGGGCGGCTACACAGTGGCCGCCCGACCACCCTACCCCTTTGGTAGGGGTAGTAGGGGTCTTCCCCCCACCCCCACCCTCTGTTTTTACCTATAAATACAAAGGGGGGCAGCAGCAAAAAAAAAAAAAGAGGGAAGGAGCATAACAGAAAAGGGAATGAGCTGAAGACCGAAAGAAAAAAAGAAGAGAAAAACAGAGGAAGAAAAGAAAAAAAATGCAGAGAAGCAGAGGAGAGAAGAGAGAAAGACCGTTGCCTGGAGCCACCGCCATTTCACCGCCAGTATCACCGCCACCAGCTAGCACCACCATGAGCCTCCACAACGGCCACCGTAGGTCAATTCCCCCGCCTCTCTCTTCTTCCTTCTTCTCCTTCGCTGCTAGCCTCCACTGTTCACGTAGCATGTGAACAGTAGAGAGCCACTGTTCATGGCTGGGCCAATTTTGGCCCAGCCCGAATAGTTGGGCCCAGCCCCAATAGATGGGTCCGGCCCAAAAAAAAAGGAAACAAAAAATTTAAAAAAATTTCTTTTTTTGAAATTTTTGTGTGTATTTTTCTACTAAATTTTGCTTGATATTGGTTTGTATTTTTATACCGTAAAAATACAAATCCAGTATTAAAATACCCAGTTTTCATCAATACATAAAAAAAAATTTTTGTTTCATGCATACGACGAAGTCTCTCAAAGTTAAAAATCATATTGTATTTTCATACAACAAAGAAAACTTCAAAAAACATGTTTTAGCATGCATTTTGGCTTTAATAACCAGTTTATTAAAGTCACGAGAATTTGGCCAATATTTCAAAAATTCCAAAAAAATATTTTGTTTTTTTTAGTATCAGGGATTACGAATTTATATGTAAAATGTATTTCCGATATTAAAAAGGTATTTCTTTTGACGACTTAGAACAGTTGGTTTTACCTAATAAGATAAGGATCTCCTTATAGAGGAGGACTTTTCTTAAACCGTAGATACACCGACAATTAGAAACCACAACAAAACCTTAGATTTTATCAGACAACAAAACAATGCATCTTACCTTAGGTAGGGCATAGTTGGGGTGCTAATACCTTCCCTTTACGCAACCAGTCTTCGTACCTAATCTCTAAGACTAGTTAGGGTTCCTAGTAACAAGAAAACTAGGTGGCAACTCTCATTCAAATTTTCCACCGATAAAAGACAAGAATTCCTTGTCTCCCCATACTTGCCAGATAGACTGACATACACCTTGAGGGTGGAACGATCGTCGCGATGCCGCGTGGACACGTGCGACAGAATGACGACTCCACTAGGGATCTTGTGGACCAAGCATTGTTTTTGTCTGATAATTTTGTTGTTTGGTTTGTGTGTTTTATGTTAATTTGCCTTTTATTTATTTTCTTACACACTTTAATTTCTGTACATATTTGTTCATGCATTGTATAGAATTGCCTCATGCATCATATGCTTTAATTTTTGGAAAGCACACACAAGCCTCTATTTTAGGTGGGGGATTAGCAATCTGCCCTATGACTACTGGTCAGCGTTCAGATGCGTGAAATTGTTGCGATGTCGCGGTCGCACAAATTAATTACCCTAGCTTCAAACACAACACACAAGATAGTATAGAGCAAGCAAGGGGTCGATCCCACGAGGAAGATTCAAGTCAGATTTTTATGCTTGATGATATGCAATTTGGGGGGGGGTTTGGACGTTATCTAGGCTAAAGCAAAAGAAAACGAAAAGCTATCAAATGAAATTTAATAAAATCAGAAAATTATCAAGAGAACAAACCTTGATCACAAGCACACATCCACCTACAGAAATCAGAACTGATCATGGAAACGAAACATCAATTTATATTCTGAATATTTATCTCTTCT
>Ga0307509_10010653_pt1 | contig 11223 bp, 16 predicted proteins | sample 10_EM_MG_FD_202245 | JGI IMG/M metagenome (GOLD analysis project Ga0307509, IMG submission 202245) | Populus trichocarpa ectomycorrhiza microbial communities from riparian zone in the Pacific Northwest, United States - 10_EM | ecosystem: Host-associated > Plants > Roots > Unclassified | place... | reverse complement strand
CCGGGGCCTCTCGGGCGTCACTGATTTCAAACGACTCACTCATGTCGTTTACTGGAGGTGGAACTCGCCGGTGGATGAGTCCCGAACTTCTGTTTCCGGAGAGGTTCGGGATCCCGGAATCAGAGGGTAACCGGCCCACCAGGCAGTCCGATTGCTACGCTCTCGGCATGGTTATCTATGAGGTGGGTGTCGATGCGATCGGATTCATTGCAGTAGACACCTGACAGGGGATACCTTAGGTATTATGCGGGCACCACCCCTACCTCGAGTTCGAGTCGGATATCTTCGCCGTCCACAAGATTATGGAGGGGGTTCGACCGATGAAACCTGAGGGGGCGAAACGGCTTGGATTCAGCGACGAACTGTGGAGGACCGTTGAGACATGCTGGCTGGAGGACCGCAACGGACGACCAGACGTAGGAGATATCTTTTCCTGTCTAAACGACGCCGCGGCGTTCTGGTACATGAGGGAGTTCTAGCTCACGATAAGGGAACCGAATTCCGTATGCGTGTTGACGATCCTACTTCCTTTATTTCTTTTCCTATTCGCATCTCTTGTTACACTTTTATATCGAGCGCGTAGTTCACCGAGCACCACCAGCTGCTGATTCAGAGATCAGGGAAGAGAGTATCCGCAGGCAACGACTTCGCATAATTCTCAGAATGACGGTCGCGCTCGGCAGCGTTGGCCATATCCACGACCTCTCTGACAGTTTGGACCTCTTCCGGGAGGGCTTGATATTCCCACCACGTTGACCTGATCTCGATATCGATGTCCGGCACCCCGGGCTCCTCTCGAAACCAACGCCCAAGCAAAAGCAACCTGACCGGCAGTCGCGTTATACTTCTTACCAATCTCCTTCAGACCACCAACGAGCTCGAGGATGCTGGGCGGCTTTCTTTGGAGTATCTTGCGATGTATATGCGGAAGTCGCTGTCGTTAGAGCCATCGGGATATTTCATGGAGAAGTCTGCTGATGTTCTACTCAGGTTGCTCACGCCACGTAGGCCACCCCCCGCCTCGAACTGTAGTTGGGTGTGTCGTGGACCGATTGTTGTCGAGCCAATTCACGAGGGGGGGGCGTCAAATCTCCGCACCGGCCCAGGACCATCGGTTGAACGTTAAACGTGCACTATCTGCCCCGATGCCAGGGATCGTTACCGTGAGGAAACTGGGTAAACGTCACTGCCCTGGCAGTAATACAGGAGGAAATTGTATGAAACAAAAGAAACTTAGGTTTGTTTCAGGAATCGCCCGGCCCAGCGATCGAGTCGGGTGAAAAAATGCCACCCGAGCGACTCTCTCTTCAACAATATCCACGCCGCTACTATGTGCAGAAAATGCAGGAGACCACGCTCCGCAGCACAACTTCGCGTCGACAGGCACTTGAATCAATCGAGACGTGACCTCCACACGTACACCCCCCCCTCCCTGGGGATACATCCCAGACCCGTCCAGGAGTACCAGGGAAGGCCACGGAAGGCTGAAGCGGACGCCTGTTGAACGGTCTACATCTTCGGCTGTTGGAGACATCGTCGTGGCGGGGGCAGGAGGTGCATCGGGGTGATCGGGTTCAATCAGCCAAATCCGTACCAACAGCGGTGAGCAACTCTGAACATCCAACGCGAACGCCGTAGTAACAGAGGATGTGCGGCAGTCGGGTCGACCGCTGTTTACGTGGATGTCAAGCCAGTGCGTGACGGAGAAGCCTCAAATCCTCGAGCCTGCCCAGGACAGACCGTTGAACGCTTCTGCTCCGATGCACCGGTAAACGTGTACACCTGGGCCACACGACCAGAGACCGTAGAGAGAGATATGTCTCTCTTGCACATCGTTCGCCGGGTGGACCGAGTGTGATTTTCATCATGGCGCGAGGTGGGTGGCAAGGAATTTGGCAAGTGTCGACTGGCCTCTGGCGAATCCACCCGTCATCTCCACAACCGACGTGCCATAGTCTCGACGGTTACATAGTCATCGTGTTGTGGCTCCAAAGGACGCAGAGTCTCGGAGCGTGGACTCGTGGTCGAGTCAAGCGAGGGACGGAGAATGCCAATTTCTATTCGTTCTGTCAACAAGTGGGATTGTTACACAACGCCGCGTCGACCTATCCATCGAAATCAGGTAGAGTCGGGTCTGACCCTGACGGTGAACCGCGTGCTTGGGATACCAACATCCGGGGGCGTGTCGGCGTCGGTCGATCTGGGAACAACATGGCCAGCATCAGTGGTGGGAGCAGGAAGAGTGGGAACGAGTTCAGCGGCATCGTACTGCGTGGGTTCCGGGAGCGAGGTCGGTGGAAAGGGTGGGAGCGGATACCACTTTTATAGAACTGACCCGGTCGTTCGTGGCCGAAGAAACGGATGAGTTTTTTTTGGAGTTGAAGCGTTGAGGGATGGATGAAAACGCGGGACCTGGTCTGAGTTCCTTGGGGTACAAGCCTGGATGAACTCTTTGGTATGAAAACCGAAATGGCGGGGTTGGCGGAGTTGACGTCCGTCGGGTGATGCCAAGTCGGCTCCGTTCGCACGACGGTGTGCAACACTCGGCTCATGCGAAACCTTGGACAGAATACGGGGTTAAAGCCTTGCGAAGACCGGAAATGGGAGGAAACCGGTCTCTGGGATGATTGTGAAGGATCGCGTCAGGACCAACCTCGTGGATGTCCCCCCTCCCCCCACATACGCCGTGGTACTAACCGTGGCCCCTTGATATCTCTGTCACGATCCTCCCCGACCTGGACGAACAGATACGGCGAGGCGGGCCTTGTTGACTTTGTGGGGTCGTGCGGTGGGGAAGAGTTGGATTTTTTATCTCTCCCGTCCGGGATTTCGGTTTGAACCGCCTGGAAACCGCCCTCTCTTCAAACTCACCCCGATACATCTCCCCTTCAACTCTTTTTACCCTCCCCTCATGTCCTTCGCCGCCAGGCAAGCTCTCTCGGTCGTGCGTACCCAAGTTCACAACTCAAATTCTGGAAATTCACCGTCTCCCTCCCCCCCCACGCTTATGTTTACCCGTTCAGACACGGTCCGCGTCCAGGTCCGCCAGGTTCCTGTCATCCTCCTGTCCTCCAAGAAGGTTTGCCTCCCCTCTGGAATTCATCCAGGCGCGATGTATCCTCAACTACCCCATTTTATCCCGCGTGGATTTCGTGCAAGACTTGTACCTCAAGGAACTCGAGCTCTACAAACCAGCGCCGAAGGTACTACCTCCCGTGTCTTCACCCGTCCTCAGCCTAAACTCTCATTCGCGACTTTGTCCCTCTTCCTAGGCTGCAAATGACCACGTCGGTATCGCGAATGTGTTCTCCGCTCCAGCTCCACCCCAGACTCCCGTCCTCCCCGCCGACCTCGCATCAGAACTCGCCCGGTACGACACGACCGAACCCGTTTCCCTCCTTCCGTCACCACCGCTGATGCCGACCACGCCGCTCCCGGACGACCGAGGTAGACGCATTCTCGTCGTTCCTGGAGGCTGACATCCCAAAGGGCGAGGCTTACCATCAGACCCGACTCTGCTCGATTTCCATCGAGGAGTTGGTAAATTATCATGTAAGAATCCCGTAGGTCGACAGAACGAATATAAATTGGCCACCAACGTCCCTATTGACTCATCCGTTGGAACTGCACTTCCACAATCTTCGAAGGTCCATTGGGGGGAACAACGGCGGACTGATCGCCGATACTAGGGCTTATCAGTTGTGCGGGATGGCGCGAGTACTATCTGGTCGAGCTCTCTGCCACCCAATTCTCACCAAGATTGGAATCGTGGCCCACTCATCTCGGTGCACGATTTGCAATGGAAAAAAACGACCGTGGGTTTCTGATGCAGCTGCCTCCCCCTCTCTACCCGTTCGCCGTTTGCTTGAACTAACCCAATCAGCCTCGAGGGTGGTTGTAATTGAACCCGTGGGGCGAAATCCCGTTGATTTCCCCTCATGCAAGTAGTACGTTACATGGTGTAGGGCCGACCAGCGGCAGAGCCCGGAACGGGTCTACCCTTACGACCCTCACTTCCCTTGAGCTCCCTGTTGGAACGCATGAGTTTTGAGGAATTTCGAGACACCTGTAATGAGAACACTTCCAAACTGGACCAATGCCTCAGGAGGAGGCTCGGTTGGATGGCTGCCCGAGGAATCGTAACGCGAAACTGGTGCACGAGCTGTAGCGGTAATTATGGACGTCGTCTCGTCACTACGTGACGGTCACGTTCGGACAAACGAGTACCAAAACTCTAACCGTAAAATCCTGGTTTTGGCACAGCCACCACAGAAATTTTCGACAAGACCCGGAACTTACGTCCCGGGAACCTATTCAGGTATGTAAGTACCGTGACCAGAATGAGGGAACGGCGTGGCTCCCACGAGGCTGGGAATACACTCCCCGCCTAACCTCAAAGCGAGGTACACCCCTCCCTTTCTGCCGCCGCGATCTTCCCGCTAGGACGAGCAGCCATGAATTGGGCAGACCCTCGCATGAGTTAGTCGTCAACCCAAATGAACTTGAACAGTGGTAGCTGACTAACAAATGATTTAGCCGAGTTCCCCCCCCTTGGTTCCGAGGACCTCATTCGATTGGGCGAGGATTTGTTGCACGTTCATCCCGTTTATTACAAGACCTGGAACACTCTCCCCCGGCGAGCTGGAACCGTATTATCAATCTCCGAGGTGATCTCGAGGGGCAAAACCTCTCTGACTGGCTTGTCCTCAGAGGAAGCGACCGCATTGACGGAGGCGTTTCGTGAGGTACCTCTCCCCCGCCAAATCCCCTCTCAGTGTCTGACGCCTCTGGTGGTTAGGCCATACCCAGATGGCGTGATGCGGGTGTCTCTTCGGACCCGTGGACCAGACTTTTGACCCATGCCCTGCTCCGTGGATCGCGAATCTTCCCCGGCTTGCAAATGTGCGATAATCCCCCCGACTACACCCCTCAAGGACTCACAGACATCTGGAAGGGAGAATATCATGGGGAGCCAGTGTGCGTTAAGGTGGTTCGGAGACAGCTCCTGACCGACCTGAGAGAGGTCAAACGGGTATGCTGACCATTTTATTCCATTGGAAGCGTACTCAGTTCGCTTCATACAAGATATACCGTCGTGTGGTCGAAGAGAGCAAACTCAATTCTCATCCAAACGTGCTCCCCGTCATCCGGGTTTCGGAATCACTTTTTCCATTTTGCATCATGAGTCCGTGGATGCCAGATGGGAATATTACTCAGTACACCGAAATGTGCCCGGGTGCTGATCGTCTGATGCTTGTATGTACCCATCGGCCTGGAGATTGATGGGATAATCTACTGACTACGCCTTCAATAGCTTGCACAAGTGTGCCGTGGCCTCATGCACCTTCATGGATCGGGTATTTTACATGGTAATATTAGTCCGGTAGGTGAAGTGAAGGGTTGAGTGAACCCCCACGCTGATGCTTGTCGTGTCCAGAACAACATCCTGATTACTCGGGACAGTCAGGCGTGTCTCGGAGACTTTGCGATCACGTGCTCATTTGGGTACCATCAGTCGGCAACTCTCCGACATATGGCCCCGGAACGTATCTCAGACCGGGAGAAGCCCTTTGGCTTTTCAAGGGAGAGTGATGTTTACTCCGTTGCGATGACGTCTTTCTCGGTATGTACCTCCTTGGAAACCACCCTATTACCTTATACAATCATGCCGGTACAATCAGGTCCTCACGGGAGTATTGCCGTACCATGGAAGCAATGTGAAGGACATGATCACCGATATTCGTGCCGGTAAACGACCATCCCGTCCAATAGACCCAACCAAGAGTCGATTGTTGGAGGACCCCGTTTGGAATGTAATCACAACCGGCTGGCGTGATCAACCGGGACGACGATGCAAACTCTCAGCTATGTACCACGTATTCTCGCCGCCCAGCCAACGGAGGCAACTTGGGAGAATCCTCCCACGGGTCGCCTCTTTCTTCCAATTTCTGCAAGATTCGGAGTCAGAAACCCAGAAGCGTGTTAACGAAATGAATGAGGTGAACCTTTCCACCCACCCCCCAAGGCTGACACGGAAGGCTGACGCGAGCTGCAGCGGCTTGAGAATTATACGATGTCGGATCAGGAGCGACTAAAGTTACTCAATAAGCTTTGCAAAACATGCAGTCGACACCATGTGATCCCGACGTCCATGCACATCCCTGACTGTTCGGAACACTCCGTGAAAGTCGAATCTGGGGGTTTTGCCGATATATCACAGGGCACATACGAAGGGCGTCGGGTGGCTATCAAAGTTGTGCGTGCATATGTCACCAGTGACCTGGATGTCATCCGCAGCGTGAGTATTTTCCCCACGCTACCACACCCATATGGGTAAACGGTTTGCAGAGATTCTGTCGAGAGGGGGTCGCCTGGAAGCACCTCCGCCATCCCAATATCCTACCACTGCTTGGAGTGACACTAAACGAGCACCGGTTTGCTCTCGTTTCCGAGTGGATGGATCACGGAAACATCAACGAATTCATTGAGAGGGATCGCCATGTGAACCGTGTTGAATTTGTACGTTGTCAATTGACCCCGCAGGAGCGTGACTGATGTACCGTTCAGTTAGCAGGCGTTGGGCATGGGTTGAAGCACATGCACGACCTCCGCATGGTCCACGGAGATCTGAAAGGAGTGCGTTTCGTTTCTTCTAAATGAAATACCTCCACACTTACACCCCGGCTATCTACAAAGGCGAACATCCTGGTCAGCAAGGACCGGCGAGCCTGCATTGCCGACTTCGGTCTGTCGACCATCACTGGCGTCGCAACTCGCGCTATTGCCGGGGTCTCTCAGACGTCACTGATTTCAAACGACACGCTCATGTCATTTACTGGTGGAGGGACCCGCCGCTGGATGAGTCCTGAGCTCCTGGATCCGGAGAGGTTCGGGATGCCGGAATCAGAAGGCAATCGGCCAACCAGGCAGTCCGATTGCTATGCTCTCGGCATGGTCATCTACGAAGTTGGTGCCCACAAGAGTAAATTCATTCTTGTGAACAGTTAACTGATGATGGCCCAGGTCTTGTGTGGGCACCACCCCTACCTTGAGATCCCGTCGGATATTCTGGCTGTCCATGCGATTACGGAAGGGGTCCGACCGAAGAAACCAGAGGGCGCGAAACGACTTGGATTCAGCGACGAACTGTGGAGGACAGTTGAGCTCTGCTGGCTTGAGGACCGCACCGCACGACCCGCTGTGGGTGATATCCTTTCCTGCCTCAACGATGCTGCAGCGTTCTGGTACATGAGAGAGTTCTAGCTTGTGATATGGGAGTCAAACGGTATGCACGTCGACGATCCAATATTCATTACCTACTTTCCTATCCAGATCTCCATTACGTTTGTATATCGAGTACATATTGGGACCGTTTGGGTTCATTTGATACCGCCATCACCCCAGTCAGGGCTCAGGAGGGAGAGAGGGGTACCCATCGGTGGCGACTCCATATTATCCTCGCGGTGACGATCCCATTCGACGGAGTTGGTTGTATCCACGGCCAGACGCGCTCCAGGGACGGCTCAACCCCCTCCCACACACACACACACACACACACTACGTTGATCCGGTCTCAACGTTCGGGTGCACCGAAAGCCCGTGCTGGGGGTGGTGGTAAGGTCCCCCTCCTAATCAAACACCCACACCAAGGCAACGTGACTGGCGGATGCGTTATGCTTCTTGCTTTTCCCTTTCGAACCGTCTGGGATCTTGAGGCCGTCTCCACCCCTCCTAAAGTACCTCGCGGTGTATTTGCGGAAGCCGCCGTCCTCAAAGTCGTCTGGGGAGTTAGTCAGCTGCACGTTCCACCGTTGCTCACGCCAACCGAGTCATCCTCGCGTTGAGCCGTAGGGTCACTAGGGTCTTGACGCGGCCCCCAACAGACACCTCCAGATGCCCTGCTAAAAAGACAGACGGTTAGCAGGTGCTCTCGGAGGTGGGGGGTCCACTCACCTGCTCCGATCCCAACGATGCTGCGATACGGTTTGCAACCATGCCCAGATTCACGCGGAGGAACATAGGCCACCGGGCCGGAAGTGAGGAGGTGGGTCTAAGCTACCCCACGAAAGTCACAATGCCAACCGCCATCGCGGTTTAGGTGCAGAGAACGGAACGAAAGGGGAGAGGGAATCCGAAGCGATCGATGTGGACAATGCGAGTAGTACAAGGTGAAAGATCGTGGTGTTGGTGGGTGGGGGAGAGTCGAAATTGCGCTTGATATCTGGTACGAAGCGGTGGATTGCTAGCTCTTTGAGTCTCAGATTTTGGACCTTCATGAAAGCGGAAAACTAGGGGCCATGTCACTATCAGCCAGGATTCGCGGATACACCCACGTCGAGGCTCGCAGCTTGCACTCCCGCTCGGATCCGTTCGTTGCCGAGGAGGCGATTAACCTTTACTTTGCTTCGACGCCAAAAGGTCACCGCAGCGTGAACCGAGAGGCACGTCGGCACAGTGTGAACGGCGCAGAGGCCAGCCACTTCCGTGCACTACTAGTGGGTAGTTACGTTTGGTATTGAGGATAATATCCTCATCGACCGGCCTACATCTCGAGGAGATCAAATTCAATCGACCCAATCTGGATCAGCGGGAGTGAAAGGGTACATCAGACCACCTTAGACGGACGCCGTGGCCGTAGGAGATCACGGTCTAGTCGGCTGCTGCTTGCGTGGTTGTCAAATCAATGCACGAGGGAGACGCACCGGTGTATTGGGTGTTAAGTTCATACAAATGGTGCTGCATCGATTCAAACTTTCAACGTCAACATTCATTCGACCACCGTGAGGAGTCCTAGTCAACGTTCGCTCACTGCTTCTCCTCTACGGATCTGTTGTTCCGTTAGCATATCCAGTACGTAGCGGGACTATACATATCATATATGTCCACTGGACACCACCGACACCTAATCCGGGCCTCGGGGAGGACAGGTATCCGCCAGCGACGGCTTCACATAACCCTCAGCTCGACGGTTACCTTCAGCAAAGTCGGTCGAATCCATGATCTCTCCAACAGTTTGGATGTCCTCCGGGGTGGATTTTATCTTCCCACCACGTTGTCCTGGGTTCGAACGATGTGACAGGCCGTAGGCTTGACAAGAAACGTTCGGAATACCGTTCGATGCCCGGTGCATCGGGGTTATCTGACTCGATCAGCATAATCTAGATCAGCAGCGGTGAATAACCCTGAACATCTAAGGTGAACGCTGTGGCCATAGGGGATGTATTGTGGACCGGTTGAGTACTGTACATGGCTGGCGAGCCAGTGCGGAATGGGAGAGCGTTAAATCTCTTCGCCTCCTCAGAGCGGTCATCATAACCCTCGGCGTGACCTTCTCCTTCCCATCCTTACACTTCTTCTGAATCTCCTTTTTCTTAAAACCCGACATCAACGGTTCAAGCATATCCCCTCCGCCAAACCCAGGGCTCGTCGGAGTAGGCGTAGTCCTCCCCCTCCTCCCAATCTCCTCAAACTTAATCGCCTCCCTCATCACATAAGCCGGTCCACAAGAATCTAACCCGGGCCCGGGTACTCTGACGACTGATTTCGATTTCGGCGGGGGAGGGTGGGAGATGGGTTGTTGTTGTTGGGTTTTGATGAGGGAGGGTGTGCGTGAGATCGTGGGAGAGAATGGGAGGCTTGGAGTAGAGGTTGTGGGAGATGGAGGGAATTGCTCGTGGTGTTTTTCGATGATTGGGAGTTAAGATTTCTTCATGTGTGTAGTAAGCCTTGACAACCTCCGCACGACCACAGATATTCCAAGTCAGATAGCATGACCCGGGATATCCGTAGGTCTCACCTCTTGAGATCGCCACTTCCCTCGTCCTGTTACTTTTCGCTTCTTCCACAGAGGAGGGTCTAACTCATCCTTCCGAAAGCCCTCTACCTCTCTCCAACTTCCCTCGTAGTTCCAAGAACGAAGAACGCACGTCCAGCCCAAATCCCACAAGGGATCCGATCGACCCTTCCGAACTCCGCGTGAACAACTTCCCATCCCTGCCAGGCCGCGGACCCAGCAGTGATCTGTGAAACCAGGTTACGGATGGCGACCGTGGAGGATAAGCTGAACGTGGCGAGATCCAGCACGACGAATCGGGTGAATGGGAGGGAAGTGAGCGGGAAGGTGCATATGTGTTCTATCCGGGAGTTTAATTGAGAGCGTGACGGTCAAATGGGTGTTGACAACGACCGGACAGTATCCTAGGTCTTCGAAGACGTCGAACCCGTCCTCGAACGATGATAGCCTAAGAAACGCATGTCGCGGGTTAGAAAGAGGGTCGGGGATACAAGAGTAGGACGCACAAAGGATCGTGTTGAAGATAGGAAGGCCAATGCGACGGTCGATCGCGAGCGCACGGCGTCTCTGTATGATCACAAAGCGGTCAGTCGATCCGCTAGACCGAACCGAGGGGAGCGGGTCAGAAACATACCGGTGCAGTGATTTCGTTCATCGAGGACCGTCCAACCACGAAGGAGAGCCTCCTTTGAGTGACCAACACCGAAGCGGGGATCCCAACGGTCGTCACGGTCGCAACCCTCGTGGCTACGCGACAACCCGTCAATACGCACCCCAATGCCGGAAAAAGGCGCGCTCACAGATGTCACACTATGCGTACTACCGCCAAAGACCCAATCCGCAGATGCAAGCTCGCGGCTGTAGGTGGCGGAGTCAGCTCAAACGAAGATCGCGAACGGAGCAGAGATGGAGTACTTTTCTCCCTTACACACCGTGCATCGCGGCGGACTGAATACGATTTGCACCACGGTGAGAGATAGGTGGCAAGGGATTTGGCAAGCATCGACTACCTCCGGTAGATCCACCAGTCATCTCCACACTGAATCGACGTGCCCTTAGTAGTCGCCTGGGTGCTGTTCTCTTCAATGTAGCTTCGGAGGATACGGAGGCCGAGAACACGGATCCGGTAGGCGGGTCTGGTAAGGGATATAGAAGGTCAGTTTCTATTCCTTCTGTCAACAAGATTATTACATGATACCGCACCGACCCCTCCATCGAAATCAGGCAGAGTGGGACCTAATTGTGAGCCTCGTCCTTTGGGATTCCAGCTAGGGATGGAGGAATGAGTCGGCGTCGATCGTTCCGGAAGCAACGTGGTCGGCGTCGGAGAAGCGGATGAGTCTTGAAGACGTTGAGGGGTGTGGCCTGAGTTCCTTGGGCTGAACGAAATCCGCGTGGGACGAAACGGTGGGGTTCAAGTTGGGAGTAGG
>Ga0307509_10010652_pt1 | contig 11223 bp, 12 predicted proteins | sample 10_EM_MG_FD_202245 | JGI IMG/M metagenome (GOLD analysis project Ga0307509, IMG submission 202245) | Populus trichocarpa ectomycorrhiza microbial communities from riparian zone in the Pacific Northwest, United States - 10_EM | ecosystem: Host-associated > Plants > Roots > Unclassified | place... | reverse complement strand
GCAGACGAGACGATGATCTCAGGTCAAGGTCGCGAAGAGAGAGGGACGGTGGAAACAGGAGCGATAGGGACAGAGGTAGTGGAAGAAGGAACGACCGAGCCCGAGACTGGGAGAAAGATCGAGGGAAAGAAAAAGAGAAAGATATTCGATCCCGCGACGATAACGAGAAAGAGGGGAGCGAGAGGGAAAAATCAGGAACCTGGGAAATGAGAGAGTCTGAGAAAGGGATTTGGGATGGAAAATTCGACGACACAGACAATGATCGACGAAGGTCGAAACATAAATCTGTGCTTTCCATCGGCAGCGAATCCGGAGGCGGTTGGCAAACTGAATCTAAGAGAGAGGCTTCACCATTCCTCTCTAAACTGGCAGACAATCTGGGTATGACTGCTCTTAGCCCTTCAAAGGAAGCCGGGGGTGAGGGCGACATTCGGACAGGTGCAGCTGAAGAAACGTCAACCAGCTGGGGGCCAGATACTAGAGATACTTCCACTGGATGGCCTGTTCCTGGAGATGAAGATAATACCGCTGGTTCGAGTGGATGGGCAATGCCTGGGGACGAAAACATCACTAGTTCTGTCAAACGGGGGCTCGCTGCAACTGATCCGGACTACGGAAAATGGATCGTGCCGAAGGCCAAACCTGAATCCGAGGCATCGCAAGGATATGTACCTACATACTCCTCTCGCAAGAATGACAAAGACTGGACGCCCGATCGGTCAGAGCGAAGCAGAGACAGCGGTCGCGATCGGCCGTCTCGAGGAAGACCTAGGGATGACTGGGTTCCACCGAAAACCAGAGACAGCAGTTGGTCTTCCCACAAAAACGAGGACAGGAAAACTGACAATAGGAAATGGAATGATTCCAAGGGTAATGGGAATGACAAGTGGAGATCCAAGGAAAAGTCAAGCTATCCCGAGTCGGGAACTGCCTGGAAATCTGAGAGTTCTCAAGTTCAATGGACTGGGCCCGTGGAATGTGTGGATCCAGCCGGCGATTGGGCTGGAGTATTCACAACGACGGACTCACAACCCCAAGAGACTGCGAGACCGGCGGATCCTAATGGCGATCGGGTTGAGTCGACAGATTCGAAGCCCCAATGGACTGGTCCTGTGGAATGTGTGGATCCAGCCGGCGATTGGGCTTCAGCGGAACTTCAAATTCAAGAAGACGGTGAACCCGAACCATATGAATATATTCCTTGGGTGCCCGGTGTACGAGGAGGGGGGCGAGGTCGATATGGAAGGGGGAGAGTCCGAGGGCCGAGGGTGAGAAAGAAGAAAGTGCGCACCATTGGGCTTATGAGAGGGTTCCAGGACGATCCAGAAGAGGAGGAAGACAATGGTGAAAAGCCCGAGGGTTCCACCTCGGAGGCCGCCAATCCTGAAGAACCAAATCCATTTTGGTACCTCGCTGAAGGTGAGGCACCAGAGGACGAGGCCGCAAAGTGGGGTGTTGCATCATAACCGTTCCTATATAACTTGTAATTTTGTTTTCCTGTTGTATCTATCTAATATATGTAGCCCATTTAAGTTTTAAGCGCTGAGCGAAAGTTACACTGGCACGTGCAGAATTACGCGGCCACGTGATGAACGCGGTGTTGAATCCAGGTTGATATTCATTGCTGTCAGTGTCACAGACAGCCATGGAGACACCGAAAAAGCTGGTGCACTGGAATGTCGAATCCCCATCGCTCTCCAATCTTAATTCTCCCTTCTTTAATGCAACCTACAATTCGTCCATGGACTCGACATCTAGTCTCGAGTTCATTAACTCTCAGCTCGTGGCGCATGGCTTTGTACCTCCACCTGGTCTGTCACTCAGTGGGACATCGAATGATGACTCTGCACGTATCGTGAAGTGTTTGCTAGGGATGCTCAGTCAAAGAATGGTATGTTGACCGTCCCCATCCTCATCTGGCATGATGTTTAACATGAAATGTGCAGGAAGACATGTCACGAACAGAAGAGCTTACCAGAAAACTCCGCACCCTTTCTTATGATCATGAGAGGATGGTGTCGATGTACCGTACAGAGACGGACAAAAGTGCTAATGCGGAACGCGAGATGAACCTTCACAAATCACGACTGGTGTATGTCATTTATTACTCCAAATCCCAGCAGGGCTCATTTATTGCCTAGAGCTACTCTCAAAACCCTTCAGACGTCCGAGAATGCACATAAACAGACCACAGCCGAACTCCAACGCACACGTATTTGCCTGCAGGGGGTCCGAGCTGCACACCAAGCAGAAATTAAAAGGAAGGAAAAGGAAGTCGACCGTGTGATGGAAAAATGGCAGAAATTGGCAGATGTGCAAGCTAAACTGTCTGGTGTGCCGAGTGGGATGCGCTGTGCAAACGTTGCTGTTGTGGAGGGCACAGAAGTCCTGGGAAAGGGCCAGGGTTTTCTTGAAATTGCTCTCGAGCAAGCGGAGAAAGCCCGAGCTCAGCTTGGGGATGAAAACTTGCTCCTTCGGAAACTGGTTCTAAAAGCTGTCAACGAAATTCAGTCCATACTGCATCAAGCGCGTTCTCTACTTCCCAGCGAGTCAACCACAGAGCCCGTCAGTCTACTGTTATTTCCTCATTACATTGAAATGCCTAATCAGAATTTAAAGCCTTTCGCATTCACAATGTTGACGTTGTTCCCCCTGTCTCCTCCCAACGCAGCCAGTGATAAGCTCGCCAGCATTTTTGCAGACTTCCGTACCACCCTGGAAACTCTTTCTCAACCTGCCGCCCAATCTGCAGCAACTCCACCTCCAGCCATACCCACTGCTGAAATTGAGCGTCTTCAGGGAATCATCACAAACCTCAAAGAAGAGCATGGTACGCAGTTTATCCCCTCGTTTAGTCCCAACCCGCTAGACTTTCCAACTTTTAGTTCGGTCACAGAAACAATCTATGGCTCATATGACTGAAACTCAAGCGATGTTCGATAAATTTGCAGAAGACCATCGAATTGCAACAGGTGAAATTGGGGAGATGAGCATCGAATTGATGTCAGCACCTTTGAAGGACGAAGAGAGGGAGAGACTGGATATCTTGCGGAAAGAGCTTGACTTGGAACGCCAAAAGTTCACCGACGCTGCTATTAAATTTGGCAAAGAAAAGGCCGCGTTAGAGGTATATAAAATGTTCATATGATTGATATTGTTGCTGACTTTGTCTACAGGCGGAGCGCATTAAATTCTTGGATGAAAAGCGCTCATGGCAAGTTGAGATGATGCTTGCTGATCTCCCACCGACCCCAGCGCCGCCTGTGTCACCTAAAAAACCACCTCCAGCATTCGCACTTTCGCCTAAAAAATCACCCCACAAATCCCCACACAAGTCACCTCGAAGATCTCCAGCAAAGAACATCACCGTTGGAAAAGTTGGAAGTGGCCGAAAAGCCCACCATGTGTCTCGAAAGTCCCTCGCCTCCCCAGTTAAGATGATGATTTCCTATGAAACGGAGTACATGCCTCCGATTCCAGCACCATCGTTCCCATCCATGAAATCACTGGCGCCTCCAAGTTCACTACTTCCAACTTCGTTTGTGCTACCCCCTCCGTCTCCTCGCGCATCCCTTCCAACAAAACCTGCTCTTCCTCCTTCACTACCGGACTCGCCCCCAAATAACAGCACCACCACCCCACCTCTCGAAACAACCCTACCTTCAATGTCTTCAGAGTCACCATCATCATCCTCTGAACATAACCCATCTACTCCAGCCATCCGTCGAGCTTTCCCAGTCGCCAAACCCTTCGCACAGCGTATGATTCACGCCTACTCGCCCGCAAAGCCCAGTCCGCTTAGTCGGATCCTCATGCTGGGCGATTCACCCCTCACTCCATCCCTAAACATGGTCGACCCGGATAACTCGTTCTCACCTACACCTGGGGGGCTGGAAACAGTCACCGAAGAACTCGCCGAAGATGATTTGGGAGATTGCAAGTATGGAAAGCAAGAGCCGCAGATGTCGCTCGCTGCTGAGCTTGGGGTGGAGTCGCCGCCTGATACGCCGCTGCAAGAGAAGAGAGTGGAGCCGAACGTCATCGCGCCTGCGCCAGTGGTGGTAGCTCCCGTGAATTTATTTAATCATCAGAGGGTATTCCACCATCCAGATTCTGTCACTAGCAAGAAGACCAACACTTTCTCGGCCGCGGAGAAAGGCAAAGCTAAAGCTGTGGCTGTCGTATCTGCCACTCGTGCCCCACGAACGTCGGGGCTAGGCGAGAAAGAGAATAACAACTCAAAGGAGAAGAAGAAGCCTTCGTCTTTGACTGGAAATGCTGCTGGTCCTGCGAGAAAAGTGCTGCCGACAGGCGCTAGCAAGCCCACTAGTTCCAATAAGACGGCAGGGAAGTCAGCAGCTGCACCAACTCCATCTGCAGCAAGTGCCAAGGCTCGAGGACCCATTAAACCTCCGGCCTCTTCCTTACCTGGTGGGGGTGGCCCAAGACGGGTTCTTATTAACAGTGCGGATGCACCTCCGATTGGCAAGGGATGGAAAGGATAGATCTGGGAGACGTATTGATTTTTTCTTCTCTTGGATACCCAATTCTATGTTCTGCTGTTTACTATTACAATCGTTCACTTGTACAATATTCATTTTTTTTTGTCTTTTTCTCTTTTCAAACTCACATTCGATATATGAAGCCACACTTACTCTTCCGAGTCCGCCCTGAGGAATGTTTTGAAATAGGCGCTGATTTGAGTCGGATCGTCGAGTGCCGTGACCAACCCAACATATCCATCTGGGCGGACGATAACCATACCATCCGTACCAACTCCGTAATTCTTGTATCCATCACCTCCCTGGCTGCCACTAACGTCGATATCATCGATAAGAACCCTACAATCATATCGTCAGGAGATATTTCTTCTTGAGAAGTTGAAGATACACACTTTGACCAATGGGATCTCAACAAAGCTGGAAGCTCGTTGTATCGAACCTTTGTCTTCTTAGCAGCACTGATGGACAGAATGTCGAAGAACTCGAAAATGCGGCCAGCCGTCAACTCCGTCAGAACAGAGTCCAACTCATCCGCGATTTCCCGGACTTTTTCCAGTTGCAAAGGGCAGCTACTATCTCCCGTAAAAACCAACAATTTGAAGCGAGCGTCGGAGGGAAGGAGGTCCTGAATTTCGACAGGACGAGAGTCTGCCGCCCGCAAGAATATCTGGGGAGGAACGCGCTGGCCAATTATCAGGTTTTCTGCAACGTTTTGGTGCGTTACGTCGGTCAGTAAAGATTCGGCGTAGTGGATGCCGATTCCGCTTGTGAACCCGCCGAAGGTTTGGAATATCCTGAGACGGGATGTTGAGCATTTCCAAGTGTGTGATTCTGAGTGTGTGAAAGCGCAAGCTTACTTCAGGAAATCTTCGTGCGATACCCCATCTTGGAACTGTTCTGTACGAGGTTTCCCGGAAAATAGCCTTGCAAATTGCTTATCGAAATCGATAAGATCCTGAGCATATTTCCGTCTTTCGAATTCGTACTGGATGATTTTTAAGATCACAGCAGCAGAAGGACGATTGATTCATAGACGCACAGTTTTGAGTAGGGTCAAATCGGCCCAGCCTTTGAGAACGTGGGTCAATTTCCAGACTGGAGTAGGGCAAGTGGTAATTAGCGAACATAATTGGAGATATGGATAGAAAACATGATAAAGACCTAAATTATGACTGTCGTTTATGCTCGCGTTCATTCCTTGCCCTGCCTTGGGAGAATGGGTATGACAGGCGTCCCCAACAATAAAGACCCGTTCTTGCACGGAAAACTTGGAGGCAATCCTCTGACCGACTGACCAGTAACTTTAGCTTTCTGGATTGGGAATTCTTTTGCAAAAATCCTCACTTTGATAGATCGTCCACCAATCAAATTTATCTGGTGTTTGGATAGAATAAGGATGAAATGACTTTCGGGCAATCTGCGGTTGAATATTCAGAGAAGCTCTCTCCCTGAAAAACGAGGATTAACTCACTTCAAGCAGTTGGTGAGGCCCGGTTTTGCCCTTGTCGACCCTTCCATTTGTAGATGCGAAACTGCTTTCATCCAACTGGATGTAAATCCGCACTTTATCTCCTTCTCTGGGTATTATCATGCATGATCCATTATTAGAATGGATAGCGGATTTATTTCGGATATCCGGAAAGTCAGTTTCGGGGGTTAGATCAACAACACCCCAAATATAATCAGTCTGTTCGCCCTCCATGATGATACCGAGGGTTTTCCGAACCCAGGAGTGTGCCCCTGTTCGTGAATTAGGCTATCAGAGCTTGGCATTGTTCCGTTGCTTACCGTCGGCGCCGATTACAAATTTCGCGTGTACAACCTCGGTTTCATCGAGGACATCATCACCCAAATGCCGCAATACTACCTGTAATTCACAGCAACTGTGATGACGAAAATGAACATATAAACGAAGTGAGGGGGAACATACTCGCACAGGATATGCTTCCGGATCCTTTAATTCCAGTGCATCCCCAGACAACTGCAAGGAAACAGGTATGGCTGGCCTGCTAACATCAATGCCGAACTCGCGCATCGAGTCCAGAAATATAGCCTCAATAGCTCCTTGATGTAACGTCACCTATGAACGCATCGATAATAAGGTGGTCAATCCAAGAGCACGGGCAACAGGAACAATACCTCGAAAGGATATCTGGAAGTAGGTGCCGTTACATCTGGCACTCGATCTGTCAGCTTCATCATGGGTGAGCTTTTACGACATCAGCTCTAGGAAGCGAATAGCTTGCCTCGATTCCGCCCGTCGAACTTGGGTTGTAGAAGGCCTGCAGCAGCGAAGATGATGTAAACATACCATAATATTAATATCGGCGAATGAGAGGACGACATACAGCCATATGCATCTGATTTCCTTCTTTCAGTAATCGTTCTGCCAGGCCGTAGCTCTGTTATCATTAACGTCCAACCAATTCTTCACTTGATAGTATTCATAGACTAACCTGGAAAACCTCAATTGTTCTTGGTTGAATACCATCCGCTTGTCCTACAGGGACCTTAACTGGTCTTTGAAGCAGGAATTCAATGATGCGGAGCACCCAAAGAGGTTGATGTTACCAACCTTTGGTCAATGATCCGAACCTTAACACCATTCCTTGCCAGTGCATTGGCGGCCATAAGCCCCGCAGGACCAGCACCAATGATTAGCACATCCACATCACTCTCTCTGATCGTTGACGTCGGCATCTCTGAAAATGGAGGCGGTCAAAAAAGGTCAGAAACAGTGGACGGCAAGGGGAAAGAGGGGGGGAAACAATGGTGGAGCGTCATCATTCTCCGACTTTAAATTCTCTACGCATCTATCTTGGTCCCAAACAATCCATTTACGGCTAGCTGTCGCCTACCACGAAAGGTTTCCTAAGCGTGTACGCCAGGTGCCTTGTTAGAGAGTAAAAATACTGCGCCATGGTCATCGGTACCAAAGAAGGGATTACTTCCTCCACGAGCTTCCTTATTCGGCCAAATGAAGTTGAGAAGCATCCATCCAGTTTCGGGGCCGCTCGTATGGTTAGCAGCTCACATGTCCGCGGGCCAAAAACCGCATCTGGTCGACAAGATGCCACTCCATCGAGGATTAGAAGCATAGCGTCTAAATCGGCTCAAAAGTAGTTGTCAAGCGATTATTTCAGTGCTATACTTATGTGGGAAATATCCTTCACAACTTGGAAACAAGTTTCCCAAGGATATATGTGTGTGTGGCTTGGAAAGTGAGGTCATTCCTGCATTTTTGGAATGTCGTCACGTCGTTAGGTTCGAAGAAGCAGATTTATCGTTATTGTACAAGTTGCGTACGAAATGACAGCAGGGGATCCAAGTGCAACAAGATAAGGAAAAGAGTAGCTAGAGATCGTAACATCAGTGTCATGGAACAGGTAGAGTGAAGGTACATACTAATAACAACCGAAATAACAACCGAAATATCATCAAGGCGCATTAAACTTCACCATAAAATACAGACTGAGAGTACTCGGGCATGGTCAATCCCTGTTTCGTGTTGAGGATATCGTCGATCTGAGAAAGAGATGTCGGTGCGCATAGTTCAAGTGAGAAAAAAGGAAATGCACCTCCTTCGGAGGATTCAAGCCCAAAGCCTGAGCTCGATTCCACCTGTCGCGTCGAGACACTCCGACGCATGGGCCGTATTCATAAGAGCTATATTAAATATCAATTAATACCCAGTATGTTAGCAGCTACGATACACCCACTTATCGAAAACACGAAGGATGTCGTGTATCTTGTTCTGTTTTTCACCATGGACTGCATAGCAAATCAACCGCTGAATAATCGGCGCCCGGGATAACTCACTCGGATCCATGTATCCCATTTTTTCCTTGACTTCATTATGATGTTTCCTCCACTTGGGATCCTTGTGATTCAGCTCAGGCGCATCCCCTTCATCCTCCTTCCGCGCGTTTGCTTCGACCTTCTTCGCCACATCCTCGGGACGCGCATTCGAAACGCGGAACATTCCAACCTTAGCCATCTCAGTGGAGGGACCCACTTTTGCTTGAGGGGCATTTTTTGAAGGCGTCTTCTTAGCCGAAGAGCGTGTTTTACGCTCCACAGGAGGCGGGGTCGGAGCGTCCTCGATTTCTTCTTCGTCTTCTCCCCCTAGCGTCTCAGCGTCGGACTTGGTTGAAACAGTCTCAATTTCATCGAACTCCTCAGGTATATCGTCGTCGCTGCTGGCAAGTGATATCTCGTCATGATTATTTTTTTCTGAAATTTTGGATTTGGTGGAAGTAATCTCTTTCGGAGTCGGTTTCAAGGTGGTGGTTGATGTCGTTGCATTGGGTTTCCCAATTTTGCTGCTTGATGTAGTTCGTTTCGCAGAAGCGAACTCCAACTTGGCTTGTTTTAGAGTGGCAGACATGATCAAATATGTGGGTAGTTATAAAGAATGAGGTGGGTGAGAGCTAGGAGCAAAGTGGTTCATTTTCAGGGCGCGAATATTAGATTCTCCTAATATGGTAATTTATGTTCTAGTATGATAACAAACCATGTACATATCCAACGATGTGAAGTCCACAATCATTCGTGCTAGGGCACCTTCGAAGCAGAGGACTAGGCCTCGTTATTGTCTATTGCCTGTCTTTGGTCCGAGCTCTGAGGCTTCAATGACCATGGGGATTTTTTCAGGGACGTTCGTACACTCGAGTGTTGCTTGTTGCGGACCAGTGATGATCGATAGCCTGCCAACCAGCGAAGAGCTTATTTTCCGCCAAAATCTGTGTTTGGTTGCAGAGATGTATATATAGCGCAGGCTCCTCCAATCACTTGGAGGACTTCGAGGTAAGCAAGTTATTACACGAGTTCTTTCGATATTCAAATCGGATCCTGACTACTTTCAATCTCCCAAGCTTGTCCAGAAAGTGGGATCTGTCCAAAGAGAGGCCGAGTTAAAGCGCCTGGCTCAGCGGTCAAATGTATTCGAGCCCAGTGTTTTGCTCTCAAACATGTTACTCTCCCTGCAGACAACCTTTATCCATTTCTTTGCGAACAGTATCGACTGTAGTAACCCTTCGTGCTCCTCCCTGTTGGGTATCATATCGCGCGCTCAGCACTTGGGGAAATCAATTGAGGCTGCAGCCGGTCTCGAAGCATGAAAGAAGAATTTATCCCTCAAGATGTGCAAAATTTCTCTTATGTCTGGATCCGTTGGGATTGGGATTGACCGTATGCAGTGGCCTTTTGAAACGTGCTTCAGTCAAGTGTCTCGTCTCCTCCATACCAACCGCCTTTGCACGGTGGTTTGCACGGTGGTACTTCGAATGGACGGACGCCCATCCAAATGACCTTCCACTTCTCAAGTTAACGCCCCACTTTGGCCCTGTACCAATCAAATTCTGCACGGTTTCTTATTCCTCGAGGCAGCAATCCGATCTTCGCAGGATCATCGAGAGAGCTTGGGAAACAGTCCCTCGGCCTGGTAGACAGCTAATTGTGTTCTGTTGGTGCGGTCTGTATAGCGTTCGAGAATTGCGCCCATCGCCCACCCGAGTATGGACGAATCTCCTGCCAAGCTCGTTCTCAGGCAGGACTTTCGTGTACCTTCGAAAAATTGCATGCAGCAGCTTATGACATGACTGGTTATCTGTTCTATAATGAGAGGTGTTACGACCTCACTTGAATCTTAGATGCCCGCTATCTTTAGGTAGAGGGCCTTAGGGTGCTCTCGGGGAACGGGTAACTATCTTATCTGTCGCTCCACTCCACGGAACGTCTTCCAGCCGAGCTTCCAGAATGAGAGATTCCAGTGCTACCAGCGACTATCCATCCACGAGAGGGATTTGTTATCCCACTGGAAGAAGATGGAGATGAAGCGTTTTCGCGGAGTTGATCTTGTTCCACCCCTGGGCATTCACCAATCCAGTGGTGGAGTTATAGTCGCTCGGCATCGTCCCCCCGTTGTCTCCTTTCACGATCTTTGACAGTGCTTGTTCGATTCAAAACCCATCCCCTTCAAGTTTTGCTTTCTCTTGAGCCAATTAAGAATCCCAGTCCTTGACTGCTTGGATCCCAAGGCCACCCCTTAGGCTTCTACCAAATCAGTCTCGAAAGCTTTCGAAGAAGAAACGGTTTTAATCAGGACTCATCATCAGTCTCACTGCTGAAATAATGATGCGTTGTGAGTTTCATTGTTCCCCTTACTCTCTCTCGACACCTTCCACAATGTTGGTCTCTAACATAATTACCAAAAAAAAAAAATTGTAATCCTGTACAATAATGCAAACTCAGCCATTCTTTATTTATTTCAAATCGGTTCGCTGCCAGGCAGTTAGTCAAACTTGGAAAGTTAATTCATAAGTATTATGAAGGAAAGAACCCTCAGTATTTATTTTCAAGCTTCCATTGCTGCCTCGTGAAATTTGGGGATTAGCGTTCTCGGCACGCTGCTACAATTATAGTTCGCGTGAAAGGTTACAAGGAGGTAGCGGGCTCTACCCTTGTCGGCCTTGGGTGATTTATGGGAGATTAATAGGGATATGGAAAGCGACAATTTTAAAGTTTGTGCCGCTACTGCTATTACGACGTGGATTACTTTTTCCTCACCGAGATGGCCGGAATCCTTCTTTGGATTTACATACAACAAATAAAAAAAGGACCTTTTTGCTGTTATCACTCCATCGGGATTTCTAAGATTGGGAAATATAATCTTCCTTCAGGCTTCAACCAACTCTCAGCTTCATACCTCTTTGAGCAGTAT
>Ga0307509_10010651_pt1 | contig 11223 bp, 7 predicted proteins | sample 10_EM_MG_FD_202245 | JGI IMG/M metagenome (GOLD analysis project Ga0307509, IMG submission 202245) | Populus trichocarpa ectomycorrhiza microbial communities from riparian zone in the Pacific Northwest, United States - 10_EM | ecosystem: Host-associated > Plants > Roots > Unclassified | place... | reverse complement strand
ATCCTACCTGTTCATTTCAGCTATGAAAAACAGAAAGGTTAAATGATGATGGTTTGTCCAGAGGATCATAATATGTGAGGCTAAGCAAAGCACAAGGCTAAGCTTGCTGGCTTCATCCAACTCTCGGCCTCCATATTTTAGTCAAAGCCACCCTCGCTAATGCCATATGTAAATTGTAAATTTTATAACCAGTAGCTCCAAAGTTAAGCATCTGGACCAACCAACACAAAACTTACTCGGCCAGATTTCTGACTGCTTCATCTGAATTTCTTAGCAAAAACATGTGTTTTGCATAGGTTTTCCCAATAAAAGGGCATGGTTTAGACCAAACAATCCAACCCAAATGAACTAAGACCGGGTGTCAGTTCTATTTTCTCTTATGCTCAATATCCACATGCTTCTTCAGAGAATAATCAAGTTATATAGTTAAAGTAGTTGGCATTCGGCAATAAAACACTGGCATAAATCTAATGAAACATGCACTCAAAAGAAGCACGCTGAAAGGCTGCACCTTAAAACAATCCTTTGCCCGCCAGAGAATAGTTTGTGTGCCTTGGATTCATTCACCTGAAAGAAATTAAAATGACAAATCAAAAAACATTTAACATGAGAAATTAAACAATGAGAATGGTAGAGTCGCTCTCTCTATCACAATGAGTTAAGCACTATAGAATTTGAAAAACCACAAGCACCTTTAACACCGACGATACAGATCCGTAAAAGTCACTTTTCTTAACATCCTCTGCAAGAAAATCCTCAATAACAAGATGACGCAATATACGGGAAGCTTCACCCTTGGCTAGGTGTTTTCCAGCTCCATGAAGGCTCAAGTTCTCATGTCTGTGTCTCTTGACCTGGTTCAGGCAGCAAAACCATGAAGTTATGCAAGGACATGACATCTAAATAAGATTGGCACTTCTTTTTGTTCTCAGGACATACAAATTGGCTTAAGGAACCCCTGTAGACTTCTAAAATGTGAGATGATGAAAAATGCTGCCCAGTTAACTTGACCAGCTCAACCTAGAAAAGACAAAATACAAATTTTAAAGAATAAGGAAGCGAGAAATGCACTATGCCAGCATAAAATAATAGCTACTACTTTCAAGTAGGCACAATGAAAATAACAAAAGAAACAAACGGTTTCAAACCAATTGCTTTGCACTCTCAGTGACGTCCCTCTCCACTAGAGTTTTGATCTTAGAGCAATTATCACATGTATTCCCACAGTTTCCAGCATCAAACTTTTCTCCAAAATGCAGAAGTTGTAAGAGACGTCTGCAATCGACGTCATTTTCAGAATAACTGACCTGAAGCAGGAGTAGTCATATTTTAGAATGTAATAAGTTAGAAAACAGATGGATATACTAACAGCAGCCACAATACAACAGCAAAATGTTTCATAACAGTTACCATTCGCAGGAGATTTTCAGTGTTTTTTTCCAGTATCCTATCTGAACTTTTCATATTATTGCGACCACATCCAGCTGTCCACGGACTTTGCTCTGCTTGTCCTTGTATAATCATGTGCTTGACTCGTATCTAGAAAGGATGAGAAAATAGATAAATAATTTAATCAAAGATAACAATTAACAGGAAAGGTCAATAAATCGCCTTTATTATGACAACATGGCAAAAAGAAAAAAAAAAGCCCACAAGAAATGAGAAGATACATGAATTCTGTGACATTAGCTTACATAGTCGCTGTAACTGTAATACAACACACAGGATGAGCGTTGACCATCTCTGCCAGCACGACCACACTCCTGGAAAATTTGGTGAAATCGTTACTAGCTTGTGGTCATCAAGGAACCAAATACTTGTACCTCAATTCTGAACAATCAACAGTTGTAATGTGAACACCTTTAAAAGGTAAGGATATGATTACCTGATGGTAACCTTCAATCGATTTTGGAAGAGAATGATGAATCACAAAGCGGACATCTGGTTTGTTGATGCCTGCAAAAACACACCAGTTAGTACATGGTGTTCTCGGTTAATCAAGGCAGTGATCAGGAACAATAAATTATACCCATTCCAAATGCCACTGTAGCACAGATGATGTTAATTTCATCTTTGCTCCACTGCTTCTGAACAAAGGAACGTTGTGCAGCTTCCATATTACCATGGTAAAATGCTGTTTTATGTCCACATTCCTGTACATCAAAGCATTACCTTGAGCAAACATAAACTAAAAGGGTGGGAATGGAATGTCAATTTCACCTTCACATCAATATCAGATTTTCTTTTACAGTTTGATCACATTCCACAATACCCTAAAGAAACAACACAGTACAAGATCAATGGGGTAACTTAAAAGCTTCTCTAATGCACTTAGAGAACATACTTCAGATGAAGAAAATTAAATTTCAGACAAAGAAAAGAAGGTGATCATGGTAGCTAATCCTAAATTTTGGCTACTCCAACATAATTCATGGACATGCATGGTGTAAATGTCTATAATTTGTTGCATGAGAAACTAATTTGTGTACCTAGATAATTAATGATGATTTGTTTTGATTACCTTGAAAACATATTTTAAATGGCATTACCATTCACCAGACTTTCAATTATTTAAACTTTTACAAACATTGATTTCCCTTTAACATATATACTTGTTTCATAGATCAACACATTTATATAAGGTCTAAATTTTGCTCTTCCAAATACAAGCAGTTGGTCCAAAATGTGAAAGGCTCACATTTGGTAATTGCAGGATCAAAGATTAACTACAGCCTTCTATGTACAATAATAAAGACCCCAAATTAACTATGACCTGCAATGTACTGATCCATGTAGTCAGCCACAACTAGCTTGGGTCTAAGGCTCACTTTGATTGAGTTGAGCTGTATTGTATAATGCCTTGCACATTTTGGTAACAACCAAGTCTTCTTTTAGTGTTCACAATTATCACAGCTTAGATAGCCAAACTTTGGAATGCAGCTATTGACACAAGACTATAACTGCTATGTTCCTCAGTTCAACAAAGTCTTGGTTTGAAATTCATTTTGATTATGATGCAATGCAATTGTAGGACAACAAAAGCACACTCGTCAAGTACTTGTGGACAAGTATGACCAGCCTTAATAACCACCAAAACCAATATCGATGCAAGCAACAAAATTTATTTCAAGCTGCTCACTAAGAAATAAAGATTTTTCCAATTGATTTACAAATGATAAATCTTTGTAATACAATAAAAACACTAAATGGAAAACCAACCTGCAGTTTTTCAGCAACTTTTTCGCAGTCCATTCTTGAAAGACAGTAAATAATTCCACATTCATCAAAATGATTTTCTTTGATGAACTTGTCGATGTCTTCCAAGCACTTTTTTGTCTTGGGAATTACAGAATACCTGTCATGTTCACTATGAGTAAAGATATAAAATGCAGTGGCAGTTCATTTTAATTCAATACTAACCATAAGTTGGGGCGATTAAAGCTTTGCCGGAAAACAATGCAGTCCACAAGACCAAGAGCTTGCACAACATCTTCTTTTACACTGGCTGTTGCAGTAGCAGTCAAAGCTAACACTGGAGTTTTCTCAAATTTCTTCTTCAAGATACCAAGTTCCTGGATATTTTACAAAATAGATTATAGCATAAGACAGAAGCGCTGTGAGTCGAAATACAAATTGGAATATGATTTAAAGGCCACAACCTTGTAATCCGGTCTAAAATCATGCCCCCACTGACTCACACAGTGTGCTTCATCAATAACAATCCTGGCAAGCAATCCACGACCATTTAAGCTCTCCAAGTTCCGCAAAAGAACATCACTTCTGCAATCAGAACAGGTAGGTTTCAAAGTATTTAGAACTGCATAAAAATACCAGCTCTCCAGGATCACATTATAATACGAGTTAATAGATCACCCATTTTGACCAATCTGATTATCAATCTTTCCCAATGAATAGATGAAAGCATATTACCAATCTTACCTTTCTTTCATTGACCATGCAATTGAAAATAATTTTTTTGCTCAAAGCAATAATTTATGTTATCTATCATCATCCAGGATGTTAAAACAGTTAAGCCTATGCTTAGAGGGCAAGCAAAGCATAGTCAGGAGATGTGAGAGTTTAAAGATTGACTAATAAGGGAATCCCTCGAACAAGGAAAAAGGAAATGCACAGAGGCTTTCAAGATTAGTTTGAAGAACGTAATCTAACTGTTGAGTAGGGATACAAACCACGAGTTGAGGGCAGACTTTAAAAGACAGGAAACATGTCACAAATATTATACTTAATTGCATGCAGAATTAACAAGTACACTGAATTCCAAAAAAAAAAAATGAGCTGATAGCCTACTAAATTTTAAACCTTTCCCAACAAATTTTTTCCACCATTATAAAACATACTGCAACAAATTGGATTAGCGGTACACAAGGTCGACAGCACCATGCCACCATCCCATAAGTTCCACCAGAGAAACTATTTTGCATACCAGAAAACATGAAACCAATTCTTAAGATGCCCTAAGCTTCAAATTTATAATTAGAAGGCAATATCAATTGATAATTTTTGCTAGAATACTGGTAATGTAGATGACACTCACTTAGCAACTTTCTCTGGCGTGACATATAACAACCTGTATTTACAATAATCAGAACAAAGTTCCCTTAGGATCTCCTGTTGTTCAGTCCACTCCATGTTGGCACTCAGGTAAGCAGCAGGAATATTTGCCTATAGCGCAAACCAATAGGTAAGAAAAATGCATGCCACTAAATGAGCAGTTTGCAGTAACCAAAAGAAAATAAATGCTTGACTAAATTAGTAAGATAGCAAGCATACCTGCAAAAGGTGCATTATTTGATCTTGGATCAGCGACACGAGTGGAGAAATTACTAAGGTTATTCCAGGACAAACTAGAGCAGGAAGCTGAGTGAATCATTTAAAAAAAAAAGAAAGAGGGAGTCCCATTGTTAAAACTGTGAACCAAGAAAAGTTTAATTTCCCAGTATCACCAAAAATTCAAAGATAAAGAAAATTTAGCCAAGCTGGTATCCTAGCATCAATTCAACTGCAAAATATTGTCAGAGATATGACTCTGGAAGTTAAGCAGACTGCCACAAATGGAAACAGCAAAATAATGGAAATTAAATGAAACTAAAGCTGTGTCTAGCAGAATTGGACTTTATTAGAGCTATATGATTACCTGATATGTCAGACTTTTTCCACCTCCAGTTGGCATTAAAACAAAGACATCATACCCACTCATTGTAGCATTGATGACCTCTCTTTGATTGGGGCGAAACGAGTGGTTTCCAAACACTTTTTTGTTATTGGCCTAGCAGCAAACCAAGCAAGCAGTAATATAGTATGTAATGAAACTAGTGATTGATAAATTCTAAGAAATGGGTAAAACTCTAGAGCAAAAGAGCACCTCCAGCTTTTTTGTCCATGGGAAATTTGTGCTGCTCCACTTTGGATCATTTGAGCCTTCGATATAATTAACTTCAACAAAGCTTGGAATGTAAGGTTCTCTCTCTAAAGGAACAGAAGAAACACCAAAGCTATCAATGGAAGAGAATGAAACTGAGGGTGCATTCCACTTTTCATATCCATTCAGGTCATTTCGTAGATGAACCTGGGCATCAAATCTCATGGGATCTATTTTGCATGCAGCAGATTGAGGTGTTTCATACTGCAAATTTCGAACCAATGTGGATGCAGAAAAGTGTGACTTCTGTCTTTCCTCATCACGAAGATATTTTTCAAGTTGCTGAATTTGCTTATTGAGCTGTAACCTGTTTATGAAAACACAAATAGACATGCATAAGAGAGCAAATCTAACAATCATTCAAGCTTATCTCCCAAGAAAAGGAGCTGAGAGTGTTTTACAAAATGCAAAAAGACAATGGAGCATATTTGTCATGTCTATCATACTATATTTCCTTCCATGTATTCCCAGAATTCCTCTGCCATACTCTTATTCTATTTTTCCTGTGAACTTTGGTTCACCTTTTGTGGCTCCATTGAACCAAAAAAACCCATGCATCAAAAGGTAGTATGATATCATGGGAGAAGAAAAGGGAGAAGAAGCGCAACCTATCTTGGCGAAGCTTATCTATCTGCGCTTGACTCAGTTCAGCAGCATTGTCAAGCAGATCATTTGATACTGCAATCAGCATATCCTTCATTTCTTGTAAATGTTTGGCAGCTTCTGGGCAAAGTCCTAGCTGTAATGATTTAGGAGTCGGGCAGATCAAGATGAGAACAGAATAGAACAGCGCAAATGAACAGTGCATATATAATGCCCAAACCTTGAATCCATGACTGCAGTTTGAACACAACTCAGGTGGCACAGAAATCTCCTCTGGCCTTATAAAACTATTTTGATCTGCAGTTGGAGTTATGGGCGGAAACTTAGAAATTGCTGGTTGCGGTGTGCAAGTAGCTTGGTAGTGCTCCATAACAATTTGGTCCACATCTATACTCTGCCACCAAGCTAACATGTGAGATAGATTAATGCAGAGAGATTAACACTCATCAGTATATAAAATATGACAACAAAATTCAGATGGATAAAACTGTGGAACTCGTTCGCGGTCTACTTTACACAAAGCAAATAGAACCAAAGAATTAGCCTGATTTAGTATAAAAGCTTAATCATTTTCGACAAAAGTGATCAGCAAAACAATATTCAAAAATTCAATAACTTAGCTCTCTTCATTATGGTATCTGTGAGGTGAAATTATGAATTTAAAGTAGCTGAACTTGATGCAATTGTTAATGCATTTTGATGAGAACTCATTGTCATGGTACTATGTCGAGTAGTCTTTGTTTACTCATTCTAAAACTGAGAGTTCTAGGATAGAGAATTTCAGCCTAACAACCTAACTTGATTCACGGTTACTCTTCATGCTGGACAAGTTTCAATTTGGTTAGCAGAGCTAAGAGACACTGAGTATCAATTACCTCGATCAGGTCATCATCATCAATGTAATCAGCTGAAGTTTCCACAAACTCTTTTGTTTGACAAGTTTGCACAGTGTGATTGACGAACGAACCAGCTAAAACATTAGACTGGTTGGTGTTGACCCCTGATGATGCTTTAATATCACTTGACCACCCTTGATTGTTTCCAGATTGCACATGGCTAGCATTGTCTGCTGGGATAACATTGCCCATATGCTTTGCAGCTTCACTGTTCTTTCCACTCAAGTTTTTCTGTGCATACACACCTTCAGAATATTTGCTAATATTACTTGAGCTTTGGAAGGTAGGTCTTTGCCCTACATTGCCCGACAAGTCTTCACTGACATTCTTTACTGGACCAGTTTGACCAGGTCTAGTGTAGTTCCTGGAAGAAATCTGAAGAGTGGACAGAGCATGCCAAGCCTGCAAAATGATTTTCCACACAAAAACTAATGCAAACTGAGATTTTCCCTGAACTGCTCATACCAGATAAGATATTAGATGTTTGCTACGTAAACTTTGAAGTAAAACATGAGGTTAGAGTTTGTGTTCACTCGATGCATGTAGCTTACAAGGCAGTTCCTCACTTCTCAAAAAGCAGAGATCAATTTTTCATGCCAGTTGACAGGACTGCATTGCAGAGTGCTCCCAAAATAGACCAGTCAGGGTTGGAGCAACCATGAGGAGATTTAAATGGGACAGTGCCAATTGTAATGGCATGAACAGTAAACACCGACACACCAGCCAAAAAAAAAACTCACAATGCACATTTTTACCTTTTCAACTTGTGAACTCTGCAGTCTTTGAGGATTCTGGACATCACAGGAGCTTAACCTAAATGACACAAATAAAAAATTAGTTACACATATGAATAGCTTAGCACAACAAATTCGCCAATACCCTTCCGCCAGTGACAGTTAACCAAAGGATACGCTGCTTAAAAAATTATACAATAACAAGTTTTAAATTCTACAGCTCCGTGATAATATTCAAATTTAAAACAACAGAAACAAACGCCAAGGCACAGTGAAGAAGGGATTACGATTTTAAACAAAGAAATCGGAGATCTACATAATTCATTAATCATATGCGAATATGATATCAACATTATAAAGAAAAACACGGAACAAATGTGTAAAACAATATTATACCTCATGGACATTGGTTTTTGCGATTCAAGCGAGTAAAGGAAATTCGCACTCAAAAATTTCCTTCTAGAGGAAATATTATCAAGTGCATTGGCATGTTGCAACCAATTCACTTTAGGTTGCTTCTCATCTTCACATTTCCGACCTTCGCTTAAATTATTTACTCTGCCACATAAATATATGTAAAAAAATAAAAATAAATAAATAACATCAAAGAAATGTGAATCGAGATAAATTATAAGAAAAATAAAACGTAGAAAACAGCAAATTACTTTTTCTTCACATGTTTTTCGATCGCCATCACTCCGATCTATCTGGTAATTGTCTCTCAGCTCTGAAACCCTAGCATTATAGAGAATAAAAAAATTATTTCGAAATGGAAAATTGTCAAGTGCAAAAAATTTGATTTTCTTTTTTTTTTTTACTTTGAATTTCAAACAAATTGTTTTCTCTTTCGAAATAAATTACACAGCGGATAGTATAGCATCATTTTTTTGTGGTTCGAAATGCTAAAACACGGCGTTTCTCGAAAATGAAAAACCTAACAGCAGTAGCATAGGCGAGTGTATGAGAAAAAAGATCTTACTTTGGATCATTGAAAGAGAGAAGCGAGAAGGAAGGAATGATCGAGGAGTATTGGGTAATCGGAGGTGACGGTGAGTTCCAGAGTGAACGAGAGAGAGTGAGAGCGAGCGCGCTCTTCAAAAGTACAGGGCGCTGCGGCAGGGCGGGATATTTTTGTTTTTGATTTTTGTTTTTCCCCCTGTTTTTTTTCCTATGAATGTGGGTATCCAGCAAAAATTAACAATACTATAAAAGGCGTGGGAAAAACTGTAGCTTTCCCACGCCTTTTGTTTTCATTATTCCACACGCCTTTTGTTTTCATTATACTAATATTTTTTTTTTTCTTGTGATTAATTTTTAAAAAAAATTATATTTTTTTAAAATTATTTTTTCTGATTTTTTTTAATATTAAACTGGTTAAGAATTTAACTCTGTAATTTAAAAAAAAAACATTGTGGATTGCTACAATTTTCCCTATATGATTTTTTTTTCAAAATGGTCATTTTCGATATATTTTTTTCATATTGAGCTGGTTGAGAATTTAGTTTTGTAGTTTTTTTATAAAAAATATTGTAAATTACTACAGTATTTCCCCCACAAGGTTTTTCTTTTGGTACAATATTTCTTTAAATGTTTTTTTTAAATTATCTTTGTTGAATTTATTTTTTTTAATATTTAGCTGATTGAGAATTTAGCTTTAGCTTTCACCACATGTTTTTTTCTTTATTTTTTTTTGTGTTTTTGCTTTTTTGTTTTTTTCCCAAAATTGTCTTCTTTTTTTTTTCAGAATTATTTTTTTCAATTTTATTTTTTTTAATATTGAGCTGGTTGAGAATTTAGCTCTGTAGTTTTTTCTTAAAAACACTGTTGATTGCTACAGTGTTTCCCCATGTGGTTTTTTTTCTTTTTTCTTTGTTTTTTTTTCCAGAATTGTCTTTGTCAATTTTAGTTTATTTTTCATATTGAGCTGGTTGATAATTTAACTTTGTTGTTTTTTTCTTGAAAAAAAACATTGTGGATTGCTACAATATTTCCCCACATGATTTTTTCTTGCTCCAGTGTTTTCCCACATGTCTTTTTATCAAAAAAAATTTCAAAATTATCTTTGTCGAATTTATTTTTTTCATACTAAACTGGTTGAAAATTTAGCTTTGTAGTTTTTTTTCTTTAAAACATCGTTAATTGCTACAATTTTTCCCCACGTGATTTTTTTTGTTATGATTTTTTTAAAAATTATCTTTATCAATTTTATTATTTTTAATATTGAGCTGGTTGAAATTACAACTGTAGATTTCCTCATGAAATACTATATATTGCTACAGTGTTTCCATGTGTGGTTTTTTTTCCTTTTGTTTTTTTTTGTGATATTTTCCAAAATTATCTTTGTTGATCTTATTTTTTTAATATTGAGTTGGTTGAGAATTACAATTTATATTTCCTCACAAAACAGTATAGATTGTTGCAGTGTTTCCCTACATGATTTTTTTCAAAATTATCTATCTATTTTATTTTTTTAATATTCAGCTGGTTGAGAATTTAGCTTTGTAGTTTAATTTTTCTTGAAAACATTGTGGATTGCAATAGTGTTTCTCCATATAATTTTTTAAAAAAATATGATTTTTTTTACAAATTCATGACAACGCACAAGCATGTTATAAGCGCGCAGCAACACGTGGACATAACAACTAGTTATAATTATAAGGAGTGAGGTTGTGTCTAGTGTACATAAGATAAAGGTGTTTATATATATATAAATAAAAGACAGAAATAATGAAAATAAAAATATATAAAATTACAAGTCTCACAAAAAAATTATTTTATATTTTTATTTTTATTTTTTTAATTAATCACATTTTATTTTCTTTATCTTTGTATTTTTTATCTTAAAATAGTAATTAAACACTAACAAAAGTGCGCAGCAACACGCGGACATAACAACTAGTTATAATTATAAGGAGTGAGGTTGTGTCTAGTAGTTGTACATAAGATAAAGGGGTTTATATATATATATATATATATATATATATATATATATATATATATATAAAAGACAGAAATAATGAACATAAAAATATATAAAATTACAAGTCTCACAAAAAAAAATTATTTTATATTTTTATTTTTATTTTTTCAATTAATCACATTTTATTTTCTTTATCTTTGTATCTTCTATCTTAAAATAGTAATTAAACACTAACAAGACAAGTGGTCGTTTATATACTGTATTTGGTTGATATATGACAAAAAAAAAATTACATGTAAAAAGTACTTTTTATTGTCATTAAACTTACAATGTCTGAAACAGTAAATAAAAACTATTATTATTATTATAGTTTAAATGAATATTAAAAAATTTTAACTACCTTAAAAATAATATTTTTTTACTAATCAGAATCATCTACAAAAAGAATTTGTAATCATATAAATATAATTCAATTCTAAAAAATAATATAATTAAATTGTGATTTGTTGAATTATTAAATCATTTTTTTAGATATACTTAATAGTAAAATAAATAATTAACTAATCATGTATCAGTATATTAATGTTGAAATATATATATATATATATATATATATATATATATATATAT
>Ga0307509_10010648_pt1 | contig 11223 bp, 12 predicted proteins | sample 10_EM_MG_FD_202245 | JGI IMG/M metagenome (GOLD analysis project Ga0307509, IMG submission 202245) | Populus trichocarpa ectomycorrhiza microbial communities from riparian zone in the Pacific Northwest, United States - 10_EM | ecosystem: Host-associated > Plants > Roots > Unclassified | place... | reverse complement strand
CAGTTTTTCAAGGCTACAGACTTCAACATGGTCTTCACGGCGCCAAAATCAAGCCAAAATATTGCTGAGGCGGAAGCTTCTTGGAAGCTCCTGGCAAGCCGCTGACGCTTCCGGCCCTCGGTACATTCCCTCCAATCAGTGTAATTCGCTCAAGGTGGCAGAACTTGTAGCTGGACTGAAGGAAGATTTCGCGACCGAAGTGGTGGAGAACTCTGGGAACGAGCCCAGCGCGATTATCAAGAACTCGGCTCAGGTGCTTGGGAAGTACTGGTACGCCAACGTGGCCGTAGATTTCTTGGACGATGGCGTCGCTGTCAACGGTGAGTTTTTTTCTCTCATGCGGACTTAAAGATATCGACAACAGCCGAGGAGCTCAAACGGGGTCTTACAGCCCTGCAGGTTCACGATTCTGTTGTAGACAGAGCTTGCTCACGCACTCGTCCTGAGTGGCTTCAATGGGCATACAGATATCTTCAACTGGGGTAAGGACCTCATCACAGCTTGTCTTAATTCTTGAAGTGTTGCACCCTTGCATATGACTGTAACAAGAGATTCGTGTGCAATGAAATCATTGTGCTGGACAACGACTCTATGAGAGTGAAGTTAGGTATATAACTTGGTATGATGCCAGTTAGAATCATATCACGTAACCGTATTTTGTAAACACCCGATGCGGAGACAGATGACATCAGAGAAGCTGATCTCAACCAAAATTGGTATAGTTTGTTTGCACATAGCACTAAGATGGTGGCATTTCGGAAGTGGGTCCATCGTTTTGCAAAAAGCTGTAAAGAATCATACTCATCACAACACAGAGGATAACATTACAGGACGGAAATACATGGGTATATTAAATAATCACCTCCCCAAGAGGTGCTTGTAAGGGTCCTTCTGTCGGGATTTTACCGGAACCTTAGGATGGTCCTTGGCAATATGTTTATTTTTTCTCGAGGGATCCGAGAACTTTGCTTTGCAGTATTCGCATTCAATATTCGCGATGTTAAGGCTGAGATTCTGCTTGAATACGAAGCACTACGAAAAGCCTAAAAAGCTTACTGGGTCCCATTCACATGTATCACCGCTGCTTGTTTCTGTCCGACGTTAAGTCAGCGACAACGTTCTGCACGAATCTGCAAAGTAGAAAATAATACCTGACTGAACGACTTTTTGCAGAAGATGCAAAAGTATCGCCTTCAAAGTGGCAGTAAGTCCTGATCAACCCTGGTGACCTTAAGTTACTTACGCAATGCCAAGATGCGTTGCCTCTACATGACGTTTAACGGTTTGCCTTAAAGCTCCAAACCCGCATATCTCCGTGTTACACTCTGTGGTACTTGAACCGCCACGCTTCTGCTTTTTTTGATGTACGCACCTAAAGAGCTTGTTTCCGTTTGGTAACAGGCCTGCATACTCGGTGTACCTCAGCCACGTCTTATTATTTATATCACCATAGTCGTGAATATATCGCAGGGCTTCCTGATTCTTTTCGGTTAGCTCCTCGGATCCCTTCGGAAAGACACCACGCTCGGCCTGGATGGGTGGGTCGGGTGTGTCTATTGCATCGGAAGTCAAAACTGATGCGACTTTGTGAATTTGTTGTCGGCGAGGTTGGGGTCCAGGATGATATATGGAGGTTTGATTTTCCGCAGGATACCTATAGTATTGGAGGTAAACGTAGGAAATGATGACGAGGCAGCAAGACTTTCGATTTACCCGAAAATTATGTCTGGACATTGTTGATAGCGTCGGGCGACGGACCCCTCGCTTTCATGCACATTCTTGTGGAAAGTGAACGGCGAATGGCCAAATTCGACATCTCGATTCACAACCGACCTAGTCAGTGCTTCTGGGACGATTGGCGGTAACGCCGACTGCCTGCAGCATGGAATGACATTGGCGAAGAAGATCGTGAAAGGGCAACTAACTCGTTGGGAAGACCGTCGCAAAGCTCACGGAAAGATGGTAGCACCGTCTGGGGGAATGCGCAGTTGTCTTGCTTATCGGCTGTCTTGCTGGAGGAACGGACCATAGATGAGGATGCGAAATTGCTGGACGAGGTTGCGTACACATGGACCATGTCAAAGGAGCATAGGCTTCGGAGTGTAAAGACAAAAAAACGCAAATATGGAGGTCTTTATAATATGGATCTACCTGCCCACTGTACAAAACAAGAGTCGCCAACGCCGTGTGTAAAAGGGGTAACATAGGATCAGGAGACGAGGCCTTAGAGTCCGGACCTGAATTGAACGACATAGAGGCCGTGGCCAACAATTTGAGAACAACGTAAATGACCGGTTCGATTGCCCACATGCAAACAATCACCATCATTCACGAACCCACAAATCGTGTAAGAGACGGGGGTTCTCTTGAGTGCTGGCGCATCAACGTGGTTCGAATAGAACTTCGAAAGGCACAATTGCTCAGGAGCAGTGACACTTTCCTACTGATCTACGAACGGTACAAGTCTGCAGGTGAGCATAAAGCAACCGCTTGTGGTCACGAACAAGAAGTATGCACCCACCGACGATGCATAGATCCATTCTATAGGTCCATTGGTTTGAAAAGCTGATCACCTGAGGAGCCCTGCGCATGGCTCCAGTCCTCTTCTTCAAATTCGGTAGATGTTTGTTGTAAGTGCTTCGGCGGAATAGTTGGTAATGAATGGGCTCGAAGGAAGGCATATTTTGGTTTGCGTAGTGGTTTCGTAGGTCGAGTGGTGGAAGCATGTGGACACGGTAATACATCAGAAATTGTTTCATCCATTTTCTCTTTTTCATCTTCATCGCAGTCAGGAGAAAGAGGTCTCTTCCTCGATGGATCAAATGAGGAAGACAAGAGCGAAGAGTCTCCTCGAACATCACGCAAGGTATCGTTCACAGAGCGAAAGATTATTGAGCCTGTGGACTGAGTTTTCGCACAGGAACCAGGAGGCGTTTTGTATCCTTGGTAGACACCTATGATATACGACGCGTTAGGCGACTTATAACAAGGCAAGGAGAACAATTCACTTTGCCTAACGCGTGCTCCAATGTTTCGTAAAGAAAAAGCGAGTTCTTTTTCTGCACTGCAGTCACGCAGTTAGCGTGAGTAGAAAGATAATTACCCAACTTACCCAGAACCAAGAGGACTCTGGTCTGTCGCTGCTGCCGTTTCTCGCATAGACTCTGTCAGGCATCGTTTGGAGTCCATACTAGGTAGAGTCCAGGAATTGTGCTGGACACGTGATGTGTTGTTACTTTACCGGGGTTTCTTGGCATCCCGTCCAATGGTCTGTATACTACGATGGATCGCTCAAACTCGCAGTCAAGCAGCTCGCGAATAGGACCATCAGCTCCGTTCGCATATCAAACTCGCCTGCTGGAACGCACCTCCTCTCGTAGTGGAACCAATCCCTTATCCCGAAGCAATTCCCAGTCGTCGAATTTTAGCTTGCTCCAGAATTCCACCACTTCACCGACAACTGGACCTCGAAGATGGAACTCAACACATCGCGTCACCAACAGTCTGGATACAGTTAGGGCGAAATGGGAAGAACGTAGTCGGGATGGGGTTCCTTTGGAAGGGAATCCATTGTCCGAAGCAAATAGTCATTGGGTAAAGGCTAACTCCTCATTGCCTTCTACTGCAGTACGTCTCCTTGCCCCTACTGAGTTCGCGACAATCTGATCCACACTTTGGTTAAGGCATTAGGCATGGAGCCTCAATCAAGTCCGAAGTATCTTAAAAGGCAGACTATGCCTGCTCCTATCATTGCTTCACCTTTGTCTCCGAACTCTACTGGAATATTAATCGAGGCAGACCCCCCACTGTCAACTTCACCTCACCGAATCCGCATCCCTTTGCAAGAGTCACCATCCGTCTTGATCGCTGGTTCAACTAACCCGAAGGAGAAATTAGCTCCGACAGAAATGCACCGTACACATACTACTCCTCCAAGTATTTCGACTTGGAATTCAGACCCCCATCGTATTTCGTCCAGACCGTCACCTGAAGACCATTTTACTCGTGGTGCGAGGGGTATACATGTTTCTGCCGTTCATCCACGCCCATCTGGTACTTTGTCTACAACCCCCCCGTCAGTCACCACAACCTTGAACCAAGCATCCCCGACATCGGCCATGTTCCCAACAACATATCGGAGTTCCTCCACGGCTGATAGGAAGATCGGGTCATTTGATTCCTTGTCGGCAGGACCAAGTCGGCGCAAACTTGGAACTCATCTCCCTCGTATTGCAAGTGGTGACAACTCAAGCGAGAACCAGATTGAGCCGCCCTCTTTACCTTCAACTCAGAGGACTAGGTTGCGCGACCACAAATTTGCAATGGCTATTCAGGAGAAGAAGTTGACTCCATCAGGTGTGCTAGCTAACGATGCAGTTGCTGGGCTCCCTGGTAGAATATCGTTGAAAGCTCCGAGTCAGGGTTCGTCTCTCACACCTGCTTCTCGTCTGCTCGGAATTTCCTGGGTAGATAAACAACGCCATCTTCTTCAAGCGTACGAATATTTGTGTCACGTCGGTGAGGCCCAACAATGGATAGAAGGTTGTCTCGGAGAAGAGCTGGAGTGTGGGGTCGTCGAGTTTGAAGACGCCCTCCAGAATGGAGTGACCCTTGCAAGGCTGGTACGTGTCTTTCAGGGAGAGGGTGCCGTCAAGAGAATATATGAGGTTAGAATTTCCTGTTCACCTCCGTAACTTGAGTTGCTCAATTCAAAATTAGGGTGGCACTAAGCGGTTTGATTTTCGCCATTCGGAAAATATCAACCATTTCTTTAAATTCGTCCGTGACGTTGGCCTGCCAGAGGAAAGTCGCATTTCAGCTTCATCTACTACTCCTCGTGGTGACTATTGTGTTAGGGTTTCATTTTCGAGCTTACCGATCTGTACGAGAAGAAGAACGTTCCTAAAGTGATTTACTGCATCCATGCTCTAAGGTAACTCGTCTACTTTTTGCAAATAAATACTCTTTTCACACTAGTGACAGTCATCTACTCGCCCATCGTGGGCTTGCGCCACGAATAGGAAACCTCCTCGGCCAACTGCATTTTTCGGATGACCAACTTATTCGCACCCAGAAAGGTTTGAAAGACGCTGGTGTAGCGATGCCAAATTTCGGCAACGTTGGAAAAGAATTGGCGAAGGAAATCAATGAACCAGCTCTAGAAGAGTCAGATGATGAAAGTGCGTGGTCTTTTCGCTATTTACGGAATTGTGTTGCTCAATATCTCCTAGAACGCGACAGATTGCTTTTGGATTGCGAAACATCGGTCGTCTGTCTTCAGGCACAAGCGCGAGGCTTCCTGACCAGAGCCGTCGTGGCTACCCTCAGGAATCATAGTTGCCTAGCAGAGCGCCATATTACCAAGCTTCAGGCTCACTTAAGAGCCCTTCTTGTTCGGAAACGCTTGCATGTGTTGCGCAAAGTCTATGCGAAATTGGCACCCTCAGCGATTGCTATGCAGGCCAGAGCCCACGGTGTATTGGCCCGAAGGCGTTGGCTCACCCGCTTGCAAACGATGAGAAAATCTACTGGCCATGTCATTTGTATTCAAGCGCGAATTCGTGGTCTATTGCAGCGTCGCCGCTTTCAACGACTCAAGGCAGCTTTACGGACATCTCAAACCCCAGTTAAGAAGTTGCAAGCGATTGCACGCGGTCATATCCTTCGGTGTCATCGCAAGGAAATCACCAAGTTATTCATCGCTCCGAAAGTTAGCTTTGCTGTTGTTGCCTTACAGGCTCACATTCGTGGCGTTTTGGGTCGCAAGAACGTCCGAAATTGGCTGTCTATGTTAAGGGGAGTGGAAGGAAGTGTTGTCAAGCTGCAGGCACACTGTCGAGGGCTTATTATGAGACGCAGATTACGAGCACAGCTGGCAAAGCTCAGAAACGTGACCGACATCATCGTTAGCCTTCAAGCAGCTGTTCGGACATATCTCACTAGAAAGGGTTTATTGGCGCTCATACGGGGATTGAGGCGGACATCCACCGTCGTTGTTGGGTTCCAAGCGGTTCTTAGGGGGAAACTAGTACGCCAGCACCATCGAAATCTCCAGAAGGCATTGTCACAAGTCTCCGCCATTCAACTCCAAGCAGTCGCAAGGGCCACAATTGTCCGTACGCAGCATCGCGAATTGGACAAGAAATTGGAGGTTGTTCTCCCTGATGTTATTGGGCTGCAAACTACCGCTCGAGGTGCACTTGTGCGAGCCGACTTCTTCGCTTGGCGCCATCACCTCCACTGTAATCACGAGACTGCAACTATTCTGCAGGCCATGCTCCGTGGTGCAATGCAGCGCCGTATTTTCCGACAGAGGATGGACTACTACCAATCAAATTTGACCAAAATTGTCAAAATCCAATCCCTCTTCCGTGCTAAGGAAACGCGGGAGCAATATCGTCAACTGACTCTAGGAACAAATGTTTCTGTTGGCACTATCAAGAACTTTGTCCACCTGCTCGATGATTCTGAGGCAGACTTTCAGGAAGAAATCAAGATCGAAAGATTGCGGAAGCGCGTGGTGGAAGCTATACGTGAAAATCAAGCTCTGGAGAATGACATCAACGATCTTGACAAAACAATTGGACTAGTTGTCCATAACCTTAAGACTGTAGAAGACGTTCTCAAGGCAAGAAAGAAGTATGGTGGAGACAATTCTGCGCTCAATGCTGAAAGGGCATCGTTACTTGCAGCCCACGGTGATATCTTCTCTGCAGCCAACACCCTCGACCAAGAAGCCCGTCGGAAGTTGGAGCTTTATCAGCAACTATTCTACGTTTTGCAAACCAAATCTAGATATCTCACTGGGCTTCTGTCTCGACTGTCGTCAGACGATGCACTTGAGACGAGTCGAAGATTTATGGAACGAGCCATACTAACTCTGTTTGGATATGGGCAGGATCGGCGAGAGGATTTCTTGCTGCTTAAATTGTTTCAGGTATGTCCTGTCTCAAGTAACGGCTGTCAACTAAACTGATGCGTCTTAGCATGCGACAAGAGACGAAATAGCCAACGCACCCTCCTTGAATTCTGTCATGTTTGGTCGTCCCCTCTATATCACCGTTGCAGTCCAGTATATTCGCTCACGGCAAGTGATTTACGTGAAAGATTCTCTGCAGGGTATCATCCGAGAACTCATTGAAACGGATGATCTTGATCTTGAAGTTTCCCCTTCGAAGGTATACCGTTCACCGTCATTGCAAGACAGTACTCATTTTTCAGTCAGATCCATCGAGCCAGAATCGAGGTTGAAGAGATGAGGTCGGCTAAGTCATCTAACATTTCTAAAGATCTTCCCTTCAGGGAAGCTGTTACCGACCCCGACACCAGAGCTGTCTACATCCGCCGTATGTTCAACTCCCTGAAGTGTGTCCTTAATTGGTAACTTATACATCAATATCACAGACCTTCAACTGCTCCAATGGTGGACTGAAGCCTTTGTCAACGTCATAACCCAGTCTACAAAGAAGATGTCATATAACATGAGATTTCTTGCACGAGAGGCTCTATTAGCTCTCCGAGTCTGTTCTTTCTAGTCTTATCGCGGTCGTAAATAACGTTCGTTTGCAGGAAAAATTTCCTGAACCCTCGGCCGAGGTCTACGGGGCTTCTCTCGGTAGATTGATTTTCTCGCATTATATTAGCCCTGCCTTGGAGTAAGTTTGCTTTCCTTGCATCTGTTCAGTCTGATATCACAAGCTTAGATCCCCCGAAATTTTTGATATCATCCCAAAAACGATGTCAATCACGATTGGAAAGAAGAACTTATCACAAGTTTCCAAGGTCCTTGCACAAATCGCCAGTAGCACTGAGTTTGACGATGAAAACCCAAGCTACGTTCCTATCAATGACTTTGTACGGAAGGCCATTCCCCAAATGACTTCTTGGTTTTTTGAGGGTAAGTTTCATCTTCATGCACGAATCATAACTTGCAAATTGGGCATCAGTTGCGAATGTCCCAGATGCCGACACATACTTTCATGCACATGACTTCATGGATGCAGCCGTACAACCCAAGCCTATCTATATATCTCCAAACGAAATTTATGGAATTCACGCCATGCTTGTCCAGCATCAGAATCATCTGGTATAGTGCAGACAAACTATGTTTACGATGATAAAACTTAATGCGACGTTCAAGGGAGTTGGTCGTGACGATACCTTAAAGGCCATTCTCACCGAGTTGGGTGGGGTTCCGAATCCAGACAGCGAAGAATTAAAGGACGCTCGAGATACACAAATCACTCTTGAGCTTACAAATCGCTTCGCTCATGTCCAAGGTATGCTCGCAACACCACGGAGAAATGCTTTATTAACATAATGCGCAGATCCCCATGCTGAAGAGAAAACTCTTTGGGTCCAAGCGAAGCGTGGAGTCCTTGCAATCCTACGTGTTCAGCCTTGTAAAGACTTATTAGAATCTCTCATGCAGCCTGTTGCTGAGAAGGACGAGCTTCTTTGGGAAGAAATTCTCGAAACGGAAATCGAGAATGAGATGCGACAGCCCCAAAGGCGACAACCTTCCACCATGGCCAACGACTCCGCATACCGTTTAGAAGACATCAGGCTGTATGTTTTAGCAAACTCTTGTTCATTTTCCGTATCCTTACTCACACATCTTAGTCTCAAATTTGCCGCTGTCAAAGCCCTCGCTATATCAAATTTACTTGCATTAGAGAAGCAAGGGAAGGTCTCCCGCGAGGACGGTTTTCAAGGAATTCTGAACGCAATTGCGGGTGATGTGAGGAGCAAACATCGAAAGCGCCTGCAGAGACAGCAAGAAATGCAGAACATGAATGAAGGTCTTCACCAGCTCGCACAAAGGAAGAGGTATTTCGAAGAACAGCTTGATAGTTACCACGCGGTTGTAGAATCGGCCATGAACACAATGCAAAGAGGCAAAGGGTGCGTCTCCCACTCATGCTCCATCCTCGACGCAGACTCACACATCTCATAGGAAGAAGCGCTTTGTTGTTCCATTCACCAAACAGTTCTATCACTTGCGGGACCTTCAAAAGACTGGTCGGACACCGCAATTTGGTTCTTATATCTATTCTGCAAAAGACTTGTACGATAGACGTATCCTCCTTTCGGTTGATCAATATTCTCCCCGACAGTTCGACAAACTGCAAATAACCTTGTCTTCCAATGTTGCTGGAGTCTTCAACATTTCTCTGGACTCTACTATTCTTGGTGTCACATCTCGTATTACTTCAGAAGACATTCGGATGGAAGACCTTCTCCAGGCGAAATACGAAAAACGCTCTTCACTATCCTTACTCGATGGTAAAGTGAAGGTCAACTTCGAGCTTTTCTTATTCCAAATCAATAAAAAGTGAGCCATAACAAACTTGCTCACAAGCGGTCGTATTCTAAACCTTCTTGTAGGTTTTATTCCTAAATAATGTATTGTCCTGTCATAAAGCAAAGTGTCCAAGGGATATCACAGTCATGTATAGACATATCAAAGAATTTATCAAATAGGCGTAAATCATCTAAGTGGAACTTGGTAATTAGCCAATGCTTCTATCTAAATGTAAGGTCCGATACCAATATTCAAGGTTCTTGGAGTTGGATCAACTTCTGCGGAAGAAGTGGAACAAGCTTCGCTTAAATAAATAGTAGAGGCACTGTTGAATGCAATGAATAATAGCTTGTCAAGGTTAAGAAAATAGCACAAACCCCAATAAAGCGAACCAATGATAGTGCAAAAGTCCAGTAGAGGACGATACCAAAGTAGATGCTTTGCTTTGCCTTCAGTGCTTGCTCATCCGCGGTAGTATTTGTGCTGGGCCCATTTATGCCTTCGACAGCAATTGCCAAGGATGCATTGCTCAGCATCCAGACGGCTACCAGGCGAGTACGGAAAGTCCTATTCTGATCATCAGTGGTAGGCTTCGCTGGAACTTCCTTCTTAACAATTTTCGTGATTGCTCGGGTGACGGTCTCCTTGAATGCGGCATCGACATCTGCTTGCTCTGCAGTTTGATCTTCAACAACTGCCTGTTCCGCATCTTTTGATTTCACAGACGACACAGAAGGGAGGGGGTCTACTTTGTCAGACCCTTTGGTACCCCAGGATACCTGTTGGCAACAGTCAGCAAAGAGAAAGAAGAAAGAAGAATCACATACATCATGAAGATTACAGAAGGCATATACATTCAAGACATTGGTAAAGCTTGGTGCTAGGCAAAGATATTGGATGAAGCTTGAGAACATGTGCCAGGGGTCCCCCTTAGATACGTTCAGTAATCATTCAGTACAGAACATTCAAAACTCACGTATAAAAACGATGCCGAAAAGTAGATGCCTGTTACATCTCATCAGTCGTTGATATGCCAAGAAGAAGAGAAACAAACCAAAAGTTGATATCATAGCTGCAATTAGAGCCCCAATGGGTGGAAGGACGAATGCACGAAGAATCTCTGCTGCAGTCATCCCAGCAAGTTTGGTCGGAATCGACTAAAGTGGATGGCATTATACTACTTTTGGTCTGAGTGCAGCAAAAACAACATACTGCAAAGGCCGTGATAGTCAACCAGAGCGAACAAACCAAGAGATATACGGCCAGAACAGCAAACACCCTATAACTGGTATTAGTTCTATCATCTTGCTAAAGCGATTGTTCATACCAAAGCGTGATCACGTAGGGAACATGTTCGCCTTTTGGGCGGTTACCAAGTGCCAAAATGAATTGCAAAGCCAGGGCAGAACCATAAATTCCTTTGAAACCTAGATTGACCCAGTGGGTCTGCCAAGCTGTCTGAGACTTGGCAGAAGGTAGAGGAATAGAGAACGTACGATTGTGGAATTGCCAAAGACATAGATATTTTGTTCAGGAAGAAGATCGATGATGATGCTGAAAGTGAGCCAGAGGTTGGCGATTGCAAACCAGGAAAAGAGAAGCGAACAAAGGTTGTACTACATAACGACATGTTAGTTTCATGATATCCTAATGTATGGGAACATCCACTTACAAATGCTTGAATATGAAGGGCAAGCATGCGTATGGGGCCATGGGACGATCTGTAAAAGGCACCAAAGTGGACGAGAGCATACTACCATGAAAGGATTAAAATTTCCGCTCGAACCATAGGATTGTAGACGTACCACTGAAGCAGCGAAAGAACCATTCAACCAACGACGACGTTGGCCAATCAACTCAACAGCCGTCTCAGGCACATCGGTTTCAGCCTTACTTGGCTTGACATAGGTCAGCGTCCA
>Ga0307509_10010647_pt1 | contig 11224 bp, 12 predicted proteins | sample 10_EM_MG_FD_202245 | JGI IMG/M metagenome (GOLD analysis project Ga0307509, IMG submission 202245) | Populus trichocarpa ectomycorrhiza microbial communities from riparian zone in the Pacific Northwest, United States - 10_EM | ecosystem: Host-associated > Plants > Roots > Unclassified | place... | reverse complement strand
AATTGTGAGACCAAGACCTGAAAAAAGGTGAGCCAGAAGTAGGGAACGTGAAGGTAATATGAACCTTGGGTTTGTATTTGACCTCCATCTCTCCGGTGGCGAGTAGCTTGGCATACATGCGCTTTGGCATCCGGGTAAAGATATCCTTCCAAGGGGTCCAGATAGACAGACCGAGAGCGAACGACCGACCGACACTGAAAACCACAAGCCAGATGACATACCAGAGGTACGTGTCCAAGAAGAAGAGGATCAGATCCATGATATACATGATCGCCAGGGCAAACGGCATGTGGTTCCTGCAGAGGGCGTCACCGAAGAGTTTGTCGTTGCAACGTTCGATGTTTGTCCGGGCCATGACAGCGACTGGCGCGCTGAAGGACGACGACAAGAAGAAGTACGATTCCACATACTTGCAACTGAAGACCAAGATCCAAAGGAGGATAGATGCGAGGCGGGCGCTACCAGGAAGTGCAGGGTAGGAAGCGGTGAACGTCTGCGAGGCCATGTACTTCCTTGATTTTCCAGCAACCCTGTCTCCAAACATGCGGCCAGAGGGAATCATGGCAAACGCGACAGTGGCAACGACTGATATGAAGAATTGGACTATGCCAACGATGAGAGGTATATTGCCGTTGTTGTCCTTCCCATCGACCATAGCGATATAAACCGTCGGACCAGCCGTTAATGCGAGGATGACGAGTAAGAACACGAGTCGCGTGGTGAGATGAGATGCGTTATTCCATGTGGTGGGGATGTATGCGAATTCGGCTAGGGTGGCAGCAATCATGATCAGGGTCGCCACTGCACCTCCCAAGGCAACAGCGGACCAAGTCATCGGTGCGGAAGGTTCGAGTTTGGTCTTGGGGGCGTAAACGCGGGGCGAGTTGAAGGCGGTGTAGTACCAGAAAAGAGCGACGTGGAAGATCCAGATGCGGTTGAAGTTGACGAGGAGGTGAGCTGCCGATCGCTTCTCAAAATAGGTCTTGAAGAACACTTTATTCCAGTCGATCTTGCTGAACTGCATATACCTCTGGGAGGGTGGAAGGTCTACGAGTCGTTTCTATAGTAGGCAGATTAGAAATGTCAAGAGGGAGGAAGGGGTGGCTGGGACGCGACCTACCCCGTCACCGAACACGATTCGAGCAATCCCTTCGGGGTACCAAAAGAGTTGGTTAATGTCGTCATATCCGATAATTTGGTGATGGTCGCGTTCCCTCCGAACGAACTTTCCATCAACAACTTCATAGCCTTGATCTCGCATGAAGCGGTATATGGGTTTGATGACATGGGCCAAGTACAGGCCCTCTGGAACTGGGTCGGCTCGGTTCTGACACTCGGGGCTGCGGTAGTAGTCGTCGGCGCATTTGAAGATAAAGCACATGCACTCGGGCACAAAACGAACATTACCACCCTCTCCCCAGCACAACAGATAGAGGGCCAATTGACGGAGACGGTCATAATGACTCATGTTGTTCATGGCGTTCCTCCAACGGTTCAAGGCGCTGTCCAACGACTTGCTGCCTGCGGTCTTGACGGGGCCGCCCTTGACACTTCGCAATCGTTGAAGACCAGGGTTTTGCGTCTGCCCAACGGCGTCGTCAAGATTGAGCTGGGCGGCAAAGTACCATTTCCGATAGTTTGCATGTTGACCACCGATGTAATCAGCGTGGAGGGTGAGGAGGGCTTGATTGGGGGACATGCGGGAGGCGCGGGAGTCTAGTTGGTGCATCAAGAAATCAAACTAGAGAGAGGGAATCGAGGGTGAGCAGAAGAAAAGGATGTAGGGACGTGGCGACTGACCATATTACGCATAGAGTCTTTCTGGAACCCGAACTTGTAGGTGAGATCAAGGAAGATATCTTCTATTTCCTCCGTCGATATGGGTATCTGGCGTTCTGAAGACCAGGCGGGGTAGGGCGCAGAGGATCCCGGTATGTCGGCGAAGGGACCATGCTGGTTGGTGCTGACCCCGCTCAAGTGAGAATCGACAGAGGCGGAATACTGGCGATTGTAGAGGTGGTCTGACTCTGAATCGTGACCCTGGGCTGTGAAAAGACGGTTGAGGTGAGCTGGGTGGGACGGTAAGACATGTGAAGGACTGACAATATGCATCATAGGTGGGAGACTGGTCGTAAGTAGCTAAGGGAATCTGACTTGAGTTTGCAGACGCGGTTCCGCGGTAGAGGCCCTGCTCTGGAGGGTAGCCTCCTGGCCGCTGGTTGTAAGGACTGGGGGGGTTGCCAGAAGAAGGAGTTGGTGGGCCGTAGCCTTGTCGACCGGCCATGGGGTGAAGAGGATTGGGAGAAAAAATGAGCGACTTTGGGGGAGTTATTCGGTGGAAAAAGAAGAAAAGACAGAAGAAGTCACGGCTGCCTTCTGTCCTCCTGCTGGCTGGGAGACGTAGGCGAAGGAGAGTAGAAGAGAGCTGGAGGGCGGTTGCCTAATCCGGGAGAAGAACCCACTCTTCGACCGCCCATCACCGGTTTATTTTATTTTTATTTTCGTTTTTATTTTATTTTATTATCCCGACCGCCCACGCATAAGGTCCCTCGCGATGAATGATAACATTGCCAGTCTTCTTCATCTTGTCGGTACGCGACGTCTCGAGCTCAAGGCCAGAGCATCTGAGACCCGGCCGTGAAAGACGCGTGGGGCACGTGTTTTGGCATCCACTCCCTCGTTATGTCCGCTGGTGCTCCGTACCTGAAACCAATCGTCCTTGTCCCTGTGTGCCCCAGGCTGGGCACCGACGGAGACACCGGGTCTACGGTTCCAAATCCAATCCCACGCGGGTTATACGAGGCCAGTCATGGCACTGACGCCTCAACCCGCAAAGTGGCAGCAGTCCCACCACTCGCTTACTTCTGTATCCGGATCCTCATCGACTACCCCGATCAGGTTCATAGCCTTGGTTCCCACCGTATCAGGTGCCAGCCCCAAGTCCTTAATGCTCTATCTCCCCCCACATTCAGCGACATTAACACGCCCGCACGTTGCCTGTGTAAACTCGACCCTCGGCTCTGGTCGGTGATCGCCCAGGTGTACTCTGATCTCCCCAAGGGACTTCGGAATTACAACATCCCCCTAGGAGACAGGCACCTCCCTCTTCTACAAACCATCCCATCCACACCGTCCTTCTCAATAATCACTGTTCTCAACCTCGCGAGGTACGTCTCGGACGAGACCAGCCACGCACTCAAATCTCTCCACGGGCTTTGCGCACTGGATATCAGCCAAACGTCAATCTCCCACTTGGGCATCCGTCACTTTGCCCCGACAATTACCAGCGATCCGTCAGACATACGCTACGGCACACGAGGGCTCCGCATCCTACGACTTTCTAACTGTCCGAAGATAACAAACAAAGTCATTAGTGCGGTTTCCAACTTCCAACTTCTTGCCGTACTAGGTCCGTATCGTTTGCAACCCTGTTGCCAGACCACTCACGCAGAAGCAGACCTAAGGGGTACCAACTGTGATCACGATCTGAATTTGGGTGTTTTCCAACGGGGTACCAAGAGTCAGCGCAGTCTATTCCAGTGCTCCCTTCAAGACACTCTACGGCAGTTGAGAGACTCTGACTCCAGCAATACACTATTCTCCCACCCAGATCCCTTCATGATCCACATCAACACAGAATTTCACCCTCGATGGCCAGAGCGACCTGACAAACAGCCTGTGCCTGCCACCCTCGCGCGCGAGCGATTCTGCCTCCGCGATAACCCCAAGTACACCCAGTACTCGGCCCCAGGTATCCCCGATCCAGAACGAGAGCTCCGAGAGTGGATCCGCTCGAGGTTGGGCGATGCTGGTAACGAGGCTCGCATCTCTGAAATTGCGGATTTTGTCGCGGGCCGCTGGGAGTATGATCCCGAGGAGCCTGAATACGACTCATACCCGGGCTTCCCTGATGAAGGGGACGATTCGATTGACTCCTGGGGTGAGGAGGACAACTCCACAGAGTCGGGCGTTCGCTTTTGCGGATACAGGGTCGGCGAAGACCTGGTGGAAACGGTCTCCGAGATGGTAGAAGAAAAGCAGGAGGAACACGAAGCGGCCTTACGTTTCTATGGACAGGACCCCAAAACCCCAAAGGCGGTGATCTGTCATTGCGAGGAATTGCGTAGTGCCAACACATCCCCGGCAGAAACCATGCCCGCTAACCGATATCTCATGCTGGTTCGCAGCCCTCCGCCATGGGATTCTGTTTACGGGCCCGACGCGACACCCCCTCAGAAGATAAGGCTCGTGACAAAACCATCGCTCTCCAACTCTCCCAATCTCAACCTCGACAGGTCCAGTCTACGGGCCAGGAAGTCCACACAGGAGATGTTTGGTATGATAGCCCGGCGCAGGGGTTTACCGATTCCTACCACCCCCTCTTCCCCCGCCTCCGCACCACCAATCAGCACAAACCCTTTCAGGAAGGTTTCCAGGGACGGTTCGGCCCGCGGAGGGTTGAAAGGCCTTCACCATAGGCGCGGTGACCCTGCACAAGGTGGAAACTCGGACTGCGTCTCAGATAGCCGAACTCCGAAGCGAACAAGGCCTATTTCCGAGTTCCCTGTCCCTCCACGACCAACGCCCGCCGCAAAATCACAATCACAGAGAGCGAAGAGCAGTGGGGGGTCCGGGATGATACCAAAGAAATCTGGAAAATTGAAACAGAGCACGCTATTGGGAGCGTTTGGAAAACGAACCTGATCCATCCTGTATTCTTGCCTTTGTGTACTATACACCCTTATACACCGAGCCGTAGGCCGAATTAGACCTTGGCAGTTGATCTCGAAAATGCCTATGGAATACCTCCGGCGTCACACGTGACAGGGGATCCCATACTTTACCCCCGAGCGACCCCAACATATGCCTCGGCCGTCAAATCTGTGCAGGTATGGACGTGCAACGTGGGCCACTAGAGCGAAACGGCATCCGCAGTTGTTAACAACGCTTCCGGCTTTACGGACTTTACGGGCTTTCACCACAACCGGTCCAACTACAAGCACCGAGCAGCACCCACGGCCTTTCCGCTTCGTTGTTGGCGCCAGCTGGCTGGGAAAGCCACCAGGCCCGAAGCTAAAGAGGTCCAGATACTTGCCTGCCGTTCACCCGTTTGACCCGAAGAGCCCTATCGGAGCGTGGAGAGACAAGACACTGGAATGGCCCAAAGGCGTTCTACCCGCAAATAAGGACCCGGGACATGATTTCTTCTACGTACAACCTGTGCGTACCCAATTTCAGAGCAAGCCGAGTCGAATTCTGACCCGAACCCTCGTATAGATGATGAACAATTCGGTAGGTGAGATGCTCAGTACTCCCCATTCACTGAAGACTCAATATTGGCGATGGTCACAGGGATTATCAGTTGGGGTTGCCGACGGTGTGGGGGGATGGGAAGACGTGACAAACCCAGCACTGTTCACTCAAGCTCTTATGTATCACTGCCATCGGTATTCGAAACAAGGTTGGGCTGGAGAACCTGAGACGGACCCCACCCAGTGCTACGAAGAGCGCGAGGCTATAGAAGGGTGGGAGCTAACCCCCGCACGGTGCCTAGAAAATGCCCATACTGCTGTTTTGCGCGAGAAGGGCGTGGTTGCAGGTAAGTCTCCATCTCCAACCGCGTCCGTCTTACGACCCGAGCGCAATTCGACCATAGGATCCAGTACGGCAACGATTCTCAATTTCAACGCGTCCTCCGGACTTTTGCGGACACTAAAGTGCGTTTGCTGCGGTGATAGTTCGAGCTCGAGCTCTAATGGTCCCCTAGTCTCGGCGACAGTGGCTTCATAATCGTCCGGTCGTCAAATATAATCTATGAATCTGTATACCAAACGCACTACTTTAATTGCCCAATGTATGGTTTGTTCGACCAGCCGGAAACCCGCTGACATAGGTGTCGCAGGCAACTATCGAAGATACCACCCAATTTCGAAGGCCCTTTTCGGGATCAGGCCTCGGATGGACATCCTTTCGAGATGGGGCTGCGTGATGGAGATTTAGTGGTCGCCTATGTTTGTTCCCTTTCATGTGTGCACCACCACATACGTTGACGCTTAACCAGACCGATGGGCTGTGCGACAATGTGTTTGCGTCGGAGATGCTGGCCTTGTGTACGTTGGCTGGGAGATCTGGCGGAACTGATGACCAACAGGTGCAAGCAATGACGGACAACTTCGTTCACTATGCTCGGGCTTGTATGGTCAACAACTACCGATCTGGCCCATGGGCACGTAAGTTGTTCTTCACTATCGGAATCTCCCTCTGGATGATTATACCTCCCCAATTTAGAACGGTCCACTCGCGCTGGTATGCCTTTTGAAGGAGGAGTAGGTCATTGCTGCCTCTCACCGCCACCGTTTACTGACTGCTTTATTCTAGAAACTAGATGAGTGCGTTTTCTCCTGCATGGTCCCGGTTGTACCTCTGACAAACGTTGTAGTGTCACAGTTGTGGCCGTACTCGTTCGCGAAGCGTAGGCTTTACCGTAGAATACCTCGCCGTTAATACGATCAACTCACATATGCCCGGGTCGGATCAAACGCCGCGATCGCGCAGACCACGCCCAGGTCTGAAGCTTGGACTCATACCCCGTTATCAGGATGAAAGACCTCCATACCGACGCAAGTGAGGCCATTTCCGTCAGAGCCCTGGTATACTCGATATCTGAATGATAATCAGACTTTCCTCGTACTGGCGAAGGTCGCGTCTATCACCTTGGTCTCAAGGCGGGTGAAGTCGCGAATAGAATTGTATGTTCGAATTCTTTCATTGCCTTCTATGAGTCTTCGTATCGACAGGCCTCAGGTGGCGGTGGGATCCCCATCTAGAGCTCTGATCATAGCAGACCATTTGGACAAAACACCCGCACCATTTAAACTCACCTCGGAGAGGGGATTCACGACGATCACTGGAAGATACAAAGGAGTCCCTATCTCGATCGTGAGTACTGGTATGGGGTTCCCCAACACGGATTTCTTTGTACGTGAAGTCCGTGAGTGTTTGAGTGGGGACATGCTCGTTGTTCGGTCTGTGATTTCCTCTGCGCCAACGAGCAGCGCTCCTAATAAGTTCAAACTTAGGCTCGGTTCATGCGGCGCACTTGTCGACATCCCTCCCGGATCCCTGGTGGTCCCTAAGGCTTGCGTCGGCATCAACAGAAACTGGGACTACGACTTTGTCAATGGGGACCCAACGCAGCAACCTTATTCCATCACGAAGCAGGTCCGCACACGATACTGATGCCGGGAGATTCAAAGCTTACACCTCCATGAAGGTGGACGCAGACCCGGAAATCTACGAAGCGGTAGTTCCGGCGATATAAGGTTCCTAATCTTCTCTGATCCTCTCTCGTGTAGGTTTACAAATCGCTGGAAGCAGCCCGGCCAGAGGGGAAAACTACAAAGATTGTGAACGGCATCGTGAATGCATCTGCAGACAGGTGAGACAAGAGGTCCCCGACGAGCATCCCCAAGTCATCTGCCGCCCAGTTTCTATTCATCCCAGGGCCGACAAACATCCTTCCCCGATCGCAATGAATACTTAATCCCGCATTTATTGGAGGTGGTTCCTGACATAGGATCTTTCGAGGTATCGGCTAGCGGAACCCCACATCTCGTCCGCTGATCCCTTGCGTTCCAGATGGAAACATTCCACTTGTACCACCTCGCCAAGAATTACGTGCCCCTCCGCCCCCGCCCACTGGGTGATGTCGGGCCCCCAGTTACCACCGGACCAGTTTCTCCGACTGTGGAATCTTCAACAGGGTCTACCCAGTCCAAAGTACCCGGCCCGACGGTGACGTCACCCCCTCGCATCAGAGCAGCCGCCGCTCAGATGGTTTTTGCTGCCCGCCTCTCCAAAGGGTTTATCACCCCCGACGATGTCATCGAACTCGAAAGGTGGTCCAGCCGCGGCATCCTCAAGGCTCTGATCGGGATCAACCTTCCCACAGATGTAGGCAGATCCTATTCATCGTCGGTGTTTCTGACCCGGTTACTAATCGGAGAGCCAAATACCCTCCAGCGTTGTCACGAAGAAACAGGAAGCGTCTGGGAATTTAAGTAAAGGGGATGTGACCAGGGGCCAATAGATTGGTTCTGGTGCTTATCGGTGTGAAATGCTCGGGCACATACATTGGCGGAGGATAATGTGAACGCCGTGATTTCCAACTGTATATGTTCGTCTGTACAAGCTCCCTAGTGATATACGTGTTACCCCGCTCGAGCAACATTGCCCGCTCGCCTACAACTTCCTCTCGATGAAGCTCTCGATCACTCCGGCGGTAGTGAGTGGGTATTCCTTAAGAACGACCTCATCGTTAGCGACGAAGGTGTTGGGTTGAACGAAAATCTTTCGAGGCTACAGGGGAGATTTCAGTCAGGACAGACGGGCTGTCCGCAAAGATACGAACCAGTTTCTTCTTCAGAACTAGATCCCTGATCTCACCCTCCCAACTTGGGGAAGGTTTTGTGAGTTCCGTGTAGAATTTCTTCGCACCCTTCCCATCAGCTGTACTCTTGCGAACCTGGAGTTCGATTAAGAGCTTTCCGGTGACTTCTTTGCCCTTGGTTAGGACCTTGTCTCTGTCGAGCTGGGATTGGAGGGTGAGTTGGGAACCCGGCTATACACGAACTCGAAGAGACCGACTCGGATATAGAGGTTCTCAAGGGTACCGTCGGTGGCGCGGATCTCCTCGACTCTCGCAATACCCTCCTTGATCAACCACTGGGTGATACCCAGACGGGCCTGCATGTGGGCCTGGCCATGCTTTTTTGCGACCGGGTCATAGAATTCCAAGGCGCGAATACCTTGACGGTGTTAACGTTCGTAAACTGGGGTCTGTGTGGATCCATTACCAGCGCGGACCATGATGAGGAACATGGCGTATTGTACATTCTCAATATCTTTCTGGGAGGTATACTGAGACAGTCGGTTAGTACCGGGTAGCGCTTACCTCTCCATCCTGTGACATACCTTGAAAATCTCCAGAATGCCCTTGTTACCGGCCACTGTTGGGTGGGGTGGTCAATGGATCCCCACCGGATGGTGAATGGAGGGACGTACGATACAACGCGACGACTTCCGCCCTCATTTCCTCAAGTGACGAAGAAACTTCTCCCAAGACCGATCCAGGAGTTTGGCCAGGCTTATACCATGATTCGCTGAGTGCGGCATTTGTATGGGTGTCACAGCGGATCGAATGCACGCTTACATGGGTTGGCCAGTGAGAGGGTTGATGACCTTCTCGGGGTCAAAGTTCTTCTTGCCGTCAGCGCCCTCTTGGAATAACTTTCCGGAACCGTGGCCCAAGAGTTCGTGGTTTGCCACCTGAACTTCGAATGCACGAGAATCCCAAGCATTGTACAAGTCAAGGTCATCCGGGTGGACGAACGTTACCTCCTCGTCTATTATCGTGCGTTTAGTTTGCAGAATATCGGTCACCTTGAGTGCGTACTTGGAGCTTTGGCAGCGAGGATGTTCTATCTCAAGTGTGAATCGAAGGACCGTATTAAGGGATGGGTAAAGTACTGACGGCGAGTGAAACGTTCTTGAATCCCACTGATTCACGAATCTCGTAGTAGTTGGGGATCTACCAAACCTGGTCAACATCACTGTCCATGATTGAACCAGGAGTCACGCACGTTGATACCGGCAGGGATACCACCAGTCGCGAAGGAAACGATCTGAAGGGCGGTGAAATCTGGTTTTCTGAAGACATCGACTTCGTAATCGGGGCCCCATGGGAGATCCTTGATCAACTCTGGGGCATCGTTTACCAGCTTCTCGTACTTGGTGCTCATCTCCTTGTCAACAATGGCAACGAACCCTGTGAGGTAGCCGTCATTTTAAGCGGAACAAATAACAGAATGGTCTCGCCTTCCCACTCGGCGCGGCTGCCGTATGGATCCACGTATCTTTTTGGAGTGTCAGACAGGCTCGTTTGTGCCAGATCTACTAACGTACGTCTCGATGAAGCCGAGGTAACTCTCAACAACGGGGCCAATATCCTTTACCCACTCGATGGAACCTTTCTTATGGGCAACAATGGACCCAGTTTTGAATCTGTTGCATGGTGAGCGCACCAGCAACCACTCGTGGGCCTGAATACTCACGACTCGATGTACTCGTCGATCATTTTAGACTGGTGATCATTGGCGGTGTATTTTCTGGCCTCGAAATCCCGACGGTGAGCCGGCGTCGAGGACCGGGGAAAAATGCGGTACCTCTGTCAAGGCATCGATAGACTTTTGAAGGGGGTCTGAGAAGTCCCCGTATTGGATGGTCAGATTGACCTTGTTACCCTCGACCTCGATTTCATGTCTGACATTAGCTGATGGCTGGTCTTCGGCAGAAGCGACCAAAAGGATGAACTCGGTCGGGGATTTTTTGTTAACCCTTGCGTAATTTAGACTTTGGACTTGTCCTGGAGTGCACCACTTACCGAGTGTTCAGGACGTCCACGTCGTACTTCTCTGCAGCGGCCTGAACGGCGGCGACTTCCTCGTCAGTAATAACCTCGCCAACATAGTAGTTGGAGATGTTCCCAAGGTTAGGTTTCCCGACGAGAAGGCTTGCGTCTGGTGTGACGGAGTATATGTGCTCTTGAAGCTTATCAAAGTCATCAGACTCTACAACGTCCGTCCGCACGATCGTGGATACGTACCGATTCCCATATGCCCAGGGTGTTGGAAGCGTTCGATGATGCCTTGACCACCGCCTCGAACTTTTCCTTCGGGATACGGGGAACGAATTTCGTAAACCCGAACGATTTATAGTTCACCAGGTTGCTCAGAACCTGATCAACGATTCCCAGGTTAGATCCGAAGGGTGAACTACGGAACCGGACTCGCACCTGGCTTGAGTACTGTAGAAGGTCTTCCCATTCCTCATCATTCACACCAGAGTTCTTCTTGAGAGCCCCAAGATTGGTGAGCTTCCCATTCTCACTGAATACTTGGGTGATCAAGTCATAGAGGCTCTGGGCTTGTGGGGTCCACTGTCCTTGGATAATCCTGGCACCAGCCCAGGAAGCCTCGGAGATGTAGTGCGCGTACTTTTTCTCCCGCGGGCTGTAGAAGCGATGGACACGAGGTAAGCATGGAAACGGGCGGCAGAGACCCGGTATTTTACCTGAGGAGGGCGAATGGTTTTGCGATTTCGAGGCTGCACAGAGGAGCAGCGCGGTCAGCCAAGAAACGTTCAGAAACGGTGGTCATGCTCCTTG
>Ga0307509_10010646_pt1 | contig 11224 bp, 11 predicted proteins | sample 10_EM_MG_FD_202245 | JGI IMG/M metagenome (GOLD analysis project Ga0307509, IMG submission 202245) | Populus trichocarpa ectomycorrhiza microbial communities from riparian zone in the Pacific Northwest, United States - 10_EM | ecosystem: Host-associated > Plants > Roots > Unclassified | place... | reverse complement strand
ACCCGCCGCTGGTCTACTACTTCCACACGGATCATCTGGACACGCCGCGCGTGGTGACGGACACGAGCAACAACCTGCGCTGGAGATGGCTCGCAGAGCCCTTCGGCACCACCGCGCCGGAGACCAACCCGGCCAGCCTCGGGGCCTTTACACAGAACCTGAGGTTCCCGGGGCAGTACGCTGACCAGGAGACCGGGCTCAGCTACAACCTCTTCAGAGACTTCGATGGCTCCACGGGGAGGTACGTCCAATCTGATCCCATCGGGCTGGCCGGGGGGATCAATACTTACGCATATGTGAGTGGGAATCCGCTGAGTGGCGTTGACCCCGAAGGCCTAGCCTGCAGGCCAATCCCGGGAGGATTCGAATGCGACTGGACAAGGCCGCGCCCGTTTGACCCTGACTTTCCTCCAGGCGTGGGACCGAACCAGACCCCGTCGCCTTGGACAAGGCCTTCGCCATCAGAGTCTCCAAACGCATCGTACCCACGCCCCGCGGTTGCCCGACCGCCATCTAACGCGGCGAATGCGCCCGCTGCTTGTCGATCAGAGGCTGACAAGCAACAGTGCGACAAGGAGTACGAGGACGATCTCGACGATTGCCATGATCAGTTCGCGTCAGGCCTCCGTGGGGGGGGTTTCAAGTCGGCTTGGAAGGCGTGTGTGGACCACGCCGCGCGGCGTCGCGATGCTTGCTATAAAGGTCAGTCAGACCCGGGTCCATTTAACGGCAACCCCTGGACTGGAGGAAGAAAGAGATGATGGTCACGAGAGAGCTTCGCGCCAGGATACGGAGTCAGCGTGAGCCGACTGTAGAGTTGTACGGCAAGCAAGTCCCAGGCAGCATTCCATTCATAAGGGAGCTGTTGGCAGCCACGGACGATGATGAGGATCGAGACGCACTTCTTGTTGAGTTAGCTGGTGAATATCTGCGCGCGGATTTGGATGATGAGCATCTGCTGGTGCAACGCGAACGGGTTGCAAATCACCCGAACGCAGCTGTCACTTGGCTTGGGCTGTCGCACACTCTTAGCATGCGCGCCGATGGCGTGGAGGAGGCCAAGTGCGCCGTGGCGAAGGCTGTGGAGATCTCCCGCAATTGCGGGACATTGATTCGATACTCGCTTCAGTGCCAAGCGGACGTAGCCCGCAAGACAAGCGATCCCGTTCTGTTTGAGCAAGCACTCAGGGAGTTGATTGTTGATGCGCCGAATTCTCGTGAAGACGACACTGGCCTTGACAGCCGCGTCGTCACGGACCTCCCCGACGGGTTCTGCGAGCCTCAGTTAGAGGCCAAGTACCGGAGCCTACTTTGAGGCGTGAGGAAAGCTGAGGGTCGCTTCGCGTACACAGTCGGCCCTGAACAACCCGATTTCAGATCAAGGCAAGTCGACGCGAAGAGCGTGGCGGCGATGCTGTGTTCAAGAGCAGCAACGCGAGTTGGGCGACCAGGGCAATTTGGAGACGTGACTAGATGGGTTTCAGGGCAAGGGACTACTTCTGGCGTGGTCAGAGACCTTCTTGAGCCGTCGACCACATCACGGCCTACACGCACTACGACGCCACCACGGCCGCGGCCACGGCGGCGCCGGACCAAGGCCTCGGCTACGACGAGCTGGGAAGGCTGGCGGAACTACCGATTTCGCCGTCGCAACTGGCACGTAGACAAACTCCCGCCTCGCACTCCCAGCGTCTTCCAATAGCGTCACCCGCACACCGCGAACGCGCCCATCTGCAGCCACAACCAGATCCCAGTCCGGCCTTCCCGTGAACGGATTCGCATACACGGTCCGCAGGTGCCTTCGCACCGTCACGTAGCGCCGATCCTCGATCAGGTCCTGCAGACTCGCCGGATAGACCTTCGTCGCCCCCGGCGTCGCCTGGTAGTAGCTCCCGATCGCCCGTGTGAACTGCCCGCCAATCCATTCGAGCTCGACCATCTTCTGCCGCCGTGCCGAGGTCACCCACACCTCCGACACTGCTAACAACCCGATCCCCAACACGGCAATTGCCGCCAGCAACCACAGGTAGGTGAACCCACCCTGAGCAGGCGGCCCGACCCCGCGCCGCGGATGTTCGCGCCTCACCATGTCGTCAGACTCGTTCCATCCCGGGCCAGACCGGTCGCGCCACTCTTCACGTCATAGACCCCCGCGGTAACCCCATCCGGATGCGGCACCAGCACCCAGTCGGTCGCGGTGTCCGTCATCGGATCGACCGGCACTGCACGGATGTAGCGCTGCTCCACCAATCGCTGCAGCGAGTCCGGCAGCTGCCCCCGGTCGCCCTTGTACTTGTCGATGGCCTCTCGCAACAGGCGCAGGTCCGTGCGCAGCGTGGCCTCTTTCGCGCGATCCACCGACTCGAAATACCTTGGCGCCGCGATCGACAGCAGCGTCGCCAGGATCGCCATCACGACGAGCAGCTCGATCAGCGTGAAACCCAACCCACTCCTTCCAGATGTCGCGCTCACGTCCGCCTCACCATGTCTTGTAGGCAATGCCATTGAGCCCCACCCCGTTGGCCATCGAGTGCACGTCGAAGACGTCCTTGCCCGGCTTCGGATCCTCCGGCGGACTGGCGTAGCTGCGCGGGCTCCAGGTGTCCGCGTCGGCGACCGCCGCCGGCGCGAACGGGTCCCGCGGCAGCTTCCTGAGCAGGTACAGCTTATTGCCCTGGGGAGACCTCGCGTCCACGACACCGTTGACCAGCACATCAAGACTCGGCGGGTACCCCGACCCATCGGCCGCGCGCTGGATCGACCCCAGGTCGACCAGTTGCTTGTACGCATCGATGGCGGTTCGGATCTCCCGCAACGACCGCCTGAGCTCTTCCTCCTTGGCCCGCTGCTGCGACAACTCCGCCAGCGGGAACCCGATGCTGGCGAGCACCCCCATGATCGCGATCACGACCAGCAGCTCGATCAGACTGAAGCCCGAAGCAGATTGCGACCTAACCATCACGTCCCCGGCGACGTCGGGACCAAGCTGGGCGGCACAAGCGCAGGCGGCTGCGCCGGCTGAGGTGCGTTGACCGGCGGCGGCGCGAACTGCGGCACGCTCGGTTGAGGCATCTGCGGCATCGGCGACGAACCCGGGATGGGCGCAGGCGATCGCGGCGGCAGGATGGGCGCGTTGGGTTGCCTGGACGGCTGTTCGCCCGGCGCAGCGCCTGGCCGAGCGGCACCGCCGGTCTGCCCCAGCTGGATCGGACTGGCGCCTGCAGACGCCTCCGTCCCCGACAGGAATTCCTGCTGCCCGATGCCCGGCACATCCAGGCTGCGCACGATGTGCGGCGTGACCAGCAGGACGATCTCGGTGCGCGTGTCGCTGTCCTCCGCCATCCCGAAAAGCCGGTTCAACAGCGGCAACTCGTTCAAGCCTGGCACCCCTGTGTTGGAGTGCGACCGATCGCGCTGGATCAGCCCGGCCAGGATGTTGGTCTCACCGTCATGCACCTGCAGGCTGGTCGACGTGTTGCGCGTGCCCAGCCGGTAGGCCTGCGTCCCGCCGGTCAGCGTGATGGTCTGCGTGATGTTGGAGACCTCCAGCGCGATCTTCATCGACACCTCGTCGTCCAGCGACACGGTCGGTTCGATCTCCAGCTTCAGGCCCACGTCCAGGTAGCTGATGGACTGCGAACTGCCCACGTTGGCGGTCGTGGTGGTCGTGATCACCGGCACGCGCTCGCCGATCAGGATCTTGGCGGACTGCTTGTTGCGCACCCGCACGCGCGGGTTGGCCAGCAGGTTGGCGTCGCCCGTCTGGCTCTTGAGCTGCCCCGACACCAGCGGGTCGCTGGTGTTGAGCTGAACCATGCTGGAGTTGCGGGTGCCCTTGCGCAGCTCGTTCAGGCGCAGCTGCCCAGCGACGCCGTCGACCCCGATCACCGTGCCCGACACAGAGGTTGGCCACTGGATGCCGATGTCCAGCAACCGGTTGACGCTGACCTCCATCACCTCGAGCTCCAGCATCACCTCGGGTTCCGGAATGTCCTGCGAGGCGATCACCTTCTCGGCCAGGCGCACCACGTCCTCCGAGTCGCGGACCATCAGCATGTTCAGCTTCTCGTCGACGATCACGTCGCGCGCCTTGGCGATGGTGCGGACCACGGCCGCCACCTTGCTGGCCTCGGCGTTGCTCAGGTAGAAGCTGCGCACCACCATCTCGCGGTACTCGGCCTGTTTGGCCCCGGTGTTCGGGTAGATCAGCAGCGTGTCGCCGTCGAGCACGCGGCGCTCGAGCTGGTTCGTGGCCAGCAGCAGTCGCACGATGTCCTCGACCGGCTTGTTCGTCACCGACAGCGTGACGCGGATGTCCGGTTTGACATCGCGCTCGATCATGTAGTTCAGGCCGGAGGCCTGCTTCAGCGCTTCGAAGACCTGAAGCAGCGACGCGTTCGTAAAACTCAGCGTCACCGGCACGCGGTAGGCGGCCTTGAGCTTCGGGTAGATGCCGAGCTCCTTGCCGGTCACCTCGGCCTGCTGACGCAAGAGTTGGCGCAGCAGTGGCCGGGCCCGGCGCTGGTTCGGGTTCTCCGAGAGCACCTGCTGGGTCTTGGAAATCGCGCCTTGCAGATCGCCTTGCTTGGCGGCCTGGGCGGCGTCATCGAGCAGCTTGCCGTGGCGCTCGCCGGCAGCCACCCGCTCCAGCCCACCGGCGACGCGCTGGTTACCCGGATCCAGCCGGGCGATCTTGTCGTAGGCCTGGCGGGCCGAGGCGAAGTCGCCCAGACCCAGCGCCAGATCGGCATCGCGCAGCAGGCCGTTCACCGCGGCCTCGCGCTGCGTGTAGTAGCTGCGACGGTAGTCGGTGTTGCGGGGGTCGCTGTCCATGGCTTCACGGAGTTTGGTGAGGCCGGGCTCGGTCTGGCCCTCCGCGAGCTGCGCTTGACCGTCGCGGTAGGCCTGGTAGCCCGTGCAGCCGGCGACCAGCATCAGCAGCCCCACGACACACACGGCCGTGGTGACACGATGCCAGCGGCGAGGCAACGGTTCAGAGCGAGTCGACGTCATGGGATCGCCAAGGTCACGTGGTTCACGAGGGTCATGGATTGGTCCGCAGCGCAAGGTTGGGTGTTGGGGGAGGCCTGGGCACGGCCAGGCGCACTTCGCGTTTGGTGGCGAGATGGATCAGCACGATCTGCTGCGCGGTGATCGCGTTGACCTGGTATTCGGCCTGCAGCGTCATGCCCGGCCGCGCGAGCACGGTGCCCGTCGGACTGGACAGGAACACACCGGGTGCCTTGCCATCGTCCCACGTGCCGATCACCTGGTAGGGCATGGGTGGTGGTGGCGGCTCTTGGGTGATGGCGACCACCGGCACGGGAGCGGGAGAAGGAGAAGTGGGCTTGCCCTTGGCAACGACCACCGGTGGGACATAGGGCGGCGGTGGCGGCGGCCGCACCGCAAAGGCGTCGCCCGGTGTGTCGAGTTCGTCGCCGCGCGCTGCCTTGTTCGCGGCAGGACGTGCGGCGGCGGCGACCACCTCCGGCTTCACGGCCGACGACGGCTTGCGAACGATCGCCTCGGCCACGGCTGGCGCCGTCTCCCTGCCCGGTGAAGGCGCCAACACCCGCAGGATCGCGAGCACAAACATCGCGGCGACCAGCCACCACAGTCGCGACTGCTTCATGGCGCGCCCTTGGTCGCCACAGTCGGCGGGGTTGCATCCGACGCCAGCGCCCCGTCCTGCAGGAACACGGCCAGCGCCAGCTTGGCTTCGACGTCGGCAATGTCCGCGTTGGGACGGCTGACACTGAACTCGCGGATCGTGAAGGCGGGAACGGCTTCCTTCAACTGCACCAGCATGCTGCGGAGTTTGGGGTACGGACCCTTGAGGCTGCAGCGAACTTCCAAGACTGCAGGTTGGGTGGGCGTGGCCGCAGTGATGCGGTACTCGGCGGCGCGCCACTCGAGGCCGTTGCTGACCGCGGCCTGCTTCATCTGGGTGAGCAGCAGCGGGACATCGGAGGCTGACGGCAGTTCGGGCAATGATGCCGGAATGGCAGCGATGACTGTGCTCGGCGCAGCGGGCGGGCGAGCCGCGGCCTCGACGACGTGCGCTTCATCGCTCTGCAAGAACGACTTCTGTGCCGACCACGCCAGTGCCATCACGATGGCTGCCGCGATGAACAGCGCAATACTCGCCATGCCTGCCCAGCCGATCGATTGATGGAGACGCGCCAGGCCCACGCGAAGGCCTTGCACCAGGCTGATCCTCAAGGCGTTCATGGCGCCACCCAATGCGTCACGGCGCTGAACTTCACCGCGCCCGCGCCGGCGGGCAGGTTGGGCACCTGCTCGTGCGACACCAGGACGGCCGGCTCCAGCACGCCGCCGATGTCGAGGACCTGCACATACGCCAGCGCGTGATCAAAACTCGGCGCTTCGGCATCGAGCTTGATCAAGCCCTTGGACGGCTCTATCGTCATCGACAGCAGGAAGACGGGGTTCACGGTCGCCGACTCGATCGCCCGCAACGCGGGCAACCACGGTCGCTGCAGTTCGTTTTGCGCCTGGAGCCAGCGGCGTTGTGTCAGTGTGGGCTCGAGGGGCGGCGGTGGTGCCTGACGCGCCTGCTGCTCGGTTCGAGCCTGTTGCTCGGCATGTTCCGCAGTCGCCCGCTCGGCCGCCCAGCGTTGCTCGCACCACAGCGCGATCGCGAGTGCGACGAAGCCGAGCGCCAGCAACACCCAGCCGACTCGCGGCGGTTGCGGCGGGCGCAGGAAATCGACGGTGCGGCCGTTCATGCCGACACCCTGGCAGGAGGAGTCGGCTTGGCGGGCGTGGCCAGCGGACTGCCCTGCTCGCTGAGATCGAGCCAGGCGAAGCGATCGCCCGCGCGCGCGGCCCGGAGCACCGAGTACCAACGGGCGGCGGCGATCGGATCGGTTGTGGAGTCGATGCCGAGCCGCGCGCACTCGGCGTCGACCAGGCGTTTGAGCGTCGTCTCGTCACTGGCCGAGGCCGCGCCCGGGTTGAACCCGACCACCTCGTTAGCTGCGACGCGTGCGACCAGCGTGCGGTCCTGTTCGGGCCATAGGAACCATCCTGGGGTTCGCGGCCAGCGCTTGGCGATGCGCAGTCGTTCCATGCCCCAGGCCAGGGCTGGCGTCATGGCAACCCATTCGAGCCCGGCGGCGCGGCCTGCATCGATCAAGGTCTGCTTGAGCCCCGGCGGCATCCCGTAGGCCAATGCGCAGCGGCTGCCGGCACGGTACTCGATGCGCAGGTCCCAGGCGCCGACGGGATCGAGACTGTCCGAGTGGTGCAACCCGAATCGATGCCTCACGAGCGCATCGACCTGAGCCGACCGCAGCAACGCAGCACCGGTGTCGACGAGCATCACGGGGACCCAGGCGGACTCCAGAACCAGCGTGATCGGCAGAGCGGGTGCGCTGGCATAGAGCGTTGAGACTGCTTCGGCCAATCGTTGCGGATGCGGCGACGTGTCCTGGAGCAACGCGTGTGCCGACACCTGAGCCAACGATCCGTCGACAGCCTTCCAGCGCTCGACCGCGTGCCGGCCGATGCGCAGGATCTCTTCGGCCTTCGGTCGGCTAAGCGGCCACACGGTCCACCTCCTCCAGCGTGGTCATGCCGTCGGCGGCCGCGGTCAGCGCCTGCTCGCGCAGGCTGCGCCAGCCATGATGACCGGCCTCGGCCTGCAGTTCGAGTTGTGGCACCCGTTGCGCGAGCATGGCCTTCAGTGCCGGCGTGAGCTCCAGCACCTCGCCGAGCGCAAAGCGCCCCGTGTACCCGGTGCCGCGGCAGTGCTCGCAGCCGACCGCCAACATGAAACGCGCCGGTCCGGCTCGCTTGGCCAGGACGGCTTGCAGCACGTCGTCGCCCGCAGCATCCGGTGCCGTAGCCGGCACCGCACAGTGCGGACACAGCCGCCGCAACAGACGCTGCGCCAGCACGCCATTGACGGCCGACGCGAAGGTGTACGCGTCGATGCCGAACTGGTCGAAGCGTCCCACGACATCGAAGACGGTGTTCGCATGCACCGTCGTGAACACGAGGTGCCCGGTGAGCGCAGACTGCACCGCGATCTGCGCGGTCTCGGCATCGCGGATCTCGCCGACCAGGATCTTATCGGGGTCGTGGCGCAGGATGGAACGCAGGCCTCGCGCGAAGGTCAGGCCCTTGCGTTCGTTGACGGGGATCTGCAGCACGCCGGGCAGCTGGTACTCGACCGGGTCCTCGATCGTGATGATCTTGTCGCGGGACTGGTGGGTCTCGGCGATGGCCGCATAGAGCGTGGTGGTCTTGCCCGAGCCGGTCGGGCCCGTGACCAGCAGCATGCCGTGGGGCTTGCGGCAGAGGCTTCGGATCTGGTGCTGCGTCGGGTCGTCGAAACCGAGCTTGGCCAGCGTGAGACCGGCCAGGCTTTGCGCGAGGTGTTCGCGGTCGAGGATGCGCAACACCGCGTCTTCGCCGTGGATGCTGGGCATGATGGACACGCGCACGTCGATGCTGCGGCGCTGGTAACCAATCTGCAGTCGGCCGTCCTGCGGCACGCGGCGCTCGGCGATGTCGAGCTGGGCCATGACCTTGATGCGGCTGATGGCCTGGGCGGCGAGTTCGGGGCTGTCGATGCGGCGCATCGCAGTGAGCACACCGTCGATGCGGAACTTGACGGCCAGGCCCTTGGGGTCCATCTCGAGGTGGATGTCGGAAGCGCCCGTCTTGAGGGCGTCGTAGAGCGTCGAGTTGACGAAACGGATCGCCGGGCTGTCGTCGGCGCCGATCTGGCGCAGGCTGAGGTCTTCGAGGGCGAGTGCCGCAGCTCCGACCTCAGACGCGTTGCCCGTGGCGCCCAGGCTGGCCAGTGCGGTCACGCTGCCTTCGGACTGGGCGAGCCAGGCGTCGAAGGTGTCGGGACTGGCAAGGTGAACCTCGATCGCGCCGAAGCGGGTTCGGGCCCAGGCTAGCTGGTCGGTGTCGAAGGGGTCGGTGACGATGAAGTGCGAAGTCGAATCGGCCGAGTTGATCAGCAAGGCACAGCGGCGGCGGGCGCTCTCGGCGAAGGGCAGCCGGTCGAACTGATGGGTCCAGGGGCTGAGGTCGCTGACGCGCACGACGTGCTGGTGCAGCAGACTGCCGAGGTCGGCGATCAGGGCTTGTGGGTCGGCGGCGTCGGCCAGCAGCGCCTGCAGCGGATCGCCATGGTGGTCAGCCTGCAGGCTGGCGATGCGTTCGCGCAGCGACTCCGCAGGTCGAACCATGACACTCGCGGCCGCGCTCATTGGATGGCGGACGCGAGTTCGAAGATCGGCAGGTACATCAGCACGACGACGATGCCGACGCCGACGCCGATCAGCACCATCACGATGGGCTCCAAAGCGCGCATGGTGCGCTCCAGCGTTCGGCTGACGTCGGCCTCGTGGTAGTAGGCGATGCGGGTCAGCACGGTGCCGAGGTCGCCGGTGCGCTCGCCGGCCAGCATCAGCTGCTCGGCGACCGGGGTGACCATGCCGGCGCGGGCGTGGGCGGCCGAGGGGGACAGGCCTTCGCGCACGCCCTCTTCGACCTGGAAGCCGCTGGCCTGCATGCCGAGTGGCAGCAGCTGGTTCGACAGGCTCAGCGCCTGGGGCAACGGGATGCCGCCTTGCACCAGCATGCCGGTCGCACGGTACCAGCGCGACAGAAAGTAGACCTTGAGGCGCTCGCTGAAGAACGGGTGATCGAGCAGGCGAGACAGGAGCCGAGCACGCAGGCCCGCGGACGTGGCCACCGAGAACGCCACGAAGGCCAGCACCAGCCCTGCTGCGAGCCACCACAGGCTGTAGGCATGCAGGCTCTGTGACCAACCCACCATGGCACGAGCCGACCAGGGCAGCTCGCCGGTCATGCCTTCGAACACGCGTGCGAAGCGAGGCATCACGTAGAAGAGCAGGAACATGAGCACCAGGCTGCCGACACCGATCAGGAGCAACGGGTAGATCGCGGTGGACGTGACGCGGTGCCGGATCTCCGCGACGCGGGTCTCGTGTTCGAGGTATCGGGTCAGGCTTTGCGCGAGGTCGGACGTGAGCTCGGACGCCTTGACGAGGGCGATCAGCAGCGGCGGAAAGACGGGGTCTGCGGCGAGTGCGACCGAGAGGGTCTTGCCTTCGCGGAGTTGGCGTTCAAGGGCGTCGATGACGGCGGCGGCACCGCCCTTGGCGCCGCGGCGTTGCGCATCAAGGGCTTCGATGACGCTCAGGCCCGCTTGCAGCAGGTCGCGGAGTTGTTCGATGAAGACGGGGACGTCGAAGTGGGCACGTGAGGACCGGGCGGTGCCGGTGATGCGCAGGCCGGGTTGCGAGGGCTGGGCCGCGAGGACGGCGTAGCCGAGTGCCATGGCCTGCGAACGCGCCTCGTCGAGACTCGCAGCCTGGAGTTCAAGGGCCTGCGGCGCGGCACGGCCTCGGACGACGCTGAGTTGAACTCGCATGGGGGTGAAAAGTGTGACCGCTGTCGACCGTCAACGGCCGCCGGTCCAGACGCTGATGTCGGCGTCGAGGCCAGTGCCCCCGGCCTGGCCGTCACGACCCAGGGTGAGCACGTCGAACTCGTGGCCGTTGTCGCCGGGGGTCTTGTAGAGATAGGACCGGCCCCAGGGATCGGTGGGCAGGGCCTTGGACAGATACGGACCGGACCATTTGGCTTCGTCGGACGGGCGTTCGACGAGGGCGTTGAGGCCTTGGTCGGTGGTGGGGTAGCGACCGGTGTCGAGGCGGTAGGTGGACAGGGCCTTGTCGAAGGCGTCGAGCTGGGCGCGTGCGGCCTTGACTTCGCTCTTGCCGATCTGGTCGAAGTAACGAGGGCCGACGTAGCTCGCAAGCAAGCCGATGATGACCATGACGACGAGGAGCTCGAGGAGGGTGAAGCCGATGAGACGTCGCTTCTTAAAGAACGGCAATTTGCGGTTCCCTCGCATGGGAGGCCGTGGGGCGCGAGGCATCTTGAAGGCACTCATCGGAGTTGTACGTCGCGGGGTCGTTGGGGCCTGGTCGAAATCAAGTCGGGTCTGGCCGCACCGGCTCCGAAAGGGTTGAACAGAATCCAATCCATTGTCCACCGAGCAAGGCGAAGTCCGATGAGCGGTATTGCACCAAGGCGACTCATTGCGCGGCTCCTGTGACTTGCTGCACCCGACCGAGCGCATCGAACGCTCTCGTGACCAAGCGGGCGAGGTTGCCCGAAGCGTCCTTGGTCTGGTCCTGGGTGCGGTTGC
>Ga0307509_10010645_pt1 | contig 11227 bp, 9 predicted proteins | sample 10_EM_MG_FD_202245 | JGI IMG/M metagenome (GOLD analysis project Ga0307509, IMG submission 202245) | Populus trichocarpa ectomycorrhiza microbial communities from riparian zone in the Pacific Northwest, United States - 10_EM | ecosystem: Host-associated > Plants > Roots > Unclassified | place... | reverse complement strand
CCAACGGCCTCATCGGCCTGCTCAACGCCCGCCGTTCGCGCACCCCGCTCGTCGTCACGGCCGGCCAGCAGGACCGCCGCCACCTCCAGCAGGACCCCATGCTCTCCGGCGACCTCCTCGGCCTCGCCCGGCCCGCGGCCAAGGCGACGTACGACATCCAGCACGCCCGCGACCTGCCCCTCGCCCTGCGCCGCGCCTTCGCGCAGGCCAGGCGGGCGCCCGCCGGGCCGGTGTTCCTGTCCCTGCCCATGGACCTGCTCGCCGAGGACACCGAGGTCGAGGTCCCCGCCCGCACCGCCCCGCCCCGGCCGGGTCCTGCCGCCGGGCTCGACCGGGCCGCCGTACTGCTCGGCGGTGCCGCCCGCCCCGCGATCGTCGCCGGGGACGGAGTGGGCCGCGAGGACGCGGTGGCCGCGCTCGTCCGCACGGCCGAGGCCTGCGGGGCGACCGTCCACCACCAGCCGATGGCCGACTGCCTGAACTTCCCCGCCACGCACCCCCTTTACGCCGGGATGCTGCCACCCCGCCACGACGCGATCCGGGCCGCCCTCGCGCCGTACGACGCCGTCCTGATCGTCGGCGCGCACGCCTTCACACCCCACCACTACAGCCCCGGGCCCGCCCTGCCGCCCGGCATCACCGTCGTCCAACTCGACTCGGACGCCGAGGAGATCGGCCGCAACTTCCCCGCCGACGCAGGGCTGGTGGGCGCGCTCGCGCCCTCGCTGCACCGACTGGCCGAGCTGCTGCGCGAACAGGTTCCCGACCACACCGCCAAGGCCCGTGTCCTGCGCGCCGGTGAACGGCACACCGCCGAACGGGCCCGTGCCGAGTCCGCCGCCCGCGCCGCCTACTCGGCCGCGCCGCTCGCCCCCTGGGCCGCCGCTCACGCCGTCGCGCGAGGCCTGCCGCCGGACGCGGTGGTCGTCGAAGAGGCCATCACCGTCGGCCTGTTGCTCCGCAGGCTGCTACGGCTCGACCGCCCCGGCAGCTACACCCACACCGTCGGCGGCGGCCTCGGCTGGGGCATCGGCGCCGCCGTGGGCCGCTCGCTCGCCGACCCCGGCCGGCCGGTGGTCTCGGTCCTCGGGGACGGCTGCGCGCTGTTCGGGCTCCAGGGGCTGTGGAGCGCGGCACGGCAGCAAGTGCCGGTGCTTTTCGTGGTGATGGGCAACGGCAGTTACCGCACCCTCCAGGACACCTACAAGGCGATGGGCGGCAGCGGCAGTTGCCCCGGCACCGAACTCGGCGCCCTGGACTTCACCCTGGCCGCGCGGTTCTTCGGGGTCGACGCGGTACGGGCGGAGAGCGCGGATCACCTGCGTGAACTGGTCTCCGGGGCCGACGAGTTGACGCGCCCGATGCTCGTCGACGTACCGCTGCGGACCTCGTAGAGATACCGCTTCGATTGCGGTCGCGACTCACCGTGACCCACACCTTGTCACCCGTGCGCGCAAGCGACCACCATCGGTCCATGACGGACGGGCCGCTGCCGAAGTCGGTACTCGCACGCGGGGTGTTGCTGCTCCGCGCCTGCGGCGACGCCGGGACCGCGCTCTCCCTCGCCGAACTGGCCGTGCGCACCGGCCTGCCCAAGCCCACGGCACACCGGCTGATCGGCGAACTGGTCCGGCTCGGCCTGGTCGAGCGCATGACGGACGGCAGCTACCGCATCGGGCTCGCCCTCTTCGTCCTCGGTCAATCCTCCCCGTCCGTACGGGAGTTGCGGGACGTGGCGCTGCCCTACCTGGGCGATCTGCACGAGGCGACCCACGAGAACGTGCACCTCGCCGTCCCGGACGGCACCGACACTCTCTTCCTGGAGAAGATCACCGGCCGCCGCGCCACCCCGATCGTCTCCCGCACCGGAGGCCGGCTGCCCGCCCACTGCACCGCCACCGGCAAGGTCTTCCTCGCCCAGGACCCCCGCCCGCCCCGCCGCACCCTGCCCCGCCTCACCCCGCGCACCCTGGTCCTCCCCGGCCAGCTCGCCCGCGACCTCGCCCTCACCCGGGCCCGCGGCTACGGCGTCAACCTGGAGGAGGCCGAGATCGGCATCTCGGCGGTCGCGGCCCCGGTCTACGCCGCCGATCGCGGCTCCCGCCCGATCGCCGCGATCTCCGTCACCGGCGGCACCCGCCGCCTGGACGTGGACCGCATCGGGGCCCGGCTGTGCGCGGCGGCACGGGCGATCACACGGAGCCTGTCGGTCTGACACGACCACCTCCGGACCCTGTCAGTCCGTGCCGTCACCTCCGGTCCTGTCAGTCCGGTGCCGTCACCTCCGGATCCTGTCTGTCCGACGCCGTCACCTCCGGTCGCTGCATCGCCACCGCCAGCCCGTGCTCGGTCAACTGCTCCCCGCGCACCTCCTCCGTGACCCGCCCGCGCACGAACACCAGCACCCGGTCGCAGACCTCCGTCAGTTCCGCGAGGTCGGTCGAGGCGATCAGGACGGCCGCGCCGCCCGCCGCCAACTCGCCGACGATGCGGTGCATTTCGGCGCGTACGCCGACGTCGACGCCCCGGGTCGGATCGTCCAGGACGACGATCTTCGGTTCGGTCGCGAGCCACTTGGCGAAGACGACCTTCTGCTGGTTGCCGCCGGACAGCCGGGCGACCAGGTCGTAGGGCCCGCCGCGCAGCCGGAGCCGCTCGGTCAACTCGGCCGTGCGGCGCACGAGTTCGGAGCGGGCGGGGGCTATCCCGCCCCGGCCCAGCGCCAGCCAGCTGACCGCCGTGGTGTTCTCCCAGACCGTACGGTCCACCATCAGCCCGTACCGTTTGCGGTCGCTCGGCACGAAGGCGACACCCGCGCGCACCGCGCCCCGCAGCGAGCGCGGCAGCCCCCGCCCACCGACGTCCACCTGGCCCCCGGAGACCGCCGTACGCCCGCACACCACCGCCAACGCGTCGAGATGGCCCGCCCCTTGGAGCCCCGCGACCCCGACCACCTCACCTGCCCGCACGGTGAACGTCACATCGGTCAGCCGCCCGGGCACGGTCACCCCGGAGAGCACCACGGGCGGCGGCCGGTCCACCGACGACCGTGCCCGGCGCGGCGGTTGCTCCGGCCGGCCGCCCAGCATCGCCGACACCAGCTCCGGTACGTCGACCTTGGACCGTTCCACACCAGCCAGCGCGACCCGCCCGTCCCGCAGTACCGTCACCCGCCGCGCGAAGCGCATCACCTCGTCCAGGAAGTGGGAGACGTACAGGACGGCGATGCCCCGGTCGGTCAGCGTGCGCAGGACGCGTTCGAGGCGGTCGACGGCGGTGGCCGGGAGTGCCGATGTGGGCTCGTCGAGGATCAGCAGCCCCGGGCGGCGCAGCAGAGCGCGCGCGATCTCCGTCAACTGCTGGTCCGCGAGGGACAGTTCACCCAGTTCGGTGCGCGGGTCCACGTCGAGGCCGAGTTCCGCGAGCACCGGCCGGGCCGCCCGGTCCATGGCGCGCCTGTCCAACAGGCCCAGGCGCAGGGGCGGATGCTGCGGGAAGAGGTTCTCGCGGACGGTGAGGTCCGGGAAGAGGCTCAACTCCTGGGAGACGACGGCGATCCGGGTGTCCCTGGCCGCCCGCACGGTCCCGCCGTCCGCGCCCAGGGTCCCCGACAGAATGCGCACCAGCGTGGACTTCCCGGCACCGTTCTCACCGACCAGCGCGTGCACCTCGCCGCCGCGCAGCCGGATCGACGCGCCGTCCAACGCCCTTACCCCGCCGTAGGACTTGACCAGTTCCTCCGCCACGAGGATGTCGTCGTGGACCATGTCAGCGCGCGTCCTTGAGCGGTTCGAGGTTGGCCGACTGGTCGCCGAGGAGCTTGTCGATCGTCGGCTTGTACCAGTCGTAGGCCGCCTGCGCCGACTTCTGCCGCGCGATGATCTCGTCGATGTTGGACGAGTCGACGACCCCGCCGGGGGACAGGAACCAACCGTCCGGCAGCTTCCCCTTCTTGTCACGCACGGCCTCGATCAGCATCGCCGTCGACAGATAGCCCTTGAGGAAGTGCTGCGGGTCGATGGTCACGAAGTTGGAGCCGTCCTTCACCGCGTCCAGGGTCTTCGGGTCGACGTCGAAGCCGGCCGTCAGCCACTTGCCGTGCTCCGCCTTCTTGATCTTGGCGAGGTTGTAGCTGTCCGCGTCACCGACACCGAGGAAGGCGAGCGCGTCCGGGTGCGCGTTCACCTGCGCCGACCAGGAGCTGTAGTTCTGGCCGGGATCGCTGTACGTCTGGAACGGTCCCAGGACCTTGACGCCGGGCGCCTCCTTCTTGAACGTGTCGGAGATGCCCTTGGCCCGGTTGTCGAGCACCGGCGTCCCAGGGTTGGGCACACCGATGACGATCTGGCCCTTGGGATCGGCGCCGAGCCGATTCAGCGCCTCCTTCGCCATCAGCTCGCCCAGCGCGTAATTGTCGTTCCCCACATAGAAGTCGATCTTGCTGCCGTCGGTGGGCGAGGTGTCAAGGGCGACGATCGGGATGCCCTGGTCGACGGCGCGGGCGGCGGGCCGGGTGAAGATCGGCGGGTCGAGGTTCTCCAGGACGATGCCGTCCTTCGCCACCGCGGTAAGGTTCTGGAACAGCTGCACCTCCGCCGGTCCGTCCGTGTTGGGCGGTCCTACGGCCTTGAAGTCGACCTTCCCCGCGTGGCTCGCCGCGCTCTCCGCGCCGAGCACCATCTCGTGGGCGAAGTTCAGGGAGATGTTGGCGACCGAGATCCCCATCTTCAGCCGGCCGTTGCCGCCGCCGGAGCCACCGCTGCCGCAGCCCGCGGCGGCCAGCAGGACCAGGGCGCCGAGCGCCGCGGACCACGTACGTGAACGGGGGTGCATCACGGCCTCCAAAAGGCTGGACCACAGGGGGACTTGGGGCGGAGAGGAGCTTGGAGCGGAGAGGGGCTTGGAGCGGAGAGGGGCTCGGGTCCAGGGGGACTTGGCGGATCACGAGGGGCTTCACCTACGACGGCGTCCGGTGCGGCGCAGCGCGCTGTCGGCCGCGACGGCGACGAGGATCACCCCGCCGGTCGCGAACGACGTCCAGTTGATGGGTACTTCGAAGAACACCAGGCCGGAGGCGACGACCGACAGGATCATCGCCCCGGCCACCGCACCGACCACCGAGCCGCGGCCCCCGGCCAGCGGAGTGCCGCCGATGATGCACGCGGCGATCGCCTGCAACTCGTAGCCCTGGCCCAGAGTCGGATCTCCGGCGCCGTAGAAGGCGAGCGCGAGCGCGGCGGCGCAGGCTGTGGTGAGGCCGGACAGGGCCAGTGCCTGGATACGGGTGCGGACGACCGGGATGCCGCTGAACGCGGCGGCGTCGGGGTTGGACCCGATCGCCCGCACCCGGGCCCCGAAGCGCGTCCGGGACAGCACGACCGCCAGCACGACGATCACGGCGAGCAGCACCCACAGCGCGAACGGCACCCCGCCCGGATCACCGCCCGCGAAGGTGAAGAACGAGTCGTTCAGGGGGAGATCGGTGATCTGTTTGCCGTCGGCGAGGGCCAGCCCGACGCCCCGGAACAGCATCAGCGTGCCCAGCGTGACGATGAACGACGGCAGCGCCAGCAGCGTCGTCACCAGCGCGTTGAACACGCCCAGCATGATCCCGGTGACCAGCATCACCGGTACCGCGAGCCACGGCGGGGTGCCGTCCCGCACCAGCAGCGCCCCGACGACCAGGCACATCGCGTAGCTGCCGCCGACCGACAGATCGACCTCGCGCATGGACAGCGCGAAGACCATGCCGCACGCCATCAGGGAGATGTAGACGGAGTTGTGGGCGGTGGACAGGAGGTTGTCCGTGTCCAGGAAATCCGGGTACGGGATGCCGATCCCTGCGATCAGCAGCCCCAGCACGAGCAGCACACCGAACTCGTCCCGGACCCAGCGATGCCGAGCCGGGGTCAACCGGCCCTGCTGGCCACCCTGTTCGCGGGCGCGCTCGGTGTCGTCCGCATCGTCCGCATCGTCCGCATCGTCCACGGCACGCTCGGTCTCGGTCATCGGGCACGGCTCCCGTAAGCAGCTGGTGCTGGGGTCGTCACGCAGGGTGGGCCCAGCGGGCGTGCGCGGCAACCAGGGCGTTTCAGCGAGTGAAATGCGTTCTTGCCCGACGCCTGACGGGTCGTCACACTCGCCCCATGGAGACGCGTACCGCCCTGGTGACCGGAGCGGCACAGGGCCTCGGGCAGGAGTTCGCCGTCGCGCTCGCCGGGCACGGCTACCGGGTCGCCGGACTCGACCTCGTTCCGCAGCCGGAGACCGCCGAAAGGGTCCCGGACTACGTTGAGTTGATCGCTGACGTCACCGAAGAGGCCCAGATCCAGCGGGCGTTGGATCACCTCATCGGCCAATTCGGCACCCTGCACGTCCTGGTCAACAACGCCGGTGTCTATCCGTCGCGCCCCTTCGAGGAGATCACGCCCGAGGAGTGGCGCCGGGTCATGCGCGTCAACCTGGAGGCGCCGTTCCTGCTGACCCGCGCGGTCCTGCCGTATCTGAAGGCCGCCGGCCGGGGCCGTGTCGTCAACATCGTCTCGGCGGCCGTCCTCACCGCGCCGCCCACGATGGTCCCGTACGTCGCCTCGAAGATGGGCCTGATCGGCTTCACCCGGTCGCTCGCGGCGGCGCTCGGGCCGTACGACATCACCGTCAACGCGATCGCGCCCAGCATGGTGCGCACCGCGACCGCCGAGCGGACGGTCGGAGCGGACGGCGGGTTCGAGCACGTCCGCGACCAGCAGGTGGTGCCGCGTACCCAGCAGCCGTCCGACCTGGTCTCGACGTTGCTGTACGTGGTCGACGAGGGCAGCGGCTTCCTGACCGGGCAGACCCTCAACGTGTCAGGAGGATCCGCCTACTTGTGAGGCACCGAGCCACTGCTGGAGCTCCTCCCGCAGCGACCGCTGAAAGGCCGTCAGGAGGGCCTGCACCACGAGGGGTTGCATGTGCTCGGACAGCGACTTCACCTCCTGCGCGGCACGTTGGGAGACCTCGTCGCGAAACAGCTGCGACAACTCGTGGGCGGCCGTGCGGGAGTGTTCGATCAGTACGTTCCGTGCGGCGAGGATCGCCTCCTGGGACAGCGGCACGTCGAGCAGTCGCACACCGAGCCGCAGCAGGCCGCGGTCGACGCGGTACACGGTGCCGTCCGGCCGGACCACGTCCATGGCGGCGAGCCGATCCACGTCCTCCTCGGACAGCGCCCGCCCGGCCCGTTGCTCCAACTCCCGCCGGTCCAGGGTCTCCGTGCCGTCCGGCGCCCAGGACGCCACCACCGCGCGGTGGATCGCGAGGTCGTGCGCGCTGAGGTCCGCCGGCAGTTGCGCCACATAGCGCTCGATCGCCGCCAGCGTCATGCCCTGGTGCTGCAACTCCTCGATCAGCGTGAGCCGGGACAGATGCTCCTGCCCGTAGTGCCCGACCCGCCGGGCCCCGATCACCGGGGGCGGCAGCAGGCCCTTCGTGCCGTAGAACCGGACCGTGCGGACCGTGGTGCCGGCCCGCGCGGCCAGTTCGTCGATCGTGAGCGTCGGCGGCGTCGGCTCCCCGGTGTCGGTCGTCATGCGCAGCAGTATCGCTGTCTCACCAACACCGTGAAACCACCGAAGGCCGTTGTCGGCACCAGGGCCGTTGTCAGTGGTGCCCTCTACGGTGGACGGCATGGGGGAGATCAACTATGTCCAGGGTGACGCGACCGTTCCGTCGGTCAAGGGCGTCAAGGTGATCGCGCATGTCTGCAACGACATCGGGGGCTGGGGAAAGGGTTTCGTGCTGGCCGTGTCGCGCCGCTGGCCGGAGCCGGAGAAGGAGTACCGGGCCTGGCACCGCGCCCGCGCGGCCAACGACTTCGGGCTGGGCGCCGTCCAGTTGGTACGGGTCAAGCGCTACGTCTGGGTGGCCAACATGATCGGCCAGCGGGGGACACGCACGGGCAGCAAGGGCGTCCCCGTGCGCTACGAGGCGATCGACACGGCCCTGGGCCTGCTGGCCGACCGCGTGGCGGAACTCGGCGCGTCCGTGCACATGCCCCGCATCGGGTGCGGCCTCGCGGGCGGCAAGTGGTCCCGGGTCGAACCACTCGTCACCGAGCGGCTGGTACGGCGGGGGATCGCCGTGACGGTGTACGACCACGAGGACTGAGCAGAGCCGATCCCCGATCCAACTTGCCTCACACTGAAAGGAGTTGCAGAATCTTGCGCAACCACTGGGAAGGCCGTGATCATGAGCCGTGACATCGACGTCCTCGTCCTGGGCGGCGCCGGCGTGGACACCATCGTCCACGTCCCCGAACTGCCGCTCCCGTACGCCGACAGCTACATGATCGACCCCGGCATCCGCACCCGCGCCGGGCAGACCGGCGACTTCGTGGCCCTCGGCCTGAGCGCGCTCGGTCTGCGCACCCACCACCTCGACCTGCTCGGCGCCGACCCCGAGGGCGACCTGGTCCGCGCGTTCCACCGAGACCACGGCATCCCGCTCACCGAAGTCCCCGGGCCCGCCGGCACCAAGCGCGCGGTCAACCTCGTGGGCCCCGACGGCCGCCGCCTCTCGCTCTACGACTCGACCCGCGCCCACCCCGACGACCGCCTGCCCGAACCCACGGTCCGCGCCCTCGCCGAGGCGAGCCGCCACGCCCACGTCTCCATCACCCAGCCCTGCGCCCACGCGCTGCCCACCCTGCGCGCGGCCGGCGTGACGATCTCGACGGACCTGCACAACTGGGACGGCAAGAACCCGTACCAGGAGGAGTTCGCCCTCGCGGCGGACATCGTCTTCCTGTCCACGACCGCGCTGACCGACACCCCCGAGCACACCATGCGGGGCATCGCCGAGCGGGGCCGCGCCGAACTGGTCGTCGCCACGGCCGGAGCGCAGGGCGCGTACCTGCTGGCCGACGACGAGGTGACCCACATCCCGCCGGCCACCCCGCCCTCCCCACCGATCGACTCGAACGGCGCGGGCGACGCCTTCGCCGCAGCTTTCCTCTACGGCTGGCTCAACCGGGAGACACCCCAGCGCGCCGCCCTCTACGGCGCGATCGCGGGCGCCCACGCCTGCACGGTTCCATCCACGGAGGCGGAGGCGATAACCTGCGGCGACCTCCTGACACGGGCAGGGACAGCGCCCCTTTAGGGGCGCCGGGGACTGCGTGACCAGCCACAACGGACCCGCAGTCCCCACACCACCGAACCCGGCAGATGCTCAGTGGACGTCGTTGGTGGCCGCGATCTTCTTCCACGACTTCGGTTGCACCGGAGCCACAACCGCCTTCGCGATGGAAGCGGTCCGCGCGGCGGGCGCCGCCGGCTTCGACGGCTCGAACAGCCACGTGTCGAAGAGCGCCGACAACGACTTCCCCGACACCTGCTCGGCGTAGGCCTGGAAGTCCTGGACGGACGCGTTGCCGTACGCGTGCTCCTTCGGCCAGCCCTTCAGAATCGCGAAGAACGCGTCGTCGCCGACCTCGTTGCGCAACGCCTGGATCGCCAGCGCGCCCCGGTCGTAGACGGGAAGCTCGAACTGGTTGTCCGGACCCGGGTCACCGGGCGCGATCGTCCAGAACGCGTCGTCCGCCGGATGCGAGGCGTACACATAGTCGGCGAGCTGCTGCGCCGTCCCCTCGCCCTCGTGCTCGGACCACAGCCACTGCGCGTAGCGCGCGAAGCCCTCGTTGATCCAGATGTCCTTCCAGCCCTTCAGCGACACGTCGTCGCCGTACCACTGGTGGGCCAACTCGTGCACGACGACAGAGGTGTTGGCGCCGTTCGCGAACTGCCGCGGGCTGTAGTAGACGCGGCTCTGGGTCTCCAGCGCGTACCCGGTGGTCGTGTTGGGCACATACCCGCCGGCGTTGCTGAAGGGATACGGACCGAAGTAACCGCTCAGCCAGTCGACGATCTCCCCCGTGCGCTCCACGCTCGCCCGCGCGGACCCGTCGTTGTCGCCGAGATCCTTGCTGTAGGCGTTGACGACCGGGACCCCGCCCTCGGAGGTGCTGGTCGTGATGTCGAACCTGCCGAGCGCGAGCGTGGCCAGATAGGTGGCCTGCGGCTTGTTCTGCCGCCAGTTGTAGCGGGTCCAGCCGAGCTGTGAACTCGTCGACTGGAGCGTGCCGTTGGAGATGGCCTGGGTGCCGTTCGGCACGGCCACCGACACGTCGTAGGTCGCCTTGTCGCTGGGGTGGTCGTTGCTGGGGAACCACCACCACGCCGACTCGGGCTCGTCCGCCGCGACCGCGCCGTCCGGAGTGCGGTGCCAGGTGGTGAAGCCGTAGGCGCTCTTCGTGGACGGCACCCCGCTGTAGCGGACCACGACCGTGATCGGCGTGCCCGACGGCAGCGGGGTCTTCGGGGTGATCTCCAGCTCGTGCTGGCCGGAGGTCGCGAAGGTCGCCTTCACGCCGTTGACCCGCACCTCGCTCACGTCGAGGAGGAAGTCCAGATCGAAGCGTGAGAGATCCTGCGTGGTCCTGGCGAGGATGGTGGCAGTACCCGCCAACTCGTCCGTCGCGGGCTGGTATTGAAGCCTGAGGTCGTAGTGCGAGACGTCGTAGCCGCCGTTGCCGTAGGCCGGGTAGTAGGGGTCGCCGATGCCCGGAGCGCCGGGGGAGTAGCTTGCCGCCGAGGCCGGGATCGCCAGCAGCAGGGAGGCCGCCGCGAGCGCTCCCGGCGCGATGATTCTGCGGTGCACGAGAACTCCAAGTCGTAGGGCTCCACGGAAGGCCGAGGAGCCGTGGGGGTCCACGAAGGTCGAAGCGCCGAAGAGCCGTAGGGTCCGCTCGGTCTTCAGTCTGTTCAAAGGCTATTCAGTCCCTGTGTGCCCACGCCTGTCCACGGCACCTCCTGTCACACGATCGCCATTCGGCCGACATGACTCCGAGTGCCTCTTTCAGCACGGGAGTTGACCGATGTACCGTCCGCGCATGCCGAAACGCACGCGCTTCACGATCTGGAGATCGCTCGCGACGGCGGCGACCGCCGCCCTCCTCGCCACCTTCCTCACCCCGGCAGTGGCCCAGAGCGCCCCGCAGGAAAGCCGACCCGTCTACTCCTACGCCAACGCGATCCGCGAGGCCGTCTGGGTGGACACCGGACTCGACGGCGACGGCGACGGGAAGACCGACCGGGTCGCCGTCGACATCGTCCGGCCGAGCGAACCCGCCCGCGAGGGCCGCAAAGTCCCCGTCATCATGGACGCCAGCCCCTACTACTCCTGCTGC
>Ga0307509_10010644_pt1 | contig 11227 bp, 6 predicted proteins | sample 10_EM_MG_FD_202245 | JGI IMG/M metagenome (GOLD analysis project Ga0307509, IMG submission 202245) | Populus trichocarpa ectomycorrhiza microbial communities from riparian zone in the Pacific Northwest, United States - 10_EM | ecosystem: Host-associated > Plants > Roots > Unclassified | place... | reverse complement strand
CAACGGCCTCATGGTAAGGCACGTTGCGCATGCGAGCGAATTCTTCAGTGGTGGATGGTGACTGTGCTGATGACAGGCGATTGTTTGGATCCATGGGAAGGGAGATGGGTTTGCAATCATCAAATCCATAGCAATGGAGGATGGAGTCTATGTATGAACGTTGCGAGAGCAAAATAAGACGACGCTCACGGATTCGGCGGACTTCAATGCCAAGAATCCAGTGAATTTCGCCAAGATCCATGATCTCGACGTGTTTCGCGATCTGGATCTTGAAGTTCTTGATGAGTGGCAGTGCGGTTGCTACAAGGGAGCAATCATCAACATGAACAAGCACAACCATCAACGAACTCCCCCTCCTTCGATAAAACACTGCTTGATCTACGTCGCTACGCACAAATCCCAATCCGTCCACCATGATTTCGACCAACCATTGGTACCAGCGACGCCCGGACTGCTTCAAGCCATAAAGGGTCTTTTTAAGGAGGCAAACCATGCCTGGGGAGGTGGAGTCTGCGTAACCAGGGGGCTGCTTCATGAAGATCTTCTCATCGGAGGTAAGCACACCATTCAGATATGCACCTTTTATATCAATTTGATGAATTTCATACGCTTCTGCTCCAAGCCATGGAGCAATAGCCCATGCCTCAGAGTAATGACCCGAAATTCCCCATGGTCTGCTTCAGCCCAAAAGGCATGTCATTGTCCCATTGTGCCTCGGCACATTATCCCTTGTTTATCATCGTCTTCATTGTTCTATCCTTGTTATATTGTAGTAGCTTACTATTGTTTGTCTATTACTATATATAGTCCCCTGTAGTAGATAGGATTCCTTAGTCATAATATCAAGTAACCTCAAGTATTCTCCTCCGTTCCTGCTTTCTCTTTTAGTCCTGTTTCTCATGTGTCCTGGCTGGGCCTTGGCCCAGCCTTGTCCATCTGAAATAGGGCATCAGCATCCCATAAGGGCACAGCCTCCAGGCTGAAGCCGAGCCCTCTGTCCTACACGTACCCGGCTCCCGAGAACACTCCGAGGTATCTCTTATCCCACTTGCCTGCGCTTCAGCATCCGTTTCCATGGTACCTTGGCCCATACTTTACACAATGCAGCTGCAACCTAATAGGCAATATCAAGATAAGATCCAAATGGAGAACAAGAGATAATTATAAATAGCAGCAATCAATGAATACCTGATTAAACGAACCTTTTGGTTGTTTCCATCCTCCTTCTCAATAAGGGCTCACCTCCCCTCTACTTCTGTTTGGAATGCCCTCTTTTCTTTTGTCTCTGTCACTCTTTTCTGAATCTTTGTCAAGTTGATGGTTTTGAGCCCTTGTACATTATGGTCCTGCTTACTTGCTTTGTTCTTGTCATCTAACCTGTTCTTACTTTGCACTTGTGGCATGTAGAAGCCCAACTTGTCATCACTTTCATTGTTTTGTCCATGAGCATAGGTGCCCCTAGTATTTTGAGTCAACACTTGGTCAACAACAGTATTCTCCAGTCAGAACTGTCATCAGGGTGGCGAATGGTGGAAACCTCCTTTCACAATGCCTTCAGTGTCTCAAAGTCATTCTCTTTGCTTTCAATCTGTGAAATTTCTTCTTCACTTTCAAACTGCATAACATATTTCATTTTCTGCCTAGGCATTGGAGTGTAGGCTTCAATTTCCATACTATCTTGCATAGAAATGTCGACAGGAGATTGACTCTCAAAGTCTTCAGAGCATATATATGTTTCTATCTTATGTGTAAGTGTCTGTCTTCCTAGAGAAAGATGGAATAACAACCAACCTGTTCAATGCAAAAGCATTGCCTGGCCAGTTGATGTTTTCAGCTTCTTTGCCTTAGTTTGCTTATCATCGTCAACCTCCATATCAAATCCATTGCCGTGTTCAGAACTCTGATGGGCCTTCTCCTTGCTGTGGCCAACAGCATTACCAGACAGTTCTGCTCAGTCTTTACATTTCTTGTTCTTGCCATGTGACTTGGTTGAAGCATTCACTAGTCTCCACTCAGTCCATCTGTACTTCCTTTACCAATAACCCACTTAAATTTCCACTCTATTATTCAGAGCAACTTCTTATGCTCCAGAAGCATCCACATAAGTATCTGTATGTGTGCTAGTACTAATGCCAAACATGCATGAAGAACATTGGACTTTAGTATGCTTGTAGGCCCTCCAATTTCTAAAGTAATAAGAGGATGAGGTCACTTGCTGTCCACTGTGTATGGTACTTCAAAAAAATATCAAGATTTTTCTCTGTAGAAGACCAAAGCAGCCATGATTTATGCCCAAAAAGATGCATCATATACAACAGTATCTATAGTGGTTTATATGAGTGTAAGGGATAGTGCCTGAAGAGGTGAAGGCTGTGGTCCATGTGTTGTTAGAAACAAGGTACTCTGCATTATCCATGTACTAAAATGCTATATACTTGCATTTTTCAGAAGAAGACTGGCAAGTACATCCTTATTAATGACACTGGTTTCAGGAGATCAAGCTATAAAGTCACAGACATTATACTAGCTGGCTTGGAGAAGGTCCTTCAAGACTAGTTGCATTGAATGTGGGATAGAATCCCTATTGGAAAAATCATTGGTCAGAATCCAAGAAAGGAAACAGAAGAGAAGTTTCATTATAATATTCTGTGTAGAAAAGAGATTCTTGAGATAGAGGAAGAATTCCAGTCATTTATAACATCAACAATTCAGATGTTGTCATGTCCAGTTGGATTAAATAAGGCCACATCTACACAAAAGGCCTAGTTCATTTTTCAGAAATAAAATCCCAAATTATTCAATTTTTGATGCATTGCTTACCATTTTCTTTTTTATCAGACTTCCAGATAGTGTCGTAGAGCCAATAACAATCTACAGTTGGGTGTTTCTGTAATGGCCAACCAAACTCATCCTTTTCAACTATTGATTTTCTCCAACATTCTGGATATTTAACCACCTGTACTGATATCACCCACATCACCCTGTATTGACACTGTTGGTTCCAAAGGTTTTATGGGTGAAAATACTTGATAGTTGTATTTCATAAGACATTGCTGCTATTTATAAAATTCTATAAAAAGAAAAGGAACCACAGGCACTCACTATTTATGATGGAAGTAAAGGTTGAACTTGCAACTGGTTCCAGAGAATTTGTGAGAAATTTCAGGGACTTTGTGGAATGATGGCACTGCCACAAGTCATCTGTTCACTTTCTCTATTTATAGCCTGATTTCTCTGATTCTGTGTAATTTTTTAAGAAGAATATCAACTCTTATATTTACTCTACATGCCCTTAAATGATTAAATACTTATATAATAAATACACTGATAAGAAGATTTCAAATATAATTGTTCTGTAGATGTGGATCTAAATATAGTCTTCTCATTGTCTATTAAAATTTTCAAAACCTTGTTGTAACTAAATTTAGAAATTATATAATGGAACTATTAATACCATCAAACTTGAATCCATTATTTGTTTACATTTGAAGCCAGAATATTTTAATTTTAAAATATGAGCCTGAATGGAAAGGCAAATAAAATGTCATATGATTTATAAATCTAGATATAGTACAGTAATTTTGTGATTTCCCCTCCCTCTCTCAACCTATATTTGAAATTATATGAATGAAAAGACTATATATAGAACCATCTCATTAAGGGCTATTCACTGATATATAATTTGTTCACAAGCTTTGCTTGCCTATGCCAAAGACATAGAGGAGTAAAGTTTCATCTTATTAGTTTTCAATAATAGTAATGTCTTTCCTATGCAATGCTTTACCTTGTGAGTATTTGATCTACTTATAAATGGTAAAATATTAGTTGAAACAGCTGTATGCAGTCATTCTGTGGGTTTTTTTTGCTTTGCATTTTTCACTCTGTATTTGACCATATTAGTATTCAATTATATCTAAGATCCAATGTTCTACTTTGTTTCTCTGTGATCTTAACTAGAACAAATTTTTTCTCAATTTATCTATATTTTTTCATTTATATTTTGATATTTTTCTGAAATTGATTTTTGAACCAGGTGTTGCAAGTCAATTAGGAGTTCAATCTGCATTTTCTGAAATTATCATATTAGTAAGAGATCTATACTACAGCACTACCACATTATGTAGTGCTATATTATATAGTCTTTGATAAAAAAATCTGGATGTGGTAATGAGAGCCATTTAGAAGAATGTGGATTTGAAGGTTGACTGCTAGGCAAATGGAAACCTGAAAAAGAATAGACATTGGCCATACCTGCTGAGAGTCAATAGTAAAAAAACAGACTCTCCAAATGAAGGAGGTGTGAATAAGTGACAGGCACCTCCAAAGGATAGAGATGTAGATAAGCAATGAAAAGGCAGAAGAAGTCAGAAGAAAATAGTGATTGATAAAGAATGGCTGATTGCTGAAAGTTGGGGCCATTGCTTATTGCTGCAGACTGAGAATAGAGGCCTTTGATTATTGTTGGAAAGAACTGGTCCTTGTACTAATGGTAAGACAACTGTTTTGTCTGTCACCTACAAAATGATAAATCTGAAACCAAAGAAGAGAACCTACTCTGCATGTCACACATTCACTATAAAAAGCAACAAGTCATGTGACTTTCTCATCCAATGTTAAAACAGACACAATATCTATTGAATTATGTGTATTTTCAATTGTATAATTTCTTCAATAGGTTATTGACCTACATACATTGATATATCTGTCACAAGTATTCTGTCTTCTGATCCACCCTTGGCACCATAGATTAGTATGAGAAATGTTTGCAGACTTGGAAGATGCTTTGCTAAGAAAGGACAATCAAACTTTAAAAATGTCAATTGCAGACTTGGAAGATGCTTTGCTAAGAAAGGACAATCAAACTTTAAAAATGTCAATCACTGAAGGGATATATATGTGCATGCCAATATTCATTTTGATTTTGGTGATTAAAGATCTGAATGTATAGAAATCTGTTTTCAAGACACTATCTGATGTTGGGTCTATCTTCATAGGGGGCCAGGAATTTCAGATTTCCTCAATGCTCTATGGACAAACCTCAGATCGAACTCAAATGTTGCCACTACCAGTGACCAGAAATTATTTCTCTTTCAACAGATTCAGTGGTGGAAAAATCAAGTGGAGAGACTGGAGTGCCCCAGCATTGTCCATGTTTATTCCCAACTGTCTCATTCTTCATCTACTTCTTCACCAGTATCACCTACTAGTGAATCCAGCTTTAGTAGCTCCACAGATGTTATCAGTCTGACTGAGAGACAGGTGAGCCTTTAAGCACTTGGAATAAGATGATTTATACTGACACAAGCTTACGACCTGTCACTTCGCTCACCCACCTGCTCAGGAGCAGGAATGTTGTGTGGGGGTGAGCTTTGGCATTTAGAGTTCTTGTGTATGCGGGTGGAGAGAATGGTGAAGGGCTTCTTCTTGTTCTTGCATTGTCTGGGCTTCTTTCCACAATTGGTGCCACAATAGAGGCAGCAGTGTTGGGGGCAGTTCCACTGAAAAGTGTCCATAAAGCTTGCACAAGTTGCATTGTGTGTTCCAATATTCTTCGCGTGGGCGGTGGGTGGAGTCAAGATGATTTTTGTCTTCGTTCCAACGGGCGTGTCCATTTCTGAACTTGTATAGGGGGGTGCTGTAAAGGAGACACTGTTGTGAGGTGGGGAGGAGCGGGGCGATTTGATTAAGAAATTTGTTGTCGATAAGGCGAGGGTCAGGCTTCAGCGACAGCGGAGCGGTTCTGAAAGAAATGTGGGGCATCGCGACGGAGCTGTTCGACAGGAAGGAGGTTTTGAAACTTCCAAAATAACTGCTTGCTTTGATTGACAAGGATTTGTTTGTGAGCACTTACGACTTTAAGGCATTTTTCGAGCCTTTCCACCTCTTCTTTGGTGTTCTTCAAGGTGTCTTTGATGTCGAGGATCTCGTTGTTGATTTGATTTATGTGGTTGGCGAGGGTGCGTATATCAGAATAAAGATCAAGATAGGCGTGGCTACCTTTTCCTTTTGTTTTGTTGTTGAGCTCTTGTAAGAGTGTTGCATTCTCCATCCATCCGAGGATCTTTTCAGGATCAATTGGAAGAGGGGGTGTCAGAGTGAATTCGAGCAATGGGGTTCGAGGCAAGAAGACTCGGACTGGTTCGATTTGAGAGCAAGGGGCGATGGGATGTGCGTGGTGTTGGCAAGGCTGATGTTGGAGCATTGCAAAACTGGAGGGACAGTTGTCGATGGGCGGCGGAGTGGGGAGAGGCTCTGGGGATAGAGCTCATTCCATAACTTCCGTTTCTTTGACAGGGTCACCATAGATGTCAGTTTCAGGGAGTGGGGCGGCTAACTGGATGGGGGACATGTCTTGTCCAGGATCATTACGAGCAGGTTCTTCTTCAGGGAACTTGACTCTAAAGTCTTCGGGGTTTATGGCAGGCGGTGCTTCAATTTGCAGTGCTTCTGCTTTACGGTGTTTGTTGAGGTAATACTCAACGAGTTTGTCGGGGTCACTGGGCCTTTCGGATGACTCTGAGTGGTCATCGGTGGGCGGCGGGGATCGCAATATTTCTTGAATGTGGGCAGCAGCTTTGGGGGTGAGAGATGGTGTAGTCTCGGGAATATATGGAGGGGAACGGGGCCCTTGATAGTATATGGCTTCGCGAGTGAAGGTTTCTCCATCGTGAGCAACAACTTCGCAGAACTTGACATGAGGCTGGGTTCTTTGCCAGCTTTCAACGTGGCAGGCAATTTCTCCATAGGTGTGTGGGGTTTCATCGGCGAGACCATCATGGGACTTCTTGTAAGTTAACGAGGCCAGAAAATCAAGGTTTCAGACCCTGAGCATGCCAAGTAGAAAGTCACATGTTGTTCTATTTTTAGTATATTATCAGATTATTAGATTATAGTATTTTGCATTTTCCTCATGAACAAGAGCAGCTAGTCACATGGTTTTACTAGATCTGGAATGCCCCAATATGGGGCTACTTTTTGGTTAAAGTTTTCTTTAAAATTTCCTTTTATGGTAATTGACCACCAGCTCTGAAAATGTATTTTGGGTTTTTCTCACTATTTATAGTACTTGGTCACATGATTTTACTACATCTAGACAGCCCTGATATGCAGCTATCAAATTATTAAAATTTCCTTTTTGAGAATTCACTGCCAGTGGCCAGTCAGCTGGCTGGCTGCTGTTCCTGACACTGTTGACAACTGTTTACATCACCTGGCCATTGATAGCATCATCTGGATCACCTGGCTAGATGCCCACTGCCTATATGCCTCTCTGATTTATGAGCTTAAGGTGCCTAAAGGCACACTTTGAACACTTCAAGTTGCTGTACTGGCTACTGGGAGATGGTGGCAGTTGCATGAATGTGTTCTGCTTGTGAGAAGAGACCTGTTGCCCAGATGCGATTGCCTTCTTCAAGTGGTTCATCAGGAAAGTCAGGGTTGACAGGGCCATTGGACGATGAGTCAGTAGGTGTCTCGGGTGTCATGTATGGTTCATCATCATCATCATCAGCATCCTCTATGAATGCAGAGAATGGCCTTGTGCAACAAGTGTTTACCTCCTGTGCAAACTTCTTCTCCACCTTGTATTCGTTTCTGCACTCAGTCTGACAGCCAATGCAGCACTGTGGGAGGCACCTTGTCATCTTGATGGTTCCAGTGCAGAAGTCAATCTTGTAAGGGCTACTGCGGTTGGGTGGGACGCAGAGCAGGATTGGGCTAATATACAGAGTCATGGATATAAAGAATAAGGCCGAAACCGGCAAATACATGTAAGTACGTGTAAGGTACAGAATTACGTGGCACGCCAGCGCGGCGTTCATAAAGTGACTTAACTCGATGCATGACTCATTGCCCGGCAGCACTTTACTGAAGCAACGAAAGTTTGGTCACGAACACGCCGTACTTGAGGTGCATCCATCAGGCATCAAAGAAAGGCGGTCGCCTATTCTAGTGTCTCCCTCTCTGAAATTGAAATTGTTTTTCCAACTATCATCCTATAAGACGTCACCCCATGGCAAATCCTCTTGAAGGTCTCCAGTTATGGGCATAAGGGTGGGAAAAGCTGGGATAGGCTGCAAAGTGCACCACCGCGTCTCGCGATCGTCTGTAACACCATCTGGAGAAGTAGTTTCCTACGAGACAGGGCTGATCCTGCCACCTGTGTTCTTGACGTTGTTCCTTCCACTGCCTCTTTGCTTCCGACTTCCATTGTCCTTCCACCACCAACGCCTGGCGCCTCTCTACCTACACAACCTGTTCTTCCACCTGCCCATTCCTTACCCCCAGCTTTGGCTGTTGCTCCCTTATGGAAAAGGCAAAAGCTAGCAGGAAGCAGGTCGGGAGATGGCGGGTCGGAGGTGGTAAGCGCAATGTTAAGGGGTGAGCTGGGAGCAGAAGCAAGAGGGGAAGCGGGAGGGGTTCCCCTTACAATCACCCCCCCTCCAGACAAGCATCGACTCAATGCGGAGGAGAGTGAAACTGGGTGGAAAGGGATCGAGCCAAAAGTTAGAGCATGGATGCGGTGTGGGGCCCCTGGGTTCTTGGTCTGGAACTCCGTCACCTTCTCTGGGGCGTGGTTGAGATTCTCCAAGTATTCCCAGGTATTTCCTTCTATCCCGTAGCCTTCCCATTTGACCAAGTACTGGAGTTTCTGTCGGAACATCCTACTGTTCAGGATCTTTTCCACAATATACTCCTCTTTCCCATCTACGAGTTCTGGCAGTGGTGGCGGGTTCTGACATCTTCCGGCGATCAGGTCGTCAGGAGCGGGAGACAACTTCACGACATTGAAGACTGGGTGAAGACGTCTCATTGGGGGAGGGAGGACCAGATGGTAGGCATACTTTCCGATGCGTCTTTCAACTGGGTAGGGGCCTAGACAGTGGTGTGAGAGCTTCTTCGACGGGCGGGTGGTCTGGATGTCTCTGGAATCAAGGTAGACCATATCACCAGGAGAGAAGGACAGTGCGGGGGAGCAGCGGCGGTTGTAATATCGCGCCATATCGTTCTTTGCTTTAGCCAGCGCTGACTTGGCTTCCTCGAGGGTGTCTTTCATCCAGTCCATGAATTCATTAACCGCTTTGAAGCAGGACAGAGGTTGATGCAGTTCAAAGCCCATCCGAGGGTGTCGGCTGGTATCGAGGAGGAAGGGTGTTTGCTGCGTGGATGAGTGGATGTGATTATTGTAGGAGAACTCCGCCAGGGGGAGGAGTGTGTACCAGTCATCCTGTCTTTCTCCGACGAAAATCTGCATGTCCTGTTCCAGTTCCTGGTTGACCCATTCTGTCTGTCCGTTGGTCTGCGGGTGGTAAGCGGTAGACATCGCAGCTTCGATTCCTAGCAGTTGGTATAGCTCCTTCATGAAGGCGGCAACAAATTGCGGTCCATGGTCGGACACAACTTTTCACAGGAGGCCATGGAGTTTCCAGACGCTCCGAAGATAAAGGTTCGCCGCTCTGGCGGCAGTGACTGTGGTAACCATTTTGATGAAGTGGGAACGTTTGCCTGCGGAATCGACAGCCACCATGATGGAGTCGTACCCGCCTGATTCTGGGAGTTCCGAGATGAAGTCTACACTGATGATGTCCCAGTGTTCTTCTGGAATCGGAAGCGGTTGGAGTTCCCCAGTTGGTAGGCAGCGCTGTATCTCAGTGTGGAGGTACAAGTTGCAGTGGGAAACATACATGCCTACGTACCGCAACATGTTCAGCCACCAGTAGCTTCGGGAGACGAGCTCCAAGGTTTTGAAGCGGCCTGGGTGTCCAGCCACCTTGGTGTCATGGCAGAGCAAGACTATCCTGCGGCGGAGGTCAGAAGTGTCCGGGACGTAGATGCAACTGTGGTAGTAGAGGAGGCCGTCACATTCCGACCATTCCATGGATCAGAGGGAGTGGGTGGATGACTTCCATAGTTCCTGTGCGGCTCGGGCGACGGATTCCTCCTTCAGCTGCTTAGCTCCCTGCCAGATGTCTCGCAGGATATCCTGTTCCGGTCTGGTGAACTGCAGACCCTCCAGTGCACGTACCGCAAACAGTTTCGGAGTGAGGAGCATGACGTCGGAATTGTCGTCGGCACCGGTGCCATGGTCGGATCTGCGGGAGAGTGCATCTGGCTTACCCATTGACTTCCCAGGTTTGTGGTGGAGTGCGAAGTTGAAGTGGAAGAGGTAGAGTGACCATCGGGCTTGCCTCTGGTTCAGTTGCTTGGCCGTCATGAAGTACTCCAGGTTCTTGTGATCTGTCCAGATCTCGCACTGATGTTCCGCACCCTCGATAAAGTGCTGCCACTCTTGGAGGGCTCAGATGATTGCCAGCATCTCCTTGTTGTGGATCTCATAGTTCCATTCGACGGGGGACAGGGACTTGGAGAGGAAGGCGACCGGGTGCCACTTCTCGTCTTCCGAGGATATCTGGGAAAGGACCGCACCCGTCGCAAAGTCAGAGCTGTCAGCTTCGATGCAGAAGGGTTTGGTCGGGTCGGGAGAGATGAGGACTGGAGCAGAAGTGACACTTCCCTTCAACCTAGCAAATGCAGTGCGCTCGGCTTCTCCCCAATGCCAACCGGAGTCGTTTTGGGTCAAGTCGAAGAGCAGGCGGGCGTGGTCCAAGAAGTCTCGGATGAACTGTCAGTAGAAGTTGGTGAATCCGAGGAAGGACTGTACTTCCTTCTTGTTCGTCGGAGCGGGCCACTTGGTAACACCAGCAATCTTGACCAGTCCATCGCGACGGAGTTGTGAGAGATGATTACTCCGAGGTACTTGATTATGGTTTTCTCGAACTCGCACTTGTTGGAACAGAGGTAGAGTTTATGCTTCTCCAGCAGCTCCGGAATGCGGCGGGTGATCTTCCGGTGCTCTTCAAGGGTCTCCGTGAAGATGAGGATGTCGTCCAGATAGACCACAACCACGCCTTCCAAGATGAGGTCCTCGAAGATGTTGTCCATCATTGTCTGGAAGGTGGCGGGACTGTTCATGAGGCTGAAGAACATGACAAGGGGCTCATACAGGCCGCGGTTGGTCTGGAAGGCGGCCTTCCATTCGTCTCCTTCCTTTATCCGGACATTGTTGAAGCCCCATCGGACGTCCAATTAGTGATGAGCAGGGGTTTCACTCAAGGGTATGAGGGGTAAGGGTAAGGGTATGGATATTCAGACCCTCCAAAACCCCTACCCCTCACCAGGGGTACAGGGGTTTGAGAAGTCCAGTGGTTAAAAAAATAATACACTATTT
>Ga0307509_10010643_pt1 | contig 11229 bp, 8 predicted proteins | sample 10_EM_MG_FD_202245 | JGI IMG/M metagenome (GOLD analysis project Ga0307509, IMG submission 202245) | Populus trichocarpa ectomycorrhiza microbial communities from riparian zone in the Pacific Northwest, United States - 10_EM | ecosystem: Host-associated > Plants > Roots > Unclassified | place... | reverse complement strand
TGGCCGCCACTTTTGAAATGACTGCCAGGGAAGGCCTTCTTGAAAATCCCCCGAAAATATACCCGATAACAAAGACCATGCAGGCTACAAACAGTATGCGCATGATGATAAAGAATGGGAACCACATAACTAAAATTTTAAATGAATAATATTATTACGACAAAACTATAAAGAAGAATAAGTTCTTTTACGGAGCGTAGACAAGGCAGGAAAAAGCAGCGACAAAACGGGCGGATGGAGCACCTAGCTCCCGGGTCGGTTAAGCAGGCGGTTGATATTCTCTTTATAGAACTCGCTCACCGGTATTTCTTTTTCGCCGACGTAAACCAGATCCCTTTTTACGGCGGTGATTTTCTTTGCCGACACAAGAAAGGATTTATGGGTGCGTACAAAGAACGGGTAAGGAAGCTTTTCTTCTATCGCTTTCAGGGTCATGCGCGTGAGTACCGGTTTGGAAGACGACGACAGGTATATTTTTAAATAATCTTTCAACCCTTCTACATATCTTATTTCGGATACCGCAATTTTCACCTGCGTATATTCTACATTGACAAAAAAGTCCCCCGGCTCAACGGCCACCGCCGCTTTGCCGTTTTGTTGCAGCCGGAACAGATCATAAGCGCGGTTACAGGCTTTCAGGAACCGCTCAAAGCTGAATGGCTTCAGCAGGTAATCAACCACGTTAAGATTAAACGCTTCCAGCGCATATTTCTCATACGCGGTGACCAGTATTACCAGCGGCGGGCGCTCGAGTGATTTAAGGAACTGCAGCCCGCTCAGCCGGGGCATCTGGATATCGAGAAAGATAAGATCAATTTGCGCTGTTTGCAGCACCCCACTGGCTTCCAGCGCATTTTCACAGGAGGCCGCCAGGTGCAAAAAAGGTACTTGCCGGATATTGTCCTCCAGCAACTCGCGAACCAATTGTTCATCGTCAACAACAATACAGCGCATCATACCAGCTTTAAAGTTAAAACAATATGAAACAGGTTATTTGTATTGTTTATGGTCAGTGTATGATTATCCCTGTAAAGCAACTGTAACCGGGATTTTACATTACTGAGCCCTATACCGGCGCTTTCATCCTTGCTTGCCGCTGGTTCATCATCGAACCTGTTTTTTACTTCAAATAACAGCCACCCGTCATTTACTGATAATTGAACTATGATCTGCGGATGCCCGTTATACCCAACCCCATGCTTGAAAGCATTCTCCACAAAGGGGATCAGCAGCATCGGCTCAATATCATAGCGGTCGCCCGCATCGCCCGGTTCAATGCTACTGTCCACCTGCACCTCGTTGCCAAAACGAAGTTGTTGCAATGCGATATAACTATGCAGGTATTCAATTTCTTTGCGCAGTACCACTTTTTTCCCCTGCGCATCATAGAGCATATAGCGCATCAGGTCCGACAGCATGATAAGGGACGGCTCCAACTGGTCCGATTTTTTCCGGGCCAGCGAAACCAGGTTGGTCAGCACATTGAACAGGAAATGCGGGCTTACCTGCGAGCGCAGGAATTTCAGCTCGGTCAATAGCTGCTCCGCCTGTTTTTCTTTTTGTAACCGCTCGGCACGAATACCATCGATGATCCTGCGGTAGATAATGCTGATAATAAATACCCCCACCGAGGGAGCAAAAACAAATTTATAGCCCGCAGTGTCTTTCAGCATTACCGGGAACCAGGCCGCCATGACAACATATTTCAATTGGAAAGATCCGCCGATAAGCAGGATGCTCACCGGGATATACAACCACCAGTAACGACGGTTGAACAATGCCGGGTACAGGTAAAAAGCATTGCCATAAAAAATAGCCATGTGTATCAATACCGTAATGCTAAAGAACAGCCCGGGCATAACGCCTATCCTGTAATCGTTTTGCGCATTCGAAACAAAATAGGGCAACAGCAGCAGGGCGCCCCAGATCAGCACATGAAGCGTTGTATTGATATACCCGGAGCTGGTTATTTTTTTCATTGATGGGTGATAAAGCGTAAATAACTTGCCGGTATAAAGATACCTTTTGCCGGGTATCTCAGGCATGCCCGGCCACCCGTTTGTCGCGCGTATGGTAAATCCAGGCTTCCGCCGCCATAAGGTGAAGCACAAATCCAATCCAGAATGCAGTACCAAAAAACTCATAAGGCGTTAACCCCGAAAATACGCTGGTAGCGTAGAAGATGCCGACAATAGGCCGGATGGCCGCCACCGCCAGGCCGATGGCATAGGCACGCAACATCCATTCCCGGTGCAGCGCAATATTGCGACGCAGGATGTGCCGGTATGCCTTGTACAGGGCAAACAAAAAGAAAAGGCTGAACAGGACGGTAGATGCCGCCTGGTTGATCCCGCCAATTGCCGGCATAGCAAAGCTCATGATGAAACCGGTAATGCCTATAATGACGCCGCATAGCAACACAACACGGCCGCTCCGCCGGTGCCATTTCGGGTAACGATGCCTGGTGCGCCGGCTGAACTGGAATGGCCCCAATACAATAAAGAGCAACCCCGGCAGGATATGTATAAGCGTCAAAACAGGATAGTGCGCAAAAAGCGCCTCTGTTTGCTGCAGTTGCGCCACCGTGGGTGAAGAAGCGGTCGCCGGTGGGTGATACCCATTGATAAGAACTGACACCAGCTGCAGGCCCCTGCGCACCACAATGCCCACCCCAATCAACGATAGCAGGCCGACGACCCCGTAAATAACGCGCAAAGCAGGTTTATTACTGTTCATACAGGTAAAACTACACGTAAATCAACCCCTGTTGCGAAGAGGATAGACCACACCGTTCATTGTGCCGACACAAGGGTTATATGTGCCGATGGCAGGTATAACCCACCCCGGGAACCGCAAATAAAAAAGGTGCCTCTTTTTTTAGAGACACCCTTGCGGTTTTCCATAGTATGCAGCCTGACCAGGTGCATATTGGAGCTTAAACGGATTTCTGTAAAATGGACAATGAGAAAAGTAATGCCGGACCATAGGCATGGTGCCCGGGTTAACAGCGCTGTGGCCGGCATTTAATATGATTATACCTGATTCGCCTGCATAAGATACACACAACTGGTATGTCATTCGGCGTATTTCGGAAGATTGTTCTTTCATAAGACAATGCAAGTAGCCTGTTTTTTTTCGTAGAACAGTTAGAAATACACTTATTTGTTAATAGAAAAAACACGACAGGCATTTCCTCGCAAATTGCCCTTGTAAAAGCAGTAGAAAAGTGATTAACCGGTTTGTAGATAAAAAACTACATGTGGCCATTCCGGTAAAAAATGATAACGTTTTCGCAATATCATAACGCGCGTATTTATAATTAGTGTAATATTACCGCAGTAAAAAATCCGTTCCCGCCCGCACTTACCTCAATGACTGCTTATATATTGTTTAGTATGAAATAATGACCCTTACCAACGTATGAAAAAAATCCTAATCGCTGACGATCATTTTATTGTAAGAACCGGCCTCGCAGTGCTCCTTAAAGACATATTCTTCAATGTTCAGATTGATGAGAGCTGGGATGGAGAGAGCACCTGGAAAAAACTGGAGGCAAACGAATATGACCTGGCCATTATCGATATCGGCATGCCGGGCACCGATACGATCCATTTATTAAAAAATGTCCTTGCCCTTCATCCCCGGCAAAAAATCCTGATCCTCACCATGTCCAGCGAAGAAATCTATGGCAGGAAATACCTGCAGCTCGGCGTTCATGGTTTTATCACCAAAGAGGCGCCCCCCGCCGAATTGCGCAAAGCCATCACTACTATAATAGACGACAAGCGGTATGTGAGCACCCAGCTCCAGGAACAGCTTAATAAAGACATCATCGGGCATCAGCCATCAAACCCATTCGAAAAGCTTTCTTCCCGCGAACTACAGGTAATGATGCACCTGGTGGAAGGCAGAAGCGTATCGCAAATTGCCAGCCTGCTGTCGGTGCACACATCCACCATCGGCACGCACAAATCACGCATTATGACAAAACTTGGCGTGAATAATCTCATAGATCTGAACAAGATGGCCAAGCTGTTTAACGGCGTCAATAAGTAAAATCCAGGCCGGCAATCCCGTCTCCCGGCATAACCATTACCCCCATGTTTTTTGTAGAAAAACAGCCAATCAATATTAGTGAATTGAGTAATTAATATTTATTGGCATTTGATTGAATTTATTCATCTCCCTGTTTACTTTTATACCGGCAAGTTACACGTATAAGGTAACTTTTTTGTTAACCAATATCTTGTAAAACTCATACTCTATGACCCTTTCCCGTATTCTTAACCGGGGTATCACCCGCAGGTATATCTGTGTATTGCTGGCAGCATCACTCCTCCAGCACCACCCTGCCGCGGCACAAACCTGTCCTGTGTTCAGCACCACCAACGTTTCTGCCAATCCCAACACCTTCTACCCGGCCACAACGGCCACATTGGCCGCCGGCGCTACCGGCATTGCACTGGGTGCCGTGACTTACGGTACTGTGCCCATCAGCGCATGGGATATCGTGCTGGTCATACAAATGCAGGGGTCACAGATCAACGCTGCCAATGGCACCTCCTATGGCGGCGCCGCCGGTACTGCAAGCGGATATTTAAATAATGCACAACTCGTGGCGGGTAATATGGAATTTGCAGTTGCCACCAACGCTGTTCCCCTTGCGGGGGGTACCCTTAACCTTCAACTGGGACTTACCAATGGATATAAGAATGCCAATTTTGGCGCCCTCGGGCAATTCCGTTACCAGGTTATTCGCGTGCCACTCTATTACAATTTAACACTAACGGGCACCATCACCGCTCCGGCGTGGGATGGAACAACGGGTGGCATTGTTGCGCTCACCGCCACTGACATCCTCAATATGAACGGGCAATTGATAAATGCTTCCGGAAAAGGTTTTCGCGGCGGCGGCGGAATTAACCACAGCAATCCTAATGTTGGGGGCGCCAATACAGATTACAGGGCCTTATCCACTAACCTCAACTGTGGCACCAAAGGAGAAGGCATCGCAGGAACGCCCCGTTATGTCTTCGCCAGCGGCAATACCAGCCTGGTAGATTTCGGCGCCGGGCTTGAAGGTTACCCCAACGGCTGCCTCGACCGCGGCGCACCGGGTAATGCGGGCGGCGGCGCTACTGATGGCAACACGCTCAGCAACAGCAATAATGCCGGCGGCGGCGGTGGCGGTAATGGCGGCGCCGGCGGTGGCGGCGGCAGAAGCTGGTCTTCGCAACTTTTTACCGGTGGTATGGGCGGCGCCGCATTTGCGCAGGCAACCGCCTCCCGGATGGTAATGGGTGGCGGCGGCGGCTCCGGCAGCAGCGATGGCGGCACCGGCACACCTGCCAACGGGCTGGCCAGCAGCGGTGCTCCCGGGGGCGGGATCGTTGTCATCCGCGCCGGCGGCATCACCGGCACCGGCACCATTACAGCCAATGGGGCCAGCCCCAACACCACCTTGTTAAATGATGGTGCGGGTGGCGGAGGCGCGGGCGGCAGCGTTCTTGTTATTGCAGCCAGCGGGCTCACAGGCGTTACCGTGCATGCCAACGGCAGCGATGGCGCCAGTAATACAGGCGCGGGTTCACCCCATGGTCCCGGCGGCGGTGGCGCCGGCGGCATCGTATTCAGCATTTCGGCACTCAATGCATCCAGTTCGGCCACAGCCGGCGTTGCCGGTACTACACAGGGCATCGTGCCGGCCACTTTTGGGGCCACGGCGGGCAATGCCGGTACCGTGCAGGTGGTTCCTATCTCGCAAACACCCACTTACCCGATGATGTGTAACACGCTGCTGAGCACCAATTTCTCATCGGTTTCAGCTCTTGCCGCCAATGAAGCAGTTACCATTTATTGGCAAATGAACAATGAGGCGGAAGCCGCCGGCTATACCATTGAAAGAAGTTTTGACGGCATCCTGTTTTCGGTCGTGGGAAGCATGGCTTCCGCGCTCAATGCCAATAGCTACACCTACAGGGATCTGCCGGCAGGCAACAACCATCCGGTTGTATATTACCGCATACGGTGTACACTCCCGAACGGATACGACATATTGAGTAACACCATGGAGGTAACCCAAAGCCCGAACAGCAGGCTGCTGACCGTTACGCCCAACCCGGTTAAAACAACCGCCGGTATACAGTTTCTCGCGGCACGCAACAGCCTGCTGTCGGTGCGGCTCACCGGTTTGCAGGGAAATACGGTTTTTATAAAGCAATACCCGGTTCATCCTGGCATGAATGCCATTTATTTGAATGATTTACAGGTATTGCCCAACGGTATTTACCTGTTGCAAACCGATGATGGAACGACCCATGAAAATACAAAGTTGCTGATACGCCATTAGGTGGACGATTTTCTACAGCCACGTGGCTACTTTACTACTATTTTTGGTAACCACCATTAAAGGCTCCAATGAGGTTAAGGCTACTGACCCGATTAGCAGCAGCGCTGTTTTTCATGCATTCGGCCTGCTATGCGCAACCTGCCGACAGGCAGCGGCTGCAAGCTACACTGCTTGAAAAACAGGCAAAAAAAGATTTTTTTAAAGACACTTCCTATATCGATGCACTGAACGAACTGGCGCATTTCAACTACCGGATCAGTGCCGACAGCCTTTTCAGGTATGCCAACAAGGCGCTTGACTATGCAAAAAAAGCCGGCTATCGCAGGGGAGAATCGAATGCGCTGCGGCAGTTGGCCAATGGCTACCGGCTGACGGGCGATTATACCAATATGCTGTCCTTCTATCAACAGGCACTTACCATAGCCGAAAAAATAGGCGAGCCCGGGCTGCTGGGCAAAAACCTGGTCACGATATCCCAGGCCTACACAGATATAGGAAGAATTGACGAAGCCCTGCAACTGTCGGAACGGGTAAAAAACCTTTCGGGGCAAGCCGGGGACAGCACAAACCTGGCAAAAACCCTGGATGGTATTGGCGAAATATGGTACCGGCGAAAGCAATACGATATGGCATCGCAATATTTCAGCGAGGCGGCACAGCTGGCCATGGCCATGAAAAATGAGTGGCAGTATATCATTGAAACCGACCAGATAGGTAAGGTGCAATATGCAAAAGGGCAATACCGCCAGGCGCTTCCCACTTACCTGCACTCACTGGAGTATTTTACCCGCACAGGCGACAGGATACTTGTTTCCATGTCGGCTACGATGGTGGCACGCGTATACCTGGAACTCAAAAAATACCCCGAAGCACTGACATATGCTAAACTGAGCCTCCGGGAGGCTTCCACGCTGGGATCGCTCATTGAAATAAAGAACGCCTGCTATATATTGTCAGGGATATATAAAGCAAAAGGCGACTACCGGAACGCACTGCAATACAGGGAACGTACCATCCATCTCTCGGATACACTTTTTAACGACCAGATGCGCAATAAAATAGCCCGGCTGGAAGCTAAGCATGAATACGAAAAAAAAGAAGCCCTGTTAAAAGAAGAACAGGCCAAAAAAGATATCCTGCAAAAGGCCATTGTAAGAACGCAACGACTGGAAATAGGGTTTTCAGTAGCAGTGATTATTATTTTAAGCATATTGGCACGTGTGCTCTACCGAAGCAGGTCGGCAAAACAAAAGGCCAACCGCGCACTCATGAACATGAATGCCGAAATAAACCGCCAGAAAGAAGCAATAGAGGTCCAGTCACTCCAGCTCCTGATCAACAACCAGCAAAAAGATAAACTATTCAGCATTATCTCACATGATTTGAAAACGCCGTTGCATTCTCTGCACACCGTACTGGACTTGTTGAAAGCAAATGCCTTGTCGGAAACACAGATCAACCAGATGATGGAAGAGCTCAGGCACGAAGTAGATTATTCTTCCGAGCTCGTAGGCAACCTGCTGTCGTGGTCCAACAGCCAGCTCAACGGCATGGCAGCCAAACCGGTTCCTTTAAACCTGCGGGCGCTGGCCGACGAAGTACTGCAGTTACATAAAAATAAGGCGGCGCAAAAAAAGATCGCGCTGAGCAACCGCATTCCGCGGTCATTACAGGGCTACGCCGATAAAGACATGATGCATATGATTGTACGCAACCTTGTGAGCAATGCAGTTAAGTTTTGCGAAGCCGGCGACACCATTACCATCGGGGGTAAAACAATGGGCGATGCCATTGAAATCTGTGTATCCGACACAGGCACCGGAATCAATAATGACATCCTCGATAAAATCAACCGCCAGCGAATCGTTACCACCTACGGTACCGCCGATGAAAAGGGAACCGGCCTCGGCATGTTGTTATGCCGTGAATTTATCGAACTCAATCATGGCCTGCTCCGCGTTGAAAGCGAATGGACGCAGGGCACCCGCTGCCTTTTTACCCTCCCCCTCCTGCAACGCCCGGCGCAGCCTCTTGTCACATCACCTGTTTAAAATCACCCCCAACGGTGACCCAACTCATTTTTACATAAGATGCCGGGAGGTAGCTTTACATCGTAATAACATTCAATTATTTCTAATTTATTGTCATGAAACAAACACTTATCTTATTTGCCGCAATCCTGGTCACATCGTCCTGCGTTTTTGCCCAGTCAAAAGCCGGGAAAACAGACACAACAAAACACTTCGCCTTATACGTTTGCCCGATGCACCCCAATATTGCGCGCGACAAACCGGGCAATTGTCCTCTATGTGGTATGAAACTGAATACCTCTGTAAAGGAACAAATGAAAGCCAGTGTGGTTAAAAACTATACCTGTCCTATGCATACCGACATTGTAAAGCACGACCCGGGGCAATGCCCTAAATGCGGAAAGGCACTCACGTTATTGTCGCCCAAGGAGCAAATGAAAACCCAGGTGGTCAAACTTTATACTTGCCCCATGCACCCCGAGGTAGCCCTCGATAAAGACGGTAAATGCCCCAAATGCGGTACTGCCCTGGTAGAAAAGAAACATTAAAAAATCCGCCTCCTGTTTGCCTGCCATTACAATGCACACGCATTGTAATGGCAGGCATGTTTATGGACCGTCTAATTGGGCATTGTTACTACTTTTACCACCCGGTAAACAGCAATACCACGCCTGTTGAGTGATATTTTGCTTATCATGGCAAGGCCTTTCACCGGGAAAACGGCTTTTTCATCCCAATGGGGCATCAACGCATCCTGCAGGGTTTTGAAAAGATCGTATGACACGGTCGTAAATTTTATATCATCGCCCATGGGTGCAAGCACCACCGCATTCCCCCATGCCATTTGAGGTGTTTGGTTGTTGTCCATTGCTTTCTGAATAAATGGTTTCCAATACATTTTTTCCAGCTTTATAAGACTATCGGCAAAGTTGGCATTGTGGTAATTGATGACCACATAATTAAAATCTTTGTCGGGCATTGCTTTGGCGTCCTGCGCCCAGTTTTCTTCGTGCAGGAAAAATTGGCTGGTGGTGATAGAAAATGAATTGGTTTCCATCGCTGCCATTTTTACGCCGGCAACAGTTTCAACATCACTAAACACCTCCCCAACTTTATCGATATCCGGGAACGTGTTAATAAATAGAAAGTTGGATGAGTTGGGCAGATCATACCCCCCTACTTTTTCGAGCAGCGCCCAAAATGTCATGGTCTTATTTTTAACAGCCCTTTCGGCCACCTTGCTCCAATACGTCGTTTCCCGCTTGATGAATTCATCAATTTTATCATTGGGCACACGGCGATACTGGTAACTGGTAATCGAACGGTCCTGGGCATGGAGGGTAACCTGGAAACAAAACAGGCCTGCAATAGCGGCGATGCAATAAATAGCAATGGGGCTGAGCTTGTCAGAATTTCTCATAATGGCATTTTTAAGGTTAATAGAAAAGAAGATGTGTTGGGGCAGGAGAGGATGTATACGAAAGGTAGACCTTTAAAATGACATATTATATATTTTTATTGTATAAGTACCCGGCTATCTCCCCTTCATACCGGCGCAAAAAAAGCCGCCCGGAAATTCCGGGCGGCCCACTATTATCTGCCAGGCGGACTAAACACCAATTGCCATGCTTTCTTTGGCTGTTTCCGGAACAATGTTTACGGATGAACCATCCTCATAATACCATTTTTCGGTTACATCATTTTCTGTAAACTCCAGCACGGCAAACCCGTTCATCACGCGCAGTTGCTGGTTGGTCGTAGGATTGGCCAGCGGCTTATTGGTGTAGAACGACACATTGGGATTATTGTGCAGCCAGGCGGCGTTTCCGATGGGAATAGCTGCATTGCCCAGGCAGCGGCAAAGTATTTTACCGCCTTTGCTTTCGCCGGTATATACGACACCGTTATGCTGATGCCCCCAGTACCAGTATTTCGGAGGATTACTGTTCAACGCACCCGTTACCTGCGACAAAAGATTGTTCGTTGGCGGACCGACGATGGAAGCGCCGGTGATATCGATGGGATTATGGTGCGTGAGCAGCACAATATTCTTGCCGCTTTGCGCTGCCTTGTTTAGAAATGCCAGCTGATTACCATCGGTAATGGCACCGTCCATAAAGAGGAAACTGGTGTCAAAATAGGCCGTATCCAATCCAACAATGAGCCAGTTGCCGAATTCAACCTGGAAATAGCTGGTATGTTGCTGTCCGGCAAGAGCAGCCGATGTATAGGCAGTATCAAATAGCCCTTGTGCGCCATAATACATTTCGTGGTTGGAGTTCAGCGCAAAGTTACCCAGCGATCCGGCAGGCCAGCAGTTTACCAGGTTGTTCTGTTCTTCATCGGGGTGGCCGGCATAGTACACGTCGCCCAGGTGGATACTAATATCAGGCGCTATGTTTTTGAGCTGTTGTGCGATAAGCTGCGAGGGGCTGGCCGGAAGGTTTCCATCCTGGTAGGCGCCCGTTCCCCAATCGCCAAACAGGGCGACGCTCAGGGTCGGCTTTCCGGTTATATCCAGGGTGGCGGGAGTGGTGCCAAAAGGGCTGGTTTTTATCTTGCCCAGGTGCAGCAGGATATAATCAACAAATGCGATGGTCCAGCCAGGGTCCAGCATCGCATAAGGCGCCGTATTTACCAGGGTACCGTCGCCATACACAACACCCTGTGCGCTCCAGGTAGTTTCCCAGCCAGCCCATTGTGCCGTGGTAATCTGGCTTGCCGGCATACCGAGTTTGCGCAAGGCATCTGTGATAATGCCGGGCACATCGTTGTTGAAAACATACAATACCCATGAAAACTCAAAGTTGCCCGGCGCGTCGGGAGGAAGTGGGTTGCCGGTCATCAGGC
>Ga0307509_10010642_pt1 | contig 11229 bp, 4 predicted proteins | sample 10_EM_MG_FD_202245 | JGI IMG/M metagenome (GOLD analysis project Ga0307509, IMG submission 202245) | Populus trichocarpa ectomycorrhiza microbial communities from riparian zone in the Pacific Northwest, United States - 10_EM | ecosystem: Host-associated > Plants > Roots > Unclassified | place... | reverse complement strand
TTTTAGGGTGGCTACGAACTAGCATAACAATATTCTTGTCAGGCACTCCATTATCTCGCAAAATCTGGGAAATATATTTCACAGTTACAGGATTAAGTTGAAGAACAAGAGGAGTACTTTTGAATACCTGAACAATGGTATCATTTGGGAACCAATTTTTCAAAAAATCAAAAGTAGGGACTAACTGGTTTTCTAAGCTGCATCTCAAAATCCAAGGGTAGAAGGATATGATTTTAGCAACATCAGCGGTTGAAACTCCTTTAGAATACAAAAACTCAAGTTTGGGCAAAAGGGTTTTGTCAGGATTGTACAAAAGCAGTTCAGGGCATTTTCTGGTAAGTTTTAAAGTTTGGTTCTCTGAGAAGCCATGGTCCTTGAAGAAGCTAAGTAAAGAATCAGGTTTATGTGGGGTTTCATAATGGACACGTTTAGAAGCTTCTAATGCAGATTTTAGTGAAAACCCACATTTGTTGACGAGGTAAGAAACAGTAAATGAGTGTTGATTTGCATTTCCATTGCTTTTGCTCGATGAGATGTGTCTGAGAGATGATAATAATGAAGGGTTTTCGAGAAAATAGTGTTGTCTATGATTTGTTGAAGCTCTTACAGCACTCCCTAACATTCTGCATATGGATTCAAACAACGGAAATGAAGCTTGAGGAATACAAAGCTACTTACCTCTCTTTCAATTTTGATTTTACAGCTCCACCTCTACACGTTTAGCCCTACATATCAGCAGAGAACGAGGCGAATCGGTGTCGATGGACATGTCAGATCCACAAACCAATCCTCTTCTGTTTCTCTTTTCTTTAAGATAAGGTGAAAAGGTCACCAAAATGTAGAACTTTGAAAGGATTCTTGGCCATAAAGTGAGGATTTTCCATGAAAATTATAAGTCATCAACGGCACAGATGTTGATGTCATTTGTTCTTCCATTTATTGAATTTGAAGATGGCGTTTCAAATCCGTTACTTTTGACTGATATTTCTAAGAGATATTGTCTTCTATCCATTCTTATATGCTCGTGCTAAGTTCTGTTTTGAAAAATGATACTTGATGTTTATAAATTATAAAAAACTTAACAATCTACAAGAGAGGTAAAAGACTAATTGTGTATAAAATATGTATGAAATTTTTTAAAACTTTGTAGTATGTATATAAATAAAAATACATTTTTGTATTTTTTTTAAATAAGGAGTTTTTAAAATGTTTTTTATTCTTCTGAAATTCTAAAGAAAAAAAACAGGTATATTTAATATTGACTCAATATCTTTACAGTGTAAGTCTACAGCTCAAATGTTAAATAAAATGATTAAAAATATATGAGGGATCCACAAATAATTTTATAATAGTCCCTGATTTTTTTTAGGATTTTTGGAAGTTATTTGAGGTATGTTTGGTAAAACACAAAAAAATAAAAAAACAAACATTGTGTTTGCAAAACACGCCCTTAACTAAAAACTAAAGGCTTTAAAAAATGTCTTAAGGCCATGTTTGGCAAACACATCTTAATGACAAAACATTTGTGTTTTTTCTTTTGAAATTGTTAAACCAACCAAACACTGCCTTATTGAAAATAGTAGATAATATGGTCACACAACCTACAACAAAATTAAAAGTCAATCTAAGAAAGTTGAAAATTAGGTTTGAAATCCTGACCTAGAGATAACATTGTACATAAAAACTAAAGGTATTAAAAAAAAAACTTGGATCCAAGAATAACCTTGTACCTAAGAACCTGAAGTATGTGAATGACATTACGAAATCCATTAATCTTCGAAAAGTCGGTGTACGATCTTTGTCCCTTCAAAAAAAGGTTGTTGCAACACGTAAAACAAAGAAAAAATCTTGTTTATTCAAATCATAATCATCATAGTTGCCAAAACTTGCGGCCATAAAAGTAATACATATAGTCCTCTCTAAATAATTCTAATGGACCCCTTTTAAGTTGCAAGCCAATAAGCCCTATCTAGTAATAAACTAACACGTGTCTAATAATGAAACAAACCTTAAAACAATGCATAAAAAGCCAAAATAAACTCACATATGTTTATAAGAGTATTAAGAAATCCTTGTATTGAATAGGTAAGCCAATAGCTACCACACATGTTTCTAAGTACATTAAGAAATCATTGTATTGATCGGAATCATAATACATAAGGAAACAATGTTTCTTCACTTTTCCCACATTTTTAGTAGAATTTTGTTTGACTTTAAACATGTCATTCTCTATCGTCCAGATAAATTAGTAAACCTACCACATATCACTAGAAAGGTACAAATATCTACTTTCCAACCCAATTGGAATATTAGCGGAATTCCTTTTGTAGATCTAAATATAGTCTAAACAATAGATGAAGGTCCAAATAGAAAAATTCGACAAGATTTGTTTAGTAACTTTAACCCTCTGAAATAATCTCTTCCCGAACTCTGATTGGCCAGATTTTAACTTAATGTAAAATAAGATGTCTATAAACTCCTGTAAAAATTTCAACTTGATTCAACTTTCAAGTTGAAAGTCATGCTTAATGGTGTGAAAATGGACAATAAAATTTTTTTATGTCAAAATCCGAATTTGACCTTGCTTGGATTGTATCAATCAAACCTTGTAGCGTTTTCAATGTTGTTCCTGTTAGGTTTTTTGAATAGTACACACGCATTAAACATAATAAAAACAAATTATTCAGGAGTATCTAGGATCTCGTTAGACAAATTTAGATTTGTTTAGGAATTTATTACCTGAAGATCTGATCTTTTTCGGCTTTGAAAAAATCTTTAAAGGTTGGGTTGTCAAAAGTCATCCGATTGTCCAACCTCCAATGGTAATCTACACGAACCACCAGTGAGAAATCTTCTAAATCCCTATTTAGGAGAATAGGATTGTTATGTCTGGAGTGCTAGCTATCTATTATGTAACTTACATAATTTTTATGTTTATCAGACAACCACTCTAAAATAAAAGGCGTAACTTACTATTTATAGAGAAATCTAAAAAACCATATAAATTGGCAAAATATCAATTTGCCCCTTAAATAATATTCATTTATTAATTCAAGATAATTTTAGAAATTAACTCAATCGAGTCCTTACTTGATTTTTGTAGGTCTAGAAATATAATCCTTATATTAATTATATTTTAGTCCTTAATTTCTAAAATATATTTTAATTAAGTCTTACTTAATTAAATCATCTTAGTTTAATTTTTGACTAATGGTTCTTAATGTGTGTGAGTCATTAGGATCCTTGTATGTTGACCCAAATATAAATTATAATTCTAATTAAATAGAATTAAATAATTCAATTTTTTATCAATTCAACAAATAATTAATTTATATTTGAAGATCAGATGTATCGTCTAGCAATGTGTCATGATCCCTCAAATATTAAAAAAGTCATTATTGGTTTGACTTAATCTTTCAGTGACAGGTTTCTTAATGTAATTAATATCCTTTCATCAATTTCTGATTTAATATTAAAGTACAGAGTATGTCTATTATGTTAAATCATTTTTATTCTCTACATAATAGTAATTAATCATTTGAATAAGATTTGAAACTCTTTTCAAATCTCATTCCACTTTGGTTAGGGGTTTTATAAAGAAAAAATCATAATATGTATTAGTCTCCATGACTATAATAAATATCCAATATTTAAGAGAACATCAACCAAGAATATTTTAGAAACAATGCTTTGATGCAATATGAATTCCATAATTATAACAACTTTATAATTTTATTTTCAAAGCATTTTTGTTACATGACATTTATCTTTATTCTAGATTCATAAATCAAATATTAGATTCATTAATCTAATATTATATTAATATTAAAGATAAATTAAACCTTTATTAAAAATAAATATGTATATACATAAATATAATAATACCACATGTAACCAACTAATTAACTATAAGATATATTAAACTAACAATCTCTCACTTACATTAAAGTCAATCGCTCATGCATCTAATACCATATTGCTCCATGTAGCATTAATGCTTCTCCATGGATGGTGACTTAGTAAGAGGATCTTTTAAATTCTCTTCGATGAATACTCACTTTATCTTTACATCTTTCATTACATTGATTCATCAAATCAAATAGAATTTCTTACGTACTTCTTTCGATAATTGATGAGACCTTGGTTCCTTTGCTTATATAGCGACTCCTTTGTTATCACGTATATAACAATTGGATCAACAATGCTAATAACCAACCTAGTTCATTGATGAACTTCTTGATCCAAACAACCTCTTTGTTTCTTTAAACGTGGAGGTGTGCTCTTATTTAATTTTAGAATCAGTTGTGGTCTCTTGGTTGAAACTCTTCTAACTTAGAGCACTACCATTTAGAATAAAACATTTATTGGCTGATATTCACTATTTTTCCAACATTTCATTGCAAAAAAAATCTTAATTCAAACAATTTTGAATTTCTAGTTTATCTTCTCCATTGATGGATTCTATAGCCAAGTATAAGATATTGTTTTCATCATATCTCTCTCAATTTATGTCTTATAACACTTGTCTTTGGAGGGAAATGTTCCATGCAAAATAGATAAGAATCCAATCATAGATTCTTCCATGCTAGGCTATTTTAACATCTGGTCTATATGCATGGATTGAGACAATGACAATATTTTAAATCTATCTTTATAAATCTCTATATCCAATATATAGGTTGCTTCTCCTAATTTTTTTATGGAGAAATTCTTGGACAGTCAAAACTTTACTGATTAAAGTAAAGATATGTGGTTTCTTAAATAATATGTCATCTACATATAATATTAGGAAAATGACATCACTTCTGCTAACTTTTTGTAAACACATGGTTTATCCATATTTTTTTTTTATGAAATCAAATTTGTTGATTATACCATTAAAATTGAATATTCCTACTCCTTAAAGCTTGCATTGTACATTTGTACATTGCTTTCCATGTTAGTCTTTCTCTTAAAGACCCACTTAGATCCATTAGGGTTTTATTCCTTTAGGTGGATCAAACAAGTTCCAAACTTGGTTAGTACATGAAGTCCATAACTTCAAGTCATTTCTTGGAATAAATATCATATATTACTTCCAAGTAATTGGTAGACTCATCAATTATGAGCAACATGTCATTCACAACTTCCATGAGAGGTTCTTATTTAATTGATGTATGACATGTCCTACCCGGGTGAACTCGTGAGACCCGTAATCTAGGTTATGGACTCCAATAGATTCAATAATATTTTTTTATTTATTATATAATAAAAAATAAAGAGCAATTCAAAATGAATAAAATATAAAATGATAAAATTGAAAAAAAAATCTAATAAGAAAATTCAACAAAAACCCAATATTAAGGATGAAACCGGAAAAAAACAAAAAAAAAATAGTTAGGTCAAGCCAAGCATGTGGGTCTGGGTGGCCCGGTATGCTTAGACCTTAAAAAAAATCCTAAGGGTGATTTATAGGACTATATTTTTTTAAGGGAAGGATGACATGTCATCCACCTTTTATTTAAAAAAGAAAAGAAAAGAAAAGAACCAGACGACATGTTGCTTGTTGGGGCAGACGATGCGTCAGTTGCTACTTCCCAACTTAGAATCCAACTACTAGTGTGGTGGTTGAAAAATCAGGTAATGAGGTTTTCAGGGATGAAAATCTATTTTTCAACCTATTTTCACTCAAAAACACTTAATAAACACCTGAAAGCCTTTCTAAACCACCTACCAACCCCAAATTACCAAAAAAACAAAAATCAACTGAATCAAAAAAATCAAAACAGAACCCGATCTTTTTTTTTCCATACATGTTTATAGGAAAAACCCACTACCATCCAAAAAATTAAGACAAAAAAAAAATTAGTTGCTATAAATTGCTATAGTAAATTCCATTGGATTTTAGGTTTTACTAGTTCATTAGTTTGCACTACGTTGTGGGATAGATCAATTTTTTTCAACGAAAATAAATAAATAGGTGCTGCTAATATGTTTTCTATTATAAAATAAATAAATTATGTGGAGATTACCCCATTTGACCTGGTTGATTCAATAAGTAAAAACAAAACTTGAACTATAAAAAAAAAAAACAAAAAGAAAAGTAGATATACGTAAAATCAAGCACCAATAAAATAACAGGATGTCACTATGAACCCATATAAAGCAAAAAAAAAAAATATATAAATCAAAAGACCAATTAAAAATAGACCAAATATTTCAGAATGAAATTAAAGAAAAAATCGATTAAAAATTAAAAAAAAAAGACAAGAAGGATAAAATTGAGAAAAAAAACTAAAGTACACAAAAAAAGGGTTTAAACGTGTAGACATGGATGGCCTAGTGCACCAAGGCCTCAACAAAAAAGGAGGAGGCACATGTGTCCTCCAGCCCAGGCCCGCATGCGTGAGCTTTATTTATTTGTTTTTTTTAAGGGCGGATGACGTGTTGTCTGCCCCTGATATTTTTGAAAAAAAAATAATAGGCAATACATTGCCTATTTTGCCAGATTTCGATGACCAGAGATCACTGTAAAGTCGGGCCAGGGGTGTTTTGCACCCAAAAATCCATTTTCAACTATATTTTTACCTCAAAACATGTAAAACAAACCCTAGAAACCTAAATAAACTCATTTATGCCTTTAAATAAAAAAAATGGCAAAAAAAATATTAAACCCAAAAACATCCCAAGGTCATGTCTACTTTCTCATGTAATTTGAAGGTAAAATAACACCCCACTGGAACTTTTCTCATCGAATGCAACTCAATGACACCAAGAACGATTGTTTTGGTTGTTGGAATCGGTGTTAACCAACAACTTTCTCTCTCCACATCGAAATCCAATGACTTTCTCTTTTTTCTTTCAAAACAAAGACTAAAAAAAATAAGGAAAATAGAGTTTTGTACTGAATCTAAATTTTCTATAAAAAAAGGGATCAAAAAGATTTTGATCGAAAATAAAAAAGACTAATCTAAATTTTTCTCTCCAAGCATGAAAATGCCACCTAATTTCTCTGCTTTTTTCATTTTAGTTCTTGGTTTTTTCAATCGGTCATTTCTAAACAAATTATAAGAAATTGGCCACTAATTTGTCCTTATTACAAAAACACTAAATCAACTTAGTCATTTATTGTGCTTTGTAAGTGAAAACATTGTGGATTCAGACAATGTATTGTCCATTTTGATCTTTATTGCACTTATTAATTGCCTTTGTAGCGGGGGTAAAGTCGTATTTTTCATGGGATCCAAATATCATTTGAGAATTGATCTGGGACAAAGTTGTTGTTTTGTGTTTTTTATGTGCAATAAAAATACTATGTTGCCCTCGAGAGCTTAAAAAATTGACCTTTGGTCCAGAGGCTTTTGTGTCTTTATAAATTGATTTGTACAGTTAAATAACATTTGAACCTTTTGGGTCTAAAAAATATTAGCCTTTAAAAAGGCATTTTTTTTTTGTCTTTGCACATTTTATGTATATTAAAATTTCATGTTTACCCTTTGACTTCGAAAAATCAAAGGCTGCATTGAGAGGGTATTTTTGTATTTACATCATTGTTTTTTTCTTCATATTCATATGCCCTTAGGGCCATTTTAGTAATTTATATTATTATAATATTAATAAATCAATATAATAGGCCTATGCACGCCACACACGTGTAGGCGCATCATCATCCCTTGTGCCATTCTGGTGGCGCGTGGGGGTCATTAGGTGGCAAAAAAAGGCCAATCACTTACTCACCTGATGGGGAAGTTGGCGGCGCATTGTTAGGGTGGTATATTTTGTCATTTGAGTGGTGGTTCGACGATGATTGGTCTTTTCCATTCTCCCTTTATTTTCTCTCTCCTGGACCTTGGTATTCATGCAGAGCTTTTAAAAAATCAATTTTGTCCTTCAATCTGTATTTATTTTGCATTTGATCCTTATTCTTTTGATTTCTATTTTTTTTTAGATTTGATGCTTCTTTAAGTTTATTTTGTTTTTAATTTCTTCCCTCATTAATCTCATTAGATTTTTTTTTATCCAATATATATTTTTTTTGTCCTTGGTAGTTTAATTTAATTTTATTTGGTTTCCAATTTTGGTCCTTATTTTTTTATTGCTCTTTTTTTATCATTTTATTTATTTATTTTGTTTTTCAATTTAATCTCTGATTAGTTTCTTTCGATTATTTTGTGCATGGTTTAGTCCTCATTGTTTTTTTTTTTTTTTTATGATTTGAGATTTTTCTTTGTGATTTTGTCTTGTCAGCCTTTTATTGGGTAATCTGAGTCTTATGACCCGACCACTAATTTCAATGATGAACCCGGTTTAAGTTTGGTCTTTTTTAAAGTTCTTTTTAAAAATTGGTTTTTTTTCTTCATTTTCATCATTTGACATTGAATTATTGAGCTTTAAGCTTTGTGATTTGTTCTGCCTTTTCTGTTGGGTTATCCTGCCTCATATCTCGGATCACAAGTTAATTGAGTTTGTCGCACGTCCCCGTGCGGCGTGGATGACGATTTTTTATTGTTTGATTGATTGGTTCTTGGGATTCGCCACCTAGTATTCGATTCAGGGTTACTAAGAAACCTGAATGTACTGATCTTTGTCAAAGATTCACGGGTAAGAGACTGGTTGTGGCTAGGGAAGGTATTAGCACTCCTAGCTCACCCTACCTGAAGTAAGCTGCTTCGTGATTTGATGCGATTTTTTTTAAAAATAAATTAGCCAAATTCTTAAAACTTTAATAAATCAGCTATTAAATCCCAAAATATATGCAGAAACATGTTCTTGCATTTTCACGGGAAATACACCATGATTTTATTTATCCTTAAGATACTTGACCATATGCAAATTAAAACATTTTATTCTTTTATTTTTTTTTTGATTTTTATAATTCAATAAAATACATAAAAAAGTACAAACACACACACACACATCCCTTTTTATTATGTTTTTCTTATACACCCACGTTTTCATGTTACAAATCACCAAAATTCAAAATAAATCAAACAACACATTACACAAATCAAAAATTACAAAATAGCCCCCAAAAATCCAGGAAAACTATTGGAAAGTCTTTTGAACCACCGGAACAGTGGCGACACGTCTCCTTCACGTGCTGCCGCCACTGGCGGCGCGTGGGTTCACGCGCCGCTGCGAGGGTTCACGCGTCGTCGCTAGCAAAGCCTGAGAGATCGGTGGATCTGTGACGTTTTCTCCTCATCTCCCTTTCTACACCGGCGGTGATAACCACCGTCACCTGCAAAAGAAGAAAAAATGCAAGCAAAGTTTCGGTTCTTCCTCCCTTTTTTTAGATCTGCTCTCTTCTGGTTTCTCTCTTTCTCTTGGTTCGTTCTTTTTTTCTTCTGCAAGTGACAGATCTGGCAGTTTGGTAGCTGCAGGGCTAACTTCAGGCTACTATTTTGGTCATTACTGTTGAGGAGACCGGAGGAGGGAGATGGCTTTGTTGGGGAAGGAGACGCTGCTGCAAGGTGAGACTGAGAGAAGACAGTGGGGGCTGCCGCTGTGTTCGGTCTGAGGAAGAAAGGAGCCGCCGTGGGGCTGGTCTCATGTGTCAGTGGGCGGCGGCTCTGGTTTGGCCAAGAGACGGAGGCGGTTGGGGAAGAAAAAGGAGGGGCTCTTTAGTTCTGGCAAAAAGGTCATGGATGTTGTGGCCGGGCCTCTGTGGCAGCTGCTTTGGACCAGGAAAAGGCGAAGGAAAAGAGAGGAAATGCAGAGGCCGGTCTCTGTGGGGAAGAGAATAGTGAGGGAAATGGAAATCTCATGAGGGAGATCCCGAAATGGCTAGGAGGGGGACTGGTTTTGGGGGCAAAAGCTTTGGCTTGGAGAGGGAGAGCGGCGACTGGAGGAGGGGATCGACCAAGGAAAAAGAAAATGATTTAGGTTTAGGTTTTTTGTTTTGTGGTTCCCCTTTTTTTGTACAAAATTATCATCCCCTCTTTTGTGTGTTGTGACCTCTATTTATAGGCAACGTGGCTTGGTCCCTCAACTTTTTTATTTTTTGTCGATTTAGATTTTTTCTTATTTTTTTTTGTATCTTTTGAAACGAGCAATATCAACGTCGGCTCAACAAGGAAAATCAGTGATTGTAAAATTAACGCGTTAAAAGTTGAACGCGTTCAAAATACCTTTGAAAATTTAAATTTTTCTGAGATGACGTTGAAAATGCTAAAAATGATGCAAATATATCAAAAATACAGTTTTTGGGGTTTTCATTGTTTTTTTTTCTATTTTTGGTTTTTTTTAAAATTTATCAAAAACATGGGTAAAAAATTAGGTAGCAACAGAGTTAACCTAGGTTGACTTGAGTTTTTTTAAATTAATTTTTTTATCTTATCATTTTCCATTGAATTATTGACCATTGAGCTTGTTTTATTAAATATTATTTAAAAACAGCTGCACGCACCAGCGCGTGATGAGTTATCCTGAGTATGAGGTGGTAAAGTTAACTTGAGTTAATTTGTATTTTCTTACTAAGGTTTTTTTTTTTTATTTAACTTGGTATTTTTTGCTAAGTGCTTCATTTAGAAGTCTGATTTTTTTCCTTGATTTGTTTATGAGTTTTTTTTTTTAATTTCATCATTTTGCATGAAATAATTTGCTCTTGAACTTTGTTATTTTTTCGCCTTTCTTTCTGTTTGGTTATTATAATAGCGAGTTGGTAAAGCTAACCCGACTCAGATTTTTTTATCTCGATCTCATATAGCAATTGTGAGTTTATCAAGTTAGACTGAGTTGACTCGGGTTTTTTTCTTTGTCATTATATTTTTTGATTTTTTTTTATATTAAGTTATTAGATCTTGAACTTTATGATTTTTTTTTATTTTTCTTTCTGTTTGTTGTTTTGATCTTATATCTCAAGTTATGCTTTAATAAATTTAATCTGACTTATTTCAGATTATTATTATTTGGATATTATTTTTTTGCATTGAAAAAAATTTAGATGAACCTCCCGCCTAATATGGGTTACCTATTTAATAAGAACTCAATCAAGATAAAGTTTTTTTTAACCAAAATAAAAAAAATTACACCGCTGCAATCATGTAGAACAATGAATTTAGCTGCATTACTTTATCCACATGGCTCAGCGTTTTTTTAATTATAATTATAATATAAATAATTATAATTATAATATGCTTTATTGATAGGGAGGGGCCTAGACCTAGTCCAAGTTCAAAATACTGAAGAAGAAATAAATAAATAAATAAAAGAACGGAGAAACCCTCTCTTTCTGTACTCTAGACAGAC